>Ga0265295_1000204_pt1 | contig 123963 bp, 106 predicted proteins | sample Munlansysbiofilm_FD_192503 | JGI IMG/M metagenome (GOLD analysis project Ga0265295, IMG submission 192503) | Leachate microbial communities from a municipal landfill in Southern Ontario, Canada - Methane capture system biofilm | ecosystem: Engineered > Solid waste > Landfill > Unclassified ...
GCAGCGCCCAGCGCATCCGCGACCTTCAGAGTCTTTTGCATCTTTTACAGCACAACGGCCCCCGTCAGTGCGTCGACTGCGGCGACGACATCCCGCTTGAGCGCCTGATGGCGGCTCCGGGCACCACTCGTTGCCTTTACTGCCAGCAGCAGATGGAAAGTATGGCCTATCCCCTGACGGGGCAGCGTGAAAGCGCGCCAGCGGTCTGGTCCGCGTCGTGGGGGGCGTCGGGGCCAGCATCGGGATCAGCGTCGGGGCCTTTGTCGGGATTTGACGCAGGCGCCACGCCCGAAGCCCGGTTCTGCTGAACACGGCAAACAATCAGGAGATCCATATGCAAGGAACCACAGACCTCCTACCCCTGGCATCGGGGCTGGAACCTTCGGGCAGAGGCGGCCCCGGCCGTTCACCCCTGCGGCGTCTGGCCGACGACCTGAACCGTCAGATGCGGGCCTTTGGTCGCAGCCTGGCGGGTTTGACCCCTCTGGAACGGGCCGCGCTGCGTCTGCCTGTCTGCGATGCCCCGCACAGCTGGGCCGCCGCCAGCCTGACGCAACTGGATATCGATGTGTGCTGCTCCGGGGAGGATCTGGCCCGCATACCTGCCGAAGGGCCGGTCATTTTTTATTCCAACCATCCCACAGGCGCTCTGGACGGGCTTATGATGGCCGCGCTGTGCGGCAGGGCCCGCCCTGATCTGAAAATACTTGCCAGCTCCAAGCTGTTGCAACTGCCCCATTTGACGCCGCTGGCGCCCATGTTGCTGCCTCTGGATCTTTCGGGCGAGGACAGGACAGTCAACGGCGCGTCCCTGCGCGTTGCCGTGAGGCATTTGCGCCGGGGCGGAGCGCTGGGGATTTTTCCCGCTGGCAAGGTGGCCCGCTGGCGCGCCGGAGCGGGACTGGAAGAACAGCCCTGGACGGAGCTTTTGAGCCGTCTTGGCGAATGGCGGCAAAAAGAGGGCAGCGGGGCGGAACCGTCCTGCGTCCAATACGTTCCCCTGCACGTGCAGACCAGCGCCGATCCCTTCTTTCTCTCCGCCGCCTGCCTGCACGAAGGTCTTGCCACGGCCCTGCTGCCGCGCGTTCTCTGGCGGCAGCGCGGAAGCCGCGCAACGCTGCGGGTGGGCGAAGCCCTGAAAGAGCAGAGCCTGACCGGCCTTGATCACGTGCAGCGCACCCATTGCTTGCGCATGTACCGTGAGGCGCTGGTTCCCGCACGCAAAAGCGCCATTGCTCAAAAAATCGCAGGCGAAAAGCGGCAGACGCCGCTGGCCGAAAGCGCGGATCAGCAGGACTTCATGGCGGCTCTGGCGGCTTTGCCCGAAAGCAGCGTTCTGGCCAGGGAAGGCAGGTACAGCGTGTACGCGTTGCACGGCAGTGAGTGCCCCCTCCTGCTGGACGAGGTGACGCGCCGCCGCGAGGAAAGCTTTCGGGCTTTGGGCGAGGGCACGGGCAAGGCCAGGGACACTGACCGCTATGACCCCCAGTATGAGCACCTCTTGCTGGTGGATGAGGAGGCCCAGTGCCTGGCCGGTTCGTACAGGGCGCGCCTCGTGCGGCCCGACGATGCCGCCAGCTGCGGACGCAACGGCCTCTACACGGCCTCGCTCTTCCGATACGACCCGGAATTTTTCCGCCAGTGCGGCAAGGCGCTTGAACTTGGCAGGGCCTTTGTCTGCCTTGAATATCAGAAGGAATACGCGCCGCTGATGCTGCTCTGGAAGGGCATTGCCCAACTGGCTTTGCAAAGGGGAGCGCGCACGCTTTTTGGCCCGGCCAGCATAGGGCTGAATTACCGCCCCCAGTCCGTAGACCTTTTGTGGCGGCACTTGCGGCTGCGCCACTGGCATGCGCCCCTGGCGGGCCTGGTGCGGGGGCGCAAACCCCGCCATCTGCGCAGTGAACTGCCCTTTGCCCGCCAGATGGAGTATAATGGCGTCAACACCATGGTACGCCAGATGGAAGGCGGACGCGGCCTGCCCATTCTCTTCAAGCACTATTTGCAGTTGGGAGGGCGCATAGCGGCCTTTCACGAGGACAGGGCCTTCGGAACCCTGGACGCGCTTCTGGTTGTGGACCTGCTTAACGCGCCGGAAAAACAGTTGCGCCGCTTTCTTGGCGAAGACGGAATGGCCGCCTTGCGCGGCGGCGCGTGTTGCATATAGGTGGCGGTTCAAGAGGCGCTGCATTCCCGCGCCCTCGCCGCCGGGCAAGGCTTGTTACGGAGTTTCAGGCCGCAGGTCGCCGTAAACGTTTTTGCGAGGGCTATGGCGCGCCCGGTGCGGTGCGCGATCGCGCAAAAACACGGCACATGCGCCGCAGACGGGAGCAGATGAATTTTTTTAAAGTGAATTTGCTCTAAGGACACACTGATTAAAGAGCTTCTCGGAAACGCGCAGTTATTTCGTTTGGCAAGGCGCGATCTTTTTTCAAGCAGGAGTGGACTCTTCCGTCCTCGACTGTTTTAAAAAAGTAAAGCAAGTCCGCCAAACGGAATAAATCAGCGTTTCCCTAAAAATTTCAGATCTCCAGACCCTCCTCTCATCCCCAGGTAAAGCCACAGGCCGCCCCGACATTGTGTCAGGACGGCCTGTGGTGATTTGAGTTTCTGCGCAACGCCGGGCGTCTGCTTGCGCAACGCCGGCATGTTCTCAGGGTGAAAGCGCGCTAGAGCAGATAACGAATGAAATGAGTTAACTGTTCTGCAAGGATTTTCTCGAAAATCATTGCCACGAAATGCGAGAAGGCAGGCTTTTGCCTGCCGTAAACGAGCATTTCAAGTGTTAAATGCTCTAGTGGGTATGTTCGTGCTCCAGGTCCTGCGTTTTGAGATAGGGCACATAGGTGGGGTCAGTGCCCATGATATGCTGCACAAGCCAGTCTTTGAGGAAGGTGAGCAGGTCCATGCTCACGGTGGCTGTGCCGGATTTGAGTTGATCCTCAACTTCGTCCAGCTTGGCCACGAATTTTCTGTGGATTTTTATATGTTCGGCTGCGCCCAGATAGGCAGTGGGCGTGAACAGTTTTTCTTCGTCCGCAAAGTGCGTGGCCGTATAGTCGCGCAGCTTGCGCAGGATTACCTGCATCTCTTCTGCCGTGCGGTTATGGGCCATGGCCGTGTACAGTTCGTTGATATAGTCCACCAGCAGCCTGTGCTGTTTGTCGATCATGGGCACGTGCAGGTCAAGCTTGGGCGTCCACTGTACGAACTTGTCGGAGGTCGCCTGCTCGTAGTCGCCGGAAACCAGAGCATTGACAATCATGTCCAGCTCTTCCATGCCGCTCTGAACGCCGAGCAGGGCGGCTGTGAAGGTTTCCATATTTTGGGCGGTCTGTTCGGCCACGTGGTGGATTTCACCCAGCGCGCTGGTGGTGTCGGCGCTGTGCTGCGACTGCTCTTGCGCGCTCCTGGCCACGATCAGAAGATGCTCGGCCGTATCGTTGATGGACTGGAGGATGTCGCGCATGACATTGCCCGCGCGCGAAGCCTGTTCGGCCCCGTCCACGCTGAGCTGGGCGGCCTTGTCCACGGTAAGCACGTTGCGCCGCGTCTCTTCCTGGATGGCGTGCACGGCATCTTCCACTTCCTTGGTGGCTCCCATGGTTTTTTCGGCCAGTTTGCGCACTTCATCGGCCACCACGGCAAACCCGCGCCCGGCGTCGCCCGCGCGGGCGGCCTCAATGGCGGCGTTGAGGGCCAGCAGGTTGGTCTGGTCGGCGACTTCGTTGATGACCGACATGACCTGCCCGATGTTGCTGGCCTTTGTGCCAAGGTCGGCCATGGCCTGCTTGAGATGCACAATGGTGTCCTTGAGCTTTTCAATGGAGGACAATGCGCCCTCCACTTCACGTTCGCCTGTGGCGGCGCTGGCGCTGGAGCTTTGCGCGTTTTCTGAAAGTTCGTGTACCCTGAGTGAGGATTCCTGGGCGGTTTGCGCAACCTTTGACATGGAGCCGCTGGTCTCGGTGAGGTGGTCGCGCTGCACCTGAACGCCCTTGCTGACATCGTTCACAAGGCTTGCCAGTTCGCGCACTTCCGAAGACAGGTTGTTGCATACTGTGTGCGCCTTGTGCAGCACCATGGCGCCACGGTCAGACTTGCTGCGCAGGTCCTTTTTTTCTTCTTCCACATCATTGAGCTTTGCGTGCAGCCTTTCCACTTCGGCCCGCAGTTCGCCGATGACAGCGGCGTCTTCAGCCAGGCTGTTTTCAGCGTCGCGCAAATGGGTCAAACAGTATTCGGCCCGCTGCACATCGTCACCTTGACGTGCGGGATTATCTTCAGCAAAAAGAGCATCACCACGTTGACGCAGTTTTTGAGATCTGGCCCTGTGGGCCAGCCAAAGGGCTGCATCAGCCAGCGCACAGAGAGCCGCCACGGCCAGAAGAGCCCATTGCGCGACCTTGTTGCCACTGACAATGGCCGTGCCGATGAGGGAGCACAGGATGATGATTTGCAGCAAGAGTCCCATTGTTACCTGCCTTGGTTTACTTGCTTATCGGAACCTTTATAATTACGCTTAACGCAGGAAAAGTAAATAAAACCAATTATTACAAAAGGGGTTGATATCATGCAGTTTCTTGATTGTCTGGGGCTTGCTTGTCCGCAGCCTGTCATCCTTTGCCGTGCAGCTGTGGATAAAGGGGTGGAACACCTGGAAGTGCTGGTTGACAATGAGCCCGCACTGGAAAACGTGCAGCGTTTTCTTCAGGGCAGAGGGTATACGGTGAGCGCATCCCAGGAAGGGCCGCAGCAGTGGCGCGTCGCCGCTGCCGTGGATGCCGGGGCTGCCGCCAATGCCGTGGCCAGCGTGTCGGCCGCGCCTGAAGCGCGGGACGGGCAAGAGCAGGATTTGCGCACGCTTGTGCTCATCACCACTGAAACCCTGGGCCGCGGCGACGAAACCCTGGGCACAAAGCTTATGGAGAACTTTCTGGCCACGCTGCCGGAGCTGGGTTCACGGCTGTGGCGGCTGGTGCTTGTCAACGGCGGCGTCAAGCTGACGGCCCGTCCTGGCCCGGCGCTGGATTCGCTGCAAAAGCTCGCGCAGCAGGGAGTATCCGTCCTTGTGTGCGGGGCCTGCCTTGGGCACTACGGCCTTCTGGAAGCCAAGGCCGTGGGCGAGACGTCCAACATGCTGGACATTGTGACAAGCATGGATCTGGCGGACAAGATCATCCGTCCCTGAGGCACGCGCGGCACGGGCGTGAACCGTGTTGACAAAGAAAAACGGCATGAAGAAACTTCATGCCGTTTTTCTTTGGGCGACAGTGCGCCTGCGGTTATGCTTTCATGTCGCTGACAAGGCTGGTCAGGCCGTGGGCCTGGGCGGCCAGGTCGGACACGGCTTTGGAGGCTTCTTCCATTGCCTGCGCCGTCTGGAGCGACATGGTGTTGATCTGGATGATGGTATGGTTGATCTCTTCGCTGGCTGCGGACTGCTGTTCGCTGGCCGCGGCAATGGCGTTGACCTGGTCGGCGGTGGCGTCCACCGTGGATACGATGACCTCAAGGGCCGTGCCCGACTGGTTGGCGAACTCGGCGGCGCGGTCAACTTCCTGCACGGCCCTGTCCACAGACTCCATGCTGGTGGCGGTGCTGTGCTGGATGGCGCTTATGACCGCCCCCACGTCCTGCGTCGAGGCCATGGTTTTTTCAGCCAGTTTACGCACTTCGTCAGCCACCACGGCGAATCCCCGTCCGGCTTCGCCCGCCCTGGCGGCCTCGATGGCGGCATTGAGGGCCAGCAGGTTTGTCTGATCCGCAATGTCTGAAATGACGCCCATGATGCGGCTTATGTCCTGCGCGTGCGAGCCCAGCTGGGCCATGTCTTCCTTGAGGCGCAGGGAGGACTGGTGCACATGGTTGATGCTGTCCAGCGAGCGGCTCACAATGGCCGCGCCATCCTGGGCCTTTTGCCGTGTTTCGGCCGAGGCGGTGGACGCCTGCGCGGCGTTGCGGGCCACTTCCTGCACCGTGGCGTTCATCTCGTTCATGGCAGTGGCAGCTTCCGTCAACCGTTGCGAGGTTTCGGCGGTTCCACGGTCAGACTGCTCGATCTGCGCTGAAAGCTGGGTTGAAGCCGTGCTCACCACCTGGGCGACCTCTTCAAGCCTTTCGGCGGCCTGAAGCATGGCCTGGGTTTTCTGCCTGGCCTCTGCGCTGGCGGCTTCGGCCTTTTCCATAGCCTCCATGGCCTTTCTGGACTGTTCCTGGGCATTGGCGGATTCAAGTCTGGCGTTTTCAATATGCTGCTTCAAGGCGTCGACCATGACCACGAGCGAGGCGAACACGCCTGTCTTGGCCTTGCCGTCGTCCACATTGTAGTCGCCGTCAGCAACGCGCCTGGCGAGGATATTCAGTTCGCCGGGGTCCTTGCCCAACTGCCTGTTGACAGAGCGCGTGAGGAAAAAGATCAGTAAAACACTGATAACAATGCCGGCCAGGGCCAGAAGAATTGTCGTAGTCCGCGAAGTTTCGACAATGTTGAAGGCATTGTGGCTTGCGTCGCTGCTGCCCTTGACGTTCAGGATCACGATTTCGTCAAACAGGCCCATGAGCTTTCTGAAAAGGGGGCGGTACTCGTTGTCGTAAATGGCAAGGGCCTGTCCATGGTCGCTCTTGTCCACCATATCGACGATTCTGCCGCGAATACCGGATATGGTATTCAGGGAAGTAATGATCTCTTCAAAAAGTTGCCTGTCTCTGGCGTCGGCAGCGGTGCCGTGAGTGGCAAGCAGGGCTTTGTATTTGTCGCCATTTTCTCGCAGACCCTTCAGGGTCAGGGTAATGCGATCCTTGTAATACGCAATTTCGTCGGGCTGCTCGTGCAGCATCATGGTCAAAAGATCGGCGCGCACGGCGTAGAGTTGCTGGTTCATGCCCTGAATGGCGATGACAGAAGGCAACCATGATTTATCCACTTCTTCAATAGTATTATTGATGTCAGACAGGTTTTTCATGGAGACCCCGGAAAGGGCGAGCATGATGAGAATGACCCCACAGAAGGACAGGATCATTTTACTGCTGAGTTTCATTGATGTATCCACCTTTACATATTTTCATATATTTTGTGATAGTCCGGCTTTGCTGCAAAAATGTTGGTATCTGTAGGCAGCAATGAATAGAAGCTCAGAATAATATTACATGAAACTTGCTTTGCACAAACAACAATTGCATAGCATTATTCTATATAATATAGAATAATGATGACTGCGCTATGCGGTTTTTGCAGTTGTGCAAGCAAAAGTTTCAAGTATTCAGTGCTGTTAGTTATCAATACCAACTAAGGGCAAAAAAAGGCCAGACGATATATCGCTCCGCCAGATAATTCGAAAGGGCCAGCGTTTGCTGTCCACTCCTGAAGGCGGATACGTGTGACGCCCCTTATGGGTGTGCTGTACCCTTTGCGGCTTCCTGTTTACTCAATTAATCACCTTTTGCATAGTGTAAAGATATGTTTATATATGACACTTGAATTATTGATAAAAATTAAATGTGAAAAAAATAACTTGGAATTGTCAGCCAGGGCAGGTAGATTGAATACGCAACCAACTGAAATTCCGTGGCTCACGCCAAAGGAGTGTATAATGAAAGGTTTAGCGATGCTTCGGCTGAACGCCGTTGGCTGGATTGAGAAAGACGCCCCCAGGTGCGGCCCCCTGGACGCGCTGGTTCAGCCCCTGGCGGTGGCACCCTGTACGTCTGACGTGCATACTGTATGGGAGGGGGCCCTGGGCGACAGGCGGGATCTCATCCTTGGGCATGAAGCCGTGGGCGAGGTCGTGGAAGTGGGCTCTCTGGTCCGCGATTTCAAGCCCGGCGACAGGGTCATTGTGCCCGCCATCACGCCTGACTGGAACTCGCTGGAAGCCCAGGGCGGCTACTCCATGCACTCCGGCGGCATGCTGGCAGGGTGGAAGTTTTCCAATTTCAAGGACGGCGTGTTTGCAGAGATTTTTCACGTCAATGATGCGGATGGCAACCTCGCCCTTTTGCCTTCAGACATGGATCCCGCCGAGGCAGTCATGTTGAGCGACATGGTGCCCACGGGTCTGCACGGCGCTGAACTGGCGGACGTGCAGTACGGGGATTCCGTGCTGGTCGTGGGCGTAGGCCCCGTGGGGCTCATGGCTGTGGCGGGGGCGGCCCTGCGCGGTGCGGGCAGGATATACGCGGTGGGTTCGCGGGCCGTCTGCGTTGCGGCCGCCAGAAAATACGGGGCCACAGAAATCATTGATTACCGGCAGGGAGATTTGGGGGCGCAAGTGGCAAGTCTCACGCGCGGCCAGGGCGTGGACAAGGCCATTATAGCGGGCGGCGATGTGGATACCTTTGCCGACGTGATCAAGGCGCTCAAGCCTGGCGGCCGTATCGGCAACGTCAACTATCTGGGTTCGGGGGATTCGGTGAGGATTCCGCGCGCGGCGTGGGGCTGCGGCATGGGGCACAAGACCATTGCCGGGGGGCTCATGCCCGGCGGGCGTTTGCGCATGCAAAAGCTGGCCAGCATGCTCGCGGTGGGTCGTCTTGACGTCGCGCCGCTGATTACGCACCGCTTCCACGGTTTTGACAAGATGGAAGAGGCCCTGATGCTCATGAAGGACAAGCCGCGCGACCTTATCAAGCCTGTGGTCACCCTGTAGGCAATTTCATGCTGCGGCTGCCCTGAGGACTATGCGGTTGCTTTGCCATTCGTGGCGGGCGTCTGTTCACGCATCGCCAGAGCAATTTCAAGCAACAGCCGTAAGGCTTCTTCGTCGCCTGACGGCTGCCGACAGGATCGCTAGTGAAACCGCTCTAAAACTATAAAAGTTTTAGGGGGAGGGGGTGTGGGGGAGGGACCCTTTTACAAAAGGGTCCCTCCCCCACAAAGTATCTCAACATTCACCAATCCCTGCCGCCAGCCTCTGGCCGACATTCCTGGCCCCTGCTCACGCGGGGTTCTGGTGCAGCCAGCAGGCCGTGTTATGCTGCTGGCGCACGGTAATGGTCGGAGGCATTTTTTCACGGCAAAGGGGCATGGCCTGGTCGCAGCGGGGGTGAAAGGGGCAGCCCCCCGGCATTGAGCGCAGTGAAGGCACACTGCCCGGAATGGTCGGCAGGCGGTGGAGTTCTCTGGAGCGGGCATTGGGCGCGGCGCGGAGCAGGCCCTGCGTGTAGGGATGCAGCGGATGCGCGAAAAGATTGCGGGCCGGGGCGTATTCCACCAGTCGCCCGGCGTACATGACGCCAATGGTGTCGGCCATTTGCTCGGCAACGCCCAGATCATGGGTGATCAGCAGCACGGCCATGCCGCGCTCCTGGCTGCGGGCGCGCATGAGGCGCAGAATCTGCCCCTGGATGGTCGCGTCCAGCGCCGTGGTGGGTTCGTCGGCAAGCAGCAGGTCGGGTCGGCAGGCCAGGGCCATGGCAATCATGACCCTTTGCCGCATGCCGCCCGAAAGCTGGTGCGGGTAGTCGTCATAGCGGCTTTCCGGCGAGGGAATGCCCACCTCGGCCAGCAGGGATATGGCCTCCTCGCGTGCCTGGGCGCGGTGCATCCCCATGTGCAGGCGCAGGGGTTCCGCCACCTGTTCGCCAACCTTGAGCACGGGGTTCAGCGAGGTCATGGGCTCCTGAAAGACCATACCGGCCCGCCGCCCACGGATGTTTCGCAGATCGCGGGGGGGCAGGCGCAAGACGTCCTGCCCGTCCAGCACGATGCTGCCGTCCAGACGGGCGTTGTCAGGCGTGAGGCGCAAGATGGCCCTGGCGGTGAGGCTTTTGCCGCAGCCGGATTCGCCCACAAGGCAGGTGGTGTGCCCGTGGGGCAGGCTGAAGCTCACATTTCTCACGGCGGGCAGGGGGCCGTCGTCCGTCTGAAAGGTGATGGAAAGGTCGTCCAGGCGGAGCAGGGGCGCGCCTGCCTCTGCGTGGGGCTGGCCCTGCTGCAGGTTTGGCTGCTGACCCTGCTGCGGGTTTGGCGGCTGGGCTTGTGGCGTATGAAATGGCATGGCTTCTGTACTCACGGTGTTACATCAAAAGGGTGGCAAACTGCCGGGCCCGCTACGCGCCCATGAAGTCCTGCCATTTTGCCAGCAGGGCGCGCAGGGCGTTGCCGCGATGGCTGCGGGCGTTTTTTTCATCCCTGGTGAGTTCGGCAGCGGTTTTGCCGACCACGGCGTCAAAAAAAACAGGGTCATAGCCAAAGCCGTTCTCGCCGCGCGGCGCGGTAAGCAGGCGGCCGTCCCAAACGCCGCGCACCACCATTTCCGCGCCGTCGGGGCGCACGCAGGCCATGCTGCTCACAAAGCGGCACCCCCTTTTTTCTTCCGGCACATTTGCCAGTTCGTGCAGCAGCTTGCGGATGTTGCGCACGTCGCGGCTTTCGCCGGGCAGGCTTTCCCAATCGTCCGAGTAGCGGGCCGAATAGACGCCCGGCCTGCCGTCAAGGGCGTCCACTTCCAGCCCCGAATCGTCGGCAATGCTGATAAGCCCCGTCAGGCGCGCCACTTCGCGGGCCTTGATGCAGGAGTTTTCTTCAAAGGTGGTGCCTGTTTCGTCAATCTCGCCAATGGTGGGAAAGAACTCCAGGCCAAGAACGTCAACGCCGAACTGCGCCAGGGGATCGGCCAGTTCGCGCACCTTGCCCGCATTATGGGTGGCCAGCACGATTTGTACGGGTTTATTGCTCATGGGTACGTTCCTTGGCGGTCAGGGCCGCTGTTGCAGGGTGTCTGTCTTGTGGCGCTGGGGCATGACCACCGTGGCCACAATGATGCCGGTAATGACCAGCGCGCCGCCCACCATCTGCGCGGGTGTCACTGTTTCGTCGAGAATGAGCTTGGCGGCTATGCCCGCAAAAACGGGCAGGCTGTAATAGACCATGCCCGCGCGCACCGGGCCGATGTGGTCAATGGCCATAGTCCACAGCCAGAACGACAGGGCCGAGCAGCCGATGCCCGTATACAGCATGCTGATGACCAGCGGCGTGGACAGGTGGGGCGTGGGCAGCATGACCGCCTCGATGGCCGTGAACGGCAGTGAATACAGCAGCCCCAGGGCAAAGGTGGCAAGACTGAAGCCGATGGGCGAAATGTCGGTGCTGCGCTGCCGGATGAACAGGGAGTAGAGGCCAAAGCACAGCACGCCGCCGAGGGACCAGAGGTCGCCCTCGTTAAAGCGCAGGTGGGCCAGCCTGCCCCAGTCGCCACGGCTGACCAGAATGCCCACGCCCACCAGCACCACCAGCACGCCCGCCATGCGGCGCGGCGAGATGGGTTCGGCGTAAAGAATGCGCGAGAGCAGGAGAATGACTATGGGAGCCGTGGGAACCAGCAAAGCCATATTGATGCTTTCCGTGGTCTGCCCGGCCTTGTAGATGAGGGTGTTGAGCAGCGTCACGCCAAGAATGCCCAGCAGGGAAAGACCGCGCCAGTTTTTCTTGATGGCGGGCCAGTCCGTGTGCCAGTGCCTTTTGGCAAAAGGCAGCAAAACGAGCAGGGCGATGAACCAGCGCCAGAAATTGCATTGCCAGGGGGGGATGAGTCCGGCAACGGCTCTGGCCACCACAAAATTGCCAGACCAGATGACAACAGCGAGAAGTGCGCAGGAATAGCCCGTTACTGTTTTTTGCATGAATCTGTCCATGGCCGGGCCAGAAGCCCCGGTAGAGATGGCGGAGGCAGTGATGCACCACAGCAGGTCAGTATAGTGCATGTGCGGGGCAAAGGCAAAGGGCCGCGGGCTTTGCCCATCAGCAGACGGCCCTTTGTCATGCGGTGTGGAGATAAAAAAATTTATAATTATTACCGGTTGTTATAGAGCTTGTCCTTTACGGCACTTTCCTTTTACGCAACAAGGGAGTATCATTAAAACTTAAACTTCATTAGTGAGGAAATGAGCATGAAACTCATAGACATATTTGATGTTCCTGCCCCTGAAACGCGCATTCCCGTGCCCTATGTCATCGCCGAAGCCGGGGTGAACCACGAGGGCAGCATGGAAATCGCCCGCAGGCTGATTGACGAGGCCGCAGAGGGCGGCGCGCAGGCCATCAAGTTTCAGACGTACAAGGCGGGCACCCTGGCCTCCAAGGATTCCCCGGCCTATTGGGACACCAACAAGGAACCCACCAGCAGTCAGTACGAGCTCTTCAAAAAGCACGATTCCTTCTGGAAGAACGAGTTTGAAGCCCTGAAGAAGCACTGCGACGCGGTGGGCATAGCCTTCATGTCCACGCCCTTTGACGTTGAATCTGCCCATTTTCTCAATGATCTTATGGATGTGTTCAAAATTTCCTCTTCAGACATCACCAACAAGCCCTTTATCCGCACCCTGTGCGACTTTGGCAAGCCCATCCTGCTTTCCACCGGCGCGGCGCACCTGCATGAAATTGCGGAGGCAGTGGAGTGGATTGAAGAAAAGGGCAACAAGCTGGCCCTGCTGCACTGCGTGCTCAACTACCCCACGGCGGACGAAAACGCGGCCCTGGGCATGATTCCGGCGCTCAAGCGGCATTTCCCGCAGCACGCCATAGGGTATTCCGACCACACGCTGCCCAAGGACATGCATATTCTTGAAACCGCCACCCTGCTTGGCGCGCGCGTGCTGGAGAAGCATTTTACCCATGACAAGACCCTGCCCGGCAACGACCACTATCATGCCATGGACAAGCACGACCTGCGGCACTTTTTTGAGCGCCTTGCGGGAACGCTCACCAGCGTGGGTGAAATGAGCCTGCGCGCCCTGCCGGAAGAAGAACCCGCCCGTCGCCACGCCCGTCGCTCGCTGGTCACGGCCCGCGTCGTGCCTGCCGGCACGGTCATCAGCGCCGCCGACCTTACCTGGAAGCGTCCTGCCCACGGCATTTCGCCGCGCAACTATGACGAAGTCATCGGCATGCGCGCGCGTCGTGATCTGGATGAAGACACTGTGTTGCACTGGTCTGATCTGGACAATGGCGACAGGGCCTGATCATGAGTCAGGAAAGCCGCATACTTGTTCTCGGGCGCATGCCCCGTGGAGTGGAACCGGAGACGCACCGGCCCGCCGGGGTGTGGTGTTTTGTGGAGCAGGAGGAGTTTTTTCCCGCCTGGGACAAGCGTTTCACTTTTCCGCCGGAGCCGCTGACGGACGTGCATGCCGTTGAGCATGCCTGCAAGTGCGCTCAGGCCCTGTGCGCGGACAGCATCGTTCCGCTGGCTGCGGAGCTCTGCTCCCACAGTGAAGACCTGCCCGCCGCCTACTGGGAAACCCTGCTGGCTCCCTGGGCCATTAACATGGCCTCGCAGATCGTCGAGCGCTGGGGCCGCGTCAAGGCCATGGCCGAGGCCTGGGGCGGGGAAGCCATGCACGTTCCCCTGCTGCCACCGGACAGCCATTTCGTCTTCTGGACGGAGCCGGATTTCACGCTGCACGGCGCCCTTGGTCATTCCTTCAACCACTGGCTGTTTTCGCGTCTTTTTGAAGCGTATTTTCACGACGGCTGGCCCGAAAAATGGACATACGAATACCTGCCGCCCGTGCGGCGTGAGTACGGAGCGGAGGAGCGCCCCAGCGGCAAGGCCCGCTTGCTCCATATGGCCCGCAAGGCCATGCTGCGCCTGCCTTTCCCCAGGCTCAAGGGACTAAGCTGGAAGCAGAGCCTGCGCTTTTCGCTGTCGCTGCTGCACAGGAGCCGGGGGCAGGATCAGTCCCAGCCTTTGTCTTCTTACGGCAAGGCTGCCACTGGCATGGACGCGGGTCTGCCGGAATGCCTCGATCTTATGGCCCTGTATCGTGCGGGTATGCCCGAATCGCTGCGTGCGCTGCGTCATCCAGGAAGCCTGAGCGCCAGTCTGCTTGGGCCCCGGTTGCGCGTGCCCAGCGTGCTGGCGTATGAAGATGCCGAGTACCGGCAAAAGCTGGCCGTCTGGCGCGGGCGCGGGCACAGGCTCATGTATGTGCAGCACGGCGGCAATTACGGTCAGGTGCGCTGCGCCTGCGACACGGCCATGGTGGAATATGCGCAGCATGCCTTTGCCACCTGGGGCTGGAGCGAACACGGCAGCAGCCGGGGAAATTTCATTCCCGAGCCTTATCCGCAGCTGGCGCGCCTCAAAAAGCGCTGGCACGGGCAGGACGGGTATACGCTCTTGCTGGTGGGCACGGAAATGCCGGGCTACGGTTACAGGCTGGATGCCCATCCGACCCCCCTGCAACTGGTGGAATACCGGCGCGACAAGCTGCGCTTCTTTGAGGCTTTGGGGCGGACATTGCAAAGCTGCTCGCAGTACCGGCCCTATTTCACGCTGCCGGGCTCCCTGCGCGACGCGGACTGGCTGCTGGAGCGCATCCCCCAGGTGCGGTTGTCCACCGGGCCTTTGCAGCCCCAACTGCTTTCCTGCCGTCTGCTGGTTGTTGACCACAACTGTACAACAACCCTTGAGGCCCTGGTGGCCAATGTGCCCACCATTCTGTACTGGAGGCGAGATGTCTGGCCCGTGACTCCGCAAAGTGACGCCCTGCTGGACGTGCTGACCCGTGCGGGCATACTGTTTGCCACGCCGGAAGAAGCCGCCGCCAAGGCTGCGGAAGTTTGGGAAGACCCGCGCGCATGGTGGAGCCGCACAGCCGTGCAGGACGCCCGCCGCGCTTTTTGCGCCCTTCAGGCCTTGACGGTCAAGGGCAACGAGAACCATTACTGGATCCAAACGCTGAAGAGTCTGTAACACATGCAAATTCGTGTATCTGCCCTGGTTTTACTGGTGGCCCTGAGTTTTTCGTTTCTGTTGTTGCCGCAGGGCGCGGCCCGCGCCGATGACGGTGAAAGCCTGCGCCTGGTGCAGGCCGCATTGAATAAGAGCGATTTTGACGAGGCCGTAAAGCTGCTCAAACCCCTTGTGGACAGCGGCAATGCCGAAGCCCTCTACGTCATGGGCCGTCTTATTCTGGACGGCAAAGGCGTGAAGAAAAACCGCACCCGCGCGGCGGAATTCTTTCGTCTGGCGGCGGAAAAGGGCGACCTGAGCGCCATGAACTCATGGGCCACGGCCCTTGTTTCCGGCGATGGCGTGCCGCGCAATTATCGCGAGGCTGCCCGCTGGTTCCGCAAGGCGGCCGACCAGGGCCTTGCCATGGCCCAGTACAATCTCGGTTATCTCTACGCCTACGGGCGTGGCGTCAACAAGGACGAAAGCGCCGCCATCGACTGGTACAGCCGCGCCGCCAACCAGGGCCTGGCTTCTGCCCAGTACTCCCTTGGCTGGACGTACCTGAACGGCAGTGGTGAAAACCAGAGCGACACCAAGGCCGCGCACTGGTTTGAAAAAGCCGCCGAGCAGGATCACGCCAAGGCCCAGAACAACCTTGCCTTTATGTACGCCGAGGGGCGGGGCTATGCGCAGGATCCGGCAAAGGCCCTGCAATGGTATACCCGTTCGGCTGAACAGGGGTACGCTGAAGCGCAGTATAATCTTGGCTTTATGTACGAGCAGGGCCGTGGCGTGCCGCAGGACTATACCAAGGCCGTGGACTGGTACCGCAAGGCTGCCGAACAGAACGAACCCGCTGCCCAGTACAGCCTTGGCCTCATGTATGATCAGGGCACGGGCGTGCCGCGCAATCTGAGCGAGGCGAACCGCTGGTATAATCTGGCAGCCAAGAATGGCGATCCTGATGCCAAGGCTGTTTTGCGTGCGCAGAATAATAAGCCCCAGCCTGTTCGTAAGGCTCCCGTGCCGAGCAAACCAGTGAAAAAAGAAAAAAAGCCGCAATAAACACGCAGCAATACAGTTTTAGGTTGTCTGTTTGCATGAGGGAAGCCCGCATTGGGAAATGCGGGCTTCCTTGCGTGTGTGTGGGGAGCCTGCGCGGCGGGCGGGAATTCTTCGCAGGCGGCGTTCCAAGGCTAAAAAGCAGGGCTTGTCCTTCGAGAGATAGTTTGTATGCCCTGCGGGCATGGCGGCTTTACTTTTCTGTTGTTTGGGCCGCCTCTGGCGGGCGACGTGGTAATGAGGTTTGCGGCGCTGGCGCTACGGGGAGAAAAAGGCAGGGGCTGTCCTTTGAGAGGCGGTTGTTGTGCCCTGCGGGCACGGTGGCTTTTTATTCGTTTAGCTTGGGCCGCCTCCGGCGGGGGCAGATGGGGGCCTGTTAGGGGCTGCCGCCCCTCCGAGGCCCCCTCTGCACTCCCCCCGGACGACCCCGCTGGGCTTGTCGTATATCCCCACTCCCACGGGTTAGCCCCTAAGGGTTTTCCATCTTTCACCATTCTGCGAGGGCTGCGCGGCTTCTGCTGCGGGAGCTTCCTCGCTGCGCTCGGCGATCTCCCTCCGCGCCGCGCAATGCCAGCGTCGGCTCTCGCCCTGAATGAAAGAGGGAGGGCGTCCGGCTGACTGTGTGGGAGCTGCGGAAGCTGCATATCACTGCTGGAACAAGGTGCGTAATGGCAGCGGCACTTGCGTAGCGAGATCATCAAAAAGAAGAAAGCAGGGTTTCTCCTTCGAGAAGTAGACTCTGTGCCCTGCGGGCACGGGGGCTTATCTTTTATGCTGTTTTGGCCGCCTCCGGCGGGCGACGTGGTAATGAGGTTTGCGGCGCTGGCGCTACGGGGAGAAAAAGGCAGGGGCTGTCCTTTGAGAAGCGGTTGTTGTGCTCTGCGGGCACGGGGGCTTATCTTTTATGTTGTTTGGGCCGCCTCCGGCGGGCGACGTGGTAATGAGGTTTGCGGCGCTGGCGCTACGGGGAGAAAAAGGCAGGGGCTGTCCTTTGAGAGGCGGTTTTTGTGGCCTGCGGACACGGTGGCTTTTTATTCGTTTAGCTTGGGCCGCCTCCGGCGGGGGCAGATGGGGGCCTGTTAGGGGCTGCCGCCCCTCCGAGGCCCCTCTGCACTCCCCCCGGACGACCCCGCTGGGCTTGTCGTATACCTCCACTCCCACGGGTTAGCCCCTAAGGGCTTTCCATCTTTCACCATTCCACGAGGGCTGCGCGGCTTTTGCTTCGGGAGCTTCCTCGCTGCGCTCGGCGATCTCCCTCCGCGCCGCGCAATGCCATCCGCTCCTTCGCGCTGAATCAGACGTCGACTATACACAAACCTCGCTTACGTGTCGGCTTCGGTTCTTTATGACGCTGCCCCCGGCAACAGCCACTCCCTGCCTGAGAAACAGCGCTGCCTTGATACGTTGCCTACACGACAAAATTGGGGGGAGATGCGCGCCCTGTCGACTTCTTTGGACACAACAGAAATACCACATCGAAGACCAAAGTCCTTCGCCGCAACGTGCCTTTTTCCAGCAGACTGCCGCCATCCCAGAGACTCCCACACAGCCAAAGAGACGCCTCACCGATCTCTCGCCCAGGGCAAAACCGTACGTTGGCATTGCGCGGCGCGGAGGGAGATCGCCGAGCGAAGCGAGGAAGCTCCCGCAGCAGAAGCCGCGCAGCCCTCGTGGAATGGCGGAAACGGGAAAACCCCAGGGGGGTGCTTCGGGGGGGATGCAAGGGGGGCCGAGAAGGGGGCGCAGCCCCATAACCGGCCCCGCCTTGCCCCCGCCGGAGGCGGCCCAAACAACATAAAAAGAAAAGCCGCTGTGCCCGCAGGGCACAGAAGCCAACTCTCGAAGGACAAGCCCTGCTTTTATTCTCCCCGGAGCGCCAGCCACGAAAACCTCAACTCCGGGCCGCGCGCCGCGCAGGCGGCCCAAATGGAAGAAAGTGAAAGCCGCCTTGCCCGCAGGGCACAGAGCATTCCAACTTGCCATTTGGCGTGAAGAACACGAAAAAAACAGGCCCGCCCATACTTACGTACGGACGGGCCTGATCAATAATTATGTAACCGACGACTTATTTTTTGCCGCCCTTTTTGCCTGCTTTTTTGCCAGCCTTGGGAGCGGATTTTTTGGCCGCAGGAGCCGCAGGCTTTTTGTCAGCAGGAACCACAGGCTTTTGGGCCGCAGGGGCTTCGGCCTTGGGCGCGCTTTCGGCAGGGGCTGATTCCTGGGTTTCACCCTTTGAAACTTCCTTGGCATCGGCCTTGGCTTCAGAAGCAACAGGCTGTTCGGCCGGAGCTTCAGGAGCGGCTTCCACAACGGGTTCCGCAGCTTCGGCTGCAGTTTCAACCTTGGGCGCTTCAGGCGCAGCCGCTTCAACCACAGGGGCCGCTTCCGTCATAGCAACGTCAGCCTTGGGCGTTTCAGGCGCAACCGCAGGGGCCGCTTCAACCTTTGGAGTTTCAGGGGCGACCACAGCCACAGCAGCATCAGCCTTGGTATTTTCAGGAGCAACCGCCGGGGCCACTTCAACCTTGGGTGCTTCAGGCGCAGCCGTTCCAGCCGCAGGCGCATCAGCGCCAGCCTCGCTGCCGGAGGCAGACTCCACTGCCTTCTTTTCCGGCTTGGGCACTTCCACTACAGTGCCGTCGGCCAGCACCAGCGAAAGGGCGTGGGCAGGGCAGGCTTCCATGCAGGCGGTGATGCGCTTGCCGTTTTCCATACGCCAGGCGCGGCACATATCGCAACGCACGGCCACTTCGCGGCGGGCCCGCTGGGCCAGGGTTTCGCCGTCCTCACCGTCCACCGACGGCATGCCGATGGTTTCCATCGTTATGGTGCCGTAGGGGCAGGCGGCCATACACATCTTGCAGGCCACGCAGTACTGGACGCGCATGATGATGCGCCCTTTTTCGTCCTGCTGGAGCGCCCCTGTAGGGCACACGTTCACGCAGGGCGCGTGGGGGCACTGGTGGCAGCGCACCGTTGTCTTGAAGCCGTCTGCCTTTACCACCTGCACGCGCGACACCAGTTCGTCGCGGTGCTTCATGGCTTCCTTGAAGCTCATGCCGTGGTGAGCAGCGATACATGCCACTTCACAGCGGCGACAGGCGCGGCATTTGTCGGGTACGACCTGGATATGTTCAGTCATGGTCCGTTTCCTCGGGTGCAACGTGCAGGGCCATCAGGGTAAGTCCGTGGCCCCCGTTGAAGTGGATGTTTTCGCCGCCGCAACTGGGGCAGACGAAATGCCGTTGCGTCAGGCTGAATTCATGGCTGCACTCGGTACAGCGACAGGGCAGGGGCGCTGTCTGCAACAGCAGTTGTGCGCCCTCGGCCGGGGTGCCTTCCGCAAAGAGTTCAAAGCAGGCCTCAAGGGTTTGCGCTTCCACACAGGCGATGAGCCCAAGCTGGCATTCCACCTTGCTGATGCGCTCCACCCGGTTTTCCGGGTGGGCCGCATTGTGCTCGTCCAGGGCTTTCAGACAGATGTCCAGCAGCCCCTGAACCAGACTCGCCTCATGCATGTGCTACACCCTTTGCCACTTCAGCCCTGACGCGCAACAACCGCCCAGAGCACATCATTTTGGCAATGCTCTAGCGTTCCGTGCAGGATACGCAGGGGTCAATGCTGTTGGTGATCAGGGCAACGTCGGACACGTTGCAGTCACGCATCATCACGCCCAGGGCCTCCCAGTTCATGTAGGAAGGCACGCGCCACTTGAGCCGTGCGGGCATATCCGTTCCATTGGTGCGGATGTAGTAGAACACCTCGCCGCGCGGCGCTTCGGAGCGGGCGCAGGCCTCGGCCGTGCGGATTTGCCGCATGGGGGCCGTCACCTCGCCATCGGGCACGCGCGCGATGCACTGACGGATAATGCCGAAGGATTCGAATATCTCGTGCAGGCGCACCATGGTACGGGCGTGAATGCAGCATCCCTGTTCCACAACGGTTTTGAAGTCCACATCAGGATAGGCCGCATAGGGCGAATCCTTGCGCACATCAAGATGCAGACCCGAACCGCGCGCCACCGGGCCAACCACGCCGAGGCGGATGGCGTCTTCATTCGGCAGCAGGCCAAGGCCACGGGTACGGGCCAGAACCATGCTGTTGGAGTCATAAATCTCGCGGATTTCGTCCACCTGGGGTTCGACCTTGTCCAGCATGTTGCGCATGTAGTCCAGGAGCTCGGCATTCACATTGTACTTGACGCCGCCAATGCAGTTGGCGGCCAGGTTCATGCGGTTGCCGTAGACTGTTTCCTTCAGGTCCTGCATCATTTCTCGCACTTCCATGACGTGCATGAACAGCGACTTGAAGCCGATGATGTGGGCCTGGATGGCGGTGTTGAACAGATGCGAGGAAATACGCTTGATTTCCTCCGCCAGCACGCGCAGGTAACGCGCGCGGGCGGGAATGGTGATGCCCAGCACGTTTTCCACAGCCATGCTGTAGGTGAAGGAATGGCTGTTGGAGCACAGCGAACATACGCGCTCGGTGAGCGTGACGTTCTTGATCAGGTTGCGCTGGGTGGCCATGGCCTCCATGCCACGGTGCACATGGCCCGAGGTCAGTTCCACATGGCGTACTATTTCGCCGTCCACAGTCAGATTGAAGTATACCGGTTCCTCAAGGGCCACATGCACAGGGCCGAGGGGCATGGTAAAGGTTTTGGTCATGACCGCTTCTCCTTGTCCCCGAGGATGCGTTCCCACAGGTCGGTGGTGCAGGCCCCGTTCATCATGATGGAAAGAGGCACGGCTTCGTTGAGAATGCCTGCGTCCAGCTCCTCATCAAGGAAGAGGCGGCGCGGGTTGGGGTGCCCCATGACCTGGATGCCGTAAAGCTCCATCATTTCTCTTTCATGCCAGTCCGCGTTGGCGAACAGCGGCGTGATGGAGGGCACTGTGGGCCATTCTCCATTGAGGGTGACAGTCATGTTGTAAATAACACCCTGAATCTCAAAGTGATAACAGACTTCCTGCATGGGTTCGCTGAGCTGGCGACGGTTGTAGGCCGTGACCATGGCCAGGCGGGCGTCGGCCTGGCGGAGGATTTCCGCGCCCTGTGTGAGCATGCGCGGCGTTCCCAGGCGGAACCAGTGATAGGCGTTGCCGAAGCTGTCGGTGCTGTGATGTATGGCATCGTCCTCAGCGGCACAAAGAGCGGTAAGGCCCTCAATGACGGCGGCGTTGCCGGGAATGGTCTCTTGCATATGTTCTCCGCGGCAAGGCCGCTAGTCTTTTGTGGGCACTGCCGAAGTGACGGTTGCCGCCGGGGTGTCGTCAGTGGCCGTAGGCAGCACGCAGGCGTTGCGCTTGGCGTCTTCAATCTGCCGACACTTGGGGCACAGCTTGCGGGTCAGCTCGGGATCAATTTCGGTGTTCCAGGCATAGAGCTTGTCAGCCAGAACCTTGGGTATGGGCCGCATAAGCGCGCCGCAGGCAACGCAGGGTTCATACTTGATGGTGTGCTGCTCAAGCCTGTTGTATTTTTCGGCCTGTGTATGGGCCGTATGCCAGTCGGTGCTGATGCTCATGGCCCCGGTGGGGCAGTAGTGGCGGCATGAGGCGCACAGACAGCACGAATTTTGCCAGATGGTGATGGTAAAGCCCGACCCGTCGGGCTGCTGCCCGATGTGGATGGCCCCCGCCGCGCAGGAGTGGCGGCAGATGCCGCAGCCCATGCACAGTTCCGGGTCCACCACGGCCCTGCCGCGCAGGCGATCGGGCGTAAAGGTTTCACCCAGGGGGAAGGGGTCGGTGCTGGGGCCTTCAAGCAGGTTGCGGAATAAGACTTTAAGAAAGCCCGCCATACTATTCCTCCACGCCCAGTTTTTTCAGCCAGATGGACCGGGCCAGCACCACGCCTTCAAGAATGGCCTGGGGCCGGGGCGGGCAGCCGGGCACGTTCACGTCCACGGGCAAATAGCGGTCGATGGGGCCTTCAATGGAATATCCCTCGCGAAAGACCCCGCCTGATATGGGGCAGATGCCCACGGCCACCGTCACCTTGGGTTCGGGAATCTCGTCCCACACCCGCAGCACGCGGTCGCGCACCCTGGTGGTAAGCGGGCCGGTGATCAGCACGATATCGGCGTGCCGGGGGCTGCCGCAGTAGCGACACCCCAGGCGTTCAACGTCGTAACGCGGAATACAGGCCGTGGTGGCCAGTTCCACGTCGCAGCCATTGCAGGAACCGGCGTTGATGCGGAACAGCCACGGCGAACGCACGGAAAGTTTTTTGAGCATATTATCCAGCGACACGGCGGCCTCCTTACATCACCCAGACCAGTATCAGACTGCACAGCGCAAGCGCGGCGGGCACAGTCACATAAAAGCGAAACGCCTGGTCAATACGGAAACGCCCTGTGGCCGACTTGACCAGGGTAAGCGAAACCAGCATGAGCGCGAGGCACTTGCACAAGAACCACACCAGATTGACCGGCCACCATTCAGATATGGTGCCGGGGAAGAAAAGCGCAACCCCCAGCCCCAGAACCACGAAGGTCTTGAGGGCCGACGTGATCTGAAAAAGGGCCAGCAGCGGGCCGCCGTATTCAAGTAGCGGGCCTTCGACGATTTCGGTTTCCGCCTCGGGAATATCAAAGGGCACAACGCCCATGGTGCCGGGCAGAAAGATGAGGTAGGCCAGAAAGGCCGGGATCATCGACGGGTTGAAGCCAAAGGAGCCTGTCTGCTGCTGCAGGGCCACGATCTTGAAGAGCGAGAATTCCGCTCCCCATGCGCCGCCAGCCAGGGTTTTGCCCGTGAGTATGGCCACGGCCAGCAAAATCATGAGCAGGGGCATTTCGTAGGCGAACATGAGCACCATTTCGCGCGAAAAACCCACAGCGCCGTAGGGCGAACTGGAGGCCGACCCGCCCAGCATGATGGCCATGGCCGGGATGGGCAGAAGGTAAAAGATCACCAGCAGGTCGCCCATATTGAACAGGCCGTTGTACACACCGGCGATGGGTATGAAGGCCGCGCACACGGCCATGCCCGTAAAGCCGAAGACAGGAGCCAGCAGAAAGGCCGGGCGGCAGGCCGTCCTTGGGATCAGGGTCTCCTTGGTCAGGAGCTTGGCAATGTCCAGCCAGGGCTGCACCAGCGGCGGCCCCACGCGGCGTTGCAGGCGGGCTTCCACACGGCGGTCAAGTCCTTTGAAGAACATGGCCACCATCAGGGCAAAGGCCCCGCCGGGGAAGACGCACATGTGCAGTATGGCAAGCAGGGTATCGCTCATGAGCGGTTCTCCTTGGGCGTGTCGTCGCCGCCGAGCAGGCGCGAGAGACCACCGTAAATGCTGGAAGGCGTCATGCGGCTGGTGGCCGTTTCAGGCGGCAGGCCGCAGGTATGCACATCGATTTCACGCAGGTGGGTAAAGCGCTTCACAAACCAGTAGCCGCCGGTGAAGGCCAGGGCCATCATCACGAACATGCCCGTGGCGTTCCAGGCTCCAGTGCCCGAAAGCACGCCCGAAAGACCCACATTCAGCGGCATGAGTCCGTATTCCAGCAGCACCGAATTGATGGGGCCCAGCGCAAGACCGGGGAAGATGCCCGTCAGCACGCAGCCTGCGGCCAGAATGCCCATGGGGACGCGCATGATGCGGGGCACTTCCTTGATATCGTCAAGGTCCTGTGCGGGCTGGCCCAAAAAGGCCGCGTGCAGGAATTTGGCGATATAGGCCATGGTCAGCACGCTGCCGATGAGCGAGAGCAGGGCCAGGAAGGGCTGCCCGGCTTCCATGAGGGCATGGTAGATGAGCCACTTGGACGAGAAGCCGCTGGTGGGCGGCACGCCTATGACCGAAAGCCCGGCAATGGCGAACATGGCCAGGGTAAAGGGCATTTTGCGTCCGATGCCGCCAAGGTCGTTGAGGCTTTCCCTGTGGCTGGCGAACATGATGGCGCCGCACACGAGGAAGAGCAGATCCTTGAAGAAGACGTGGTTGATGACGTGCAGCATGCCGCCCGCGTATCCGAGCGCGCCGCCCGCCGCCACGGCCAGCACCATGTAGCCGAGTTGGCTCACCGTCGAGTAGATGAAGATAAGCTTGAGGCCGTTGCTGCGCAGGGCCTGAATGGCGGCCATGATGATGGTGACGCCGCCTATCCACATGACGGTCACGCTGATGGAGCTCTGTTCAAATCCGCCCAGTATGCCCGCCACGGCGAATCCGCCGCCCAGCAGCATAAAGAGCTTGATAAGGCCGAGAATGGCGCTCTTCAGCAGCACGGAGGAGATGTAGCCGGACACGGGCGTGGGGGCCAGGGCCGGGTGCATCTGCCAGTCAATGCGGAAGGGCAGTTGCGCGGCCTTCATCACAAAGCCCGCTGCCAGCAGGGCCATGCCGAACCAGGCGGCCCCGGCGGACAGGTTGGGCACCATGCCGGCCAGCAGCAGCGAGGTAAAGGGCGTGAAGGGGCCGATGACGCACAGGCCCACAAAGATGAAGCCCGCGCCAAAGACGTTGAAGATAAAGTACTTGAAGGCTTCTCGCAGCGATGCCTTGTCGCCTTCGTGCGCGATGGCCAGGTAGAGCGTCCACGAGCTCATGATTTCCCAGAACAGGAAGAAGCTCAGCAGATACTGGCTGGACGCCATGCCCACAAGACCGCCGCACATGGCGGTAAAGGCGCAGTAGAAACGCCACTGCGTGTGGCTGTGTTCCATATAGCCCAGAGCGTAGCTCATGTTCACCGCGCCCAGCAGGGGGACGATGAGGGCAAAGCAGAAAGAAAGCGTGTCGAGGCCGCGTCCGAACAGGACAACCAGCAGGGCCGTTGCGAGCAGCACGCCCACGCTGACCTTGCCCGCCATGACGCGGTTCTTGTGGAAGAGGGCGGGCAGCAGAGCGCCGAACACGGGCACGACCACGTAGATGGGCCAGTTCACGTGCATGGCCAGCATAACGCCTGCGTCCTGCGGGTTGGGCGCAAAGGCCAGCGAAGCCACAGGGGCCACAAGCTGCATGGCGAGCTGCGGCGCAAGGCCGAGCAGAACGCAGAGGGCAGCCAGCACGCCCATGCCCACGCGCATGGTGACAGGAGCTTCCGTGACCGTGGGCAGATAGTCGGGGCGCTCTTCAAAGATCAGGGTTTTGAGTATGCGGGTGTAGTAGACAAGACCCACCAGGGAGCCAGCGAGAATGAGCGCGGCCAGCCAGATTTGTCCGGCTTCGGTGGCGGCCTGTATCATCAGGAATTTGCTGTAAAAAGCGCCAAAGGGCGGCAGACCCATAATGCTCACAAGCCCCACGCCCATGCAGGCCACGGTAAAGGGCATCTGGCGGCCGAGGCCGCGCAGATCGCTGAGCTTGCGGCTGCCGCTGCGCATGATGAGCGCGCCCGCGCCAAGGAAGAGCAGGTCCTTCATGATGGCGTGGTTGAACATGTGCCACAGCGCGCCCGTGGTGGAAAGCCACGTGCCGATGCCGAGCACAAGCGTAATTTCGCCGATCTGCCCCAGGGTGGAGTAGGCCAGCATGCGTTTGATGTCGTCCTGGCGCAGGGCCATGACTTCACCAAGAACCAGGGTGGCCGCGCCCGTGAAGACCAGCCCGGTGCCGAGCCACGAAAGGCCGAACAGGCCGGGCATGGTGCTGACCATGGGCCGCATGAGCAGCACGACCACAATGCCGAAAATGCCCATCTTGGTGATGATGCCCGAAAGGGGGGCCGACACGGAGGACGGCGCGGCCGGGTGGGCGTCAGGCAGCCAGGAGTGCAGGGGCACAAGACCGGCCTTGACGCCGAAGCCCATGAGGCAAAGTACAAAGGCCGCCTGAAGCACGGGGGTGGGCACAAAGCCCTCGCCCAGCATAAGCAGGCCGGGCAGCATGAAAAGCGCGCCGCCCGCGCACATGACGTAGTATTTGAGGCCAGCGTCAAAAGCGCTGCGCCGCCCTTCATGCACCACCAGAAAGTAGGAGGCGAAGGTCATGAGTTCCCAGTAGCCGTAAAGGCCGGACGCGTCCGTGCTGGAAACTATGCCCGCCAGGGAGCCGAAGGTGAGCAGCAGAAAGAACCAGTAGCGCCCCTGATGCCGCCCGTGAATGTAGCCCTGCGAGTAAACGCAGACCACCAGTGCCACAAGGCTGATCATGGTCAGGAACAGCCTGGCCGTGGCCGGGGCGTCCGCCACAAGCACCGTGACGAGCGCCAGGGCCGCAAAGGACGTTCCCACAAGGGGGGCGACACGCATGCGGAGCAGAAAAGCGCCGCCCACGGCAAAAGCGCCAAGGTAATAGCACCAGTAGGCCGGATGCACGGGGGAGTGGGGGGCCACAAAACCGTACTGACCGCCGATGAGGTCGGTCAGCGGGCCACGCAGAACGCCCATCACGCCCACGGCCACAGCCAGGGCGATCATCAGACCGGCTTTGCCGCGCATGGGGCCGAAGGCCGTGGGGGAATCTTCCGGCGCGTCTTCCAGCACCACCTGGCGCACAGTGGTGACGTACAGCCAGATGAAGACCGTGGTGGCCAGGGCCATGACCAGCAGGCCGGTGAGCCCGCCCGGTATGGCCTCAAGGACGGCGGCATTGATAAAGAGGCGGGCTTCGGGCAGCAGGAAGGGCGATCCGCCCACCGAGGCCAGAAGACCCAGAGCGAACAGGGCAGCCGTCCAGGGATGCCGCTGGCCGGAACCGCTCAGGCGCGATGCCTGGACGGGCCCCTGACTACACGCGGCTCCCGTGCGGCATGTCGAGGTGAGACGGCCCAGGGCCGTCCACGCCAGGCCGCGTGTTGCAACCTGAAAAAGTATGAAGAGCCACAGGCCGGTGGCGCCGATGGCGGTAGCCGCGCCGAGCCCCAGGCAGACAATGCCCGCGTCGTGCAGGGCGCCCCAGAGGATCAGGCGGCGAGGGTCCTTACGCTGGCGCACGGCTTGAGCCGCAGCATACAGCATGAGGGCCATACCCACCAGAAGCGGCACAAGCCGTCCGCCAGCCGAGAACAAGGATTCCGTCATAATTCGCCCCGTAGTTTGCGGGTCTTTCAGGCCAGCACTGTGCTTGGCCCCGTTTACGCCTCTTCTCTATGTGGTATCACATCCATACCAGATCGTGAAAAAAATAGTAAAAGGAGTGTTAACAGCCTTATCTCACTTCGCCACTCTGTGCAAGTGGCGATTATTTCACAAAAAGTTGGAGGGTTATGCCAATTTGCGCAGATTTGGCGCTGGTTTTGCGCGTCTACTTGCAATATGTGTAATAATTCACAGCAGTCTGGCAATAGTTTGAAGTACTGCAATTTGTGTGTTGGGTGTTCAATCAATCCGCTGTATGCTGTAATTAACTGTTTGCTCAAACAAAATTAGGTTAATCCATATACTGCAGTAAAATCCGGTCGTGCAAAAAAAATTGGTCGCTATCCTACAAAATTTCGCGCAGTAAAGAGCCCACGCCTGATCAAGAAATTCGTGCTACTAAAAATTTTTTTGGCCAATTGCACGTTTTTGTACCAAAAGAGCATGTGATTTATTTAATCACTGGAAAAACAGAGGACTATCGGTGCCCGGGGACACGGTGTTGTACCGCGTCGCATGGAGGGGGCGGAGGCGGAAAGGAGGCAGAAAGGCGCTCATGGCGCGAGCAGGAAAAAAGCGAATCCCCTGGTGCCTTGTGGAAAAACTGGGGCCGGGCTGAGAGCCGGGACTGGCGTTGTACTTGGGATCCGCGGGTTTGAGCGTTGAACCGTGGCCGGGCTAGTCCGGGTACCGGACTCTGAGCTAGTCCGGGTACCGGACTCCGGGAAAGCCCGGTTATCAGGCTGCGGGCTAGTCCGGGTACCGGACTCTGAGCTAATCCGGGTACCGGACTCTGAGCTAATCCGGGTACCGGACTCTGAGCTAGTCCGGGTACCGGGCTCTGGGCTAGTCCGGGTACCGGACTCCGGGCTAGTCCGGGTATCGGACTCCGGGAAAGCGGGCAGGGGCAGTCAGGTTCGAGACGCCTGCCACACTGTCTCACGGGCCAACAGCGAGGGGGCAGTGCTGGCCCGGTATAGCCCCCCGGCAGGTCAGCCAGGCAACGCCCATTCAAGTATGGTCTGGAGCGTGCGTCAGCAGGCAAATGCCAGCGTTGGAGGCAGCGCCCGCTGGCCTATTCTTCGCGCAGTGTTCTGGCCATAAGGTCGCGCAACGCGGCCTGCGGACTTTGCCCTTCATACAAGATACTGTGTACCGCGTTTGTCAGGGGCGCGTCTACGCCAAGTTTTTTCGCCATGTCATAAATGGCGGCCGTGGTTTTGACGCCTTCTGCCACCATGCCGAGGCTTTGCGTAATATGGTCGAGCTTTTCTCCACGGCCAAGGCGCAGCCCCACCTGCCGGTTGCGGGAAAGATCGTCTGTGCAGGTAAGGGTGAGGTCGCCCAGACCCGAGAGGCCCATAAAGGTGTGCGCCTGCGCCCCACGGGCCACGCCAAGGCGGCTCATTTCAGCCAGCCCTCTGGTGATGAGGGCCGCGCGGCTGTTGGCCCCCAGCCCCAGCCCGTCGCAGGTGCCAGCGGCAATGGCCATGACGTTTTTGAGCGCGCCGCCCATTTCCACGCCCATGACGTCCGTGCTGGAGTAGCAACGAAAGGCGGGGCCGGAAAAAATGTCGCGCAGATAACAGCCAAGGGCTTCATCGTAGGCGGCCATGACCACGGCCGTGGGCAGGTCGCGCAATACGTCCGCCGCAAAGGAGGGGCCGGACAGCACCGCATAACGGGGGTTCAGGCGGCCGAGAGCCTGCGAGGTCATTTCCGAGCAGGTGGCCAGCGAACCGGTTTCAATGCCCTTGGCCGCATTGACCAAAATGGCCCTGGGTTGAAAGTGGCGGGCCTGTTCCGTGAGCCAGCCGCGCAACTGCTGGCAGGGCACGGCCAGCACGACCAGAGGGCGGTCCAGGGCAGCCGGGTCTGTGGTGGCCACAAGCCGCTCGTCAAGGGGCAGGCCCGGCAGGTAACGGGGATTTTCGTGCCTTTCGTTGATGGCCGTGGCCACGGACGCGTTCCGCATCCAGAGGCAGACATGGTGCCCGCCACGGGCCAGAAGATGCCCCAGGGCCGTGCCCCAGCTGCCGCCGCCAGCCACACATATGGAAATTTTTTCAGACATTCTCGTTCTCAGAAGCCCAGGGACGATTCCGGGCCGGGCCGGTCGGGCAGGGCGTCAGCGTTACGGGCCATACGTGGCCTGTTGGGGCTGTTTTGCCTGCCATTATCAAAATATACCAGAAACATGCCGCTAAAAAGTTGCTTGCGGTAAACCTCGACCCGGAACAGCTTGCCCTGCTTGTCTACTGAAAAGCGCGGCATGAAGTCCTTGAGGCGCAGTTCCACGCCAGCCTCGTCGGGCTGACCGTTGTCAAAGCCAATGGCATTGACCCTGTAGCCGTCCAGAGGGCGAACCTGGAAGGAGTCGTCAACATACAGCACCTGCCCGAAGGAAACCGTCTTGTCCTGGCCGTCCACTTTTACGGGCACGGCGTCAAGGCTGCTGTCCACCTCGCGCCATTCGGGCCGGATGAGCGTCAGCATGCGGTTGCCGTAATGTACGCAAAACTGACCTTCGCCGCCTTGGGCGCAGGGCAGAACCGCCATGATTGGCTTGGTGGGCACGGCCTGGGCCGGGCCGCTTCTGGGCAGGGGCAGAAAGTTGATGGCCGGGCGGGCGTCTTCAAGCGGGAGAAAGACGCGGTTGTCGGCAAAGGAAACGGCAAGATTGTCCTGCAGCGCTCCGCGCACGCCTTCGGGCGTGAGGGCAAAGGCGCGGCTGAAGTCCACGCCCGCCTGCTGCAGAAAGGACTCAATCATCAATAAATGATAATAGGCGCGCAGCTCGACGGGAAATTCCTTGCTGGCCTCAAGGCCGAAGGCGGCTTTGCCCCGAAGCACGGCATAATAGGAAAGGCTCCTTTCCATCTCGTGGTCGCCGGCGGCGGTATTGGTGTTATGGACGTGCAGACGGTGCCCCGCCTGCATGAGCGCCTTGTTGGCGGCATTTGCGGCTTTGTCGGCCTCGGCCTCCAGCGCGCCCATGAAAGCTCCCGGCAGTTCCGTCTGGTCAATGATGACCGACTGTCCCCAGCGGGCGGGATTGCGCAGTTTGTCTTCGTAGGTGTGACGGTAGTAGCCGCTGCCGTCATGCAGGTTGAGCACAAGGCCCACCTGCGGATGGTCAATGAGATCCTGAATACGGCGCACTGTGGCAAATTCGGGGTCTGTTGCGTCCAGGCGGGCGAACTTGCGGTTCATATCCCCATACAGGCCGCGCGACCGCTTGATAATACTGGGAAAATTCAGATTGGGCACTACCCACACGCTGCCGTTTTCCATGCGGTAATGGGTGGTCAGCAGCGTGGCGGCGGAAAAGCCCCCCGGCTCATCGCCCTGAATGCCCCCCACCACCAGCACGGTGCGTGGGCCTTCGCCCAGGCGGATGACGGTAAAGTCCAGAGGAAAGCTCTCCTGCGCCAGAGCCGTGCCCGCAAAGCAGAAAAGGGCGCAGCTCAGGAACAGGCCCGCAAGGCCCGTGCCTGTCAGGAGTCTGCCCTCGCGGCGGAGGCGGTTCAGAAAAAGCTTTGTATATGCCTGCATAGTGCTGTGGGGTTGTCTGCGGGCCAGATGGAACATTGGCCTATATAACTACGGCATTCGGCCGCAAACGGCAAGATACCGGGGCGTTGCGGGCGAAATAAAGAAAGGGCCAGCGCCGGTTTCTCCCTCTGGAGCGTCAGGCGTTGGCCCTGATGACCTGGCCCTGATGTTTAGGGCCCAGATGACCTGGCCCAGATGGTATGGGCCGGGACGTTCTCGGCCTGTCTATTCGGGATCAAAGCCGATGTTGCTTATGGCCGTGCGCAGGGCGTCCATATCCACCGGGCCGTCTTCTTCATAGCGCAGAACTTTTTCGTCCAGATCCACCAGCGGATTCTTCACGCCGGGGATCTTGCCAGCGGCTTCTTCCACCGCGCTCTTGCAGTGGCCGCAACGCATGCCATTGACTTTCAGGCTTTTCATCGTATCCTCCTTGGGAATCCATTTTCAATTTCGTAGTGCCGCGAGTTTACGCGCCACCCTGGTAAATGACAAGCCGGAGGAAGAAATGAGCGAGGCCAATGCGCAAAACGACGCCGCCAACGAGGCATGCCCCCTGAAATTCGACATAGGGGGAATGCACTGCGCGGCCTGCTCGTCCCGCATCGAACGTGTGGTCGGTCGTATGGAAGGTGTGGAGAAAATCAGCGTCAACCTTGCCACCGCCAAGGCCGAGGTGTGGGCCAGCCCCGGCCAGGAAGAAGCGGTGCAGCACGAGATCATGGATCGCGTGGCCACGCTGGGCTTCAGCGCCACCCCTGCCGCTGATGACGACGCCTCCGCCGAGTTTGCCGAAAACAAGGCCAAAGCGCTCAAGGATGCACGCCAGCGCCTGGGTCGTCTTGTGCCCATGGTCTGCTTTGCGGTGCCCCTGCTTGTGGTGTCCATGGGGCACATGATGGGGCTCAGTCTGCCGCACTGGATGGATCCCCATGCCGCGCCGCGCACCTTCATGCTCATACAGCTTTTTCTGAGCCTGCCCATTGTCTGGCTTGGACGGCATTTCTATGTGGACGGCATCCGCGCGCTGCTGCGCAAGGCTCCTGCCATGGACAGCCTGGTGGCCGTGGGCACGGGCGCTGCCTTCATCTACAGCCTGGTCAACACTGTTCTTGGTCTCATGGGCGTTGACCCTGTGACGCGGGCCATGAACCTGTATTATGAGTCGGCGGCAGTGCTGCTGACCATGATAGAACTGGGGCAGTTTCTTGAAGCCACGGCCAAGCGCAAGGCTGGCGACGCCATGGGCGCGCTCATGAGCCTCACGCCGGAAACGGCCCTGCGGCTCGATCCTGACAACGAGGCCCTGCCGCCCCGGGAAGTCGCGGTGTCGGCCCTGAAGGCTGGCGATCACCTGCTGCTCAGGCCCGGTGGACGTGTGCCTGTGGACGGCGAAGTGCTCACGGGCAAAAGCGCCGTGGACCTTTCCCTGCTCACAGGCGAATCCATCCCTGTTGCCGTCGTCCCCGGCGACAAGCTGGTGGCGGGCAGCGTCAATGGCGAAGGTTCGCTTACCCTGCGGGCCGACGCCGTGGGCCGCAACACGCGGCTTGCACGCATCATCCGTCTGGTGCGCGAAGCCCAGGGCAGCAAGGCCCCCATCGCCCGCCTGGCAGACCGCGTCAGCTACTACTTCGTGCCCGCCGTCATGCTCTACGCCGTGCTGGCCGCCCTGGCCTGGCTGGTGTTCAGTTCCGAGCCAATCACAACGCCGCTCACCGTCTTTGTGGCCGTGCTGGTCATGGCCTGCCCCTGCGCCATGGGGCTGGCGACGCCCATGTCCATCATGGTGGGCACGGGGCGCGGGGCGCAGCTTGGCGTGCTTATCAAGAACGGCGCTGCTCTGGAGCAGGCCGGGCACATCAACGTCCTTGCCGTGGACAAAACCGGCACCCTCACAACGGGCAAGCCCGTGCTCACGGGCGTAACCCTGCTGGAAGGCGCGCAGGGGCTGGACGAAAACGGCCTGCTGTCCCTTGCGGCAGCTCTTGAGGCCCGTTCCGAGCATCCTCTGGCCCAGGCCCTGATCAAGGCCGGGCACGACCGCAATCTGCCCGCCTGCCGCGTTGAGGAAGTGGTGGTCGCACCCGGCATGGGCATAGCGGGCGACGTCTTTTGCGCTGACGTGCCCCGTCACGTGGCCGTGGGCAACCGCGCCTTTATGAAGGAATACGGTCTTGCGGTTTCCGACGACATCTCCGGCAAGCTGGCCGTGCTGGCCGAGGCTGGCCAGACGCCCCTGCTGCTGGCCCTTGGCCGTGGCGAGGAGGCCCGCCTGGCGGGCATTCTGGCCCTGGCCGACGCCATCCGCCCCGAATCGCCCTCTGTGGTGGCCCGTCTGCAACAGATGGGCGTGCGCGTGGTCATGCTCACGGGCGACAATGAACGCACCGCCAGAGCCGTGGCGGCCAAGGTCGGCGTGGACGAAGTGGCCGCCGGACTTCTGCCCGCAGAAAAGGCCGACTATGTACGCCGCCTGCAGGAGCAGGGGCATGTGGTAGGCATGGTGGGAGACGGCATCAACGACGCGCCCGCCCTGGCCCTGGCCAATGTGGGCATGGCTGTGGGCACGGGAGTGGACGTCAGCGCCGAAGCCGGGGATATCGTGCTCATGCGCGGCGGCATGGAAGCCGTTTTGACGGCCCTGGCGCTTTCACGCGCCACCATGCGCAATATCCGGCAAAACCTGTTCTGGGCTTTTGGCTACAACGTCCTTGGGCTGCCAGTGGCGGCGGGCCTGCTGCACGTTTTTGGCGGCCCCATGCTTTCGCCCATGATAGCGGGTACGGCCATGGCCCTCTCTTCCGTCTCTGTCGTCACCAACGCCCTGCGCTTGCGCTTTTTCAGGATAGAAAAGTAGGCGCGCCTTGCTGTGAAATCAGCGAACTATGAGGTTGGAAGAACTTTGTGGGGGAGGGACCCTTTTGTAAAAGGGTCTCCTCCCCCACACCCCCTCCCCCTAAAACTTTTGTCGGGTTGTGCGGTATTATAAGGATTTTCTGGTCTGAAAAGGGGGGAGAGACAGCCGTACTGACATCACGCCATCGTAGACGGTGTTTGCCCAATGCGCCTGCATAGCAAAAGCCCGCTCCTGCCGAAAACGGCGGAGCGGGCTTTGCTTCGTGTCGGGATGTCTACGCCGGAACTACTGGGTCATGAAGGCGTGCATGGTCACGAGGGTTTCCATAACGGTGGTGCTGAAATGGCTGAGGGCGCGGCTTGTATCCGCCCCGGCCTTGATGGCCATCTCCAGCTCCAGCGCAGCGGAGGCCAACGCCTTGGCCCCAAGGTTGGCGGCAACTCCCTTGGTGTTGTGCACCAGTTGCCGGGCCTCTTCTGCATTGCCGTTTTTCAGGGCCACGCCCACCTTGTCAGGGGTGTCGCGTTCCGTCTCGATGAACTTGCCCAACAGTTTGACATAAAGATCGCGTTTGTCGAGCACACGGGTCATGGCTTCTTTCCAGTCCAGTAATTCCTCGCTCATTTTTTCCTTCTTGGCGCAGGTTGATGACAGGCGGTAGACACCGCCGGGGCCACTGCACAGCAATGACCCCAGTAGTTGTAACCGTACAAATCTGGGATGCGCGAATACTGCCAGCAAGATTTTATGATGACAATAACTTTATTGACCCGAGAAGTGGGAATTCTCAAAACAGCACTGTCCTCCCGCCCCTCAATGGCGGTGAAAACGTCTGTGGGCGCGCAAAAACGGGAATGCAGAAAAGTTGCGACAAAAAACGCGGTAAAACCTGTTTGTTCCCACAGTCATTGGATTTGGAGTCGTTCAGCAAATATAGGGCAGGGTATGTGACGGGGCAAAAATTCGTGATGCTCGCATGGGCAAGGTGTCCGGCCCGGACTCGCGCGGCCTCAGTAGGTGAGGGCGTCAGGCAGGACGCAGAAGTCTGCGGGACTGCCCGGCTCCAGACGGCCCGCGCCGCTCTGGAGCATGTTGAGGGCCTCCGCCCCGTTAATGGTCATGAGGCGCACCAGGGCCTCGGGGGGAACATCAAGATGTTCTCGCAGCCATACGGCCTCCTGCCGCACGTCAAGGTCGCGGTTGCTGGTCAGACCGTCGGTGCCGAGGCAGAGCAGGCAGCCGCTTTCAAGCAGGTCGCGCACCGGCGGTACCCCAAGCCCAAGGTTGCGGTTCGAGCGCGGGCACAGGCACAGGGCCGCTCCGCTGGCGGCCAGCACTTCCACTTCCTGCGCGTCCAGTTGCGTGCCGTGTACGGCCAGGGTTCCCGCATCCAGAAGCCCCAGCTTGAAGGCATAGGCCAGGGGGCGCAGGCCGGGGGCCTGCCAGTCCGCAGGCAGCACCACAGAGTCGTAGCACTGGCGCAGGGGGCCGTCGCCCGTGGTGAGCAGCTGTGTTTCCTCCGGCGATTCGGCCAGATGAAAGCTGAAAATGCGACCCATGCGGACGCAGTCCTGTTTGGCGGCGCGCAGAATGTCCGGCCCGGTGGAGTAGAGCGCGTGCCCTCCGGGGGCGCAGCGGGCAGCCAGAAAAGGATCGTCTTCCAGCGCCTGGCGGCAGCGGGGCGGCCAGGGACGCACGCCGTCGGCAAAGGGCGCGCCAAAGCCGAACCATTCGCAAAAGTGGTTCACGGCAAGCCCGGCTTCACGGCAGGCGGCGTCAGCCAGCAGCATGCCGCCGGGCAGTGAGCCGGTGATATTGCCCGCGTACAGGGTTCCCGTGCCCGCCATATGGGCGCAGGCATTTTCAGCCGCCTCCGGGTCCGGGGCTTCGCGCAGCAGGGGAATGAGGCTTTGCAGCCAGGCCGTGAACCCCTTGCCCCAGCGGGTGCGTTCCGCCAGGTGGGAAAGCTCCAGATGGGTGTGGGCGTTGACGCAGGCGGGGGCCAGACACACTGGGCCGAGATCGCGCACCAGAGCGCCAGCAGGCGCAGCCCCTGCCGACCAGGGGCGTACCTCGTCCACCATGCCGTCACGCACAATGAGCACGGCATTGTCGATTTTTTTCAGGGGGGCGAACAGGCGCGCGCCTCTGGCCGGATCCTCGCCCGCCAGGGTGACGATGCTTCTGGCCCTGATGGCCAGCACCTGATGTGCCCTGCCTTCAGGGTTGGAATCGGGAGCGTATGCGGCGGGCGACATGCGTTGCTCCTACCTGCTCCTGCGTGCGAACTGCCCGCCGGAAACGTAAAAGGTGTTTTCGACAATGAAAAGGGCGTTGCGGTCAATGCTGAAGACCAGATTTTCCAGACGCTTGAGGGCAATGTTGTTGGTGACTGTGAGCAGGATTTCGCGGTCAGAGCCGGAGTAGGCCCCCTTGCCCCGCAACATGGTTGCGCCAAAGCGTTCCGTCACCAGTATGGCCTCGCTGATCTCTTCGCCGTGATCGGAAATGATGAAGACCAGTTTGCGCCGGTTGAACATGCCCAGCACGTATTCAAGCGCGTTGGACGAAATAAACATCATGATCATGGATGCAATAATAAGATCAAAGGGCAGGCGGTAGGCCCCCAGCAGAAAAAGCAGGCCGTTGAAAATGACGTTGAACTGTCCGATGGAAAAATTCCAGCGGTCCTTGAGCACAACGGCGATAACGTCCGTGCCGCCGCCGCTGCCAAGAGTCCGCAGCATCAGCCCCCCGGCGGTGCCGTGCAGCACGCCGCCCACCACCGCTGCATACAGTTCGCTTTGCAGAGGGATGGTGAAATTGATGAAAAAGCCAAAGATCGTCGTACACAGGGTGCCGTAGGCCGTGTAGAGGAGAAAGCGTTTTCCGACAAAAAACCAGCCGAAAAGATAAATGGGCACGCAAAACATGGCGTACCACAAAAGGGGCGTGAGCGTTCCTGTCCAGTAATTGGTGAGCAGGGCCACGCCCATGATGCCCCCGGCGAGAAAATCGTGGGGGGCTGCAACGCTCTGGATGCAGGTGGCGGTAAGCAGCCCGCCCAAGGTCAGCAGGACGAGGTTCCACCAGACTGATTCAGCCAGTTTGTGGTTGTAGGAATAGAGTTTCATGTTCCTATCTTGTCAGCAATTAAGGTTTACAGCAATCCCCAGGCCATTTTGGCGGCCACGATAACCAGAAAGCAGGCAAAGCCGCGTTTGAGCTTGTCGGCAGGCAGGGCGTGCGACAGCTTGACGCCGAGGGGCGCGGTGAGAAAACTGGCTGAGGCTATGCCCAGCAAGGCCCACAGGTTTACAAAGCCCAGAGTCATAGAGGGAAGATCCGGCCGACCCCATCCGCCCACAATGAAGCCCAGCGTTCCCGCTACCGCGATGGGAAAGCCAATGGCGGCCGAGGTTCCCACGGCGTGGTGCAGCGGTACGTTGCAGGAAGACATGAAGGGTACCGAAAGCGTGCCGCCGCCAATACCCACAAAGCTTGAAATAAGGCCGATGCCCATGCCCACGCCAGACGTGCCGACAAAGCCGGGCATGTTGCGGGTAGCCGGAGGCCGGTAGCCGGAGAGCATCTGAAGAGATACCACCAGCAGAAAGCAGATAAAGATGATCTTGAGGGCAAGCGTGGGCATGTGCGTGGCGATAAGGCCGCCCACAAAAGTGCCAAGGAGGATGCCCGGCGTAATGTTGCGGAAGATGTCCCAGTGTACGGCCCCGCGCTTGTTGTGGGCACGGGCGCTGGAAATGGAGGTGATCATGATGCTGGCAAGGGACGTGCCCAGCGCCATTTGCTGCACGTATTCGGCAGGCACGCCCACCGTGGGAAATATGGCCACCATCATGGGTACCAGCACAATGCCCCCGCCCACGCCCAGCAGTCCGGCCAGCACCCCGGCCACAGCGCCACATGCAAGATAGATCACAAGAGTCAAAAGCATTGGACACATCCTCCACAAAAAAGCCTGATGGAAACAATGGCAAAAAGCGCCCGGCATCGGCCTGAACGTCGTTCGGGCTGGCAGTCGCATGATGTTGCCGCCCGGCGGCCACATGGACTGCGCCGTCCTGAAGGCGGCATTGCCTTCCTCTAACTAGACAATGGCCCTGCAGGCGTCAACAGACTTTTTACTTTACAAAGGTCTTTTGCGAGTCTACAAATCAGGCATGATGTTTGCCGCTCTTGTACTCCGCATATTCGGGAGGGCGCCTTTACCGGTGCCCGGTGTGCGCGATTTTTCAGAATTTACGTCGCTCCGTGCCAGGGCCGCAGCCACTCCCGCCGTTCCCCGTTGAAAAATCAGCGGGGTTTTTTTTTACCCTTTTACACAGTACTGCCATGAATACCGACAACCGCTACCACTGGTCACACAAGGATCTGCTGGATGTAACCCAGTTGAGCAGGGCCGACACCCTGCATCTGCTGGATCTGGCCGCCAGCTTTCAAGAAATAAACACCCGACCCGTCAAGAAGGTGCCCACGCTCAAAGGCAAGACTGTGGTGCTTTTTTTTGTGGAAGACAGCACCCGTACCAAAACGTCCTTTGATGTGGCGGGCAAGCGCCTGTCGGCGGACACGTTTTCTCTGGGCAAGAGCGGCTCAAGCCTCAACAAGGGCGAAAGCCTCAAGGACACGGCCCTGACGCTCCAGGCCATGTCGCCCGACGTCATTGTCATCCGCCACTCCAGCAGCGGCGCGGCCCGCTATATCGCGGAACTGCTGCCCTGCGGCGTGGTCAACGGCGGCGACGGCTGGCATGCCCACCCGACGCAGGCCCTGCTGGACTGCTTCAGCCTGCGCCAGGCATGGGACAACACCTTTGAAGGACGCACCCTGCTCATCCTTGGCGATATCGCCCACAGTCGGGTGGCGCGGTCCAATATCCACCTGCTGACCAGCCTTGGCGTACGCGTGCGGGTCTGCGCTCCGCGCACCCTGCTGCCTGCCGGTGTGGACCACTGGCCTGTGGAAGTGTATACAAATCTTGATGAGGCCGTGCGCGATGTGGACGCCACCATGTGTCTGCGCCTGCAACTGGAACGCCAGCAGGCCGGGCTTCTGCCCGATCTGGCCGAATACTCGCGGCGCTTCTGCCTGGGCCTCAGACATATGGAAATGGCCCGGCCAGGGGCCAAGGTGCTGCATCCCGGCCCTATGAACCGGGGACTGGAAATTTCTGATGATATGGCCGACGCCCCCGTCAGTCTGGTGCTGAACCAGGTGGCTGCGGGCGTGGCGACGCGTATGGCCGTGCTCTATCTTCTGGCCACGCGCAACGATGGAGGACGCGCATGAGGCTTTGCATTAAAAACGCCCGTCACCTGGAGGCTCCCGTAGACCTTCTGGTGGACGGCGACACAATCATGACCATGACCCCGGCGGGCCATCATGCGGCCCCCGAGGGTTGCGAAATTTTTGACGCTTGCGGCCTTGTGCTCATGCCAAGCCTTATTGACGCGCATGTTCACCTGCGCGAGCCCGGCTATGAATATAAGGAAGACGTGGCTTCAGGGCTTGAAGCAGCGATGCGGGGCGGCTTTGGCGCGGTCATGTGCATGGCCAACACCAAACCGGTCAATGATACGGCCAGCGTTACCCGCCACATGCTGGACAGGGCAAGGCAAAGCCACCCCTACGGCCCCCGGCTTTTCCCCATTGCGGCGGCCACCATCGGCCTGAAGGGAGAAATGATGGCTCCCCTGGCCGAACTCAAGGAGGCGGGCTGCGTGGCTGTGTCCAATGACGGCCGCCCCCTGGAAAACGCCGAGCTTGTGCGCCGCATTATGGAATATGCCGCAGATCTCGGCCTGATCCTTATCGACCATTGCGAAGACCCGCACCTTGCGCGCGGATGGCTCATGCATGAAGGGAATGTGAGCGGTCTTCTGGGGCTCAAGGGGCAGCCGTCCTCCGGGGAGGCCGTGCAGGCCGCCCGCGACATTATGCTTGCAGAATATCTTGATATTCCTGTACATATCGCCCATGTTTCTGCGGCCTTGACCGTAGACCTCATACGCTGGGCCAAGCAGCGCGGCGTGAAGGTCAGCGCAGAAACCTGCCCGCACTATCTGTTGCTGGACGAAACAGCCCTCGAGAACTATAGTGTTCAGGCCAAGGTCAGCCCTCCGCTGCGCACTGCGCATGACCGCGAAGTGCTGCGTGAAGCCGTGAAAACGGGTATTGTGGACATCCTTGTAACCGACCATGCGCCGCATGCGGCCCATGAAAAAGACGGCACTCTGGACGCGGCCCCCTGCGGCTTCACAGGGCTTGATCTGGCTCTTGCCCTTACCTGGAAGCTGGTGGATGAGGGCATTTTGGCCGAATCTGACGTGCACCGCCTGTGGTGCCGCCGCCCGGCTGAAATTTTTGGCCTGCCCTGCAACGGCTTCGCCCCCGGCGACCCGGCGGATTTCTTTTTGTTTGACCCTGATGAAGCATGGACGGCCTCACGGCAAACCATGTATTCAAAAAGCCTGAATTCGCCCTTTTTGGGGCAGACTTTGCGCGGGCGCGTCAAGCACCACTGGATGGGAGGCAGACAACTGTTCTGACCCCCTGTCCGCGCACTACAGGGGTTCCTATGCATCAGATATTGCAGGATAAAAGTCTGTTTCGTCCTCACTGCCTCATTAACGGGCAGTGGCGTGACGCGGCAGACAAGAGCGTTCTGGATGTCGTCAATCCGGCCAACGGCAAGCTGCTTGGCACTGTGCCCAACTGCGGCGCAGACGAGGCCCGGCTTGCCGTTGAAGCCGCGCACAGCGCCTTTGCCCTCTGGAAAGACAAAACCCCGCAGGAGCGCGGAGCCTACCTTCATGCGTGGGAGCAGGCCATACGCGCCAACCTTGAAGATCTGGCCCGTCTGCTCACCCTTGAAGAAGGCAAGCCTCTGGCTGAAGCCAGGGCGGAAATCCTTCAGGGCGCTTCCTACTTTCCCTGGTATGCCGAAGAGGCCCGCCGCGTGAGCGGCGAGGTGGTGCCCGCGTTCCGGCAGGGCGTGCAGGCGCTTACCCGGCATGCCCCCCTGGGCGTTGCCGTGGCCATTACCCCGTGGAACTTCCCCATGTCCATGATTCCCCGCAAGGTGGCTCCGGCCCTGGCGGCAGGATGCACGGCCATTGTCAAACCCGCCAGCGCCACGCCGTACAGCGCCCTGGCCATGGGCGAACTGGCCATGCGGGTGGGCATTCCCGCCGGGGTTTTCAACGTGATCACGGGCAGCGCCAGAGCCATCGGCTCCGTGGTTACAGAAAGTCCTCTGGTACGCAAACTCAGCTTTACCGGGTCCACGCCCGTGGGCAGAACCCTCGCCGCCCAATGCGCCCCCACCTTGAAGAAGGTGTCGTTGGAACTGGGCGGCAACGCGCCATTCCTTGTTTTTGACGACGCGGATCTGGATTTGGCGGCGCGTGTGGGCATGGGCAGCAAGTTCCGCAATGCGGGGCAAACCTGCATCTGCGCCAACCGTTTTCTGGTGCACAGCGACGTGGCCGATGCCTTTGTGCGCCGCCTGCTGCAAGGTATCCGGGATCTCCAGGTCGGTGACGGGCTCAAGCCGGACACCACCATGGGCCCGCTTATCAACGCCGAAGCCGTGGCCCACGTGGACGCCCTTGTGCGCGACGCCCTTGAAAAGGGAGCCCGCCGTATAGCAGGATGCCAGCCCCATAGTCTGGGCGGCAACTTTTACGAACCCTCGCTGCTGACGGGCATAACGCCCGAAATGCGCATTTTTCGTGAAGAAATATTCGGGCCTGTGGCTGCCGTCATGTCCTTTGAGGACGAGGAAGAGGCCGTGGCCCTGGCCAATGATACGGAATACGGACTCGCGTCCTATGTCTGCACGCGCGACATGGCCCGTACCTGGCGACTGTGGGCGAGCCTGCAGTATGGTATGGTGGGCGTCAACGACGCAGGGCTGGCCTCGGCGGAAACGCCTTTTGGCGGCGTCAAGGGCAGCGGCGTGGGGCGTGAAGGCGGCCGTGAAGGGCTGCTTGAATATATGGAAACCCACTACGCGCTATTGGGTGGTCTCGACTAGAGCATTTAACCTTTGAAAAAGTTAAATGCTCTAACGCTGCGCGAGAGTGCAGCGCGCCACAACGTGGCGTGGATTCTGCCGCAAATCGCATTTTCGGCAGAATGACCCCTTTGAAATGTGTAACATTTCAAAGGTAATCTGGTCTAGAGCAGATTAACTTTGAGAATGTACATTCTCAAAGTTTAAAGCACGCTCACTTCGGCGTTTAACCGCGCAGATAAACTGCGCTTACGCTTTTGTAGCGGACGTCTGCTCACGCAGCCGTCAGAGCAATTTAAAAGTTAACTTGCTCTAACCAATAACAAAAGGACGAAACAGGCGGGAACCCTGCATGATGCGTTTTGTATGTGTCCTGAATATCCGAAGGATTTGACGGATACGCATTCTGCAATGAAGGCGGGATGCCGCGAGAAAACCGCCGGGAAAGGTAGGCGGCTCTCAAAAGCGGTCAGGCCCGTTGCGCGGGGTTCGCAGTGTTATTTCAGAGCATTTTAACTTTGAAAAAGTGTAAATGCTCCAAGGCTGTACGAAAGTGCAGCGCGCCACAACGTGGCGTGGATTCAGCCGAAAATTGCACGTTTCGGCTGAATGAAAACTTTGAAATGTGTTGCATTTCAAAGTTAATCTGCTCGAGACATGCCATATTCCGGGGGCGGCCATGAGTATACGACATCCCATTGCGGCGGGGCGTTTTTATCCTGCCGAGGCTGATCAGTTAAAAAAAGAAGTTCAGGCATGGCTTATGGCGTCGGCTGTTCCTGCTGGTTTCTTGTCGGACGAGCACTCGAACGATGCCGGTTCACACCTGCTGGGCCTTGTGCTGCCTCACGCCGGCTATGTTTACTGCGGCCGTATCATAGGCGCTACCCTGGCAGCCCCATGGGGCGACTCCACAACGGGAGCAAGCCTGCCGCAGCGGCTGTTTGTCCTGTCTCCCAACCATACGGGCCAGGGGAAGCCTCTGGGCGTATGGGCCGAAGGCCAGTGGCTGACGCCGCTGGGCCCCATACCGGTTGACGAAGAGCTGACCCAGGCCCTTATTCAGGCTCCGGGCGGCTTTTTGCCGGACGAGCTTAGCCACCTTGTGGAACATTCCACTGAAGTTATACTGCCTTTTCTGCAAAGTCTGCCCGGCAGCCATACCGGAGAGGACGGATCGCCCGTGCCGCGCACCATTGCGCCCGTATGCGTGGGAACCCGCAGGCCCGATGCGCTGCGCGCCGCCGGGCTGGCCCTGGCGCAGGTGATACAGGACTTCAGCTTCAGAGGGCAGGATGTGGGCATCATCGTCAGCTCGGACTTGAACCACTACCAGGATCAGGAGCAGACACTGCACAAGGATGCGCTGGCTCTGACGCAGGTCTTGTCCTGCGATCCCGATGGTCTGCTTGCCGTTGTGGAGCGCGAGGGCATTACCATGTGCGGGGTCGGCCCGATGGCTTTGGCTCTGTTTGCCGCGCGCGCCCTGGGCAACCCCTGGGCCGAGCTTTGCCTCTACGACACTTCGGCTGCCGCATCCGGCGATACCAGCCGGGTTGTGGGGTACGCCGGATTACGCTTTGGCCTCTAGGGAAACGCTGATTTATTCCGTTTGGCGGCGTTGCTTCACTTTTTTTGAAACAGTCGAGGACGGAAGAGTCCACTCCTGTTTCAAAAAAAGATCGCGCCTTGCCAAACGAAATAACTGCGCGTTTCCAGGAGGCTCTGTAACCAGTGCTTCCCTGGATGCTGGTGAACTTTGAAATGCTTTGTGGGGGAGGGACCCTTTTGCAAAAGGGTCTCCTCCCCCACGCCCCCACCCCCTAAAACTTTTATTAGTACTTTATCAGAGCCGGTTTCGCGTACACGCGAAACCGGCTCTTTTTTTGCGCAAAAACTTGTGCCTTTGTCTTGACATTGGGCGGCTGAAGATTATGCTCATTTGAGCAAAACTGATGAGCAAAATAAAAGGTGCGGCCTCGGCTGCGCAAAGGAGTGAAGTTATGAAAATCGCCGTCTCAAGCGAAGGGCCGGGTCTGGATTCCCAGGTTGATCCGCGTTTCGGCCGTGCCGCAGGGTTCGTGGTGGTGGATACGGAAAGTATGGCCACGGAATATGTCGATAACGGGGCCTCGCAGGTCATGGCGCAAGGCGCGGGCATACAGACGGCCGAGCGCCTGTCGTCCCTGGGCGTTGGCGCCGTGCTCAGCGGTTATGTTGGCCCCAAGGCTTTCACTGCTTTGCAGGCGGCGGGCATGCAGGTGTATCAGGAACTGGATGGCCGCAGCGTGGGCGAAGCCGTGCGCTGCTATACCGAAGGTTCCGTCAGTCCGGCTGCGGCGCCCAACAAGTAGGTTGCCATGCGAATCGCATTTGCCAGCGGCAAGGGAGGCGCGGGAAAGACCACGGTGGCGGCTTCACTGGCCGTGGTCTGGCCACGGCCCTGCCTGATAGTTGACGCCGACGTGGAGGCTCCCAACCTGCATCTTTTTTTACAGCCTGATCTGGATGCGGCCCAGGCCGTGTACCTGACCGTGCCCGAACTTGATGCTGAAAAATGCACGGCCTGTGGGGCATGCGCTGACATGTGCGCCTACAAGGCCATTGCCATGCTGGGGGGAAAGCCCACCATTTTCGCGGACATGTGCCATGGCTGCGGCGGCTGTTTCGAGGTTTGCGCGCCCGCTGCCCTGAACAGGGGCCAGCGCGAACTGGGCAGCCTGCAGTGGGGGCGGTGGAACCTGAACCCCGACCGTGAGCAGGCCCTGCTTATGGGAAAAAGCCGTGTGGGAGAGGCCATGTCGCCCCCCCTGCTGCGCGCCCTGGAACGGGCTTTTGCCTCCCCAGCCTGCAAGGATGCGGTTGACGGCCCGGATATCCTCATTGATTCGCCCCCCGGCGTGAGCTGTCCGGCCATGACCACGGCCCGCATGGCGGACGCACTTGTGCTGGTGGCGGAGTCCACGCCCTTCGGCATGTATGATTTCAAGCTGGCCCATGCGGCCTTCAAAAAGCTTGGCCTGTCCCTGACCGTAGTTATGAACCGGGCAGGCATGCCCGGCAATCAGGCTGGCGATGCGGCCCTTGAGCGGTATTGCGCTGCGGAAGGCCTGCCCCTGCTTGCCCGGTTGCCCTTTGATATGCAGGCCGCCGAAGGTTACGCGCGCGGGAATCTGCCGCCGCTGGGGCCTGGCGACAACGGCAGGGCGTGGCGCGGGCGTTTTGAAAGCCTGCAGCAGGCGCTGTGCCGGTGGATTGGCGGTCAGCCCTGGCCAGATCTGGCAGACACCGCGCAACAGCCGGAAACAGCGGCGCAGACCCGCGCGGAGCGGCTTTGTGACGGGCAGGGCGCAGCGGAGGCACGGCATGCGTGAGATAGTTGTTATCAGCGGCAAAGGCGGCACGGGCAAGACGACGCTGTGCGCCTCCCTGGCTGCCCTGGCCCACCGCGAGGGTCTGAATCCCGTCCTCTGTGATCTGGATGTTGACGTGCCCGACCTGCACATCATCTTTGATCCCCGCATCGAGCAGGAGCAGCCTTTTATTTCGGGCCACACGGCGGTCATTGACGAGGCCACCTGTACGCAGTGCGGGCGCTGCATGGAGCTTTGCCAGTTCGGAGCCGTGCATTTGAAGGACGGCGTGTTCGGCATAGACGCGCTGGACTGCGAGGGCTGCGGCGTGTGCCACAAGCTGTGCCCTGCGGCGGCCATTGAATTTCCTGAGCGGCATTGTGGAGCCTGGTATCTGAGCCGCACGCGCTTCGGCACTTTTGTGCACGCGCAGCTTGAACCCGGTCAGGAAAATTCTGGCCGTCTGGTGGGCCTGCTCAAGCAGAAGGCGCGCGAGATCGCCGCAGCCGAAGAGGGCGGCCTCATCCTTTGCGACGGCTCGCCGGGCATAGGGTGCCCTGTGATCAGCTCGCTCTCCGGGGCCACCCTGGCCGTGGCGGTGGTGGAACCCTCGCCATCGGGGCGGCACGATTTCGAGCGTGTGGCGGATCTGTGCGGGCATTTTCGCATCCCTGTGGCGGTGATCATCAACAAGGCAGACCTCAACGACGACGAAGCCCGCGCCATAGAGGAACAGGCCGTCCGACGCGGGCACGCGCTGGCGGGGAGGCTGCCCTTCAGCCCCCTTGTGACAGAGGCCATGGTCAGGGGCGAGGCCCTGACCGAAAGGGATTCTCCTCTGGCAAGCGAGCTGGAGCAGATATGGCGGCGCATCCGCGCCATGGCTGACAAGCCCGCCCGGCGGGCCAACATCAACACGTTATAGGACACAATATCATGAGCAAGACAATTCTGGCCATTCCTTCCGAACTTCCTGGCGGCATGGACGCGGGCATGGGTATGCATTTTGGCCATTGTGACATCTACACCATAGTGGAAATAGAAAACGGCGCTATCAAGGCCCAGAGCACGCTGCCGTCCATACCGCATCAGCAGGGCGGCTGCATGGCCCCCGTGCAGTACCTGGCCGAGCATGGCGTAACGGCCATGCTGGCGGGCGGCATGGGCATGCGTCCTCTCATGGGCTTTAACCAGATGCATATCGACGTCTTTTTCGCTGGCAACTATCCCACAGTGGGGCAGGCGGTCGAGGCTTTTTGCGCGGGCAAGCTCAACCGCTTCTCCACGGATCAGACCTGCGGCGGCGGCGCGCACTAGGGGCGGCCATGAAGAACAGGCGTATCCTGCTGCAAACATCCCGGCCCGAAGCCTGGGAGGATTTTGTGGAGCAGCTGCAACATGACGGCTGCACTGTATGTATGACGGCAACTATTGACCAGTGCAAGGAGGCAGCGCGGCGCGATATCCCTGTTCTGGCGCTTCTTGACCCGCCTTCCGGCGATCACGCGCGGGCCTGGGTGCTGGAGCTTATGATGATTGATGCCGGAATGCACACCGCCGTTGTGACTGAAATGGACGAAGAAGTCTTTCATGACGTCATGGAAGGTCTGGGAATACTGACGCCGCTTCCGCCTGAGCCGATGGCGTCCGATGCCCGCAAGATGCTCGGGCTTTTGGAGCAGGTGGAGAGCCTTGGCGGATAACGGAGTTTTGCCAGACGCCCCTGTCTGATGCATTCACGTATCCGATGCATATGCGGAACCGGTTTTCCTTCGCCGGTTCCGCATATATTCTTTTATCCTTCACGTCGGCAGGTGTTGTTGGCATGTAATATCAGGTAGTTGGCACGTGCATGCAGTGCAGCCAATGCCAGATGCCAATGCCCTTGACGTGCGTCATTCAGTGCCGTAGGTTATAATAAAATCGTATCAGCGTGAGATTATGCCAAGACCCAGCCATTGCAGGCGCGTGAGCGCTCTCCCCAAAGCCAGCTATTTCAAGCCCAAGGGCGTTCCACTATCAGATATTGACGAAAGAGTTCTGACGCTGGATGGCCTTGAGGCTTTGCGCCTGGCCGATTATGAAGGCCGGAACATGGATGAGGCCGCTGCCCGCATGGGGGTGTCACGACACACCTTCGGCAGGCTGCTGCGCCGGGCGCGTCATTGTGTGGCCGAAGCCCTTGTGGACGGATTGGCCCTGCGTATCGAGGGCGGCGTGTGCACCATGGATGCCCAGGAAGGCGAAGTGCCGCCTTCTGGCTCCGAAGGCGTGTTGGTGGCCGTACCCTCTCAGGAACCCGGAGGCATTGACGCCGCGCCACATGTCCATTTTGGCCGATGTTCCATCTACACGCTGGCCTGGATCAAGGAAGGCCAGGTGAAAAACGTCACTGTTCGGGCCAATGCCGCGCACCTGCCCGGCGACTGTGGCAGCCCTGTGCAGAGCCTGGCCAACATGGGCGTAACGGTGCTGCTGGCCGGGGGCATGGGCGTGCGCCCCTTGCGGGCCCTGCAGGCCGCAGGCATAGCCGTCTATCATAACGCGGGATTACCCAGCGTGGGGGCCTGCCTTGAAGCTTTTGCCCAAAACAGGCTGGCGGCTTTTGGTACCGAACATCTCTGCCGTGGCGGCTGCGCACCGGAAAAATAATTTTTTTCAGATCCGGATGTCTTGCAGAAGCGCGCCCGCGGTTTGTTGGGGGCGCTTTTACGTATATGTACCGGAGGCAAAACAGGCACGGCTGTGACCATATGTGTCCCTTGCGGCCGTCTTGGCAACATACGGGAATGCCATGAGCAATGCAGTCAAAAATGACGGCGGTTCCCCTGCCTCTGCCCGTGTTGCGGATGAGACGCATCCAGCGACAGGGCAGGGCCAGCGGGGCCGCAACGCGGAGCAGACGCGGCAGCGCATCTTGCTGGCCGCACGCAGTCTTTTTGCCAAAGGCCATTATGAAAGCGTGGGCACACGAGAAATTGCGGCCAAGGCAGGGGTGAACGTCACGCTTATTAACAGGTATTTCGGTTCCAAAAAAAAACTGTTCGCGGCAGTGGTGGACTCGCTGGACGAACTCGCCAAAATGTCGGGAACAAGCGCGCGGGGCGCTCTGGACAAGGCACTGGACAGCATAGTGCTTGGAGGAAAGCACGGCAGCAGCACCTGGGTGGACGAGTTCCATATCATTCTTTTTTCGGCGCTGAATCCCGAAGTTACGGATATTATTTCTGCATTTTTCGACAGAAAACGTAAGGAACTGCAAGAAAGGCTGCGTGGAGCGGATGTGACTGCCCGGGCCGACATTGCCTACGTGCTGCTCGCGGGTTCGGCCCTGCTTGTAAGTCTGTCGCGCGACGCAAAACACGGTAAAAAAGAGCGGGAAATTTTTCGGAAAAGCCTGGGGCATGTGCTGGATCAACTGCTTGGGCCAGACTGGAAGGCGACCTCGCGCTAACGTCCCTTCCCCCATGAGGCAGTGCAAAGCCTTGTGGGGGAGGGACCCTTTTGCAAAAGGGTCTCCTCCCCCACGCCCCCACCCCCTAAAACCTTTATTAGCTCGGTCAGTGTGGGCACGGCGGGCAGGTAGGGGAATGGGGGCTGACTGGTATGGGAGTGGGCAGCCCGGCGTGGAGAGAGGTTGTTCGGTGCGGGCACGGCGGGCAGGTATGGGAATGGGGGCTGACCAGTATTTACATGGGCGGGTTGGTATGGGGAGAGGTTGTCCGGTGTGGGAATGGACGGGGAGGCATGGGCACGGCGTTGTCCGGTGCGGGCACGGCGGGCAGGTATGGGAATGGGCTGACCAGTATTTACATGGGCGGGTTGGTATGGGGAGGGCTGGTCAGTGTGGGAATGGGGCTGACTGGTATGGGAGTGGGCAGCCCGGCGTGGGGAGAGGTTGTCCGGTGCGGGCACGGGCGGGCTGGCAGGGGCGCAGGGCTGGCCCAGGCGGCTGCCGCCAAAGGAGCCCCAGCATTTTAGCCGCAAAATTACCACACTAAATTAATTATTTTAGACTAACTTTATTTGACATTGACAATTCAGTGCGGCACTATGCCGCATGCCCGAAACCAAGGCCGTTTCCGTCCGCGAAGTAGCGCTTCTCACCATCCCGCAGATGGGTCTGATGTTCTGCTACATGGCCATGTCCATGATCGACCTGTGGGTGGCGGGCCAGCTCAACGAGGGCGTTTTGGCCGCCCTGGGCTTTACCTCGCAGATTCTCACCTTTCTGATGCTGCTGACGGCTGTGGTGGGCAGCGGCTGCATGGCCATGGTCAGCCAGTCCCTTGGCGCGGGCAAACCCCTGCGCGCCCGTCGGTATTCCGGCCTGATCGTCGGTCTTTCCTTTACAGCTGGCTCCGTCATTGCGCTGCTGGGGCTTGCCGTGCTTCTGGCACTGCCCATGACGGATATGGTGCCGCAGGCCATAGCGCCCATGGTGCGCACCTTTGCCTTTGCCTACGCGGCGCAACTGCCCTTTTATTACAGCCTTGTCATGCTGAATTCCGTCTTTCGCGCGCACAAGATGGTCTGGCTGCCCACGGCCACCCTGTGCCTTGTGACGGCCATCAAGTTTGTCAGCAGCGTGGGGCTGGGGCTTGGCTGGTGGGGCTTCCCGCAGCTTGGTTACGCCGCCGTGGCCTGGACGACGTTCATATCGTCACTGGCGGGCTTTGCCTGCAATATCATCCTGGCCATGCGCGTGGGCATCCTGCGGGCGTCGTCATTTGCGGCCTGGCGCTGGAACAGGCTGGCCATGCCCCGGCTGTGGCGCGTGGGCGCTCCGGCGGCTCTTGGTAATCTGGCCGGGCATGCGGGCAGCATCGCCATCCTTGGCTGCGTTTCCAGCCTGCCCCTGCACGCTGTGGACTCCATTGCCGCCATGACCCTTGGCATGCGCGTTCTGGGCTTTCTGCTGTTCCCCCTGGCAGGGCTTGGCATGACCCTGACCATCCTTGGCGGACATCTGCTGGGCGCGGGCATGGGGCGTGAGGGATACGCCCTTGGCATGCGCTATGGCCAGTGGGTGGCTTTGGCCCTGGCTGCGGCTGGTCTGGGGCTGTGCTTCTTCTGTCAACCCGTTGTCATGCTTTTTACCCAGGACCCTGGCACGGTTGAGCTAGCCAAAATATTTTTGTGGATATCCTGCCTGGTGTTGCCCCTGCAGGGCCTGAGCCAGATGCTGAGCGCTGTGCTGGCAGGCGCGGGCGCCACACGCTTTACCTGCCGTGTAAGCTGCTACACTACCTGGGCCGTGTCCGTGCCGCTGGCGTACGGTCTTGCCCACTGGCTGGAATTTGGAGCCATTGGGGCGTATGTTGGCATGGCGTGCGGCGGCCTGGTTTCTTCCCTCTGGACGCTGCAAATCTATATGCAGAAAAAATGGTTTGGTGGCATACGTGTTCTCTGATATTTATGGCGCACGCCATCCGACCACATATGGAGCTGAAAATGCAAGGAGCTGGTTCAATGGTTCAGGATGAAAAAGACCTTTCTCCTGCCCTGGAAAACTATCTGGCCATCATCTTCAAACAGGAATTCGCCACAGGCGCGTGTCGACCCAGTGATATCGCCGAGGCAGCCAAGGTCGCCCGTCCTTCGGTGACAAACGCCCTGCGATCCTTGGCCAAACGTGGCTATATCAGCTATGAGCCCTACAGCCTGGTAAATCTGACAAAAAAGGGCCTGCAGGCGGGGCAACGCCTGGCCCATCGCAATATGGTTTTGCGGGAATTTTTTTCCACGGTGCTGCAACTGCCGGAAGAAACGGCGGCGGACATGGCCTGTAAGCTCGAGCATGACATGCCCGACGATGTCATGATGCGCTGGCGGCTTTTTGTGCTGTACATGCGCCACACCATGCCGCAGTGGGAGGGCTGGCAGGAAAAAAGCATTGTCCTGCGTGATGCGCACACGGCCAAAAAACACCGGGTGCCCAAGGGCGATGAAACGCCCCCGGCCATTGTAAACCGCCGTGATTTTGTGGATGAAGGCTGAGGCGCGGCCTCATGCTGCCAGCCGCCTTGCGCGGCCCCCTGCTGCCAGGCCGCCTTGCGCGGCCTCATGCTGCCAGCCGCCTTGCGCGGCCTTGTGCGGCACCCTGCGGAAAACCCGCCGTTGCGCCACATGCCCGCAAGCTGCCTTGTGAATGGGATTGCCCCGCGAGCAAATGGCGCTGCGGGCTAACGGCCTTGCGAACAAAAACAGTTTCGTCAGGCCGTGGATGGAGATTGTCCCGCTGACAAGCTGCCTTGCAGTTCTGATGCCTGATTTGCCAACCTGGTAAATACCATGCGCCCATCCATGCGGCTGTCCATGCGGCCGCCCATGTGGCTGTCCAGGCGGGCGTGCCTGTGGCGGATGAGTCCGGCTGCCGCCTGCGGCACCCGGAGTGGCGCGGGCGGCGTGAGCACGCCTGCCATATGAAACCGCCCTATTTCAGCTTGTATTCCACCGGCACGCGCACGCTGAACGACGCGCCCTGAACGCCGGTGTTCAACCCCATCAGCTTTTCCCCCAGTTCCTTGGTGGCCGTGTCCAATGCCGCCTGACCGCAGTGCTTGTCCAGCGTGCTGGCCGTGATGCGTCCCTGGTCGTTCACGCTGACCAGCAGGATGACCAGCCCCTCCGCGCCGCTGCGGCGCGCGTGCTTGGGGTAGTTTTTGTGCTTTTCCACAGCGCTGAGTATCCTGCTCAAGGCCATATTCCTGGTGGAGGCGGGCACGCCGCCCGCAACGCCCCCATCCATGCCTCCGGCTCTGCCGCCGGGTACGCCCCCCGGTACGCCGCCTGCAATGCCGCCATCCGGGCTGCCCTGTGGGTGCCCCTCCTGATTGCGCGGGCCGGGAACCGCGTCTTTAAGTCCGGGCGGTTGCACCTTTTGCGGTGTGGCCTTGTCCGTCGCGGGTTTGGGCTTGGGGGCCGGAGGCTGAACCTTGGGTTTTTGCTCCGCGACCCTGAGTGTTTCTTCCGGCTTGGGCGTTTCCTTGGGCTGTTCCGGTTCGTCCTGCGGCGGCAGGGCGACGCTGAAGGGGGAGTCGTCGGCCATGAGGCGTCGATCGATCGGCTTTTGTTCCGGCTCTGCCACTGGCGGCACATACTCTATCCGCATGGCCAGGGGCACAGGCCCCGCCGCTGCGGCGGGAAGCAGCAGATACTGGGGCTGCTTTGAAAAAGACATGAGCAGCACCGCCAGCACAACGATGCCGGATGTTATGCACAGGGCATAATTGCGGCTGCGCGTCTGTGCAGCCGCGTCATAATGGCTTGGACGCCAATGTCGCTTGAGTGCTGATGACAAAGCGACCTCCTCTCTTGGTCTTGGCCATATCCACCACTCCCACAAAGGCGTTGAACGGCGCCTTTTCATCCACATGCAGGTTCAGCAGGGCTTCGGGCATTGTTTCCAGCAGGGCGGGCAGGGCCTCCTTGCTGACCTGCTGGCCCGCGTGGTGAATGGTGCCGTCCTGCTTGATGGAAATGACCAGCTCCGGGGTCCGGCTTGAGCCCGGATCCGGATTTTCGGCCTTGGGCAGCACAATCTCCAGTATGGGCTTGCTGAACGAGGCCGTGAGAATAAAGAAAAAAAGCAGTACGATGATAACGTCCACAAGCGGCGTAAGATCAATGCTGACTTCTTCGTCCAGATCGAACATGGGATCTCCTTATGCGGATTCCGGTTCCGGACTGACTGGGCATGACGCGGGGGTGTTCGCCACAACGCGCTTCACAGCGGGCACGGCCAGCGCGGCAGGCGCACCTGGCACGATGGCGTGGGCCTGCCGGGCCGACCCCTGGCAAAGCTCAAGGGCGCGGTAGCTGTGTTCCACGGCTTCAATGTGAAAACCCTTGAACTTGAGCAGCAGAAAGTAATAGGCGATGAGCATGGGAATGGCCACGCTCAGGCCCATGGCCGTTGTGATGAGCACTTCCCAGATGCCTGCCGCCAGTTGGGCCGGGTCGGGGGTGGCGGTGTCGGCAATGGCCTGAAACACGCGCACCATGCCAAGCACCGTGCCCAGCAGGCCCATCAGGGGGGAGATCATGGCCACAAGGCGCAGCCAGCACAGGCTCTTGGTGGTCTGCTCGAAATTGCGGTGAAACAGATAGGCCACCTCGGCCCTGATATCCTGTGAGTGCCCGCTGTGGGTCTTGACCACATCGCGCACAATGGCGATCAGTGGGTTGTCGCTGTTGTTGTTGCGCAGGCAGCGGCTTTCGCCAGTGTTTTCCAGGTCAAGAAAGCCGTGCTGGAAGTTGCGCCAGACCAGAGCGAGATAAAAATAGGTGCGAAAGGCGATGTACACGCCAGCGCAGCCCACAACCACAAGGGCGCAGCCCGCAGGGCCAATGGTATTGTAAATGGCGGCCAAATTCATGGCTGGTATCCTTATGCGTTATTCAGGGCAAGTTCAGCTTCAGGCTTTGAACCCAGCGCGCGGGCAAAATCCGCGAAGGCTTCACGCGCTTTGCGGCAGTCTTCCGCGTCGGGGTGTTTGGCCGCTTCTTCAAGGCGGGCGCGCCGTTCTTCAGTCATGGGGTGGGCGTTGTTGGCCATTTTCTGCATCATGGCCACCACGGCGGGGTCTACGCGGCCCTGGCAAAGAAACGTCCCAAGCACGGTATTGCCCTGTGCGGGTTCGGTCAGCAATGCCTCGCCCTGCACCTTGCACTGGGCGGCGTGTTCCGAGTCCGGCCACGCGCCCAGCGTGCCGAACAGGGCCACAGTGCTGTTTTTGATGCGCTGCATATACTTTTTGGCCGCGTCGTCGGGCATGCCCTTGTCCACCCAGTAGCCCACGGCCACAAGGTCGTAGCCTTCGGGCTGCGGGGCTTCTTCCACCGGGTGCAGATGGCAGCCGGGCAGGGCTTCGGCCACGGCCTCGGCTATTTTACGGGTATTGCCGGTGCGCGAAGAATAGACCACAAGACTTTTCATTATATGTCCTCCTTGCCGAAAGCGTTGCGCAGGGCGAAAAAGCCGTCGCGGGCTTCGGGAATAAGCGCCTTCTTCTCACGGCCCACATAGATGGCGAACAGGACGGCCCCGGCCGCATCAATGAACTGCACACTGTGGCTTTCGAGCCCCATGAAGGGCAGCGACAGAAAACAGATGTGGGCCGCCTCGTCGCTGCAGATATGCCCGCCCAGGGGAAGGCCGTGTTCAAGGTTGAAGTAGCCGCCGGCGTGCTTGCCGCCGGGGATGCGCCCCTTGATTTCCACAACGCTGCGGGCGTGCCGCATGATGAAGGTCGCGCCGGGCCACTGGGTCAGCCCCTGCCACACGTCGTCAAAGGCCGCAGCGGGGGCAAAGGCCCTCATGTCGGCGGGCAGGGCGCGGGCGGCGGTCAGTTCGCTGACGCCGCAGTGGCGGGCAATGGTGTCAAGCATGACCATTTTCTGTTCGGTCAGCAGTGTTTCCACCTGCTGGCGCAGGCTTTCGGCCCCGGCAGCGTCTGTAGTGCAGGTACTCATCTGAAATTCTCCTTTAGAGCATTTAACACTTGAAATGCTCGCGTACGGCAGGCAAAAGCCCACCTACTCGCATTTTGTGGCAAGGATTTTCAGAAAAATCCTTGCAGAGCATTTAACTCATTTCATTCGTAAACGGCTCTATGCGGCCGTGGTGACGGCTTCCTGTGTGTCGGTGCGTCCCCCTTGTCCACCGGTTGCGCGTAAACTCGGCGGCAGGGGCAGCCGCAGGGCATGGCGGCCCATGCGGGCCAGTAATTCAAGGTCATGCGTTATGAGCAGGATGCAGCGTCCGTCCTGCGTCTGGGCTTCCAGCGCCTGCGCCAGCCGTGACATGTTTTGCCCGTCCAGACCGCTTGTGGGTTCGTCCAGAATGAGCAGGCGCGGTTTTTTGGCCAGAGCGCAGGCAATGACGAGGCGCTGTTTTTCACCGCCGGAAAGGGACTGGGGGTGGCGGCTGGCAAGGGACTCCAGACCAAAGGCCGCCAGCAGTTCCATGGCGGCGTTGCCGCCCTTTTGTCCCGCGAGGTCAAGGCAGGTCTGCACCTCGGCCAGGGCCGTGCGCATATGCAGCTGGTGGTCGGCGTTCTGCAGCACAATGCCTGTGCCCGCAAGGCGTTGGCGCGGGTTCAGGGGCAGCCCGTCCATGGTGATTTCTCCGGCCTGGGGCTGGTTCAGCCCGGCCAGCACGCGGGCCAGCGTTGTCTTGCCCGTGCCGTTGGGGCCGATGAGCGCAGTGATGCCCGAAGGCAGCGCAAAGCGGGCCTTGCAATACAGCGGCTCCTGCCCGGTGTGGGCATAGGTCAAATCGTGCGCCTCTACCGGGTGCTGCCCGGTGTTGGAACAGGAGGGCAGGGTGTGGCGCACATCGGGCACGTTGGCTTCACGCAGGCCGTAGCGTGCGCGCAGTTCCGCATCGTGCAGCAGGGAAAATTCCCCCTGTTCCCGGATGTGCCCGTCCTGCATGACAATGACCCTGTCGGCCACGTCGGCCAGCCAGTACAGGCGGTGGTCCACCACAAGTATGGCCATGCCCTGCGCCTTGAGCTGGCCGAGTTGCAGGGCCAGTTCCACTGTGGATTCCGGGTCCAGATTGGCGGTGGGTTCGTCCAGGATCAGCGCCTGCGGCGTTTGCGTCCACAGGGTGGCGAGCCCCACCTTCTGCTTTTGCCCTTCCGACAGTTCATGAATGGACGCGCCCAGCAGCGGATGCAGGCCGAATTCACGCACCGAGCGCTTCACGGTTTCGTGCATCTGTTCTTCGGGCATGCCCTGCCACTCCAGGGCAAAGGCCAGTTCGTCCTCCACGTTGAGGGCAAAGAACTGCTGTTCCGGGTCCTGAAAAAGCGTGCCCGCCTGCCGCGCGAGGTGGGGCAGATCCTGCTCCAGGGTGGAGACGCCGTTGACCAGCACCCGGCCTTCAAGTGTGCCCGCAAAATGCAGGGGGCACAGGCCGTTGGCCAGCCGAATGAGCGTTGATTTGCCGCAACCGCTGGCCCCGGTGCAGAGCACCACTTCGCCGGGTTTGACGTGCAGCGAGATATGGCTCACCGCCGGACGTTCCTGAAAAGGATAGGTATAGCTGACATCTTCAAAGCGCAGCATCAGCGCATACCTCCCAGGGTGGTTCCGCCCAGCGTGTACTGGCAGGCAATGGCGCCGGTCACCACAAGCAGGGCGGCGGCCAGCAGCAGGCTGTCGCGGCTGGTCCAGGCCCTTTTGCGGTAGGGGGTGAGTTTTTCGCCCATGCCAAGCCCCTTGAGTTCCGCAGCGACGCCCAGGTCTTCAGACGTGCGCAGCGAGCGGAAAAGCAGCGGCGTGAGCAACAGGCGCATGCTGAGCGCGGGATGGCGCGTCATTGTCCACGGGTTCAGCCGGTAACCGCGCATCTTGAGGGATTCCGTCACCTGCTTCACGTCATTGATAAAGGTGGGGATGAACCGGAGGATGACGGCGGCCGGCAGATAGATGCAGAAAGGCAGTTTGAGCCCGCGCAGGGCGTCCAGCAGGTTTTGCACCCGGCTGGAAAGCGCCAGGGGCAGCACCACATGCATCATGGTCAGCATCCGCAGAAAGGGAATGGTCAGGGATATGAAGTTCATGTTGCCCATGAGCCGGGGAGAGAATTTGCCCATAATCCATACACAGCCCATAGCCAGAAAGATCATGACAGTCATAACGGCATAGGCGGCGAGCAGGGCCAGGGGTCTGCGCATGCACAGGGCATAGCACAGCGAGGCTCCTGCCAGCAGCAGTTGTCCTTCAAGGTTGGAGGTGGCCAGGGTTCCCAACGAGGCGAGCACGCTCACCCCGATTTTCGCGCGCACGTCGGCCTCATACAGCCAGCCTTGCGGCAAGGGACGGTTACTGGCGTACGATGCCTGCATGGCGCAGCTCCCTGACGGCTTTTACGCCGGTAAAAAGGCCGATAAGAGCGCCCACGTAGCCCAGCCCCACAATGGGTACGGCTGCCACGAGCATGGCGGGGTTTTCACGCATGACCAGCCATGAAACGCCCAGGGAACAGATGCGGAACAGCAGGTCAAACACGGCCACAGCCACCAGAGGCCCCCAGGGCCGCGATAGCCCGCCCGTCAGGGCCGCCGCCGTTTCTGCAATCAGGGCCGCCAGCAGCATGGCCGGAAGCAGCGTGAGGCTTGCGCCAAGCAGAAGGGCGCTCACCAGCATGTTGATAAGCACGAAAAGCAGCAGGGTGCCGGGTTTGCGCACCTTGTAGAGCATGACTATCAAGAGGGTGGTGAAGACGAGGTTTTTCAGCAGAAGAGACACGGGGTTCATGCCTCCTCCGGCCAGAGCCACCAAGAGGGTGGAAATTTTGGCGGCTGCCGAAAATACCCCGATGACCACCAGCTCATGGGCATTCCAGTAGCGGTTGACCGTGGACTTCATGATGTAGCTCCTGGCCCGTCTCTTATACTAATTGAATATGAAATTCAATGTCAAAAGAGACGGGCCTGATAATTAAAACTCTACGCTGACCTTGATGTTGGCATGCACCCCGGGTTCGTAGATGGCGTTGCCCGTATCAATGGCATATTTTTCATTAAAAATGTTGAGCACTTCGCCGACAACGGAGTACTGTTTTTCAGAGCCGAACTTTACGCCGAGCATGGCGTTGGCCGTGGTCCATGCTTCATTGGAATATACGGTGCGAGTAACCGTGCCGCTTTCCTGTTCGGTTTTGCTGGCAAAGCGGATGTAGGCATCGCCAATGATGTCGAGGCTGTCATTGACGGGGTAGAGCGCGCGCACACCGGTACGTCCTGTCCATTCGGGCGTGCCGGTTTTCCAGGTCTTGTACTTGTCGTTGTTGAACTCGCGCTTCATCCAGGTAACATCGATGTAGGGAGTAAAACCGAAAGGCAGGTCGTAGCCCGCGCTGAACTCCACGCCGTGGGTCTTGGCCTTGCTGACGTTCTGGTAATGGTACAGGTTGGTTCCGATCTGCATTGAGGAAATGTAATCGTCAGCCACAGTATAGAAGCCTGTGACGTCAAGGTTGAGGCCGTGCGCATAGTAGCGCGCGCCCAGTTCCCATGTGTTGGACCTTTCAGGCTTGAGGTCCTGGTTAGGATACACCGTGCCGCCGCCCATGCTGGAGAGGACGTATTTTTCCTGCAGGTTGGGCACGCGGAATCCCTGCGAAAAGCCCGCGCGCAGGGTCAGGTCCTGAATGCCCTGCCACATGAGTGAGACGTTGAACACCGGCTGCGACTCCCATGTGTCGCCGGGGGAACCAGCATTGATAGAGCTGATGGTGGCATTGGGGGACATGGAGGTCTTTTTGCGTTGCCAGCCCTCGGCCGTGCCCATGTGAGAACTCACCCAGGTCTGACGCACGCCGTAGGACAGCGTGAAGTCCCAGGGCAGTTTGCTTTCCATCAGCGCGTACAGGGCGTGGGTGTCCATATAGCCCTTGTACTTGTAGTGGCTGTTGGTCAGGGTTTTCATCATGGGGCTCATGTTCATGGTCATGTCTGTGTCGGTTTTGGCGTCCAGACCGTCCTTGTTGAACTCATAGCCCGTGATAAGGTAGTTGTTCGCGCCAATGGCCCAGTCGGACTGGAGGCTTGCGCCCCACTGTTCGTTCTTGTTGTTGGCGTAGTTGTCCATAAGAACGGATACGGCTCCGCTTGCCGACTCAACATGGTTGAGCATTTTTTTCCGGTTGTGCTGCCAGAAGGCATCCATGCGCAGGCGCGGCAGAAAGGATGCTATGTCCTTGATTTCGGCGAATACGGCGGCCTTTTTGCGCTCCCAGGGAGACATGTCCACGAAAAAGTTGGGCGTGCTTGTGTCGCCGGCGAGAATTTCGCTGTAAAACTGCTCGTACAGGCCGCCCACTGTGAGGTGGGGGGTGAAGTCATAGCTCAGAAATGCCGACCCGGACTGCTGCTTGAACTTGGAGTGCTGGGCCTCGCCGTCGGGGGTGGACAGGTTGTGCTGATAGGTGTTGGTTCCTGTGGCCCTGTACTTCAGGCCTTCATAGCCGCCAAAGAGCGAGAGGCTTTCATCGAAGCCGCGCGTGGAACCGTTGTAGCTTGTGGTGATCTGCCCCTGAATGGGTTTGGTGCCGCCCTTCTTGGTGATGATGTTGATGACGCCGCCCATGGCTTCGGAGCCGTACAGCACCGAGGCGGGTCCCTTGATGACTTCAATTCTTTCAATCATGGCGGGGTCCACAAGCAGAGCCGAACCGTCCATGGACTTGTTTTCAGCGATCTTCTGGCCGTCGATGAGGATGAGCACGCGGTTGGGGCTCTCGCCGCGTATGGAGATGCGCTTCAAGCCCTGCGCCCCGGAATTGAGAACCTGCACGCCGGGAACATCCTGCAAAATGCCGCCCACCGTGGCTGCGGGGGAAAGCTTGATTTGCTCTTCAGTCACCACGCTTACGGCCATGGGCACGTCCAGCAGCTCTTTTTCAACGCGCGATGCGGATACCTTGACGGTATCGGTCTGAAGAGGTTCGGCATGGGCAGGGACGCTCCAGAACAGTACCCCTGCCAGACCCAGGGGTAGAGCATGCCTGCGCAGATTACGCAGCAAGATCATCGTTTTCCTCCAATACGAGTTTGAGATAATTGAGCAACAGCTGAGAAAGGTTCACCTGCCAGAACTGCCCGGCCAGAGTCAGCGTGACGCGCCCCTGATCCTGCATGACCAGACCCGCGCGCTGCCACTGGGCCAGCAGGGGATACCAGATCGCATCCAGGGGCAGGCCAAAGCGGCCTTCAAGGGCGGACAGGTTCAGACAGCCCTGCTCCATATCTTCGGCGACGGCTCTGAAGAGGAAGTAGTGGGTTGGCGGCGTTTGCAGCATGCTCAAGGGTTTGCGGCCTTCGGCCACCTGCTGCAACCAGGATGCGTAGTCCGGGGTGTTGATGTAGAAGTTGCCGGCAAAGTTGCCGCCGCCGCCAGGGCCAAAGGCCAGGCAGTTGGCGGAGCCTTTGACATAGAGATTATACAGGTTGCGTTCTCTGGAGGTGCGCGCCCAGTGGCTGATGGAAAGGCGGCGGTAACGGGCCGTTGTCATGGCTTCAACCGAGGCGGCAAACATGGCCGACTGTTCAGGGATGGCCGCAGCGGGAGGAATGCTGCCATCCTTGATGGCCTTGCCCAGGGGGGTCTGGCCGTACACATTGAGCTGGTAGCAGTCGGCCCCGTCAAGATTGAGCGACTGGGCCATGGCTATGTCTTCAAGCCAGTGCTGCATGGTCTGCCGGGGGAAACCGTAAATAAGGTCAACAATAACGGCAGACTGGTCGTAGCTCATGAGCTGTTCAAGCCCACGGGCCATGTCTTCTCCTGTGCCAATGCGGCCCATGGAGCGCCGGATGCTGGTGTTGAAACTCTGCACGCCCAGCGAAAAACGGTTGGCCCCGCCAGCAAAGCAGGCCTCCATCTTGCGGGCGTCAAAGTTGGTCAACCGGCCCTCAACGGTCACTTCGCAGTCGTTGGCCAGGGGCAGGGTCTCACGCGCGGCCTTGAGTATCCGTTCCAGGTCGTCGGCCTCCAGGGCCGTGGGCGTGCCGCCGCCAAGGTAGAGGGCGTGCACCGGGGTGCTCTGCACAGCCGGGCTGTCGCGCCACAAGGACAGTTCGGCCAGCAGGGCGTCGGCATAGTACCGGCTTTCGTCAGTTCTGTAGGGTTTGTTGTAAAAACCGCAGTAAAGGCAGTGGGTCTGGCAAAAGGGCACATGAATGTAGGCCACGGTTTTTCCGGCCAGGGGTTTTTGCAACAGGCCGTCAAGCGCCGACTGCATTGCTTCGTCAGACATGTTGTTGCCGCCCAGGCCAGGATGAATGGCGATTTTGCCCTCAAAAGCGTGGGAGAGCGAAGATACCCCCTCTTTGGCGAAGTATTTTTCAGGGTCCGGACGCGTGATCGAATTCAGAGCAGAGGACTTGGTAATGTCGGTTTGCGTGGCATTGGATGAGCCGTGCGTATGGAGGTGCATGATTTTTCCTTTGCGGGTTCGGCTGCCCACTAAGTTAGTCTTGTCTAATTTGTTTAGGTGAGTCTACAAAAATGAAATCGAATGTCAATTGCTTTTTGATGAAAAAGCGTGCAAAAATTTTTTGTGATTGTATTCAGATAGATAGGACTAATAGCGTTCAATGAAAATGTATTTGCTGTGACAGGTCATTTTTGTCTGACGATCTGATGCCTTAAACCATGGCGCGTCTGACGGGATCGGGCAAAGCCTGAATCCTCCGGGCATTGGGCCGATGGCCGCAACGCAAAAGACCTCCTGTTGCCAGGAGGTCTTTTGCGTTGCAAGCGGGATGTCGTGTTACAGTAAGCAGCGCCCGGAGCTTGCCGCAGGTTGAGGGCAGGGACACGTTGCGATGGTGTGTTGCCGGGAAGTTTCGCTCTCTGGAACCCCGGCTTCAGAGCAGGAAAATATCTTATAACATACTATAATAAGAGTTTTAGGGGGTGGGGGCGTGGGGGAGGAGACCCTTTTGCAAAAGGGTCCCTCCCCCACAAAGCATTCCCCCACAAAGCATTCCAAGTCGCCATCGCCTTACAAGGCGGTGTCACTTCGGGCAGACGTGAATCAACGCAAATAGAAGAACCAGCACAGCGCCAGCGTCGCCAGCAGGGAGAGGCCAAGCAGGGGGGTGCCGACCTTGGCGTAGTCCTTGGCCACGTATCCGCCGGGGTCACGCACAAGCAGATGCACAGCCGACCCCAGCGGGGACACAAAGACGGCGGAACTGGCAATGGCCACGGTCATGGCGCAGGCCTGCGGGCTGATGCCAAGTTTCAGGCCGATATCAACGGCCATGGGGGCCACAAGCACGGCGACCGCAGTGCCGGAAAGAAAGAAACCCAGTATGGCCGTGAGAAGAAACAGGCTGGCCAGAACCATAAAAGGCCCGCTGTCGGAAAGAATGCCGATAAAACCGTCCGAAGCCAGCGACAGCAGCCCTGTTTTCTGCAAGGCCAGGACAAGGGGCAGAATGCCCGCAAGCATCACTACGGTCTGCCAGTCCACCACTTCATAGATGGAGTTCATGGGTGCGCAGTGCGCGAGCACCAGGGCGGCCGTGGCGGCAAGGATGGCGGTTACGGGCGGCAGCAGGCCGGAGGCCATGACAGCCACCATAAGGCCCAGAATGGCCAGGGTGATTTTTTCCTTTTGCGGCGCGGGAACAACCTCTTTGTAGTCCTGCGGCAGGGTGAGCAAGAGGTACTGACTCTTGTTGCGCTCCATGCGCAGGATGTCCGCCCATGCACCGCAGACCAGCAGCACGTCGCCAAATTTCAGCGGAATGTCCGCCAGTTCTTCCGTCTGGGTTTTACCCTTGCGGCGGATGCCCAGCACCATGCTTTGAAAGGTCGTCTGAAAAAGGGTTTCTTTGAGCGACTTGCCGATAAGTGAAGATTCGGGGTTGAGCATCACTTCCGCAAGGCCCACCACCTGAAAGAAGCTTTTTCGCCGGGAGGCGGAGGCGGAAACCCGTTCCAGCGAAAACTCCTCGATAAACGCCTGTGACTGCGCGTCGGTGCCGATGAGCATGAGCAGGTCGCCCGCCTGCAATACCATTTCGGGCTTTGCGGCGGTGATGATCCGTTTGCGTCCGTGCCCGGCGCTTTCCACCGCCAGCAGGGTTATGCCGAAGCGCGCGCTGAGCTGCATGCGCGCGACGCTGCGGTCAACAAGGTCGGAACCTTCGGGAATGAGCAAGAAAGACAGGCTTTTGTTGATTTCATGGTGGCGCAGCAAGTCGTCAATGGAAAGGCCCTTTTTTTGCTCCGCCGGCGCGACCTTGGGGGCCAGCATGTTCTGGCCGAACAGCATCATGAAGCCAGTGGCCAGTGCCAGAATCACTACGCCAAAAGGCGTGAAGCTGAAGAATCCCAGCGTCTCCGCGCCGCGCTCGCGCAGAATGCCGTTGACGATGATGTTGGGGGTGGTGGCTACCAGGGTCATCATGCCGCTGATAAGGGAGGCGAAAGCCAGGGGCATGAGCAGGCGTTTGGGATTGATGCGGGTTTTTTCCGCCACGGCAAGGGTAATGGGAATAAAGATGGCGGCCGTGGCCGTGGAACTCATGAATGCGCCCACCGAGGCCGACGCGCCCATAATCATGGCCAGCAGGCGTTTTTCGTTTCTGCCGCCGCGCCGGATGATGAAATCGCCCACGCGTTGCGCTACGCCGGTGTGCAGTATGGCTTTGCCAACGATAAACATGCAGCTGATGATGAGAACCGTGGGGTTGGAAAATCCTGAAAGCGATTCCTGCACCGTGAGTATGCCGCTGAATGTCAGCGCAAGAACTATTAGGATGCCGATCACGTCATTGCGTATAACTTCCGTGACAAGCAGAATGACGGCCCCCGCAAGGATTGCGAGGGTGGCGGCCATGTCAAAGGTAAGCATGAAAAACTCCGGAGCCTATAAAAGTATGCAGGGACTGCCAGGCTGTGCCCGGCGTGCCTGAAGTGGTTGCGATATGCCGTTCTGGCGTAAGGGGATGGTTTGTCTTTCCGGGTGCCGTGACGCCGTGATGCCTGATGCCGGACGCCGGACTTCAGCTACTGTGATGCCGGACGCCGTGACGCCGGAATCAGTCTTGTAACCTTTCCCCAAAAAGCCGCCAAACACAAGCCGGGGGGCTGGTTGGCGCAATAGCCCGGATGTTTTGCCGGTATTTGGGCATCGGGCGTGGTCGGCCAAATGCTCAGGCGCGGAGTCAGACAGGCTTTGCGGGGGGTGCGATGCCGGGTGCGCTGTATCTGGAATTCCCGCTTCAGATCAGGAAACCCGCTGTACTATTATGCAGACGTAAAACAAGAGTTTTAGGGGGTGGGGGTGTGGGGGAGGAGACCCTTTTGCAAAAGGGTCCCTCCCCCACAAAACATTCCCCACAAAGCCCCCGCCCACAAAACATTCCCCACAAAGCCCCCGCCCACAAAGCATGCGCCACAACGGGCCTCATTTACTCAAGATTTTTGATTTTTCTGGCGCTGAAGGCGGCGGAGATGACGATGGAGAGATATTTTTCTTCCATTGATGAAGAGCGTGACGTGAGCACGATGGGCACGGAAGCGCCCACAACCACGCCAGCCATTCTGCCTCCGGCCATTTCGAGCAGTATTTTGGCGATGCAGTTGCCGCAACACAGGTCGGGCACAAGCAGAATATCCGCTTCGCCCGCCACTTCGCTGACAAAATCCTTTTGGCGGGCCTTTTCTTTGGAAAGGGCGATGTCAACGGCAATGGGGCCTTCCACCACGCAACCCCTGATCTCGCCGTTGCGGTTCATTTCTTTGAGGGCCGCCGCGTCCACGGTTTCCTTCATCTTGGGATTAACCTTTTCAATACCCGCGAGAACGGCCACCTTGGGCTTGTTATAGCCCATGGTCAGCAGCATATTGACCGCGTGATCCATGATGGTTTTTTTCTGCTCCAGGGTGGGGTAGACGACCATGCCGCCGTCCGTGATGGCGATCATTTTGTGGTAGCTGGGCACCTCGATGTAACTGATGTGGCTGATCAGCCTGCCGCGCGTGAGGCCGTGATCCTTGCTGACAACAGCCTTGAGCAGGGCGCTGCTTTCAATATGCCCCTTCATGAGGTAGTCGGCCTTGCCCTCGCGTATGAGCGAAACGGCCAGTGCGGCGGCTTTGTCGTTGTCAGGTTCGTGGTGCACGGGAACCTGGGTCAGATCCATGCCCGCGGCTTCGGCCAGGGGTTCGATTTTTGCTCTGTCGCCCACAAGAATGGGGGCCACTGTCGCGTGCGCGGCGGCTTTCTGGGCGGCTTCAAGGGCGCGGGCGTCGTCCGCGCAGGCAATGACCAGCCGTTCCGGGTGCGGAAACTCGGAAACGTTCGCTATGACTTCATCCCAGTTTTTATAATACTCCATACCATATACTCCTGCGATGGCTTGTATTGCCGTGAAAATGGAGCGTCAGCACCCTGGCGGTGTGTTGCAAACTGCAAACAGCGGGCGCGGAATGACAAATTGAAATGTGAAGCACTTCGAGGGGGTTCTGATCTATGTCGCGGCTGCCTCTTGAGGAAAGAGTTTTGCATTTTCCGTCCTGTGCAGAACGCGCAGCGCACCTGCGGCCAGGGCCGCCATTTCATTTTCGCCAGGCATGCAGACCACGGGGGCTATATGTCTGACGCGCTTTGTCACCTGCTCCACAATCATTTGGGAGTGGGCCAGGCCGCCCGTCAGAATGATGGCCTCGGCAGCGCCGCACACCACTGTGGAAAGGCCAGCCAGCGCCTTGGCGATGTTGAGGATCATCGCCTCATAGACCAGGGTCGTCTGGGCGTCGCCCTCCGCCATGCGCTGTTCGATTTCTCTGGCATTGGTGGTGCCGCAATGGGCGAACAGGCCCGATTGCCCCCGGAACTGACGCATGAACGCCTTGGCGTCCCGCCCGGATTCAAGAACGTAGGTCATGAGCGCAAAGGCAGGCACACCGCCGATGCGCTCCGGTGAAAACGGCCCTTCGTCATCGGAGACGATATCGACGATCCTGCCGTGGTCGTGCAGGGTGAAGGAAAACCCGCCGCCCAGATGCCCCACGATCAGGGTCAGGTCGGCATAGTTTTTACCCCGCTCTTCGGCGTACTTGATGGCGCAGGCGCGCATGTTGAGGTTGTGCGCCATGCAGCGCCGCTGTATGGCCGGAAGCCCGGTGACGCGCGCCACGGGAATCATTTCGTCCACGGTCACGGGATCATAGATATACGCCTTTATGCCCACCATGTCCGCTATGCCCTTGGCCAGAAAGGCCCCAAGGTTCGAGGCGTGTTCCCCTCTGGGGGCGCGGCGCAGATAGTCCAGCATGTTATCGTCAACCAGGTAGGCCCCGGCTTCGAGGGGCGGCAAAAGCCCACCCCGGCCCACCACCACATCCAGGCTGGCGAGGGGCGTATGGCGCTTTTCAAGCGCGGCCAGTATGGGCCCCAGCCGGAACAGATACTGGTCGGTGATGGCGTGGTAGCGGGCCTGATCTTCACGGGAATGCGCGATGTTTTCCGTAAATACTGGCGAAGCGTCATCGTATACCGCGATCTTGGTGCTTGTGGAGCCGGGGTTGATGGCGAGTATCAGCGGCATAAAATCCCCCGATGTCTTATAGGGCATATCCGTGAGGCCGGGCCTGCGCCAGGTAGGTCTGCCCAAACCCGCAGCGCAGACTTACGGGTTCGTTATGGGGCTCTGACTGAGACACGTTGCTTGATACGGGCGCTATAGTCAACAGCCAGCACTTTGCGTACTGCGCTGGCATGCCCGGCAAGGGGACGGCCGCGCGGGCCTGGCTGTGTGGAGCGCCAGGGCAGATTTGTCGGCGGCATGCCCACAGGCAGCGGCGCGCCCGCAGACCACGGCATAATCGTGACAGGGGAAAAATCGCAGGCAGGGGCATAATCGCAGGCAGTGGCGCGTCAGCAGGCAGCAGCATGATGCAGGCAGGCTGATGGAAAAAGGCGGGCCGCGTGAATGGCCCCGTGCCGTGGCGGAATCGGAAGATTCCCGGCATGCGGCTCAGACCTGCGGCCCGCCCTGTCATACAAATAGCGCTATTTAGAGCATTTTAACTTTGAAAAAGTGTAAATGCTCTAACGCTGCACAACAGTGCAGCGCGCCACAACGTGGCGTGGATTCAGCCGAGCTTTGGCCGTTGCGACGAAGGAAGCTACGGACAAAGACAGCAATTGGTTAATAGAACGCGCAGCCTGCTGAGGGCCGTCGCAAATCGCATTTTTCGGCTGAATGAAAACTTTGAAATGCTTCACATTTCAAAGTTAATCTGCTCTAGACGAATTCCCTTCTGCAGAGAATTTGCCTGTGGCTTTCAGCACTTCCACCACCAGGCCCAGAGCCTGCCTGCCTTCGGGGCTGCGCAGCGCGCCCAGCAGGGACAGTACGCCAGCGGGCTTCGCGTTTGACGTGTCGATGGCGCTCATCAGGTCGAGCATGGCCGTGATCTTGCTTTGCAGTTCTGGCTCGGCAAGGCGCTGCATCAGGCTGGTCACAAAGGCGAGGCCTTCGCCCGTTTTGGCGATGTCCTCGGGGGTCATGCCGTCCAGCAGATTGCCGCCGGCATCCTTGAGGGCTGCGGCCTTTTTGAACACGCCCTTCTGTTCCCACTGGCCCATCTTTTCAACGATGTGCGGGAAGGTCTGCCCCACAGCGGGATGCAGCACGTGCCACAGGTCAGTGGCGTTTTCAATCTGGTCGAGAAGCCAGGTAAGCCTGGGGACAGTCAGCAGGCCCTTTCTGGCCAGGTCAAGGATGTCGTCAAGCGTAACCCGGCCATTGAGAACTTCCATCTCTTCAACCATGAGGCGGAAGGCGTGGTTGCCGATGGGCGTCAACTGCTCCATCAGCAGGCTGCTGTTTTCCTTGCCCGCCTGAAGGTCGGCAAGCCGATCTTCAATGGCGTTCAGCCGTTCGAGAATTTTATCTTCAGGTGTCATATACCCTCCAACCTACTTGTTGCGCAGCAAGGAGGTGTCTTTCCCTGCAAGGTACATGTTGGGCTCAAACGGCAGTTCGTGGCCTTTCAGCATGAGATTGTAATACACCCACTTGAACATGAGCTTGCCCCAGTAGTTGATGTGGCTTTCGCCCAGCAGTTCAAAGGGGCCGACGCCGGGCAGGGGGAACATGCCGGGCAGGGGTTCCACGGCGTAACTGAAGTCGATGAGCGAGGCCTTTTCAAAACCCGTGACGATAAAGCAGTTGGTGTGGCCGTCAAAGCGGTAGTAGTTGTCGGTTCCCTCAATGTCGGACATCAGGTTCTGGGCGATGACGTCCACTTCAAAGTGGGCCACAGAACCGGCCTTGGAGGCGGGCACGTTGGTGGCGTCGCCGACTATGTACATATTGTCGAACTTTTTGGCGCGCAGCAGTTCCTTGTCGGTATCGACATAGCCGGTCACGTCGGCCACTTCGGAATCAATGAGGAATTCCTGGCCCAGGTTCGGGGGAATGCTCACCAGCAGGTCGTAGGGGATTTCATCGCCGGTCACGGACGCGATGACAGAGCGGTCGGCCTCAACGCTGTCCACGGTCCAGTTGGTCGTGACCTTGATGCCCTTCTGTTCGCACAGCGCGCCAAGGATGTTGTTGGCCACGGGCTTGGTGAACGCGCCGGTCAGCGGGGTGACAAGCTCGATCTCCACATTCTGGCGCACGCCCATTTTTTGCAGGTACCAGTCTGCCATGTACACGAATTCCAGAGGCGCCACAGGGCACTTGATGGGCGTTTCGCAGATGTGCAGGACGAGCCTGCCCTTCTTGAAGCGCTTCAGCTTTTCGTACAGGGCGGCCGCGCCGTCGGGAGTGTAGAAGTTGTGGATTTTGCCGCCCCAGTCGTCCAGCAGGCCGGGCACTTCATCGGGAGCGATTCTTGCGCCAGTGCCAATGATTATCCAGTCATAGGTGTAGGTGCCGTTCTGACATTCTACCTTGCGGGATATAGGATCAACTGCGTTAATAGTGTCAATGACAAAATTAACGCCGCGACTGATAAAGTCTTTCTTGGGGCGCACACAACCCTGCGGCGTGTCGACTCCAAAAGGAACCAGCAGCCAGCCGGGCTGATAGTGGTGGATGGGATCGCGGTCGATGAGGGTTATTTCCCATTCTCTTTCGCTCAATAACTTTCTCATCTTTGTGGCAATCATGGTTCCACCAGCGCCAGCACCAAGAATAAGCAATTTTTTCATACAATTAACCCCAAATTGAAAGTAAAGTATTTCGCCCTGAAACGGTTCGCTTACTACGTGCAACCTCGGCAGTTGCAGGCCCATATCATAGTAAGAAGGTATTTTTTAACTCCTAGCATAAATATTTTGGGGCTGCATCATATTCGTCAATAAAACTGGTTATGTATTGTTTAATTGATACTGAATAAGTATGTTTTAAGGCGCGAGGGCAAGAACAGCACAGCTTTTGTGACAGCAATAAAAACTGAGGGTTACTGAAATTAAGGGTGGGCAGTGGAGGATTGGAGACGTGGCCCGTGGGAGCGTGGGGCCGTGATGGAGTGGGCCGTGATGGAGTGAGGGGCGTGAAGGATTGGGAGCGTGGGGCCGTGAGGAGTGGCGACGTGTGCGAGGCGCCGCTTTTGTAAAAGGCCCCCCGCAAAGTGTTTCAAAATGACATTGCCCCCTATGCGAAGGCCCCGTTATGGCGCGAAGGGCCGCATGGGGGGCAGGCCGCGCGCATCTGCAGGCAACCTTTATGGCAACCTGTGCAGCACGGGCCTACTTGCGCATCTGGGCAGCCTGCTTTTTGGCCTGGCAAACCTCACGTTGGTGGCAGGGGGTGCATGGTGAGACGCACAAGGGAGAGAGGGCCTCATTGTGCGGCGCTTCCATATTGTGCTGGTACTGACACACCCTGTTTTTCCCCTGGCGTTTTGCCTCGTACATGGCAATGTCGCCGCACCGCACCAGTTCGTCCCGGCCAATGGTGTCAGTGTCAGTCACAATGACGCCAATACTGGCGGACAGCCCCTGCCAGGGCGTATCTTTTGTAAAAAAGGACTTCATGGCCTTTTGCAGGCGGCATGCCCGGCTGATCACCTGCTCCACGCTGTGGACTTTGGCCAGATACAGAACAAATTCGTCACCGCCGATGCGGGAGGTGAGGGCTTCGTTAAAGTGTTTTTTCAAAAGCTGGGCCGTCAGTCGCAAGGCGTCGTCTCCGGCACGATGCCCAAACGTGTCATTGACTTTTTTGAAGTCATCCAGGTCTACAAAAAGCAACGCCGCCCCCGCAGGGACTGTTTCCGGCAACTGGCTGTAAAAATATCTTCTGTTGTATAGCCCGGTAAGTTCATCGGTATTGGCGCTGCGTTCAAGCATCTGCTTTGCTCTGCGTTCCGAAGTCACATCTCTGTAAATGACCAGCTTGCCGATGCGGTTCTGGAACGTGTCCAGGATCTCTTTTTCGTAGGATTCAAGGATGATTTCTTCGCCCTTTTTCCATGAGTGTATTTCAAGGTGGTCGCCCACCTGCCTCAACTGATGGTCTTTAATGGCAATGGCACGCACCTTTGAGCGGTAACTGCCCAAAACTTCCTTCACGCTCTTGAAGCGGAAAAAATCGAGAAATTTCTGGTTCGCGTTGGCAACCTTGTTTTCTTCGTCCAAAATCATGGCTGCAAAGGGCAGATTTTGCAGGATTATTTCAACCTCGGCGCTCGATTTTGTAATGTCGGTCATGTCATAGGCAATGCCCACGGTGCCGATGATAGCCCCGTGCTCATCGAATATGGGAGACTTGCGCGTCTTGAATTGCCGCATGCCCAGCTTGGTTTTCACCGATTCATCAAAGATACAGGTCGCGCCACGGGCAATGACTTCTTTTTCGGTCTCAAGGCAAACGTATTCACTCTTCACATATTCGTCCGGTTCAATATCCCATATATAGTAGTGGCCCCGTCCGATGATATCCTCTTTGCATTTTCCCACAAAATGGCAAAACGCCTGATTGACCTTGAGGTGCTTACCCTGGATGTCTTTGAACCAGATCAGGTCGGGGGTGGTATCGATGGTGGTTTCTAGGCAGTGCTGCAACAGCGCGTACTCTTTGCACAGCAAGGCGTCGCGCAGCAAGCCATTGATCCGCCGGGCGACAACGTCCGGGTTTGCCGACAAGGGCCAGATGTCGTCCAGCAGGGAAACCAGAGATTCTTGCAGGGCGGCCTCTTGCCCTGCCGTGTCTATCAGGACTATGCGCGCCGCGGGTTTGGCTGTTTTTCTAAGGTCGGGCAGCACTGCAATGTGCGTGGAATCCATGAAAAAGATATCTTCTCTGGCTCGATCCGTCGCAGAAAGGGATTGCGCTTCAGCACTGAAGGTTATCTTGTGTCTGAAGTCAGCATCAGCCTGCAAAGCCTTGAATGTAGCTTCAAGCAATGGCTCCGGAGAGCAGAGGCTGATGCGTAACACACAGTGGAACATAAACATACTCCAGTGCAAAGCTATGTTTTATTTGGTAAAAGGGATTGTCTTGTCTCTATAATACTAAAACTGTTTGTATTATGTCCAGCAGCATACATATCTGGCTCTATAGAACACTGCCGGAAAAATACGCTGGCGTCTGCCAGTGTTTGAAGGCTGACTCGAAAACACCCGCCATGTTGCGGAAGAAATCTGGCGCTGGGGCCGTGCAGAAAGGCCATACTGGTCGCAGGGAAATACTAAGTAAAAAGCATAATTGTAAATATTCGAAGAAAAAGTACCTGCTCTGTGTCGTGAAAGTGCAGCCTGTCCGCGCAAGGGCTTTGTCAGGCTGGGACTGGGGCAGCATAAAACGAGGCTCGAAGGAGGAGGGTCTGAATTCTTGGGCGGAGCAAAGAATATTTTGCCCGATTGGTCGCAAAATGGTCGCAAAATGGGGAAAAATGAGCGCAAAAAAGAAAAGCGATCATCTGCAAAATGCAGATGATCGCTTGCTTGTATCTGGTCATGACGAAAGGATTTGGACTTTCGCCCCCACTGCAAAAACAATTTTGGCAGGGCTATTTGGCAGAAAACTGGTCGAAGGCTTCAAGAATTTTAGAGGAATACACCAGTGCGGCCCCGGCGTTCAGGTTAATGGCCACAGCCAGGGTTTCCAGCAACTCATCGCGGCTTGCGCCTGCTTTTACGGCGGCATCAGCGTGCACGGAAATGCAGCCCTCGCAACGGGTTGTTGCGGCAACAGCAAGAGAAATAAGCTCGCGTGTTTTTTCGTCCAAAGCGCCCTTGCTTGATGTCGCCTTACCCAGAACCCCCAGCGCTTCTATGATGCCGGAGTTGCCATTAGCCAGCGTTCCGATGGTGCCCATACTTGCATCAAGAGTCTCTTTCCAGTTTGCCATGTTTGCCTCCTTTGTGGGTGTCAATGATCGCTAATAGTTCTTAGCCCATGATTGGCTGTTTTTAAAGTAAAAGATGTTCTGTAGAAACTGCATTGCCAAGATTGCCATGCGGAAATTACAGACGCTTTATGGAAATAACATAAGGGAGCGGTAGTATACACGGATGAAGCGTTATTAGTTTTGGACTGTTATTTCTTAACCTGCTCAAGTTTTTTTGTTGCAAGATGAAAATCATGAGCAGAGTTGAGTAGGGCGATAGTCGTACTCAATTCTGCTGTAAAGCGATCTAATGAGCGTTCCAACAGTGATAGCGCGAAACTGGTCCTGGATAGTGAATTGCGGATTTTGCAAAAGTCGCGCTCAGAATTTAAGGTATATTCGAAATTACTATCCACATCTTTTGTGTTAATTCTGTATACATCGGCACAAGAAGTGGCTGAAAAAAGTTCTTTATTGGCAGAAATAGTGTTTTCCAGTATGCGCTTTCGTGACTGGTATTTGTTCAGTAAGAAATCATACGCTTCTTTTCTGTAAGCCAGCCCTGTTTTTATCGCGATATTGTTTTCAACTATGAAATTGATTTGATCGTCATCTATATGAGTCCAACAAATGGCAAGAAATTCACCCAAAGAAAATTGTTTAATATTTTTGGATCCTATTTGCTCAATATAGTAATATTCAAAAGTAGAAGGTGTTGTTATCTGGGATGGATAAGGTAATTTAATTGGTAGTTTTTCATCAGGGGAGAATCCAAACTCTAAAGCTTGTTTGTATACTGTTTTGTAATTGTGTGTTTGATTAACGCACGCATTATAGATAGGATTTATTTTCGTATTTGCAATTACTATATTCGGTGCAATTCCCCCTTCATAAAAAAGTTTTAATATTTGTATGTCCCCTTGTTCAACCATACTGTTATATTCACGAATGTTCCAAGAAATTCCAAAATTAGCCAATTCTTTTCTTGGATCATTACTCTTTTCTTGCTTTAGCTGCCCTAGCTTTCCATGGATTTTTGCTGTGTTTTCTGCTGTTTTTTCTGTGTTTGCCGCTATTTTTTGAGACGATTCAGATATTTCAAAGAGTAAACTTTGAAATTTTTCTATTGATGAACTGTGAGAAGCTATAAACCCTTTTTGCGGATTTGAAGTTTTTGCCAAATAGGACATGACTCCAAAAACCAGAAGCGCAGTGAAAATGCTGCACCAAAGAGGAAAAAACCAGTATTTTGTTATGGAGCGCATCCGCCTGTCGACACGAGGAATGACAACCATCACGATTGTGCTGGCACATGTGATAAATAAAAGTATAGTAATATATTTACAATATGGGCCAAGCGGGGAAAGAAAATCTGTAATGGCAGCCACGAGAGAACTTGCAAAAATTCCTGTCTGTAAAACAAATCTTATAGCTTTAACTGTTTTAGGTAAAACCATAATTCACTCTCTAACTGCTATAAATATTGAGTATGATATTGAGTGTGCGTTGATATTGCTTACGGTATGCATCCGCTCTTGCATAAAATTTAGCATGATCAGCATCAGGTAAAAGGAAGCTGCGTAAGCCCCATGGAAAATTATTTCTCGTACAGGCGGCTTTCTTTTTTGAACTATTCTACAGAGTTTAACATATAGTTAAGGGAATGTCAGTATGCCTGACTGATGGCTATTGTATTTTGTATTAAATATTTTTTAAAAAGTGACTTGAAACTTACTTGCGCGTTGAGTGATCCCACAGTGCACTATAGGGATGCTATAGTTGCTTGTTACATATTATTGCTTAATATTGTAATTTGCGAACAATTGTTGGAGCGATTTAGTAATAAAGATCCGCATATAAGGAATTTTATCTGAAATTACTGATAAAATATATGTCCATATTGTTGTTGATTCATTTAAACTTCATTATACGCTGCTAGATGTCAACGCATCCTTGGCTTGCGGGTAGCCCAAGGCATGGGGATGCTCTCTTTTTGAGTGTCTCTAGGCTGGACCTCTTTGGTTCCTCGCCCCGCGCGCTCTCGCCATGCCTTTCTTCACGTGCACCCTTTCTTCACACGCAAGAAAGGGGTAGTTAAGCTTTCACTTAACTACCCCTAGCTATTTTTAATTGGTCGGAGCGAAAGGATTCGAACCTTCGACCCCCTGCTCCCAAAGCAGGTGCGCTACCAGGCTGCGCCACGCTCCGTAAAAAAACCCGCGCCGTGGCGTGTGCTGGCGCGGGAAATTTGTGGGGCGAAAGATGGGACTTGAACCCACGGCCACCTGGGCCACAACCAGGTGCTCTACCTACTGAGCTACTTCCGCCACGGGAAAGCTCTTATAAGCAGGATAATTTCTTTTGGCAAGACTTTTTTAGGAGGATGCGATCTGGATTTTATCTAGAAAAAAAATTACACTCCGCCAACCGCCGCAAGAGGCAGCCTGCGGGCCCGTACCGGCCCTGGACGGCAAGCCGTCAGTGCCCGCTCCCACTCGTCCGCGCACGTTCCGCGTATGCCCGACGGGATTAAACACCACATGATAAACATTGGCCGCAAAGCGGCATAACCGTTCGGGGATAGTTATGGACAAACTGGTCATTGAGGGCGGTCTGCCGCTTACAGGCACTATTGAAGTCAGCGGTTCCAAAAATGCGGCACTGCCCATTCTTTTTGCGGCCATTCTTGCCGAGGAACCCGTCACCATCACCAATGTGCCTGACCTGCGCGACATTCACACGACCCTCAACCTGCTTGGCGTGCTTGGCTGCGACTGCAGCTATGAAAAGGGGCAGGTGAAAATCGCCCCCGGGACGCTACTGCCCGAAGCGCCGTATGACCTTGTACGCACCATGCGGGCTTCGGTGCTGTGCCTTGGGCCATTGCTGGCGCGCATCGGTCAGGCCCGCGTGGCCCTGCCGGGTGGCTGCGCCATTGGCGCGCGCCCCGTGGATCAGCACCTTAAAGGGCTGGAGCAGATGGGCGCGAGCTTCCAACTGGAAGAAGGGTATATCATCGGGCGCTGCCGCAAGCTCACGGGCGCGCACATCACTTTTGACATGCCCACTGTTGGCGGTACAGAAAATCTGCTCATGGCCGCGACCCTGGCAGAAGGTGAAACCATTCTTGAAAACGTGGCCCGCGAGCCTGAAGTGGTGGACCTTGCCAACTTTCTGTGCGCCTGCGGCGCGCATGTCACAGGGCAGGGCACGTCCACCATCCGCATCAAGGGCGTCAGTTCGTTGCACAGCGCTGTTTACCCTGTCATGTCCGACCGCATTGAGGCTGGTACGTTTCTGGTGGCCGCGGGCATCACGGGCGGCGAGCTTTTGCTGCACAATTGCCCGTATGAGGAGCTTGAGGCCGTCATTCTCAAGCTGCGCGGCATGGGGATGGAAATCACCCCGCAGGACAAGGGCGTTCTGGCCCGCTGCTGCTCAGCGCCCCTGCGCGGCGCGGACGTGAAAACCCAACCCTTCCCCGGTTTTCCCACAGACATGCAGGCCCAGCTCATGGCGCTCATGTGCCTGGCGCAAGGGGCCAGCGTGGTGGAAGAGAGCATTTTTGAAAACCGCTTCATGCATGTTCAGGAATTGATGCGTATGGGTGCGCAGATCAAGGTTTCAGGCCATACGGCCATGGTGCGCGGCGTGCAGAAGCTCACGGGAGCCCCTGTCATGGCCTCGGATCTTCGGGCCAGCGCGTCGCTGGTGCTGGCTGGCCTCGCGGCTCAGGGCACTACGGAAGTGCGCCGCATCTACCATCTGGACAGAGGGTATGAACATATCGAGCACAAGCTCAATGCCGTGGGCGCGCGCATCCGGCGCGAAAAGCAATAAACGCCCAAAGGAGAATGTCATGCAACGCCTGACGCTTATTCTGCTGCTGTTACTGCTGGCGGGCCTGAGCGGCTGCGCTTACGGCGGCTACGGTATCATCGACGACCAACGCCTTGTTGACACCATTTCGGACGACAAGGCCATGGCCACCAAGATCAAGACGGGCCTCATGGATGAAAGCTTCACCGGGGGCTGGTCTGTTGCTGTGTACAGTTTTTACCGCCATGTGTTTCTTGTGGGCGAGATCCCGGCGGACATGCAGGGCAAGGCCATAACCATTGCCCAGAAGTACAAGCCCCTTTCCGTCACGCCGCACTGGTTTACCCCTGCCACCAGCGACAGCAACAACATGATGCTGGCCGCGCGGTTGCGTAAGGATCTCATAGGCACCAAGGGGCTTTCGTCCTCGCGGATTGATACGGAGGTGAACTCGGGCCGTGTGGTGCTGCTGGGCGTGGTCAAGGACGACGCCGAAAAGCAGCTGGCCATACAGGCCGCGCGCGGCGTGCCCGGCGTAACTTCCGTAACGAGCTACCTGATGTTGCCGCAAAAGGTCGGCCAGCTTGGCACAAGCACGCCTGAGCAGCACGATGGCGCGGGCCTCGCTGGCGATGGCATGGGCGCAGGAAGCGGATCGGGCGGCATGAACACGACCCCCGCGTCTTCACCGGCCCGTTCCGGCGGCTCTTCTTCAGGCAGTTCTTCCGGTGGCAGTTCTTCCGGCGGCGGTCTGGAAAGCAACGATCTGCCCTGACGCAGACGCTGACGAACAACAGAATCAGCAGGATGGCCCGGTTTTGGCGCAAGCGCCGTTGCAAACCGGGCCATCTCTTTTGCGCCTCCGTCTGCCAGGCGCAGCCGTGCAGCAAAAAGAGGAAAAATCATGCATGACGCCGCCATACACATACGACTCGCCACAGAGGCGGATGTGGAGGCCGTTTTTCACATCCGCACCAGCGTGAGAGAAAACCATCTTTCTCTGGAACAGATGGCGGCTATGGGCATCACGCCCGACGCCATACGGGAGGCCATTGCGGCTGAACCCTGCGCCTGGCTGGCCGAAGCGGATGGCAAAGCCGTGGGTTTTGCCATGGTTGATGCGGAGGAAGGCTGCGTTTTTGCCGCCTTTGTTCTGCCGGAGTGGGAGGGGCGCGGGCTTGGCCGAAGGCTTATGGCCGAGGCAGAGGCCAGCCTTTTTCGTAGGCACGAAACCATATGGCTTGAGACAGATGGCAGGAGCCGGGCCAGCGGGTTTTACGCGCATCTGGGCTGGCAGCCCACCGCAAGTTATGAAAACGGTGACGTGCGTTTTGAAAAAAAGCGACCCCGGCCAGCGATTAGCCTTGGGGCCAGGCGAATAGCCTTTTCGAGGCCAGGCGAAGAGCCTTTTTGAGGCCAGGCTAAGAGCCTGCCCGAGGGCACGCGAAGAATTTTTCCGAGACAGCCTTGTTCAGGCCCTGCCATTGCGCAATGCCTGGCCCAAGCGCCGCAGCCCTTCACAAGATTCGTCGCTTAGGTTTTTCCAATCCTCTTCCTTGTGGCGCAACAGGGTGGCCGTGGCTTCAAGGGCCTCCTCGATGCTGTCTGTCCAGTAGCTGACGGCACCGTGCAGCATAAGGCCGGGGCCTTCAAGGGGGCCGCGTATGCCCAGCACCGGAACCCCGGCCCCGGCGGCCAGGCCCACTTCCACCCCGGCGTCCTGCCCGGACGCGCCGTAATAGATGACCATATCCGCCTTGATGCAGGCGTCCCGGCAAAAGCTGTAGACCTGCCCGCCGTCCCTGTCCGTATCCATCCAGATGCGGCGTTCGGCGGGGGTGAGGCCGGGCGGCGGCACGGCCTTCTCCGTCCAGTCAAGAAGGCGGCAGCCCATGCCGCGCAGTTCACGTCCCAGAAGCCGCACACCGTGTTTGTGTTTGAATGAGCCAGCCACGTAGATGGTCAGTGCCGCCATGAACAATCCTTATTACCGTATGTTGTGGTGCGCTGCTTTTGTGCAGCGTTCGAGCATGTACACTTTTTTAAAGTTACAATGCCGTAAAATACACTAAGAGTTTTAGGGGGAGGGGGCGTGGGGGAGGAGACCCTTTTGCAAAAGGGTCCCTCCCCCACAAAGCATTTCTCCTTTCTTCCACAAAATATTGCAACGTGACCTTTGCCCTAGTATTCGATTCCGGGGCTGGCCTTGACGCCGGAGCGCCACGGGTGCTTGATTTCCGTCATGGACGTCACAAGGTCGGCGGCTTCCACCAGCCAGTCCGGGGCATTGCGGCCCGAGAGCACCAGGTGTTTATCCAGCTGCCGGGCAAGGGCGAGCAGGTCTTCCACTTCTTCCTGCGTCAGAATGCCCGCGCTCAGGGCGTACAGGGTTTCGTCCAGCACCAGCATGTCCACATGGGCCAGTTGCTCCCGTGCCCAGTCGAGCATGCGCAGGGCGGCCTGCCTGTGCGCGGGGCGGTCTTCATCCTTGCGCAAAAAACCGAGTCCCCCGGCCACAAAGCGCGGCCCAAGCCACTGCGACAGCATGGCCTGTTCTCCGGCCTGTCCGTCGCGTTTCATGAACTGGCCAAAAGCCACCTTCATGCCCTGACCCAGGGCTCGCACGGCCTGCCCTGTGCAGGCGCTGGTTTTTCCTTTGCCGTCGCCAGTATATACAAGAATCATCAGGTCCAGACTCCGGGCAGTGTTGTATGGCAGGAAGGGCAAACGCCCGGTGTGCCCGCCTGCATATGCATGGTTATGCTGTAGCCCTGGCGCTCAATGACCAGTACGCCGCATTCGGGGCAAAAGGTATTGCTGCCCATGGCGCTCAACGCGTTGCCGATGTACACGAAGTGCAGACCTTCCTGGCGGCCGATGCTCCATGCCTCTTCCAGTTTGGAAAGAGGAGTGGAGGGATGGTCGGCCATCTGATGCGCCCCGTGAAAGGCCGACAGATGCCAGGGCGTGTGGGCTCCCAGTTCCTGATGGATGAAGGCTGCCGCCTCCTTGAGTTCGGCGGCGCTGTCATTGACGCCGGGAATGACCAGGGTGGTCACTTCCAGCCACCAGCCAAGTTTACGCATGGCTTTGAGATTATCAAGCACAGGTTGCAGGCGTGCGCCGCAATACTGCCGATAAAAGCTGTCGCGAAACGATTTGAGATCCACGTTGACGGCGCAGACGCGGCGGCTGAGGGCCCGCAGGCATTCTTCCGACATGTAGCCGTTGGTCACGAGCAGGCAGCGGATATCGCGGGCGATGGCCAGCCCGGCGGTTTCGTACACCAGTTCAAAAAATACCGTGGGCTCATTATAGGTAAAGGCCATGCTGCGTGCATGATTTTCCTGCGCGAGCACGATCAGGTCTTCGGGCGTGGCCCTTTTGCCGGGCACGAGGCCGCTGGGGGGGATGTGGGCGATGCTGCTGTTCTGGCAGTATTTGCAGAAAAAATTGCAGCCTGCGCTGCCAATGGAGAAGGTTCTTGAGCCGGGCAAGAAATGGTAGAGCGGCTTTTTTTCCACCGGGTCCATATTGACGGCCGTAACAACGTTGCCCACAAGCGTGACCAGTTCCCCGTTACTGTTGGCGCGTACGCCGCACAGGCCCTTGTCCCCTTTTTTCAGGCGGCAGCCGTGGGCGCACAAATCGCACTGAACGGAACCCTTGTGCGCGCCGTCCAGCGCGTGCCAGAGCAGTGCCTGCATATCAGCGCCCCCCTGCGGAAGTGTTGGGGTTTATGGTGCTGTACGGCACGGCGGGTGCTGCTCCGCCCTGAGGGGGTGGGGGCTGCTGCCGCCCGGGCTGGGCTTGCTGCTGGCCCTGCTGCTGGCTTTGGGGCGCGCCCTGTTGCTGGCCCTGACCGACGTACCCAGGCTGGCCGTATCCGTGCTGGTCATAACCCTGATTATAGCCCTGTGGCGGCATGCCCATGGGCGGCCCCCAGGACTGCGGCATGTCTTCCTGCATGTTCTGTGGATCGCCCTGTTGGTGCCATTGCTGTTCATCCGCAAGGATGTCGGCCTCTTCATTGGCTCTCTGGTTGAGGGTGGGCGGGGCATAGGTCTGGCCATAGGGCTGGCCATAGGTCTGGCCGTATGGCTGGCCATACGGTTGCCCATACGTTTGGCCGTACCCCTGATTGTATCCCTGATTATATCCGGAGCCGTAGCCCTGATTGCCGTAAGTATTGTAATTGTTGCCCGGTGCGGGCTGCCGCTGGACATTGCCCTGACCCTGTGAAGGATTGGGGCCGGGGCGCGGCCCGTCCGTGGGCCAGGAGGGGCCGCCGGGATGCGGATTGCTGTTGAAATAGGGGTCTTGCTGCCAGTTGTCGCTTCCACCGCCAGATTGCGGGCCGCCAGATTGAGAGCCGCCGGATTGAGAGCCGCCGGGCCGCTGGCCTGGGTAGGGGGTATTGTGCCCGCCGGAGTGTTGTTGGCCGGGGCGCGGGCCGCCGTGATACTGGCCGTCGCCAGGGTTGCCGCCGGGGTACTGTCCTCCGGGATATTGGCCCCCCGGATGGGGATTGCCGGGGTACTGGCCTCCCGGATACTGGCCTCCCGGATACTGGCCGCCGGGATAGGGCACTCCGGGGAGCGGCCCGCCCGGATAAGCTCCGCCCGGATAAGCCCCGCCAGGGTAAACGCCGCCCTGTCCGCCGACATTATAGCTGCCGTCTGGCGACACCCAGGGGGTGACATAGATGGGCCCGTTCCATTGTTGCGGCTGCGCAGGCGGCGGGGGAGGCACAACTGAAGTGACAATGTCCCCATTGCTGTCGCGCCGTGTACTTGTATGTGCCCGGCGGTTGGGGCCGCCTTCAAGGTCTTGCGTGCCCCATACCTGTGCGCCGCCCTGTTGTCCGGGTGGCGGAACGTACTCTTCGTCTCGCCCGGCCGCCGGGGCGGGGCAAACGCCCCACAGGACGCAGATCGCGCACAGCAGACATATGGACGTAAGTTTTTTCATGGCTACCTTCTTGATGGTAGTATGCGCATGTTCTTTCCCGGCTTTACTCTAGCAGTGGCGGCGAAACTAATCTACGAAAAATGGCAGGATCGGCACGCCGGTAAAAAAACGGGACAGCCCCCCCACGGCGGATGAAGGAAAAAAAGCAGCCAGAAAAAATCGGCGGCGCGCAATGGCAAAAAAGTCGCTTGGGCTTTGCGGCAAAATCTGCTAAAGAACGCCAATCCAAAGGAGGCTACGGATGTCCAGCGATCGCGCAAAAGCCTATACGCAGGCAGGCGTTGACATTGAAGCGGGAAATACCCTTGTTTCGCGCATCAAATCTATGGTGCAGAGCACCCAGACCAGGGGTGTCATCTCAGATATAGGCGGCTTTGGCGGCCTGTTCCGACCTGACCTCAGCGGCATGAGCGAGCCTTTGCTGGTTTCCTCCACGGATGGCGTGGGCACCAAGCTCAAGCTGGCCTTTGCTTTTGACAAGCACGATACCGTGGGCATCGACCTGGTGGCCATGAGTGTCAACGACATTTTGGTGCAGGGGGCCAATCCTCTGTTCTTCCTGGATTATTTTGCCACGGGCAAGCTTGATGTGGATACGGCGCAGACCGTCATCGGCGGCGTGGCCGAAGGCTGTCGTCAGGCCGACTGTGCCCTGCTTGGCGGTGAAACCGCTGAAATGCCCGACATGTATGCCCCCGGCGAATACGATCTCGCGGGCTTTTGCGTGGGCATTGTGGACAATGCCAAACTCATCGACGGTTCGGCCATCCAGGTTGGCGACCACATCGTGGGCATTGCCTCCTCCGGTCTGCACTCCAACGGCTATTCCCTGGCCCGCAAGGTACTGGAAAAGAGCGGTCTCAAACCTGAAGACGCTTTTCCCGGAGCCGATGGGGCCACCGTGCGCGAAGTCATGCTGGCGCCCACCATCATTTATGTTGAAGCCGTGCGCTCCCTTCTGCGCGACCTCAAGGTCAAGGGCATGGCCCATATTACCGGCGGCGGCTTTTACGACAATATCCCCCGCGTGTTGCCCGCCCAGGTCGAGGCCCGCATCAATTTCGGCAGTTGGCAGATGCCCCCGGTCTTCCGCTGGCTCAAGGAAACGGGCGACCTTTCCTGGCCGGAAATCCTGCAGATTTTCAACGGCGGCATAGGCTATGTGATGGTGTTGCCCCCTGATCAGAGTGAAGAGGCCATCAGCCGCATTCAGGCCTTCAACCTGCGCGCCTGGCACATCGGTGATGTGGCCCGCCGCAGCAAGGGCGACGGCGGCGAGACCGAGCAGGTTGTGGTGAACTTCTAGATCATTTAACACTTGAAATGCTCGCGTACGGCAGGCAAAAGCCCGCCTGCTCGCATTTCGTGACAAGGATTTTTCAGAAAAATCCTTGCAGAGCAGTTAACTCATTTCATTCGTGAACTGCTCTAATACAGAGCAACGGGAGAGCAAGCGCAAACTGAGCTTGCTCGGTACCGTCGTGTACCCTGATGTGGGAGAACATATATGAACAGTACCCTGGGCTGCCTTGGCAACGCGCTGTGGTTTTTGCTGGGTGGGGTTTTTATGGGCCTCATGTGGTGGCTGTTCGGCGTGCTCTGCTTTATCTCCATTGTGGGCATCCCCTGGGGGCGCGCGTGCTTTGTCATGGGCAACTTCGCCTTTTTCCCCTTTGGCAAGATGCCCGTTTCGCGCGATGTGCTGACAGGCTCCCCCGATGTGGGCACGAGCGTGTTCGGCACAGTGGGCAACATTATCTGGCTGCTGTTCGCGGGCATCTGGATTGCCATGGGGCACCTTGTGTCCGCCGCCGCATGCGCGGTGACCATTATCGGCATTCCTTTCGCATGGCAGCATGTGAAGCTGGCTGCCCTGGCCCTGTGCCCCATTGGCAAGACCATTGTGCCCGCTCCTGTGGCGCAGGCGGCCGAAGAAGCCGCGACACTGCGCGACTACCACGGCAGACGCTGAGCAAGCGCCTGAAAAGTCTTTTCCGGCCCCATGTTCCTTTGAATATGGGGCCGTTTTGCGCTTCTGGAGCATAAAAAACTTTTTGGCAGAATCCCCGCGCCCTGCGGCGCACGGCATCTTCGTGCAGCGTGAGAGCTTCTCACCTTTGAAAAAGATCAAAGGCCCTGGGGCCTGTGCGGATTTTTTTGCAATTGGCCAGGCTTTGCGGCATGATGGGCGACGCATATCTGTGGTTTCCAGCGGCTTCAGGACACAAAGAAGCGGGTTCGGCGCAGGCGGCACTCCGCTCAAGAACGGTCAGGAGAAAGCATATGGTGGAAGGTAAGGTTTTGCGGCGGGCAGTATTTCTTGACCGTGACGGTACCCTGAACAAGGATGTCGGCTACGTACACCGCAAGGAAGACTGGCAATGGCTGCCCGGCGTGGCCGAAGCGCTCAAGCGCCTGCGGGCCGTGGGCTATGTGCTTGTGGTGGTGAGCAACCAGTCCGGCATCGCGCGCGGCATGTATGACCGCGAAGCGTTGCGCCTGCTGGAAGAATGGGTCAATGAGGAACTGGCCGCCAAGAACGCGGCCATAGATGCGTGGTACTACTGCCCGCATCTGCCGGAAATCACCGGCCCCTGCGAGTGCCGCAAGCCCGAGCCGGGGCTCCTGCTGCAAGCCGCTCGCGATTTGGAGCTTGATCTGGCCAATTCCTGGATGATCGGCGATCGCGTGCGCGATGTGAAGGCTGGTCTTGCGGCGGGCTGCCAGAGCATCTTGCTGCACCCCGAAGGCAGCGACAACAGCGATGACGATGACGTGCCGGACGGCGTGGCCGTGGTGCCGCATTTGCCAGCGGCGACAGTGCGCATCCTGGCTCCGCGTATGCGTCAGTTACGCGCAGCGCGCATGCTGGAAAAAATGAAGGAATGAGCAAAACAAAAATATGCCCGCTGTCGGCAACGCGCCCTCGCCTTGAGGGTGCGCGCCACAGGGGGCCTTTGTGGTAAATTGAAAGGCCCGGCTGGTTACGCTGTAACACCGGGCCTTTGCGTATGGGAAAAATGTGATCTTTCGTCTGCGGCTGGCGTCGGGCGGCGTCGGGCGGCGTCAGGCGACGTCAGGCGACATCGGGCGCGCAGATATGTCGGGACAGGCGGGCGGCTGCAATCCGCAATCAGGTGTATTGCGGCTCGTTTTCCTTGATAATCTGAAAGGATTTCATGGCTTTCACGGTGCCGGCTATTCCCTGATATTTGCAGACTCCGGCCACGGTGCAGTTCAGCAGGTCTTCCTGATCCTTGTCCAGCACAAGAACGTCGCCAACCTGCATGCGCAGCAGCTGGTTGCCGGTGATGGTGGTGCCGCCGAAGTGTACCTTGAGTTCAATGGGCGTTTCCAGCAGGCGCTCCTTGAGGCGCGCCACCCAGGCGTGGTCCACTTCAAGGCGTTCCGTCTGAAAGCTGGCGTGCAGCTTGGAGCGGATGGGCTCGATGGTGGCGTAGGGCAGGCAGATGATCATGGAGCCCAGAGCCGTATCCAGCTCAACCTCAAAGGTGATGACGACAACGACGTCGCTGGGCGGCACTATGGCGGCGAACTGCGGATTGATTTCGCTGCGCACCAGTTCCAGCTTCACGTCGTGTACGGGCCGCCAGGATTCTTCCATATTTTCCAGGGCGATCTTGACGATCTTGTCCACCACGGCCTGCTCGATGCGGGTAAATTCACGGCCCTCCACCTTGGGCTGTGAGCCAGCGCCGCCAAAGACGCTCTCCACCAGGGCAAAGACCAGGCGGGAGTCCACAACCATGATGGCATTGCCGCGCAGGGGATCCATCTTGAAGATGTTGATGGACGTGGGCACGGGCAGGGAGCGCATGAACTCGCCGAACTTGGTCATATCAATGGATATGGGATTCAGTTCAACGCGCTTGCGCACGGAGTTGGAAAGGGCGTTGGTGCAAAGCCGGGCGAAACGGTCATTGACGATTTCAAGCACGGGCATGCGCCCGCGTATGATGCGGTCCTGATTGGCAAGGTCAAAGGCCACAATGCCGGAATCGTCTTCCGGGGTCTCAACTTCGCTCTCAATTTCGCCGCCGGAAAGCCCGCGAAGCAGGGCATCCACTTCATCTTGCGCCAAAACTTTGTTCATGCCAGCCCCAAAAATGTCTGGTGAGGGTTTGCTTTTTTCTTGGTCACCTATTGCTGAAAAACATTGCAAGAAAAAGGCCATTTTGACAAGGGCAGACAAAAGAGGACAGGGGCGCGCAGCGTGACCGCGTGGCCGCGCCTTTTCCTTGCCAACCATGGCCCCTTGAGGCAGGCTACATCCGGAGCGATATCCATGCTGTTACAAATTTTTTTTGCCGCCGGAACCACCGCATCCTCTGGGGAAAACGCGGACGCAAAACCCCTTGAAATAGAGGCTGCGCCGGGCCAAAGCCTTTCGCAGGCCATCTGGCTTTCCGGGCAAATGCCTCCCCAGCCCCTGTGCGGCGGACTTGGCCGCTGCGGCCGGTGCCGGGTGCGCTTTGTGGCAAACGCTCCCGCGTCCCTGCCCGCCGAAGCGGACGTTTTTTCCGCCAGTGAACTGGCTGCGGGCTGGCGTCTGGCGTGCCGCCGTCAAGTGCCTGACGGAGAAAGGCTCGCGCTGGAGCTTCCACAGGAAAGCATGGCCTCGCCGTCTGGCCCGGAAGATGTTGCCGCCACGGAAGTGGGGCGCCATATGCCGCACACGACGGGCAGCAGCAGTCCGGCTGAAATTTCGGCAGGCAGCCCGGCAGGCGTCGTGACGGGCAGCCTGGCCGACAGTCAGGCCGACATGTCTGCAGAAAAGCCCGTTCCGCTGGCTCTGGCTGTGGACTTGGGCACAACGTCCGTGTACTGGCGCGCCATTGTCCTTTCCGGCGATGGAGAAAAAGAAAACGCGGCGGACGTTGTGGGGCAGGGCAGTTTTCTGAACCCGCAGGCCGGGGCCGGGGCGGACATCATGTCGCGTCTGGCCGTGGCGCGGCAGCCGCAAGGCCGCAGCGTGCTGTCCCGACTGGTGCGGCGCAGCCTGCGAAATGTGGTGGATTTTCTTGAGCAAAAAGGGGCGGGGCGGGTAGAGGGTCTGTGCATGGCCGCCAATACGGCCATGACGGACATTTTTTTGGATCTGCCTGTGGACGGTCTGTGCGCCGCGCCCTACAGGCTTGCGCATGGCGGGCATGAAACGGTACAAGTGCCCGGCCTGCCGCCAGTGTATATCCCGCCCTTGCCCGCTCCCTTTGTGGGTGGCGACGTGAGCGCGGGGCTGGCCGCGCTGCTGGCCGGGGGCACGCCGCGTCCCTTTGTGCTGGCAGACCTTGGCACCAATGGCGAACTGGCGCTTGTGGACGCGCAGGGCAGGCTTTTGCTGGCCAGCGTGCCGCTGGGCCCGGCCCTTGAGGGCATTGGCCCGCAGTGCGGGCAACTGGCCGGGCCGGGGGTAATCACGGATTTCAGCCTTGCGCCCACGGGCCTTGAGGCGCATTTTTTCGCCCGACGGCCAGAAGATGACCTGCGTGAGCACGGCGGGCACTGCCCTTGCCCGTCCTGTCAGGCTGTCAGCCGTAAAGCCTCCGCCAGCGGACTTCCGGGCCCGGCGGCGGAAGACGGCAGGGCGCGGGGCATCAGCGCCACCGGTTATGTGTCCCTGCTGGCCGTGCTGCTGCGGACAAAACTTGTGCGCGAGGACGGCGGCTTTGAATCCGCCCCGGCCATGCCCCTGGCCCGCAGGCTGGCCGCATGCCTTGAGCCGGGCAAGGACAGCGGGGGCATGCGCCTGCGTCTGCCCCACGGCATGTGGCTGTGCGCCGCTGACGTGGAGGAACTGCTCAAGGTCAAGGCGGCCTTTGCCCTGGCGCTGGAAAGCCTGTTGACGGCGGCGGGGCTTGCCCCCGGCGATGTGGCCGCCCTGTGTCTGGCGGGCGCTCTGGGCGAACACGTGCGGGCGCAGGATCTTGAAACGCTGGGCTTTTTGCCGTCGGCTCTGGCTCCGCGCCTGCGGGCCGTTGGCAATGCCTCTTTGGATGGCGCGGCCCTTTTGGTTCGCAACGCGCAGATGCGCGAAAACCTGGCCGCCCTGTGCGCCACAGCCCGATTACTGCCCCTTGTGGAAGAAAAGAATTTTCATCAGAACTATTTGCGCCATATGCGCTTTGGAGCATAAATGTCAGATCAGCAGAAAAAGAAACCGCGTCCGGACCGTTCCCGCAACGGCGAAGCCTCCCACAAGCCCGCAGACAAGCCCGCAGACAGACCTGCAAAAAGGCCTGCGGACAGGGACAGGACAGCAGACAGGCCCGGTCAGGGCAAGGGTGGCGAAGGCCATTCCCGGCCCGACAGGGCGGGCGCGGGCAAACCCGGCGGTTCGCGCAACGGCAGACCTGGTCAGGACAAGGGTGGCGAAGGCCATTCCCGGCCCGACAGGGCGGGTGCGGGCAAACCCGGCGGTTCGCGCAACGGCAGACCCGGTCAGGACAAGGGCGGCGAAGGCCATTCCCGGCCCGACAGGGCAGGAGCGGGCAAACCCGGCGGTTCGCGCAGCGGCAGACCCGGTCAGGACAAGGGCGGCGAAGGCCATTCCCGGCCCGACAGGGCGCGCCCGGACAAATCCTATGAGGACAAAGGTAGGCCCGAAAAAGCCTGGCCCGAAAAATCCGGGCATGAAAAATCCGGGGCCAAAAAATATGAGCCCAAAAAATATGAGCAGGACAAGGGCAGATCCGGCAAAGCCGGGTCTGACAAAAACTGGCCTGGCGAGGGTCGTGACAAGAGCCGTGGCCAGAGCCGTGGTCAGGACAGAGACCGGAGTTGGGGTCAGGACAAAGACCAGAGCCGGGGCCAGAGTCGCGGACAGGACAGAGATCGGAGTTGGGGCCAGGACAGAGACAAGAACCGGGATCAGAGTCGTGGGCAGGAAAGAGACCGGAACTGGGGCCAGGATGCAGGCCGGGGCAGGGACAACGGGCCTCGTCCGCCGCATTCTGGAAGACCGCGCTCAGACGCGCCGCGCTCCGGCAGGGGTGGGGCGTCAGCCGAAGGCAGGCCCGACACTAGAAATACTTTTGACCGCGCAGATGGTCAGAACAGAAACAGGGCTGGATTTACCAGAGACGGACGCGACCGGGACGGACGCGACAGGGACGGTTTCAACAGGGATGACTTCAACCGGGACAGGCGTGAATCCGTAGCCGCCCGTGCTCCGCGTCCTGCCATGGCCCAGAGTTACGCCTGGAAGGGAGCAACGCCGCTGTTTCCGCCTTTGACCGCAGAAGCGCGCGCCATTCTTGACCAACTGCCGGAAGTGCTGGCCCGCGTATGGCCCCTCAGCGCGGCCCACCGCCGTTCGCTGCCCGATGACATAGCCCGGCTGTCACGCCTGCTCACCACCGAGCGGGCGGCCCTTGACCGTCCCTACTGGAGTACCCCGGCCTTTGTCAGCGCGTATATGTACTATTTTCTGCCCTGGAATCTGGTGCGGCTCATCCGCCTGCTGGCGGCAATGCCCCTGCCGGACCCGCAGGCCGTCGTGGCTCAGGGCGGCAAGGCTCTGCTGATTGATACCGGCTCCGGCCCGCTGACCCTGCCCCTGGCCCTGTGGCTGGCCCGCCCCGAGTGGCGGCAAGTGCCCATTCAGGTGCTGGCTCTGGACAGTTCGTCGCAGCCGCTGGAACTGGGGCGCAGCCTCCTGCACGAAGTGGCAGCCCTGACCTTCCATCAGCCCTGGCAGGTGCAGATCGTGCGGGCTCCGCTGGAGCAGGCCGCACGACAGGCAGCGCCGCTGCTGGCCGGAGGCCAGGCCAGGCCCTGGCTGGTCAGCGCCGCCAACGTGCTCAATGAACTGCGTTTCGGCAAAAGAAGCGGCCGTGCCAGCACGCTTGATTCCTACGACGAAGACGACGCACCCCTGATGGGGAGAATGGACGATCCCGATGCGGAAGGACGCGCCGATTACGGCCAGTCGGCGGATCCGGACGAACGGCCCGACGATTGCCGTGAGGAGCGGCTTGCGCGTTTTCTGGACGCGCTTGCGCCGCTGTTCCGCAGCCATGGCCGCTCCGCCACGGACAGCGCGGAAGGCCAGTCTTCTGGCCCGGCCCTGCTTTTTGTGGAACCCGGTACGCGCCTTGGCGGTTCCACCATTATGGATCTGCGCCATCTGGCTGTGGAGGGCGGGCTTACGGCCCTGGCCCCGTGCCCGCATCAGGCGGCCTGTCCGCTGCTGGGCGGTCAGGGAGGCCGCACCTGGTGTCACTTTACCTTTGGCAGCGAAGACGCGCCCAGATGGCTTGAAGACCTTTCCGCCGATGCCGGACTTGGCAAAAGCGGTCTGAGCCTCGCGCCGCTCCTGCTTTCGCCCGTGGCCGCGCCGGAAGTTGCGGCAGGTCAGGAACAGGGGCGCAAAACTTCGGGCAGCATGAAGGCCCGCGTGCTCACAGCGCCTTTTGCCGTTCCCGGCCTTGCGGGCCGTGGGCGCTATGCCTGTGCCGCCTGCGGCCTGCTGTTGCTGGAAGATGCCGAAGGGCTGCCGTCCGGCAGCCTGCTTGAGGTGCAGGTGCCCCCGGACGCACGACGCGACGCCAAGAGCGGCGCGCGCATTGTGCGGCGGCCGGGTTCAGGCGCGTTGCCCGCCGGACATGGTTCTGCCTACGCAAGTCCTGCGGCCCCTGCAGAAGGCACGCCGCGACCGGCCAGGCCAGCCAGGCCGGCCCGTCCGACCATGCCGACCAGGCCGGGCCGCCCGGCTCACACGGACCGTCGGGATGCTCCGGCCCGTCCGGCCTCACGTCGGCCATCTTCCGATCGCAATTCCGGCAGGCCGCAAAGGAGCGGTGGAAAGGGCGGGAAAAAAGCGTAAATCTATTTTTTCACGCAGTGCCAACCCCCACAGGGCGCGCCTCCCCGCGCGTTTTGTGGGGGTTTTTGTACGGAAAATCCCTCTTAATAAAAATATCTATCAATATGTAAAGTCATTTAATTCAGGCTGTTAATTTCGGACGTTTTGGTATGGGGCTTTTATTTACCCTTCAAGCGTGTATACTCGCCCATGGTCCCGCAGGACCGTTTTTGCCCTGCACAACTTCAAGACAAGGTTAGCATTCCCATGCTCGCACAGCCCAAAGATCTCCCTGAGCCACAGTTGAAGCCCAATACCGAAGTCGTTTTGCAAAAGCGTTATCTGCGCAAAAACCTGGACGGACAGACTATCGAAACGCCACGCGATCTTTTTTGGCGCGTGGCAGCCGCCATTGCCGTTGAAGAAGAAAAATACGAGGGCTCCAGCCAGAAGAGCGGGCAGTTGGCCCGCGATTTTTATGACCTCATGACCAGCTGGAAGTTTCTGCCCAACTCGCCGACCCTCATGAACGCGGGTACTGACCTGGGGCAGCTTTCCGCCTGTTTCGTGCTGCCAGTGGGCGACTCCATTGAAGAGATTTTTGACGCCGTCAAATACGCGGCCATGATCCACAAGTCCGGCGGAGGCACCGGCTTTTCCTTTTCGCGCCTGCGCCCCAAGGACAGCCGGGTAGGCTCAACCGGGGGCGTGGCCTCCGGGCCTGTGTCCTTTTTGCGCATCTTCAATACCGCCACGGAGCAGATTAAGCAGGGGGGCACTCGGCGCGGAGCCAACATGGGCATCCTGCGGGTGGATCACCCGGATATTCTCGAGTTTATAGGCGCCAAGGAAAAAGAGGGTGAATTCAATAATTTCAATCTTTCCGTCGGATTGACTGAAGCCTTCATGCAGGCCGTGGAACGGGACGAACAATATGACCTCGTGGCCCCCAACAACGGCGAAGTCATGAAGCGTCTGCCCGCGCGCGAGGTTTTTGACCTGCTGGTGCGCAAGGCATGGCTGTCGGGCGATCCCGGCATTGTCTTTCTTGATCGCATCAACCGCGACAATCCCACGCCGGATCAGGGCGACATTGAATCGACCAACCCTTGCGGCGAGCAGCCCCTGCTGCCCTTTGAAGCCTGCAACCTCGGGTCCATCAATCTTTCCTGCTTTTATGTTCCTGGGCACGAAAACGATGCCGACCCGACCGGCAAGGGCATAGACTGGGACGACCTGCGCCATGCCGTGCATCTGGGTGTGCGCTTTCTCGACAATGTCATTGACGCCTCGCGCTTTCCCCTTGACCGCATCAGCGAAACCGTGCGCAAAAACCGCAAGATCGGTCTGGGCGTTATGGGCTTTGCCGACCTGCTCTTTCAGCTTGGCGTGGCCTATGACTCGCAAGAGGGCATTGACCTTGGCGAGCGGATCATGGCCTTTGTGCAGGAGGAAGGGCACAAGGCATCGGCCCTGCTGGCCCAGGAGCGCGGGCCTTTCCCGGCCTACGAAACCTCGGTGTACGGCCGCCGCAAGCTTGGGCCGTACCGTAACGCTACGGTAACCACCATCGCGCCCACGGGCACGCTCTCCATCATCGCTGGCTGCTCGTCCGGCGTGGAACCGCTTTTCGCCCTGTGCTTTACACGCAATATTCTGGATGGCGAGCGCCTCGTGGAAGTGAATCCGCATTTTGCGGAGGCGCTTGAAGACGGCGGGCTGTTCAGCCATGAGCTGATGGACGCCGTGGTGGCCAGAGGCTCCATTCAGGGCATGGACTATCTGCCCGCACCCCTGCGCAAGGTCTTTGTGACCGCCATGGACATCGCGCCAGTGTGGCATCTGCGCATGCAGGCGGCCTTTCAGCGGCACACGGACAATGCCGTGTCCAAAACCGTCAACCTGTCCAACAGCGCCACAGAGCAGGACATCCGCGAAATTTACTGGCTGGCGTATCAGGAAGGCTGCAAGGGCGTCACCGTCTACCGCGACGGCTGCAAGAGCATTCAGGTGCTCGCCACGGGCGAGGGACAGAAGAAAATGGACGGCGATTCCGCGCCCGAATCGGGCACGGCCGGGCAGCAGGGCAGCGCGCCTGCCGCAGCTTCACCCATCGCCGCGCCCACGTCCCTGGTGCGCAAACGCCCCGACGAGGTGCAGGGCTTTACCCGCAAGGTGCAGACGGGCCTTGGGGCCATGTACCTTACGGTCAATGAGGTGGACGGCAAGCCCTTTGAGGTTTTTGCCACCATTGGCAAGTCCGGCCGCTCCATTACCGCCAAGGCCGAGGCCATAGGCCGCCTTGTTTCTCTGGCCCTGCGCTCCGGCGTCCACGTGCGCGACGTTGTGGCGCAGATCAAGGGCATTGGCGGCGAACACCCCGTCTTTCGCGGCAAGGGCCTGCTGCTTTCCATCCCCGACGCCATTGCCTGGGTGCTGGAGCAGCGCTACCTCAAGGATGAGGTTGTGGATACGGTCAGCGACCTTGCCGTCAATCGCTGCCCCGACTGCGGCGAAAAACTCGTTTTTCAGGAAGGTTGCCTGATTTGCCCGGCTTGCGGGTTTTCCCGCTGCGGATAGACTGTGTCGTCACGAGCGCCTTTCCTGGTATCTCAGCGTCGAACGTCGCCTTTTATTCCGGTCGAGTACCATCAGAGTACACTCCCTGCATAAAAGGCTTGTTCTCCATGATATGACAGGAAATTTATCTCGTGGTGAAGCTGTCTGAGACGGGTTCTTTTTTAGGATATATGCCCGAGGTTAAGGGAACACTGATTAAAGAGCATCCTGGAAACGCGCAGTTATTTCGTTTGGCAAGGCGCGATCTTTTTTTGAAGCAGGAGTGGACTCTTCCGTCCTCGACTGTTTCAAAAAAAGTGAAGCAACACTGCCAAACGGAATAAATCAGCGTTTCTCAACATTCTCTCTCAGGATTATTCATGAAGTGGATAACCCATCAGGCCACGGCCGTTGCTGCGGCCCTGGCCCTGCACCTGCCCGCCGCCGGAGTGGCGGCGGCCTGCGTCGGGGCTGTCATGCCCGACGTGCTGGACCAGCGCATGGCGGGCCTTGCCCCCACCAGGCGCGGGCGGCAAAAAATATTCAATGCCGTACACAGGGGGACTACCCACTGGTTCGGCTGGTGGCTGATCTTGTGCGCAGTGGCTTTTGCCGCGCCTGGCGCACAAATGGGCCCCATGGGGCGTGATGTGTTGCTGGGCCTTGGCTTCGGCGGACTCAGTCACGTGGTTCTGGACATGCTGACGCCATCGGGCGTGCCCCTTACGCCCTTTTCACGCAGCAACAAGTTTTCGCTCAAACTGTGCTCCACAGGCAGCCTGGGGGAATACTGCTTTTTGCTTTGCGTTGTGGGCCTTGCATGGTGGTTCTATGGCGCTGACCTTTTGAAGCTGACGCGTCATCTGGCCCATACGAAAATACTGTAGGCTGCTCCAGCCTTTCTCTGCCTGTCGTTTCCCGGCGCGGCGGACGCAAGCGGCCTTGCCGCGCCGTCCCCGCGCCGGTGTTTTTTTGCTTTAAAATACTTTGTGGGGGAGGGACCCTTTTGCAAAAGGGGCCCTCCCCCCACGCCCCCTGGACAGCGTCGTCACGAGCGCCTTTCCACTTATTTCAGCGTCGAACTTCGCCTTTTATTCCGGTCGAGTACCGTTAGAGTACACTCCCTGCATAAAAGGCTCGTTCTCCTTGATATAATTGGAAATTCATCACGTGACGACGCTGTCTGGAGTCTTTTCGCGCTGAGAATATCCACTCTAACTGCTTCCAAACCGTCCGCTTCGGCACGTAACAGCGCAAATAAATAGCGGTGCTGTCTTTGCGGCGGGCGTCTGCTCCCGCATCCGCCAGAGCAATTTCACAGTGAGATTGTTCTAAAATTCTTACCGTAATATGCCCTGCTGCAAGGCTTTTTTCGGATTGACGCCGAAACGGCAAGGACTGAGCCTGTCGAGCATGACACCAGCGCAAAGTTTTTTGCTCATGCCTGTGATTGGTATAGGTTTCGCGAAGTTATTGTGAACTTTTAAAGGCATGCCGTGCATGAAAGCCTGGCGGAATATTTAACAGAAATGAAATATACGTACTATTGTCTTTGAAAAAAAATGGCAGTAGTCTTTATTTGTGTTCATATCGTGCGCTGAATTCAAGTAGCGTAACGCACGGAAATATTTTCTTTATGCGCAGGTTTATCGTGCCTGCTGCCATCAGAGTCAATATGGAGTGGCAGTTATGTATGAATCAGACATTAAAAAAATGCTGGCTTCGGTTGATGTCGCCATTGACGGGCCCCGTCCCTGGGATATTCAGGTTCACAACAACAAATTGTATGGACGCGTTCTGCGTTTTGCCAACCTTGGGCTGGGTGAGGCCTATATGGAAGGCTGGTGGGACTGCAAGGCCCTGGATCAGTTCTTCTGTAAGGTTTTGCGCGGGGGGCTTGAAAGGCGCTTCCGTTTTACCCTGCCTGTCCTGCTTGAGTTTGTCTCCTACCTTTTCCGCAATCTTCAAAGTCCTGAACGCGCGCACATGGTGGCGGTGCATCACTATGATTTCGGTAATGAAGTGTTTGAGGCCATGCTCGACACATCAATGCAGTACAGTTGCGCTTTCTGGCAGGGTGTGGACACGCTTGAGGCGGCGCAACGGCAGAAGATGGACATGATTTGCCGCAAGCTGATGCTACGGCCGGGCATGCGCGTTCTCGACATCGGCTGCGGCTGGGGCGGGCTTGGAAGGTATATGGCCCGCGAGTATGGCGTAAGCGTTACCGGAGTGACGGTTTCCGGGGCACAGGCTCAATACGCGCGCGACCACAGCAAGGGTCTGGACGTGCGCTGGCTGTTGCAGGATTACCGCTCGCTGGCAGGCACGTATGACCGTATTGTTTCCGTCGGGATGTTCGAGCATGTGGGGCACAAGAATTATGACGTCTTTATGGACAAGGCGCGCAGCCTGCTGGCTGAGGACGGTCTGTTTTTGCTGCACACCATCGGGAGCAACGAACCCCATCACAGCGTGGACCCCTGGATTGAAAAGTATATTTTCAAAAACGGCATCCTGCCCAGTATTTCTCTTTTGGGAAAATGCGCGGAAGGCCGCTTTGTGATGGAAGACTGGCACAACTTTGGCGCGGATTATGACAAAACGCTCGTATGTTGGGCCAACAACTTCATCAGGGGGAGAAAAGAAGGCAGGTTTCAGTGCAGTGAACTTCAAAGCCGCATGTTTTTGTACTATCTGTTGAGTTGCGCCGGAGCCTTTCGCGCGCGCGATCTGCAACTGTGGCAGCTTGTGCTGAGTCCGGGAGGCGTTGCGGGCGGGTATGCCCGACCCTGAGTTTATGACTTTGCTCCGTCATTCCTCTTGCCATGCATTGGGGGCGGCGTTATGGCTTCTGCTTGTGCCATGACGCCGCCTTTATTGGTTGGGGGCTATTTCTGCGACGGAGCGTGTTGTGAACGGGATTCTTGCATTCAAGCTGATCATAACGCCCCTGCTGGTGTTGATCTGCATGCTCATCACCCGTCGGTGGGGAGCTTTTGTCGGAGGCGTGGCGGCCGGCTTGCCCGTGGTCTCCGGCCCCTTGTCCTTTTTTCTGACTCTTGAGCAGGGGACGGCCTTTTCGGCGCACGCCTCATACAACACCCTGCTCGGCATCGACGCCAACGGGCTGGCCGCCGTGGCCTACCCCTGGCTGGCGGTGCTGGGCGTCCCCTGGTATCTGGCCATAGCGCTTTCTCTGGGCATATATTTTTTGGGCGGCTGGCTTGTGCAGTTTTTTCCGTACTGGCCACTGGCAGCCTTTGCGCTTTCACTGCTGTCGCCCCTGCTGGTGCTGGTCTGCCTGCCCCGGCAAGACTCCACGGAGGCCACACAGCCGCAGCACTCGCACTGGTGGCTTATTGCCGCCCAAATGGGCTTTGGTTCATTGCTCGTCTATGTTGTCACCGAGGTCGCCCATTGGCTCGGGGCGGGCTGGAGCGGCGTGCTGATGTTCTTTCCTGTCATGATCTGCGCCATGGTGCCCTTTATACATGCCACGCAAGGGGCAGGGGCTGTGGTGCGCATTTACAGGGGGCTTATGGCCGGATGGTTTGGCTGCATAGCCTTTGCGGCCATCGTCATGGCCTTTGTGGAGCGCACGCCCCTATGGCTGTGCTATGTACTGGCCACTGCGGCGGCTCTTGGTGCCAGCGCTGTTGTCACCCTCGTGCAAAAACGCATGAAGGCCGCCTGATCTGTACTGGCGGCCTTTGGCGTGATGTATGGCGGGATGCCTAGTGCTGCTCGGCTGCAGCGGCGTGTCATACCCTTTGAGAATACACGTTCTCAAAGGGTATGTGCGTTGCGGCAATAAAACGTCCGTAACGGCAAATGCTGGTGCGATGGCATGATGCAAAAGTCGCTGTCTGCGGATGCCCGCTTCAGACCACAAAACCCCTTGCGCCATTGTAACGTACAATAAGAGTTTTAGGGGGAGGGGGTGTGGGGGAGGGACCCTTTTGCAAAAGGGTCCCTCCCCCACAAAGCACTTCAATTCCAATAAATCCGCGTTTCCTCAGTTTTTGGGCCTGTCGCCGATAGCTGCGGTAATCTGCGCTTCTGCCGCCAGTTTGCCGTCCACAAAGGCGCGGGCTTCCATTTTGCAGAGTCTGAGCTTGAGGCGCAGATTGGAGCATTCGAGGTCAAGGCGGTCGCCGGGCACCACCTGGCGGCGGAATTTCACAGCGTCGAGGCCGGTGAAAAGAAAAAGCTTGTCGTCCAGGTCGCCCATGCCCGCAGCTGCCAGCAGGCCGCCCGTCTGGGCCAGAGCCTCAAGGATGAGAACGCCGGGCATAATGGGCGCGTCGGGAAAGTGTCCCTGAAAAAAAGGTTCGTTAAAGGTCACGTTTTTGTATGCCTTTATGTGTGAACCGGGCACACACTCCACCACCCTGTCCACCAGCAGGAAGGGGTAGCGGTGGGGGAGCAGGCGCAAAATACGTTGTATGTCCATGCGTTGGGACTGAGGGGCTGATTCCTGCATGTGGCCTCCTGGGTATTTCGGGTATGATACGGGGGCGGCCCATGGGGGACGGCCCATAATTGCTCGCTGGAATGTTGAAGCTCTCGAGCATGTAACACTAGAGCATTTAACACTTGAAATGCTCACGCGCGGCAGGCAAAAGCCTGCCTGTTCGCATTTCGTGGCAATGATTTTCAGAAAAATCCTTGCAGAGCAGTTAACTCATTTCATTCGTTAACTGCTCTAGAAATGCTCGCTTGCGGCAGCAAACGTCTGCCTGCGCGCTTTTCGCGGCAAGGAGTCGCTGGAAAATCACTGCACGCGGTCAGCTCTTTTCATTCGCAACATGCTCTAAACACTGATTTGCCGAAGTGTGGCGCTTTTGCCTGAGCCGACGGCAGACGCCGCTGATAAAAAAAGCCTCCCGCCCCGTCAGGGTCGAGAGGCTGTATCACAGTCATGAAGAGACGGAGCTATTTTTTGCCGCCCTTGTCGTTCTTCTTTTCTTTATAAAGCTTGTTCACTTCGGTGAGCACGTCCTGGGTCAGATCCATAGACTGGTCGGCATACAGAACGCCGCCGGCGGTCACGTCCACCACGAAGTTGAAACCCTTGGTGCGGGCCACTTCATAGGTGGCGCTGAAAACCAGGGTAACCATATCCTGGCGCAGTTTGACTTCTTCCTGCTCAACCTTGCGCAGGAAGTTGCGGGTCTTCTGATCCAGATCCTGCTTGGCGCGAATGAATTCAAGCTTTTTTTCTTCGCTGACCTTGGGATTCTTGAGAGCTTCGGCCTTATTTTTCAGAGCTTCGCCCTGCTTTTCAAGAGCAGAACGTTCTTTGCCGAACTTGTCTTCCATCTGCTTCTTGGCTGCTTCGGCGGGATCGCTCTGAGTGGCCACTGTTTGCATGTCCACAACGCCAATTTTGGCAGCCGGCACGGCATTGCTGTCAGCCGCAAGCGCCGTTCCAGCCATGAGCATGCAGACCACTAAGGTCATCATCAAAACCTTGCGCATTTAAAGTACTCCTTCCCCATTGCTGTTTTTTATCTCGTCCTTGCGGAATTGGGATGACCCTCGCGCCGTAAGAAACTTGTATAATGGTAGGTTAATGCGGCCTGCGCTCACGTTGCACAAGCAGGAGGCATGGTTGCCGCGCCGGTATATTTGGGCTTTACTGTTGCTGATACAACAGCCCGGCGCGTATTTGAAATCCCTGCATCACATAGCACCAGCGCTTTCTGGCGTCAAGGAATTCTGGGCTGTCCGCTTTTTTAACAGTCGATCTTTATATGCAAGTATACCCTCGGCCAGTCCTTCGGCCAATGTCAGCCGGTATTTGGCGTTGGCGAGGTTACGGGCTTCTTCGGCATGGGTGCAATAGCCAAGTTCAACCAGCACCGCTGGCATCTGCGCGCCAAGCAGCACATGGAAAGGCGCGGATTTGACGCCGTTGTTACGTACAGTATACTCGCGTTTTTTCAGCCTGAAAAGGGCAATACGCTGAATATCCTGAGCAAGTTTTTTTGATTCATCTACTCTTGCAGTGAGCATCACATCAGCCAGCATCTTTTGCATATCACCAAGACGATGATCGCTGCCAGCGTTTTCCAGTGCCGCAACACGCGCGGCTTCGGCATTTTGGGCCAGATCAAGATAGTAGGTTTCAAAGCCGTTGACCGACTTGTCATCATTGGCATTGATGTGGATGGAGACAAAAAGGTCTGCCCCCACCTCATTGGCGCGTGTTGTGCGTTCGCGCAGGGAAAGCCCGGTGTCGTTGGTGCGGCTGTAAACCACGTCAACCCCGTTGGCTTGCAGCAAGCGGCCGAGAGTCGTGGCCACGTCCAGGGTGACGACACGTTCAAGAATGCCATTGTGGTGGGTGCCAGGGTCACGGCCACCGTGCCCGGCGTCAATGAAGACCGTGCGCACCGTAAGGCCCAGCTGGCGGGCCATGTCATTGACATGCCGTGGCGCGTCGGAGGCGTTTGCCTGGTCACGCGGCTGGTCCTGCCCGGCAAAGCCCGCTCCGGCGCCCTGACGGGTGGGCAGAGGGGCATTGCCCGCCGCCACGTGCAACACTATGCGGCAGGGATTGCTTTCAGCCTGTGTGTCAAAGCGCCGTACATCCCTGAAGCTGAACTGCATCACCGCGCCGCCGCCCTTGCGGTCGCGCACGCGGACGGATTGCAAAAGGCTGCCCTTGACCGTAACGCCCTGGCGCACGTCCTTGACGACGGAGGCATCGTCAAATTCCAGATACAGGCTGGAGCCTGCGCCTTTTTTGCCTTCTTCCAGCCGGGCGCGATAGCGGGCCGGAGAAGAAAGATCCAGCACGATTTCCACGGAGTTCTTGCTCAGTGAATTCCAGGAAAGCGTGTGGACTTCAGGGGGTGTGGCCGGGGCGGGAGCTGTGCCAGCTTTGCCCACAGGCGCGGCGGCAACGTCAGTCCCGCCGGAAAGGCGCTGGCGTAGGGTTTTGGCCTGCGGCAGCATGTCGCCCTGCGGATACAGGGTGGCGATGGCGTCAAGCAGCTCAAGGGCTTCCTGCGGCTGGTTCAGCCTGTCTGCCTCAATGGCTGCGGCCTGAAGGAGGGCGTCGTCCGCCAGAGCGCTTTTGGGAAATTCCTGCGCGAGGTTCAGATACAGGTCACGTGCCTGGCGGTATTCCGCTGCGAGGTGTGAGCAGTTGGCAAGGGACTCCTGGCTTGAAGCCGCACGAAAGAGCGCGCCTGGCGATATGGCCCAGTTTTTACGGCTTTGATAAATAAGCAGAAATTCCGCCGCCAGATCTTCCCAGGGTTGTCTCCAGCAGGAGCGTACCTTGTCGGCGCTCAGGCTTTCCATATCGGCCTTGGCCTTGCGGTAGCGCGGCAAGATCTGATCCTGGGGCAGGAGGGTGGCCGGGGCAGCCGCCAGAGCGGTGGAGCCTGGCACCGATTGGGTTGGCGCAGCTTGGGTTGGCGCAGATTGGGCGGGCGCAGATTGGGAGGGCGTGGCAGACGCGCCTGCATCAGCGCGCTTTTTATCCTTGTCCTGGGCAGAGGGGCTCGACGCCTGGTCTTCAATGGAAGGCCTGGCTTCAGCAGTGGCGACCTGTTTGGCTTCGGGGGCCGTGCGTCCCTGCGCGGAAGCCAGAAGGGTTTTTTCCAGGGCCAGGGCTTCGGGCAGCATGTCGCCCTTGGGATACTGGGTCTTGATGCGGTTGAGAAGTTCCAGCGCGCCCTTGTCATCCTTGAGCCAGGCCGCGCGGAGTCTGGCGGCGTGAAAAAGGGCGTCGTCGGCAAGGCGGCTGTCGGCGTGGCGCATGGCCACAGCCTCGTAGCACTCTATGGCCTTGCGGGCATCGGCCTTGGCAAAGGAGCGGCGGGCGAGTTCCTCAAGGCTTTCCGCAGCGCGAAAAAGCGCAGCGGGGCGGTTGGGCCAGCCGGGATCGGCATCATAGATGGCGCGAAATTCCGCAGCCAGCTTTTCCCAGGGTTCACGCAGGTTGGCACGTTTTGCATCCAGGCGCAGCGTTTCAACGCCGGCCTTGGCGGTATCGTAGCGTTTGCCCGTGGGCGGCAAGGACGTGTAGCCTGTGTCATAAAAGAAAACTACCAGCAGGCAGAGGGCCAGCAAGAAAAACACAGGCGGGGCGAGGCGTCTGACGCCGTACCTGGCCTGACCTGAGTCCGCACCTTGCCCTTGCGACCTGCCCTCAGGCGCATCCTTGGAAGGCCGCGGCGAGGGGCTCCGGGATTGCGTCCGAGGCTGTGCAGGGGCCTGAGCCGGGGTTGGGTTTTCTTTGCGGGCCACTGTTGTTCCTTGCTTGTGCTGGTGTTCGACTGTCATTTTGGTGACAGAGTGCTGCCGCTTTCCTTGTGCCTGGGCCGGGTCGCCCGGAGCAATGCAATTTTTATGGTGCTCTTGTCGCGTTCTGGCGGCTGCGTGAGCCGCTGTTCGCTACTGAGGCGAAAGCACTGTAAGTCTGCGCGGTTAATCGCCGCAGTGAGCGCGTCTTAAATTTTGGGAATGTATGCGCTCAAAGTTCATCTGCTCTGGAGGCATGCGGGCTGCGGCCCTGGTTTTTTGTCGCCGCGCATACGCATTGCAAGCATATTTGCACAATATATGCCAAAAAAGATTGACATGCAAAAAGAGCGTGGCGCGGGTTTATCCCCGCGCCACGCTTACAGTTACGTCTGGTCAGCCTTGCGGCTGCTGGCGAAAGCCTTCGCGCCCTGTGAAGGTCTTTATCCTAGAAGAACTGGCCCATGCTGAATTCGATTCTGCCGCTGGGCATGTCTTTGTCGTAATCCTGCACCATGGGGATGCCGTAGGCTATACGAAGGTCGCCCATGGGTGAACGCCAGCGAAGTTCCAGACCAGAGGAGGCGACGATGTACTTGTCCACGTCCTGGCCCATGGTCTTGGAGTCGATGTTGAAGCCGGAGTCCACGAAGGGCACGATAGCCAGGCCCAGTTCCTTCTGGAAGGTCCAGATGTATTCGAGGTTGGCCACGCCCATGCGGTCGCCGCCGATCTGTTCGCCGCCGTGCTTGTAGTCACGCGGCGAAAGGTCGGAATAGGCGTAACCACGGATGGTATCCATGCCGCCGACCCAGAAGCGTTCGAAAACGGGGACCCTGCTGTCGGTGTTCTGGAACACGCCACCAACACGCCCACGCAGGTGGATTGTGTTTTGCGGGTTAAACGACCAGAAGCCCTGCCAGTCGGCAACGGATTTGACGAAGTTGTCCGTACCGCCGAGGCCGCCGCCGCCGTATTCTGCCCACAGGCGGGAGATGGTGCCCTTGGTGGGACGTTCCTTGCTGTCGGTTGTGTCGCGCAGGATGCGTCCCGAAATGGCGCTGGTCCAGTTGATGCCCTTGTAGTCCCGGATGTAGGGAGAGCTGGTGTTGGACACGTCATAGAGGTGATAGCGTTCCAGACGGTAGCCGGCGCCCACGGAGGTGTATTCACCGATAGGATACCCGAAGCGCACGGTGTCGCCTATGGTGTCCTTGGTGAAGTTGTCCCAGTAGTCGTGGGTGTAGTAAATGTCGTTGCCGAAGGAAAGGTCGGTGTCATAGACGCGCGGGTTGGTGAAGGACAGGGTGCCCGACGTGCGCCGCCAGGAGAAGAAGCCCTGCAACTGCAGCCAGTAGCCGCGACCGAAGAGGTTGCGCTCCATGATGGAGGCGCTCACGCCCACGTCATAGTAACTGGAGTAGCCGATACCGCCCATGATGGCGCCGGTATTGGCTTCCTTGACCTTGACCTTGAGGTCGACTTCGTCTTCCTGCCCGGTGGGGATGATCTCCATATCCACAGCGCCGAAGAAACGCAGGCGGTTCAGGCGCTCGTTGGAGCGGCGCAGCTTGGCGCCTTCATACATGTCGCCGTCGCCGAGGCGCATTTCGCGCAGGATGACGTTGTCGCGCGTTTTTGTGTTGCCTTCGACCACCAGGCGGCGGATGAAAACTTTCTGCTTTTTGTTGACAACGTAGCCCACATCCACCTGATCGGTGCCGTCGTCAGCCTTCATCAGTTTTGTGTCCACTTCGGCGAAGGCGTAGCCGTAGTCGGAGTAGTAGTCGGTCAAACGCTTGGAGTCTTCCTGCATGACAGTGAGGGAGAAGTACTTGTTGGACTTCTGCCAGTCGTCCATCTGCACAACTTCAAGCATCTTGTCTTCGCTGTCGATGATGTCGCCCGCGAAAACCACGTTGCGTACAGTATAGCGGGGGCCTTCGTTGACCACATAGGTGACGTAGATGCCGTCATCCTTGTAATCGACCTGGGGTGCGCTCACCTGAATGTCAACATAGCCCTCGTTAAGGCCGAAAGCGGCGATGGCGTTGGTGTCGCGCTCAAGATATTCTTCCTTGAGCACACCGGTTCCTGTCAGCCACGAGAACATGCCGCGCGGCTTGAGGGCCATGTATTTTTCAATGTCGCCCTTGTTCAGGGTCTTGAGGCCTTCGATATTTACTTCTTTGACGTAGAGCTTGTTGCCTTCGTCCACATTGATGACGAGTACCGCCCCGCGGCCGCTATGGCGGTCTTCAAGGCGGTAGTTGGCCTTGGCGAGATAGTAGCCTTCCTTGCGGTACAGCTCTGTAATTTTCTGCAGGTCGTCGGAAAGCACCTGCTCGTTGAGCACGTTGCCGGTTCTGGTGCCCATGGCCGCAAGGACGTCATCCTTGCTGATGCCCTTGGAGCCTTCCACCACGATGCTGTCGATGCGGGGCTTTTCCACCACGGTAAAGACGAGCACATTGCCCTCAAGAGTGGCCTGAACGTCGCTGAAATAGCCCATTTCCCAGATGCGCTTCACCTCTTCGTTGATGGCGTTGGCATCGGGAGTGTCGCCCTTGCGGATGGTCAGGCGCATGAGCACGGTGTCCGGGTCCATAACATTCATGCCGCGCACCTGCACGTCGGCAAGGCCGCCCTTGGCGGCAGCGGGCGCGCCCATGGGCACGAAGCCGGGGCCGTTGTCTGCCAGTTGCGGCGCGGGAGCGGCGTTGGCCTTGGTCATTTCGGCCGCGCGGCTCGCCAGGGTGCTGGCACAGTCGCTGAGGGCGACCAGGGAGTTGCGCTCAAAACCCGCAGGCACGGCTTCGCCCTGCTGCACGGGAACAAGGCGCGTATCCATGCTGAAGCCGTCGCCAAGCTGGTTGAAGCTGCCGTATATGACAAGCTGCGCGCCAGCCTGACGGCCCAAAGTGCGCGCCGTGGCAAGATCAATGTTCTCGCCGTGGCGTTGCTGCAACTGACGCGCCGTATTCATCGGCACGACATTCATGCCGTTCTGCTTGAGCTGGTCGGCAATGATCTGGGGCACATCTCGGGCGGCATTGGGCATATCGGGCCCGGCATTGACCTGAAAGGGCAGCACAAGAACCAGAGGCCCCTGGGCTGCTTTCGCTTCGCCGGGCGCAAGCTGCACAGCGCAAACCAGAGCTGTAATGCAGAGGATGTTAGAGAGAAGATTATGCAACATTTTTTTCATACAGTGTCCCCGCTTTCAGTTCCAGAGTGCGGCCCATGCCTGCGGCCAGCTCCCGATTGTGCGTCACGACCACGAGTGTCATGCCCAGTTCGCGGTTAAGTTCGTTCATGAGTGTGCCCACCTGCGTTCCGGTGCCTTCGTCCAGATTGCCGGTGGGCTCGTCGGCCAGCAGAACTCGCGGGCGCATCAGCACCGCGCGGGCAATGGCCACCCTTTGCCTTTCGCCGCCTGAAAGCGTGGAAATCTTGCTTTCCATACGAGCCGAAAGGCCCACGCGTTCGAGCATTTCGCGGGCCTTGGACATGATGACGGCCTGGCGTTCACCGCCGATTATGGCCGGCATGGCCACGTTCTCCACTGCCGAAAACTCCGGCAAGAGATGATGAAACTGAAAAACGAAGCCCAGCGTTCTGTTGCGGAAGGCCGCCTTCTGGTCAGGCGTCATGCGCGCCATGTCCTGACCGTCAAAAAAGACAGCGCCCGTACTTGGAGTATCAAGAGCACCCATAAGATGCAAGAGGGTGCTCTTGCCGGAGCCGGAAGTTCCCACGATGGCAAGGGCCTCGCCTTCTTCCACGACAAGATTGATATTCTTGAGAATTTCAAGATTTTCACCTGGCGCAGAAAAGATTTTGCTCACGTTGGAAAATTTGTAGAGTGCGGACATGGCTATTCGTAGCGCAGGGCTTCCGCCGGTTCAAGGCGGGCGGCCTGGCGTGCCGGGTAAAGGGTGGCCAGAAAACACAGCAGCATGGCGCTGACCCCGACGATGATCACGTCGGTGGGGGTGATGCTGATGGGCAGATGGTCAAGCGTGTATACGTTTTCAGGCAGTTTGATGAACTGGTAGCGCTTGAGCAGCCACCCCAGCGAGAGGCCCAGGGCGTAGCCCAGCAACGTGCCGATGACGCCGATGATGCTGCCCTGGAGCATGAATATGCGCCGTATCATGCCGCGCGTCGCCCCCATGGACATCATGATGGCAATGTCGCGCGTTTTTTCCATCACCAGCATGACAAGGGTCGTCACGATGGAGAAGGAACCGATAAGCACGACCATGGTCAGCAGGATGAACATGCCGATCTTTTCCAGCTTGAGGGCCGCAAAGAGGTTGGCGTTCATTTCCATCCAGGAGCGCACGTAGAAGGGCGAGCCAAGCTCGGTGGCCACGCGCGCCGAGGTCTGATCCGCCTTGAAAAGGTCGTCAACGGTGAGTTCCACGCCGGAGAGGTATTTGTCCGGCAGGCCAAGCACATCGCGCGCGGCAGCCAGGCTCACAAAGGCCAGCGAGGAGTCGTATTCAAACATGCCTGTCTTGAATATGCCCACCACTTCAAAGGGGCGGATGCGCGGCGCATAGCCTGAAGCCGTCTTTTGACCGGATGGCGAAAGCAGGTTCACGCGGCTGCCTTCCACAAGGCCCAGCCTTTTGGCCAGTTCTTCACCAATGATGAGCCCTGGCGTGCCTTCCCTTTGCAGGGCGGCTGCCGAGCCTGTACGCATCTGGCGTAGCATGGAGAGCACGTGCGGGCCCGATTCCGGGTCAATGCCGCGCAAGACCACGCCTTTTACGCCGTTTCCGGCGGAGAGCATCACTTCTGTGTAAATAAAGGGGGTCGCCCCTGTGACGCCCTTGACCGAGCGGATGCGATCCAGCAGGCCGTCGTCATTTTCAAAGGCCGACGGCAGATAGGACATGACAATGGCGTGCGCGTTGGCGCCAAGGATCTTGTCGCGCATGTCGGTGGTCAGGCCGTTGTATACGCCCAGCACGACCACCAGCGCGCCCACGCCGAGCGCAACGCCCATAATGGACATGAGTGAGATTATATAGATGAAGGTCTGTTTGCGCCTTGAAAAGAGGTAGCGCAAGGCTACGAAGAGTTCAAATGACATTTGCGGCATAGTGGCCCAGCTTGGCGGGATATTCAAGAGATTTTTTAGAGGGAAAGGGGCAGTGGCACGTTTTCTGCGGCATCAGTCGGCAGCATCCTGCTGGGCGTCACCCGTACCGGCGGCGGTTCCGGCGCCCGTACCGGCGGCGATTCCGGCAGGGCAAAGGCGCTGTCAGACGAACGCAGATTACCATCGGGATACCTTCTCAAAATTCAAGGCACGCGCACTACAGCGCGTAACAGCGCAAATAAACTGGCTTGCGCCTCCGTAGCGAACGTCTGCTCACGCAGCCGCCAGAGCGCGATGCGAGCAATGTAAGCGATAAACTGCTCTGCGCGCGCGGGGGCAACAGCGGATAACAGGTTGTTTTTTCTCATGGGGCTTTGCCCGTAAAACCGGGGCTTGTCAATGTCCGCAGGGCAGTGGCGGCCCTGTTTTTTTTGCGCAAGGCTGCCCGTACGCACGGCTTTGGCATGCCCATTTTTTGTGCGTGCGATCATGACGCAAGGGTGTGGTTGTCATTTTTTTATGACAATTGTCATTTTACCATGAATGTCTGTTTTGGGCGTGTGATGTTTTTCTCAAAATGTGTCTGTAATCACAGTTAAAATGAAAACAGTGATCTGGCACAGGAATTGCTGTAGCGGCTTCAATACGAAAAATCTGTTGGCATATGGTGTTATTGCGGTGCTGTGCTTCATGACTTGCAAGGCGTTTATTACAACTCTTCTTCTTTTCTTTTGATGGAGGTTCAAACCCATGCCCTATCCACGAAAGCGCGTCTGGATCATAGGCTGCGTAATTTTTGTGGCATGTGTGGCTCTGGCTGGCGGCGGAGTGGCGTACACCTCCAGTACGGACTTTTGCCTCTCCTGTCATGAAATGCGCGTTTATCAGGAAGAGATGCGTTTTTCATCACATGCCAAGGACGCGCAGGGCCAGGCCATTGGCTGCAAGCAGTGCCACATCCCCTCGGGCAACATCGCCCGCATGCTCGGCGCCAAGGCGTGGCTGGGCATCAAGGATGTGTGGGTGCACTCCGTTGATGGCGGTGATGACCTGAACAGGGCGGCCATGCAGCCCGTGGCCCGACGCTTCACCGATGACGCCAATTGCAGGGCCTGTCATCAAAACCTGACCAAGAACGCCAAAAACGACGGGCCTGTCTCCGAAGAGGGCAGACTGGCGCACGAAAACTATGAGGGCAAGAACGGCCAGTCCCGCAGCGGCTGCGTGGGGTGCCACCGCAATCTTGCCCACCTGCCCGTGTTTGACGAACGCATACCCGCCAACCACACGTTCGCTCAGAAAATCAAGGAGATGCGGCCATGAAGTCCTGTAAGATCCTGATCGGTTCCCTGCTGGCCCTGCTGGTGCTCGCGGGCGGCTATTTCGGCTATATGGCCTGGGCCTTTCCGGCCGAGCGCTGCGAGGCGGCCAAACACCTTGCTGCGCCCAAGATGGAGGGCGACTGCTACAGCTGCCATGCCAAGAGCACGCCGCGTCTGGCCCAGGAGTGGTACGAGAGCAAGCACGGCGTCACCCTGGTGCGTTGCCAGACCTGCCACGGCATGCCCGACGGCAAGGGGGCCATGCCCTTTGCTCGTAAACCCGGCGTCGAGGTGTGCGCGCGCTGCCACTCGCTTTCCATACAGCGCATGGAAGCCAAGTTCGGCAAGCGTGACGACTGCGTGAGCTGCCACCCCTATCATCAGAGCCCCCTGCATGGCCGGGCTTATGAATATCGCATGCCTTCCAACAAGACGGACCTGTGATGCGAGCCGGCAGGGCTGACTGCGGCGGATGCGGGGCTGTTTGCCCCGGTTTTCAGCGCACAGCCTTAACGGCAGCCATGGCCCGGTCTTCGTGAAGAGGGCAGGGCGCTTTGGGACGCAACGGACCCTTACGCCAGCATAATAGCGAGGTTGAACACATGAGTACTTCACGTCGTGATTTTCTGAAATATTTTGCCATGTCGGCCGCCATGGCTGCGGCTTCGGGCACGGGACTGACCTCATTGGCCCATGCGGCCGACAACAAGCCCGAAAAATGGGTCAAGGGCGTGTGCCGCTATTGCGGCACGGGCTGCGGGGTTCTTGTGGGCGTCAGAGACGGCAAGGCCGTGGCCATTCAGGGCGACCCCAACAACCATAATGCGGGCCTTTTGTGCCTCAAGGGCTCGCTGCTCATCCCCGTGCTCAATTCCAAGGAAAGGGTCACGCAGCCCATGCTGCGCCGCCAGAAGGGCGGCAAGCTCGAACCCGTGAGCTGGGACGAGGCCCTCAACCTCATGGCCACAAAGTTCCGGCACAGCATAGACACTTACGGGCCCAACTCCGTGGCCTGGTACGGCTCCGGGCAGTGCCTCACAGAAGAAAGCTATGTGGCCAACAAGATTTTCAAGGGCGGGTTCGGCACCAACAATGTGGACGGCAACCCCCGCCTGTGCATGGCCTCGGCCGTTGGCGGCTATCTGACCAGCTTCGGCAAGGATGAGCCCATGGGCACCTACGCCGACATGGATCAGGCCACCTGTTTTTTCATCATCGGTTCCAACACGTCCGAGGCGCACCCGGTGCTTTTCCGCCGTTTGGCCCGCCGCAAGCAGGTGGAGCCGGGCGTGAAGATCATTGTGGCTGATCCGCGCCGTACCAATACCTCCCGCATAGCGGACATGCACATCGCTTTTCGTCCGGGCACAGACCTGGCCTTCATGCACAGCATGGCCTGGGTCATCATCAATGAAGAGCTGGACAGCCCGCGCTTCTGGCAGCGCTACGTCACCTTTATGGATGCCGAGGGCAAGCCTTCTGATTTTGAAGGCTACAAGGCTTTTCTTGAAAACTACCGGCCGGAGAAGGTGGCGGAAATATGCCGTGTGCCCGTCGAGCAGATTTACGGGGCCGCCCGTGCTTTTGCCGAATCCTCCGCCACCATGAGCCTTTGGTGCATGGGCATCAACCAGCGTGTGCAGGGCGTTTTTGCCAACAATCTCATCCATAACCTGCACCTGCTCACCGGGCAGATATGCCGCCCCGGGGCCACGTCGTTTTCGCTCACAGGGCAGCCCAACGCTTGCGGCGGCGTCCGCGACGGCGGCGCGCTTTCGCATCTGCTGCCCGCCGGGCGGGCCATCCCCAATCCCAAGCACCGGGCTGAAATGGAAAAACTGTGGGGCCTGCCCGAAGGACGCATCGCGCCCGAACCGGGCTATCACACGGTGGCCCTGTTCGAGGCCCTCGGCAAGGGCGACGTGAAATGCATGATCATCTGCGAGACAAACCCGGCCCACACCTTGCCCAACCTGAACAAGGTGCACAAGGCCATGTCCAACCCCGAATCCTTCATCGTCTGCATTGAGGCCTTTCCCGATGCGGTCACGCTGGAATATGCCGACCTCGTGCTTGCCCCGGCTTTCTGGTGCGAGCGCGACGGCGTGTACGGCTGCGGCGAGCGCCGCTATTCGCTTATTGAAAAGGCCGTGGAGCCTCCGGCCCAGTGCCGCCCCACGGTCAATACCCTGGTGGAGTTCGCCAAGCGCGCGGGCGTGGACCCCAAGCTTGTGAACTTCAACAACGCCGAGGACGTCTGGAACGAATGGCGCATGGTCTCCAAGGGCACCACCTATGATTTCTCCGGCATGACACGGGATCGCCTGCGCAAGGAGTCCGGCCTGATCTGGCCCTGCCCCAGCGAGGATCATCCCGGAACGTTTTTGCGCTATGTGCGCGGGCAGGACCCCTGCGTTCCGGCGGACCATCCGGACAGATTCTTCTTTTACGGCAAGCCAGACGGCAAGGCCGTGATCTGGATGCGCCCGGCCAAGGGCGCGGCCGAGGAGCCGGATGCCGACTATCCTTTGTACCTTACGTCCATGCGCGTCATCGACCACTGGCATACCGCTACCATGACGGGAAAGGTGCCGGAACTGCAAAAGGCCAATCCGTCTGCCTTTGTGGAAATAAATGAAGAAGATGCGGCAAATTCTGGCATCAAGCACGGCGATAACGTCATCCTGGAGACGCGGCGTGACGCCATGGAGCTGCCCGCACGGGTCAGCGACGTCTGTCGGCCCGGCCTTGTGGCAGTGCCGTTTTTTGACCCCAAAAAACTGGTGAACAAGCTTTTTCTGGATGCCACCGACCCGGCGTCGCGTGAGCCGGAATACAAGATATGCGCCGCGCGCATTCGCAAGGCATAGGGGGGCGTATGGCTATAGCGGGTGTTGTGGTCAGTTGCCTGCGTGAACATTTGCTGCCGCTGTGCAGCGAACTGCGGGCAACCAGGGGCGTGCTGGAAGTGCAGGAAGTGCCGGATGCGGACAAGCTGGCCGTTGTGCTGGAAAGCTCGTCACGGACGCTGCAGGGATATCTGGAATACGTGAACGGCCTCCCCCATGTGTTGGCCCTCGACGTAGCTTTTATCAACTATGAGGATGATATGGATAGCACCGGGCACATGCCTTGCCCGCCGCATCGGCCCAAAGGGCATGGGCCGTCGCCGGTGGTGGAAGGCGCGGGTGAGGGAGGGCTCCAATGAGCCTGCTTCTTCCGCCGCTGCGACCGCCTGGCGCGGCGGCGGAAGAAGATTTTTTGCGCCAGTGTGTGCGTTGCGGGCAATGTGTGACCGTATGCCCGCACAAGAGTCTGGAACTTATGGGCGGCATCGGGTCATCCCGCCGGACGCCGCGTGTCGTGCCGCGCGAAACGCCCTGTTACCTCTGCATGAAGTGTCCGCCTGTCTGCCCGTCCGGCGCGCTCAACGCCGCCGTCACGGACATGGCGCACGCCGGAATGGGGCGGGCCTACATACTGAAAGATCGGTGCCATAACTACACCAATGGCGTCATGTGCATGACCTGCTATGACCGCTGCCCCCTGCGCGGTTCGGCGGTGGTTCTTTCAGACGGGGTGACGCCGGCCATAACCAGGGCCTGCGTCGGTTGCGGCATCTGCGAGTACGTGTGTCCTGTGAAGGCGGTGGAGGTGTGGCCCGCATCTTCCCGTCGCAGGCCCCTTAACGCTGTGCCTACGCTGGACGTTCCAGGGGGCGGCGTATGAAGTGGTACACTCTGGCGCGTCGGTGCGCCCAGTTGTCTGTTCTTGTGGTGTTCTGCATGTTGCCCTGGATCAATGGGGCGGGCTTTGGGCAGATCAGGGGCAGTCTGTTTTCCCTGCATTTTTTCGGACTTCCCTTTGCCGATCCCGTGGCCGCACTGCAGGTGGCGGCTGAGGGAATGATGACCGCCGGAGCTCTGCTGTGGGGGGCGGTCTGTTCCCTGATTCTGGCTCTGCTTTTGGGGCGGGTATTCTGCTCCTGGGTGTGTCCCTACGGTTTTTTGTCCGAACTGCTCTACAGCCTGGCCGGGCGGAGGATACGGCCCAAGGCCGTGGCAAAGCGTGAAACTGCCGCCACGCAGCATGCCGTGGCCTTTGCCGCCAAGGGGTGTTTATTTTTGGCGGGCCTATCTCTGGCCATCTTTCTGGAATACCCTGTTCTTAACGTGCTGGGCATGCCCGGCGAACTTTCCCTGATTCCCGTACTGGTATGGCAGGGCGCGGGAGCGTTGTTTCTGCTGTGGGCGCTGGCTTTACCCGCTGCGGCGCTGGTGCTGGAAGCCATAAGCGGCAAGCGGCTGTGGTGTCGGTACGTGTGCCCACAGTCCGTGCTGCTTGGAGCAGCGGCCCGCTGCCTGCCCGCAAAAGCGCCGGGCCTGCGCATTGGCTGGACTGCCACGCAGTGCAGCTGCCGGGGGGAAGTGCCGTGCAGGGCCGCCTGCCCGCTGCAACTCAATCCCAGGCGGCCGGACGGGCCGGAACGGCGGGACTGCACCGTTTGCGGCGAATGCCTGCGGGCCTGTGAAAGCCGGGGCGGGGCGCTGGGATGGAGGGTGTTCCATCGGCAAGCCGAGCGGCCCGAAGAGTGAGAGTGTTTTTACTGCACGTGCCTCCAATGCGTGCCCACCACGGAAAGAGGGCCGTTCCCAATGGAACGGCCCTCTTGAATTGGAAAAGTCTTGGAGGTGGACCTGGAAATTAAATCTCGGGCCGCAGCAGGGGGAAGAGGATAACCTCGCGGATGGAGGCCGAATCCGTCAGCAGCATGACCAGCCGGTCAATGCCCACACCCTGTCCGGCAGCCGGGGGCATGCCGTATTCAAGGGCGCGCAGGTAGTCTTCGTCCATGCTGTGGGCCTCGTCGTCTCCGGCTTCCTTTTCACGCACCTGATCTTCGAAGCGCAGGCGCTGGTCAACGGGGTCGTTGAGCTCGGAAAAGGCGTTGGAAAGCTCGCGTCCGGTGATGAAAAGCTCAAAACGGTCGGTGATGCCGGGGTCCTTGTCGTTACGGCGCGACAGGGGCGAGATTTCCGTGGGATAATGGTAGATGAAGTGCGGCTGGATAAGCTTGCCTTCAACGTCAAGGTCAAAAAGCTTGGCGTGCAGTTTCTGCAGGCTTTCGCTGTCGGCGGCCTTTTCGCCCTTCTGGCGGATGTAATTTTGCACCTGAGTGTAATCGTTGTAGAACTCAGGCTGGTGTCCGCCAATGACGGTGAGCGAATCGTAGAAGCTCATACGCGTCCATTTGCCGGGCGTGAGATCTATCATATCGCCCTGATAGGGCACCACGGTTGTGCCGCACGCGCATTGGGCCAGATGGGCAAAAAGCTCTTCGGTAAGATTCATGAGGTCTTCAAACGTGGCATAGGCCCAGTAAAATTCACACATGGTGAATTCGGGGTTGTGCCGCGTGTCGATGCCCTCATTGCGGAAGCTGCGGTTGAGCTCAAAAACCTTTTCAAAGCCGCCCACCAGCAAACGCTTGAGATACAGCTCCGGCGCGATGCGCATGAAGAGGCCGATATCCAGCGCGTTGTGGTGCGTCTTGAAGGGGCGGGCGGTCGCGCCGCCTGCCAGGGGCTGCATCATGGGCGTTTCCACTTCCATAAAGCCCCTGTCTTCCATAAAGCGGCGGAACTCGCGCACGATAAGGCTGCGCTTGAAGAATATCTCGCGGGCGCGCGGCGTGACGATGAGGTCTACATAGCGCTGGCGGTAGCGCGTTTCCATATCCTTGAGCCCGTGGTATTTCTCGGGCAGGGGACGCAGGGAGCGCGTGATGAGCTTTATTTTGCGACAGGCGATGGTCAGTTCGCCCGTCTTGGTGCGGAACAAATGCCCTGAAACACCGACGATATCGCCAATATCCAGCTTTTTCACCAGATTGTGTGTAGCTTCGTCAAGGTGTTCGCGCGTTGCGTAACACTGCACGCGGCCCGTCTGGTCCATGATATGGAAGAAGGCCACCTTGCCGAAGGAGCGCAACGAAACAATGCGCCCGGCAATGGCAACGACGTCTTCCTGGCTTTCGAGGGCTTCGCCCTCCAGGTCGCCAAATTTGTCCAGTACCCAGGAGATGGAGTGCTCTTTTCGAAAATCATTGGGAAAGAGGGGCACGCCCGCATCCAGCAAATCGCAGGATTTAACCACGCGGTTTTTTACGACTTCATTAAGTCCTTCGCGGCTGGCGAAGCTTTCCAGCATGGGCATGAAATAGCCCGCGTGCTGCGACTTGGTGCCTAATTTGATGGTAGGCTTTTTATTCTTCTTTTCCCGATTTTCCACTGAGAAACTCCTGAGATGCCTAGTCTTAAAGGATTGTAAGGGTATGCCATTCACAGAAAGGCGTCAAGGACGGCGTAGGCAATGCTTTTCGAGCGCCCGTGGGGCCTGTTGCCCCTTGAAGTTCGCGTTGGTTGCGTATATAGCAATGCTTTCCAAGACAACATCCGCAACGGCCCTGCCAGCGGTACATTTCCGCAAGGATTACCACATGCACAAGTATACTGCCTCATTTCTGGGGCGCGACTGCCCCGGCGTTGTGGCCGCGGTCAGTCGTATTCTTGAAGAAAACGGCTGCAATATCGAAGAAGTGACCCAGACCATACTTTCTGGGGAGTTTGCCGCCATATTTGTGGTGGCGGCTCCTGACGGAACAGATGCCGAGAGTCTGCGCCAGAATCTCAGCGCCAGCCTGGCCGAGGCCAAGGTTGACCTGTCGGTGCTGGTGCGCCCCGCCATCAAGGGCCAGTGGGGGCAGAACCTGCACTGCGAGCCTTTTGTGGTCACTGCCGACGGCCCGGACAAACCCGGCCTCATCGCGGCCATGAGCCGCGTGTTCGCCCGTCATGACGTGAACATTGAAAGCCTCAAGGCCATTCTGGGCGAAGGCGGAACCAACCGCGCCCTGTTTGTTTTTGAGGTCATGGTGCCCGACTCCGTGGACCTCGGCCGCCTGCGCCGCGAACTCACCTGTGAGGGTCAGAGCCGCGATTTGCGCGTGAGCGTGCAGCACCGGGATATTTTCGAGGCCGTCAACCGCGTCAATTCTTTTTAGCCAAGGCGGAACTGCGGGCTGGCCGGGTTTCGTCGCCAGATCTTCGTCGCCAGATATTCGTCGCCAGGTCTGCGGCGTCAGGTCTTCGGGACAGCGCCCGGCCCAGGGCCCGGCATCAGAACTCGGCATCAGGACTCGGCGTGAGGGCCAGCGAGAGGGCCAGCGAGAGGGCCAGCGTGAGGGCCAGCGTGAGGGAATGTCCCTGCGGGCTGTAGGCCCAATGCGCGCCCACGCAAGAACCACTGTTCAAGAATTATTGTCAGACACGTCTGCAACCATACAGGATTACAGCCATGCTTTCCGAACGCGAAGTCACAAGCACTCTGAACATGCTCCGCAACGAGCATCTTGACGTGCGCACCGTCACCCTGGGCGTGAGCCTGTTTGATTGCGTGAGCCACGATCTTGACCTCTTCACCGCCAACGTGCGGGCCAAACTGCGCCGCTACGCCTCACAGCTTGTGGCCGTCTGCGACGAGGTGGGCGACAAGTACGGCATCCCCGTGGTGAACAAGCGCATCAGCGTCAGCCCCATCGCCGTGGTGGCTGCGCCCTTTGGCCCTGACGGCATGGTGCGCGTGTGCAAGGCTCTGGACGAAGCCGCCAAGGAAGCGGGCGTGGATTTTCTGGGCGGGTTCACCGCTCTGGTGGAAAAAGGCTTTGCCAAGGGCGACCGTGCCCTCATTGAAGCCCTGCCCGAAGCCCTTTCGCAGACGGACCGCATCTGTTCGTCCATCAACGTGGCCTCCTCGCGCAGCGGCATCAATATGGACGCCGTGGCCCTTATGGGGCGGCAGATCCTCAAGGTGGCCGAAGCCACGGCGGATCGCGGCGGCATTGGCTGCGCCAAGCTTGTGGTCTTTGCCAACATTCCGCAGGACGTGCCCTTTATGGCTGGCGCGTATCTTGGCGTTGGCGAGCCCGATGTGGTCATCAACGTGGGCGTTTCCGGCCCCGGCGTGGTGAAAAAGGCTCTGGATCGCGCCCGCGAGGCGGGCCATAACGGCAAGGGCGGCCCCCTCACCCTGCTGGACATGGCCGAAGTCATCAAGCGCACTGCCTACAAGGTGACGCGCGTGGGCGAAATGATCGGTACTGAAGTGGCCACCCGCCTGGGCATCCCCTTTGGCGTGGCCGACCTTTCCCTCGCGCCCACACCGGCCGTGGGCGATTCTGTGGGCGAGATTTTTCAGAGCCTCGGGCTTTCCAGCATAGGCGCGCCCGGCACCACTGCCGTGCTCGCCATGCTCAACGATGCGGTGAAAAAGGGCGGGGCTTTTGCCTCATCCTCGGTGGGCGGGCTTTCCGGCGCGTTTATCCCCGTGTCCGAGGACTCAAGCATTGAGGCGGCGGCCACCGCAGGCATACTCAGCCTTGAAAAGCTTGAGGCCATGACCAGCGTGTGTTCCGTGGGTCTGGACATGATCGCCATCCCCGGCGATACCCCGGCGGCCACCATTTCCGGCATCATTGCCGATGAAATGGCCATCGGCATGATCAACCACAAGACCACGGCCGTGCGCCTTATCCCCGTGCCCGGCAAGGGCGTCGGCGACGAGGTCTCTTTTGGCGGGCTGCTTGGCAAGGCCGCCATCATGCCCGTGCCCGGCGGCAATGCCGAAGATTTCATCGCTCTGGGCGGCCGTATTCCTGCCCCCATCCACAGCCTGAAAAACTGATTTTCCGGCCGTGCACGTCACGGCCGCCGCATAATCACTGATTGCAGAACATCCCGCGCACGCGGGATGTTCTGTTTTTGCGTGGCAACAAGGGTGTCACGCCACGAAATGCGAGCAGGCAAAATGCACGCACTATGAGATCGCGCTGCACCCGCGTGCAGCGCAGAACATGCAACCTTTTTTAAAGTCTGACTGCTCTAAAATGAAGATTTTTTGGACGATTGCTGCAGGGCCGCCGCTCCCGCCTTGGCCACTGTGGTGTCGTCCACAACACTGCCGCCGCTGACGCCGATGGCCCCAACGACAACTCCGCCGCGCACCAGCAGTTCCCCGCCGCCGAAGATGGCGAGTCCGTTATTGGTCACCTCGATGCCAAAAAGCTCCTTGCCGGGCTGCGCGGAAGCGCCCAGTTCGGCCGTGGACATGTTGAAATAACGGGCCGTCTTGGCCTTCTTTTGGGCGATATCTATGCTGCCAAGAAAGGCTCCGTCCTGGCGGGCGAAAATTTTAAGGTTTCCCCCCGCGTCCACCACGGCAATGTTCATCGGAACGGCAACTTCCTTTGCTTTTGATGCGCGGCGCGAAAAATCGCGCCCACGGGCGGTTATAACTAGCAACGCACGACATTACACATGAAGCAACGCAATTACAAAAGGCGGGCCGAGGCACCGCCTTTTTTTGCGCCGTAACTGCTGAAGAGCTACTTACCCAGGATTGCCCATGCACAACGCATGTCCAAGTAGTCAGCCCAAGCCTGAAGCATTTTACGCCGTTCTGCCAATAACTCTGATCGCTGGTATGCAGCGCGCACTTGGTTTTTATCAACATGGGCAAGCTGCCGCTCTATCACCTCACTAGCCCAACCCATTTCAGACAGCGTTGTCGCCGCCATCGCGCGGAAACCGTGGGCTGTCATGATGTCCGGGCCATACCCCATCCGGCGTAACGCCAAGTTGATGACATGCCCAGTTTCATGCCGAGTTTTATCCCACCGCGATGGGAACAGCCACGGAGTTTGCCCTGTCACTGGGTGCAACTCCCGTAGAACGTCCAATGCCTGACGTGAAAGAGGCACGTTGTGTGGGCGCTTCATTTTCATCTTTTCTGCCGGAATGCGCCATGCCGCCGTATCCCATTCGATTTCGTTCCATGCAGCAGAAGACAGTTCGCCGGGCCGGACGAACAACAAAGCCGCCAATTTTAGAGAACAGCGGCGCTGTGGGGTGCGGTAATGTTCTATACTGGCCATGAGTTGACCAATTTGACGCGGCTCGACAATGGCCGCTCTAGGCTTGCACTTATGAGGAGTCAAGGCCCACCCCAGATCACGCGATGGGTCACGGTTCACAAAGCCACAGGCGATGCCGTATCGCATGATCTGTGATATATGAGACTTGACCTTACGGGCCACAACAAGGGTGCCCCGCTGTTCAATACGCCGCAAAATAGCGAGGATGGCTGGGGAGGAAATTTTTGCTATGGGCTTATCACCGATCCACGGCATGACCTCGCGCTCCAGGCGTCTCCAAGACTCCTCGGCATAATGAACCGACCCCTGAACCATGTACCGCTTCCACCACTCGTGTGCAACGGCAGCAAATGTAACTATAGATGCCATAAGTCCTACTTGTGCTGGGACTTATCGGCAAGTCACCAATCGCCCAAACGAATATCTCCTGTCAGACCGTGGCAATGTCAAAAAAGCCTGTCAGCGGCTGGCCGAGCTTCCTGGTCATATCCGGGCATACGGCCTCAAGCTGCGCAACTATCTTGCGGGCGGCGGTTCTATCTATATAGTTGTTGCAACCGTCAATTTTGATCCAGCGCCGATTGCGATAACAGCGCGTTGCCAGCACCAGGCCGCCTGTATCAGCAGTCAATCCACGGCACGGGCCGGGCAGATATGTGCGCGGATGCAGCAGCGCCGCCAGACCGTGATCGTTGACCGCCTGCCCGATGTGGCTGCCCATGTCTTTGATTGCCGTAAGCACGTTCAGCCCCCAGGGCCATAACTCACCCTGCGTAAACAGGCAGTCCTCGGCGATAATCCGCGCGCCACGGTGTGCCCAAGCACCAAAAGCCCGCACGTCAAATGTCTGGCCAAAATCATGTACCCAGCAGCGGCGCATAATGACCGTTGTACCGTCCTGGGCTTCAGGGCAGCGGCGACCTGCGCCAAGGATAACGCAATCCTCCAGCTCCCAGCGGGCATAACGAACATCATTGCCGGGGTGATCGCCGTTACCTGCCAGCACAGCTTTGATGCCACCCAAGATAACCACACCGGATAGCCGGACAACCGCACCGTCAACCCCGCTCAACACTTCATCTTGAACGGCTTTAGGGCAGCGGCGAAAATCAAATATACGCTGGCACACTTCTGTGGTCTGGTGATTGGAACCATACACAGTCAGCCCGTCTTCCTTAGGAGAAGCAGGGCCTGTACATACACCGCCGACAATCTGATTGATTATGCCCATAGCGATGCTACACGGCGTAGCTGACGGTAATAGCCTGCACGGCTTCCGATGTGGTAGCCGCATCTACGGCTGCCAATAGGGTGTCTCGGCGGGCAGCATGAGTCTTCATGATAAATGCGAATCCCTCGGCATCCTCGGAGGCAAAGGCCGCCGCACCAATGGTAATATCCTGCGCTGTCGGGCTAGCCGTGGGCATGGTCAGAGATGCTGCTACAGCTGCGTCATAACTTGCCGCAATATCCGCCGTCTTGGCTGCCTTGGCCTCGACCAGCAGCTCTGAAGCGGTTTTTGCAGGCCGCTCGGTCAGTGCACCATCCGGCAGAGGGCCGGGCTTGGTCATGTGGCGCGCGGATACGGCGTGAGTGTCTTCCGGCAGCCAGTATTCGGTCGCGGCCTGACCCAGCGCAATGTCAAACAGCGGCGGCTGGCGCTCGCGGTGATCGTCCACCATCGCCCATACATTGTCTATCCACTGAGGCCAAACGCGATTCCACGGCTGTTTCGGCGGTGCTGTGTATGTGGCGTTGTGGGGCAACAGGCCATAATCTTCGACCTCTCCGGCGAAGTAGCCGTCAGCAGTATATTGGTAGGCTTTAGCCATTTTTTGACTCCTTTGAGATTCTTATATTTTTTCAGCTCCCGGCGTGGGAGACGTGGATGGCGACCAAAGCAGAGAGCAGACAGGGTCATGCGTCACGGGCGGGGGCGCAGGTTCTGTGACTGGAGCATTCAAAACCACACAAGTTAGCACGTATGCTGCGGCGGGCAGCGCGTACCCCACACAAAAATTAGAACTTATCGCGTCCCGCGTTGTCCCCGTTGGCCCCGTGTTCGCACCGAAGCGCTGGGGTGCGCTCGCGTGCTGCTACTTGGGTACGCCGAGATAACAACAAGCCAACGCTCCCCAGGAGCGGGGCTGATTTTTGGCGGCGGTGGGGACTTCGTACGCGGACGAAAAATTAAGGGTCGTTTTGTACCATCCGTTGCCGCCAGCATATAATACACCCGCAACTCCCCGTGATTTATAAAATGAGCCAGAATAGCCCTGAGACACGTCTGACGTCTCACCGATAGAGCCAGACAAACGGCGTGTGGCATCCCCCTGCACGTCTCCCACGCCGAGAGCGTCATATCCAGCCGCTTCGGGATACATCCCGCGTACATCAGGCATGCGGAGAGAGCCTGCCCCAAAGTTAGGCGCGTAGTACGGCACACCACCGATACCATTCCAGCCCACAGTCGAGCCGTCAGCATTAGTATGCCATATCGCAGTTGACATGGCCTGCCATTCGGCTTCTGTCTTGCAGAGTTTCTGTCCTTCGGTGGTTTGCAGGTAGGCCCATATATCAGGATACACAGTGGCCGCGTTGGCGATAACGCCGCCCTGTGCAGGCTGGAATCCGGTTTTGAGCGTGGGATGGCGGAAATAGTAAAACTCGCCAATCTCATACTTTGACACTGCGGCCGTAAGCTTGCCCGTTTCATCAACTTTGATGGTGACGCCATCAGGCCGGTTGATGCCGTTTTTTTCCACGGTCGAGATGTTAAATACCGGCATCCAAACCCCGCTTGCGTCCCCAACAGGGTTCACGGGGCCGACAAAGCCGCCACCCTCGGCCGGGATCTCCGGGCCGGAGGGTTTCTTAGCCACATACTCCTGATAGTCAGAGCCGAGCACGTGGGCGCCGCGCAGATAGTTCAGGCCGGGGAAGGATTCGGACGCGCCTACCCACGGATAGACATTGCCAGACTGGGTGTAGAACGTGTGCCCAGACAGAAGGCGATAAATCTCGTTGAAGAACTTACGGTCAGGGGCGATGCCTCCGGCCTCAAGCTCGACCTCGGTAATAACGGGCCAGCCGTCCCGGTAGCTGAAAACGCCCTGGCCAGTGGGTGTCGTGTCGGGGATTGCCTCAACATCTGCACTATGGGCCAGCACGGCCCGCAGCAGATCAGGAATTTGCGGTATTGCCATAAGGCCTCCTTCTGGCAAAGGTTCCATGCCCGAAAGGCTTTAAGCCACTGCGAGCGAAACCAAAGGTTTTTGCCCTGGGCACATCGTAGATTTCCCATCCAACGCCTGCGGGCTTTGGGGCCACATCGTCTCGAGAAAGCAAGGCGCGCTCAAAAGGCTTGAGTGTGAAGTCAAAATAGAAACGCAGTTTCATGGTGCCGACATGCAACACCATCGCCGGGCCGCGCGACTCAAAAAACCACGCCAGAAGGCGGTTCAGGTCGCGCAATGAGCCGTCAGTAATATTTACTGCGGCCTTGAAAAATATGAGCAGCCGATACGCTTCATCGGCCAGACGGAAATTGGAATTGACGGCTCGGCGGTAAAACGTGCCCTGACCAAAGGGGCGCAGCGCGCTACGGTCAAACCCGAAGACAGCACCCGAGGCGTCAAGCTGAATGACGCGGCCAATGCCGACAATGCGCCCCCACACATCCAGTCCCCAGCCCGTGGCCGTGCGGGGGTCAAACACCTGCTCGTACAGTGCGGCGATATCCACGGATGGATCTACCTGGGCGTTGTACGCTGTCAGCAGGGCCAGCAGGCGCGGGCTGTTATCAAATTGCGAGAGGATGGTTTCGCGCCAGTTTTTCACGCACCCTCCACAACGATTTCGATGGCATCCCGCACCAGGCTTGGATGCTGATCGTTGAGTATTTGCACGAAGTTGCCAAAAGCGCCTGCACCAGCGGCGATTTCAACACTTATGAGGTTTACCGCGCCCGCGCTAATGACCGGACAAATGAAGCGGGACGCATACACACCCGCGCCGATCCTGATGCGCGTAACCTCGGACTGATGGGCCGTACCGTCTGAATTGGGGTACTGCTGCCCATAAAAGTCGGCCAGCACGTTGTCGCGGATCTTGGTTTCAACATCGGCGGGCAAACTGTCTGAATGGCGCAGCGTGACCTTCACCCGAAAGGCAAGTTCAGCCGTGCGCTGAAAACGTACCGTTTCTTTTGCTCCACTGGTCGCGTCAGTGTACTGGACAGCCGTATTGCCGTTATAATCACAGCCGCCGGACACATGGTTATACATGGCCTCGGCGATGGCGGCATCTTCGCCGCCCAGCACGGCAATGTAGACGCTGTGCGGGGCAAGAGTGACGCCGCCCTCGGTTTTCGGGGTGTCACCCCTGTTTTGCAGGGCCAGAGCGTCAATAACGCCTTCAAGGTTGGCCACTGCACCGTAAACGCTGGCCAGCATGGAACGAGAATTTAACGCCACGCTGGCTTGTCTGCGAAGTTCAAATTCCCGGCGCTGTTCCGTCTCCCGGCCAACAATGCCCGGTTCGGGGTTATCGACCGAATCCCAGCCGGGTTTTGCCTGTACAATGCGGGTAACACTGTGAGCTTCAACAGCCAGAGGGCCAGCTTCCAGCGCCGCAAAAGGCAGGGTAATGGAGCCGGATGCGGGAATGGTTCCGGAGGTCTGGCAAGCAAACAGATTGCCATTTACGTCCTTGACCTGGTCGGGATTGTCACTGGCATCACTGCCGTTTATGACGGTGCCCTCCAAACCCGTGCAAAGACATTGCACAACCGTTGCCCGGGCCGGGTGGCGAGTAATAAAGTAGATGGCCGCAAGGGCGTCCTGAAAAATGCCGTCAGCCTGCGCAGGGTCAAACTGGTTGGCCAGATGCAGCAACTGTGCATTTTTATCCTGCACGATGGCGGCCTGTGTGGTGATCAACTGTCCCTGGGGCGTGGCGGCATCGGTATTGAGGGTATTATCAAATGCCGCCTGCCAGGCGCTTGTCACGTCTTGCAGCACCGTGTCCGTTGTTGGGGCCACAACCCCACGCGCGGTAAATTCAAGGCTAGATTGTGACATTGACGCTCTCCCCATCAGACGTTGTTACCTTGATGCGCCCGGTCAGTACGCGCTGATCCAGGGCGTCCAGTTCGACACTGGCTTCAGCCACTCCGGGAACTTCAAGCGCGCGGCGGCGCGCCCGTTCCCTCACCAGCTCAATGGGTGGAAGGCTGGCAATCTCGCGGTCAAGATACGGCACACCTGCGGCGGTATTATACCACTGCTCACCCTGAAAAACCCGCTCATACGTGGACACGTCCTGTTCTATGCGGGCGGTGCCATCAACCGTGGCCAGACTGCCCCCGGGAGTGAGCGCCAGATCCCATTGACCCGTCAGCATCAGGCTTTTCATTGCGGTTCTCCGGTGCTGCCGCCGCCGGGCAGAACACCTGTGTGGGTATGGTGCATCTGCGATATGCCCCCGGCTGTCTGGTCGCCAGTGGAAGAAATCTTGCCATTGACCTGCAAATTGCCGTTGAGGGTAGATGTGGCCCCCTCGCCGTTCTGCACATCCGTGGGGGCATTGCGGATAATTCCCCCAGGCGCGGTTATGACTAGCTGCCCGCCCTTGAGTTCCATTTTACCGCCAGCGCCATCGTCCAGAGTGATGCCATCATCGTTGACCATCACATACCGTTTGGGCGCTTTATTCAAAAAACCGCCGATAAAAAAACCGTCCCCCTTGTTGCAAATACGGGCACTGCCGGGGTTGGTAGAAGCCCCGTCCCGCTTTTCCTTAACGGATTCCGTGTCACGCATGGCGTAAACGGCAAGCCCGATGTCACCGGGCTTGGGGTCAACAATGACGGCGTTTTCCCCACCTTGGGCGCGAAAATATGGCAGCCGGAACAAGGTGCCTTGCTGGTGGCCTTTTCCGTCACCGGCAACCAGATTCACCAGGGGCTGCACACTGACAAAGCCCACGGGCTGCACACCCTCGGCAGATACCCCCGTGACGCGCACGGGTTCTGCGGTATTGATGCCCTGCAAAGCCCTCTGTATGAGGAAATCAAGAGCATTAAGGTCAGATGCCGGAGTGGATGCCCCGCGCTGTCCCTGCACTACACTCATGACTTTCCGTCCTTCTGGTTTTGCTGCCCTGGGTAGGTTGCCTTGACCGCCGTTTCCCAGGAGGTCGCGCCTGGATACCCCGCCTGAAGCTTGTGCGACAGGCTTGATATCTGCCACAGGCCAGACGCCTTGGGCACCACGGATTCAATGCGGATAGGCCCGCCGAGTTTGCACTTGGGCTCGTAGAGCCCCTTGACGCTGATGCCATTGCTGTCAAATGACGGATAGCCAAACATGCCAGTATCCCCGCGCCACAAAGGCGTTGAGGCTCCGACATCTTCCCGCAGCATGCCAGGGGGTGCGATGATCATTTCACCGTCATCAACCAGCAGGGCAATGCGGGCAGCATCGGCTATCTGGCGGGCCTGTTCCATCGGGCCACCCACCCAGCAGGTATTACGAAGCGAAACATTGACCCCACGGTTAACGAAGGTAAGCCCCATCTGCCCGGCAATGCTTTGCAAGGTATTGCCCACATCCTGCGCGCCCTGGGCCGTGAGCGGCGGTACTGGCGTGAGCGAGGCCACAAAACCGGTAATGCAGTCACAATCAAAGGTTGGATCTGGCGCGGCATTGAAGTTGGGCACGGCGCTCACGATGTCGCCAGAGAACGCCAACGTCATGCCGTTCTGTTTGTCCCCGGCATACACGGCAATATGATTTTGGTCCGTCTTCAGGGGAGCAAAGGCCAGAGTGGTCAGGGTTTCCATATCTTCAAGCGGTAGGTTGTAGATACGGACTTTGGCCTTGTTCTTCTCTTTGCCGCCGGGCTTTGAGATTTCCACATCCATGCCAAGCCGGATGATTTTAGTATTGGCCGCCTGCCCGGTGCCAGGGTTGAACCCGCCCTTGGCCAGAGTGATGCGGGCCTCCAGCATCTTGGTTGTGTAGGATGTATTGGCGCTCATAATGTCCCTTCCTCATAGGCCTGTGCTTCATCCGCGTTAAGCCAGACAAGCCGCCAACGGTCACCAAGGCCCGTCCATTGCGGGTCTTTCGCGCCCTGCATATCGACAAACAGCAAATCACCTACAAATCCCAAACGGGGATAACGCAACAACAACGTGCCCTCACGGGCAATAATGCCGCTGACCACGGCAATCTCATTGATGGCCAGGTCAACAAACAGGGCTGCGCCGTTGAGGCCAACCATGCTGTTGGCCTCTGATTGGCGGGTGTACACGCGAAGGCTGCAATTCTGTCCGCCCAGCACGGCCTGTACGGTCTGGTTGGCTGTGGCGCGTAACGGAACGGTATTCATTACTTCCCTCCCAACCAATCTTTTGTGGCCTTCAGCCTACTTTTTTTTTGCACCTGTTTTTTTGTGGCATCATCGGCCTTGCCAGCCTGCTGTTTTCCTGAACTTTTGTTCGCGCCGTCCCCTGGCTGCTTTACCTGCTCGTTGGTGTATTCCGGGCTGACCTGCCGAACTTCCTGCAAGGAAAGGCTTACCAGCAGCCTGTCCACGCCGTTTTCGCGTTTGCGGTCATAGTCAAACCCAACAACGGTGTAGTCCACGAACGTGCGTTCCGGCGTAATGATACTGACAAGGTCGG
>Ga0265295_1000205_pt1 | contig 123253 bp, 90 predicted proteins | sample Munlansysbiofilm_FD_192503 | JGI IMG/M metagenome (GOLD analysis project Ga0265295, IMG submission 192503) | Leachate microbial communities from a municipal landfill in Southern Ontario, Canada - Methane capture system biofilm | ecosystem: Engineered > Solid waste > Landfill > Unclassified ...
TTCTGAGTTGTAATCAGCTATAGCGAGACCAGCAATTAGTCTAACATAAACCTCTGTATCTGCACCATCATAAGTTGGGAGTGTAATTGCTGTACTTTGAAAAGTGCCACCAGAAGTCAAAGAAACTTCATAACTTGTTGAAGGAGTGATAATTACATCGCTGTCGTCTAAAAGTGTTCCGCTTAAAGTAAATGACTGTTCTGCAGAAGGTCCTGAACCAACAGTGTAATTAAATTCGCTTAAAACTGTAGGATTGGCAATAAGTTCAGTAGTTTCGATAATACCACTGCAATAAACTTCAATATTGTCAAGATACGCACGTTTAATATCGGTTCCGATTTTAATTTTTGATAATGTAGTACCACCAGTAATATTAAGGCTTATTGTTTGGAAATCAGTTTCTGGAGTAATGTCTGAACCAATTTGAACAAAATTTTCTCCGTCTGCTGCATGGAAAACTTGAACTACTGAAGCGTCAGTAGAATATATTGCATAATCGAAATTTACATAACCATCTGCCGAAAGGTCAACAGCAGGAGTAACAATATAACCGTTTAAAGAGCCAGTGCCTAATTTAATTTCGCCACCTGCTGAATAAATTTTGTAACCAGTCCAACCTGGGATTTGGGTATAATCATCTAATGACTCAGCGGCATCAAAACTACTTGCAGAGCCATGAGATCCAGTGGTAAAGCCACTAAAATCTTCTGCTAGACAAGGAGTCGTACTTGAGTCTAAAACGCTACCATTACAAGTTACAGTAATATCACTTGCACCACCGCCTGAAATAGTAATAAGTTCTGAATTATAATCAGCAATTGCAAGACCCGAAATCAATCTTACATAAACCTCAGTATCAGCACCGTCATAACTTGGAAGTGTAATTGCTGTACTTTGAAAAGTACCACCAGAAGTCAAAGATATTTCATAATTTGTTGGTGGAGTAATAGTAACATCGCTATTTTCTAAAGCTGTTCCGCTAAGTGTAAAATATTTTTCTATAGAAGGTCCAGAACCTTCAAGATAATTTAATCCAGTTAAAACATCAGGAATGACAACTAAAGTTGGTGTCGGAATTTCGCTTACGCTACCATTACAAGTTACAGTAATATCACTTGCACTACCACCTGAAATAGTAATTATTTCTGAGTTGTAATCTCCAATTGTAAGAGCAGCAGCTAATCTTACATAAACCTCTGTGTCAGTACCGTCATAAGCTGGAAGTGTAATTGCTGTACTTTGAAAAGTTCCACCAGAAGTCAAAGAAACTTCATAACTTGTTGAAGGAGTGATAATTACATCGCTGTCGTCTAAAAGTGTTCCGCTTAAAGTAAATGACTGTTCTGCAGAAGGTCCTGAACCAACAAAATAATTGAATTCACTTAAGATTTCAGGGTTTGCAATAAGACTTGTAGTAGCGGGAGCCATTCCAGTAATTGAAATATCATCTATGCCTGCTCCAACACCATCATTAGTTCCTTCAACAGAAAACATAATTTTTACTTCTGTTCCATTGTAGGCAGATAAGTCGAATTCGTCCATAGCAACTAAGGAGTTTGTTAATGGAAGTCTCGTGTCAAGAACAGTCCAATCAACTCCATTATTTGTTGATATGGAAATTGTAATTGTGTTTTCAACAGCATTAGTCCCACCATAAGTTCTGGCTTTAAAATTCAGTTTCTCATCGGTGTAATTGTCAAAATTCATTGCAGGAGTAATTGTGGACGAAGTTACCTTTAGTAAATGCAGATACGTAGTTCCACCGATATCTGTATCTGTCCATGTATCAAATCCTGCGACTTGATCTCTAACAGGAATAATATTCTCCTGTGCATAAATGTTTCCAACACCTGTAAGCATAACTAATGCTCCAAGTAATACGAATAAAATTTTCTTCATTTTTAAAATAATTTAAGTTTCATATAATTTTTTAAAATCACCATTCTTAAGTATATAACTATTTAATAGTACTTTAGTTCCCAAAAGTAGTAAATTCTTTTTAAATTTTAGTTATTTTTTTAGAAATATTACGGTTTTTATCATAAAATATAATGTAGTACATTCCGGGTTTTAAATTACTAGTTTCAATCTGCTCGAATGCAAAGCCACTTTCAATTACCAGTTTAGATGAATAGATTATTTGTCCAGTAAGATTAGTAATTTCATATTTAACCGATTCTGAATCCCAGTTGGATATACTAATATTTAAGAAGTCATTACATGGGTTAGGATAAATAATTACTTCAGCATCATCATTATTAGGTACACAATTGCTAACAATTATTTTTGAATATTCAAATTTTCCGTCAAAGTCAACTTGTTTTAGTCTGTAATAAGCTTTTTTGTTGGTTTTTTGGTCAGCAAAACTATAGTTTAATAACTTATTGGAGTTTCCTGCTCCTTGAATATTACCAATATTTTCCCAGTTTGGTGCATTATAAGATCTTTGAACTTCAAAATAGTCGTTGTTGAGTTCGCTTGCAGTAATCCAACTTAAAATGTTTGATTTGTCCTTACATTTTATATCAAAACTTAAGAGTTCGACTGGTAGAATAAAGTTATTGTTTTTAGCAATTGCGAAATCAGAGAATTCATCAAATGCAGAGCGGTATGCATATACGGTTCCAGCTGAAATGCTTTGAGTAGAATTGATATGTGTGCCTCTTAAAGTCCAAGGATAGCCTGAGTCGATTCTTTTAATTACTGTATGTTGAGCGGCTTCTGTTCCTGCATTGGTTGAGCCAGTAAGACTTAGGCCAGCATTATACTCAACTGAAGTTAAACCAGCATTAGGAGTAATGGTCCAAAATCCACCATCTAACACTTCTTGCAAAAGTGTTCCTGCTACAGTTAAATTAAGTGATGATATATCTGTTATGCCAATATTTGCGTCAAAATTTGCATCAATATATGTTAAGCCTGTTGAACTAGTTAAATCAATATTTATAAGTTCATAATTACTTAATGTTCCTACAGGAAAATCATAATTACCAGATGTAGCAACTGCTCTTCGAAGATTACCATTAATATATGAGTTGGCAGTATTTTGAATAGCATTTGTGTTGTTATTTGAAATATAAACTTGATTAGAGCCAGTATTTATTAGTCCGTTAACTAAATTTAATGAGTTTACCTCAATATTAGTTAAAGCTGTAATATTTTCATTAGATTTATTTATTTTAATATCGTAAAATCTTTCTGAGCTACCTGTGGTTATAGAAATATTTTGGTTAATATCGCTAGCAAATACGATTAAAGATTGCCCTTCCTCAAATTCTGCTTGGCTTTTATCATTAATCCAATCACCATGCAGATAAATAATTCCATCATCAGTTCCACTATTTGCATCATCCATTTTAAGCGAACCATTAGCAGAAATAGTAAGGTCTCCATAAACATAAATGAGATTATTTCTGTTTTCAGATATTTCTAAAGAATATTCGCTGATTGTTAAATCATTACATCTAGCAGTATCGTTATGAAGTTCAGAGTAAGATGTGGTGTAATCAATTTTCACAGATCCATCAGAATTAGAATTAATAACGACATTTGTATATTCAGAAGGTACTGTTAGTGACTGCCAATTACTACAATCATACCAGTCAGTACTGGTGTTTCCAATCCACTGACCATTTGCAAAGCCACCATCTATTATTGTAATAATTTGGTTTGAATAATCAGGACCAGCATTATAAGTTGTGGTGTCGGCATAACCTGTCCAATTTGTGGAGTTATTTATTCTGTCGAGCCATTCTCTTTTGGTTGCATCTGTAAGTAGTCCAGTATATTTATTGAGATCTGATTGTGAAGTTGGAAAAGTTAAGAAACAATCAAAATTATATGGTTTATCAGAGTTTTTAGTCCCACCAGCTGCAGAATTTCCACATACAGGTGTCCAAAAATCACCTTTTGTGTTAAATCCATAAAGAAAGTCACCAGAATATGTTCCGGCATCACTAGTAGCGTTTGTTGTGCTTGGTCCACCTACTTCTCCACCTGTCATAAAAAATATTTGTTCCCCATCTGCATTTAAGTCAAATTTACCTTGCCCCGAGGGTTGTGGTTTAGATGTATTCCAGTTTGTTGGATCTGGTGAGATAATACTAGGAATTCCATTCTTAACATTAATTGTTACAACTGTTCCCTTAGCAAGGACGGTATTTGTGCGTTCTAATCTTACCCAGCCTTCAGAAATACCCCATCCATTGGGAGTTCCGCATTTTTGATAAGCATTGTCTGTTATATCTATTATTGTTCCTGGAGTAAGGTCTTTAAAACATACAAAGCTTATTTCATCAGCGTTTAATTCGTTATTTGTGTTAAATGCAAGTATAGCCAAATCGCCAGGAATAAGATCGGTTGTTTCTACAATATCAAAAAGGCTGCTCGTTGCATCTGTTAAGCCAGTCGATGCAGCAATCAATTCTCTGTTAGTTGCTAATTCAGTATGTATAATAGCACTAAAACTAGCAAATCCATTTGCTGCGTTCTCAGAAATTGGATCTCCTACCATATTTCCACTACTGCTGATACTAACAGATGCAGAAAAGTCGATGTCAAGGTTTCCATTAGCATCATATCCTCCAACAATTACTTCTGACATTGTATTATTTATGCCTGTAGTTTGAGGTTCTTGAGTAAAAATTAATTCTGTAGCGGTAACGTCAATAATATTGGTACTATTAGCTGATGCCGCAACACTAAATGAGGCAATGCCTGAACCAGATGAACTTACTGTTGTGTTTGCAGACAAAATCCCAAAAACAAAATCTTCGCCATCAAAAGCATCAGCACCCAAAGGGTTTTTTAATGATAATCTTACACTAATCGTTTTTTCGGTATTATCAGCCACAGAAATATTTAATCCAGTAAAATCAATTGTAGTTGCATTTACTGTTCCATTAGCAATAAAAGTAGTCCCATCAAATAAAGCTATAGATTGAATTGCATCTGACCAAGTACCTACCTGATTGCCAGTCGATTGACTGAAAATTAGGCCAGTTACTATTGTAGGTAAATTATCAGTGTCAGTTAAATCTGCACCACCATCTCTTATTTTAAATTCCCAGACTTCGATACCGTCCAAACTTGATGAGATTGTAGCATCATTAATTATTGATGAAATTGTGGCAGCCTCTGAAGATGGAATTGCAACTATATCAGATTCAGAACTAGAAATTCCGTTCCCATTAAAATTGATAATATAAGGATTTTCAGAATCGGTATTATCGTTATGAGGAATACTTATACTACCTATTGATGCCCCAAGAGTGGTAGGAGAAAATCTAATAATAAATGTAGTGCTTGATAATTCATTTACTGGTGTAGTATAATTTGTCTGTAAAGAATAATCAGTTCCTGTAACAGTTGCAGCTCCCAAATTTAATGGTTCAAGACCTAAATTCTCAATAGTAAATGTTATATCTTTATTAGAATTGATTTCGGTATTACCAAAATTGAATGTTGAATTGTGTAGATAATTGTTTGTACTTTGCTTGATATTTATTTCAGCTTTTTTAAATGGATGTCCAGCAGTATAATGGTTTGAATTAGCGGTAAGTGATATCGCACCAGTTGTAGTAGTTAGTCCTGATAAAATTAGCGTGTTTGAACTTGCAACAATATTTGCCCCAACTGTCCATCCTGAACTAGTTGCATATCTTCCAGCTTTGCTATTACTATCTGTACCATTGATATCCGCAGCAAGAAAATTGCCAGTAAAGTCATAAGTTGCAGCTGTAATGCCAGCACCGTTTAAATTCCAATATCTGCTAATATAATCTGTATCGGCTTCGTTGTTTTCTTCTTTGGAATCTTGTACATTTAATAATATATATGCCGAAGAAAAATTCCCAGCCGTAAAGTTGATTGTTGCAGGAGAATATTGTGTACCATCAGCTGAGCTTGTTGCATCACCAATTGGTAAGGTATATAATCCCGTTCCTGAGACATTCTTGCGGATTGTCCCTCCGACTGTTTTGTCTGCAATAATATAAGAATTGGCACTTCCTCCTGTAATACTTGCAGTTGCATCGATGATTAGATTATTTGTATTAACATCTAAAATACCTTTGGTAAGAACTAAGTCGTTTTTGATTGTTAGATTAGTGCCTAAAACACAGGCAGTTGAGGCATCAGTTCTATTAACAGTTAATGTCGCAAGATTTTGCCAACTAGGATAAAAATTTAAGGTTCCAATGTTTCCGGTTCCAAGTAATATTAGATTTGAAGTATTACTACCTTTAATAGCACCATTGCCAGATATTGCATTTGCCACTCCATTTGTTCCAATTGTAAGTGTCTGATTGTTAATATCTAAAACATCTGAGGCTGAGTTGAATACAATTACATTACCAGCTAATGGGGCAGTTATATTTATATTATTCAATAGCTTAATTGTTGTATTTCCTGATATTGGAGCAAAAATGACATAAGGCAGACTTAATGGAATATCAGAACTTATAGTTTGCTCTCCATCTTTTATGAAAAAGATAGCACGGTTATTTGACGTGAAAGTCGCTGAACTTCCAAAGCTTATATTTCCCCCGACTTTTATGTCTGCTCCACTATTACCAGATAATGAAAGGCCTCCTTCGATTACCATGTTACCAAAAACTGTAATTGGAACATTCATATCATCAGAACCATAATTAGCATAAAAACCACAGCCAGAATCTACTGTTAGATTACCTCCAATTATCCATGATGTATTAGTTCCAGAATTTGCTCCAAGGTTTAAATTTGTATTGCCTGAAATTTGAACATTGTATGGATATCCAGGTGTCCCTAATGTTGTTGAGCTAAATTCTATATTTCTACCGTAAGTCGTCTCCCCAGTATTGTATTTTAATGTCGAAGACGTACCATAAGTTGCAGCATTGCTAAAATATCCTCCAGCATTAATTTGACAAATTCCGTTAATTGTAAGAACAGAACTATTACTCAAACTTACACCAGCAGCAGTTTGAAATGTTCCACTCACTGTTCTGCTGGCTATGCCAGAATTACCTAAGTTTATTCCACCTTGTAATATGTTGATATTAGCAGGCCCATTGCTTGTTGGCCAATACTTATGGTCATTGTCGATGTTATAAGCACTTGAGGTGTTGAATATTAGCGTTCCATTACTACCATAAGTAAATTCGTTTCCGTCTGCATAGCTTCCAGTATTTAATTGGAAAGCACCATTAACCGTAATGCTTCCGTTATTTGTGTAAGTTACATTAGTGGTAAGGATTGCACCTGCTTCGACAATAGTACTTGTACCTGCATTACGTGTCCTGTAAGTTGCGTTGTCCATTGTAACAATATGACCAGATTTTATAAGAGCATCGTCAGCAGACGTTGGAACAACTCCACCAACCCATGTTGTGGTTGATGACCAATTGCCAGTTTGAGCAGAGATGGTGGAGCTAGAAACAATACTTCCACCTATTTCAAGTCCATTTGCTCCAGTAGCGGCTGAATAAAAACCCCAACCACCAGTAGTGGTTTGTCCACTTGCATAATATCTTAAAGTTATTGTTGTGCCATCAGCAACATTTTGTAATGCGGAAATACCACTTAAATCAATTTGTGTTAAAGTTGTTGATGTTGATTGTACAGGTGAACCAATTAGTGTAAAATTTGCACCGTCTAAACTATATGCAAACTGAGAAGTAACGCCTGGTGTTGCATAAAATGTTGATGTTCCTGCAAATTTTGCATCTATAGTGGAAAGGGATACAGAATAACCTGATTCGGGAGATAAGGTAATTTGAAAATAATCGGTATTTGAGGTTGATATACCATCGTTTTTGAATCCAACTGTTCTGAAAGAATTACTACCAGCACTTGCTCCTGCTCCTGCACCTCTTGTGATTAGGTCGGATCCAGAAGTTGAAATTAAATTATTATTAAAAGTTGTAGCATTTAATGTAGCAATGTCAGATTGCCCAAAGAAATCCCATGCAGCAATTATTATGGGCGTGCTTCCATCGCTAACACTTCCACTACAAGTTACAGTTTTACTTGTTGCCCCTGTACTTGTTGCTGTAATAGTTTCGTTATTATAACTATTAATACTTAAACCAGATTTTAATCTTACATAAACGGTTGTTGAACTAACATTACCACTTGATGGCGTAAAAGTTAAGGGACTAGCATAGCCTGAACCAGATGTTTTTGAAATTTCATAATTTGCAGGTGCTGCAATACTTATATTTGCTGTTAAGTTTGTTCCTTCCACTGTAAATGATTGAACAGCTGATGGACCATTTCCTACTAAATATGTAAAGTCTGTTAAACTTTCTGTCACTGTTATGGTTGGGGTTGAACTACTTGTATAAGTTACTTCAAAATTATTAACATATATTCTATTACTATTATTAGCATCTTTTTGATAAAACTCAACCACACTTGTGGCAGATAGACCAGACATGGTATAAGTAGTGCTAGCGGATAAATTAGTAGCAGTACCTCCATCTACAGTGTAAGCAGCTGGTCCTGTTGTAACAGATGCATTTACAACAACTTTAGTAATTGTTACACCATTGCTTGCATAAATTTTAATAGAACCTCCTTTTGTAGCATTTTGATACAATCTTAATTGCTCAGAAAAAATGCCAGGATCTGCAGTTCCACTATTCTTAAATGATCCAAAACCTATATTTGCGTCTAATGCAATACCTGGAGAAGCTTCATCTAATCCAGTAACTGCTCCGCCATCTGAAAAATCGTAGGAGACAGTTGTCTGCCCCCAAACCCACTACTTACCAACAAACCACTAATTATCCCTATTACTATTATAAATATTTTGTTCATTTTCTATAGTTTTTATAGATTTAGACACTTGCCCTCAAAACTCGTTTTAAAAAATGGCTATTATTCCATATTACAAAATTACTCAAAAACATAACATCAAAACCTTGTGATTGTTCGGGATATCTACTTTTTTATTCACAATTTATCAAGGCTTCTATTTATTTAACGCAAGTGTTTTTAATTCAGTTGCTTTTGAGTAGAATTATTTTTCAACAAGTGTTGAAAAGTTTTATGTTATTTATTTATTATAGGTTGATATTAGAAATTGATTTTTGTACGTTTGTAAAAATAAAAAACTAAAATTTAAATGCAGCCACTAGTAAAGTTTTTTGCAGGATCGGCAAATAGAGAGTTAGCCGAACAAATTGTTAAAGGGTATAATAAAAGTCAGGCAGAAATGCACCTTGAAGCTGGTAATAGTGAGGAAACAATCAAAGACTTTGAGCTTGGGAAAAGTAGTTTCACTCGTTTTAGCGATGGGGAGTTTATAACAAGTCTTGATGAAACCGTAAGAGGTTGTACAGTTTTTCTTATCCAAAGTACTTTTCCGCCAGTTGATAACTTATTTGAGCTTATGTTAATGATAGATGCTGCAAAACGTGCCTCGGCATACAAAGTTGTTGCAGTTATTCCATATTTTGGCTTTGCTCGTCAGGATAGAAAAGATAAACCTCGTGTGGCTATTGGTGCAAAATTAATCGCAGATTTATTAACTGCCTCCAAAGTTGATAGAGTGATTACAATGGATCTTCACGCTGACCAAATTCAAGGTTTTTTTAATGTGCCAGTTGACCATTTATATGCATCATCTCTATTTGTTCCATATATTAAAAGTTTAGAATTAGATGATTTGGTAATTGCTTCTCCCGATATGGGCGGATCAAAAAGAGCAAAAGCATATTCACATTTTTTGGGTTGTGATATGGCAATTGCTCATAAATCTCGCGAAAAAGCAAATGTAGTTGGCGAAATGATGATAATTGGTGATGTTGAAGGCAAAAACGTTATAATTATGGACGATATGGTGGATACTGCTGGAACTATTTCAATGGCATCAGATATTATGATGTCAAAAGGTGCAAAAAGTGTTCGTGTTGTCGCTACGCATCCTGTTCTATCTGGACCAGCTTACGATAGAATTAATAACTCCTCAATAATTGAACTGATAACCACAAACACAATTCCAATTAAAGAAGGAATGTCAGATAAAATTAAAGTTCTGTCAATTGGAGACCTCTTTGGAGGGATTATTAATAAAATATATAATTATCAAAGTATTAGTGGGAGCTTTATAGTTTAGAATAATTGTTTGCGGTTTGATGGGTTTTGGGTTTTGGGTTGCGGGTTTACTCGCTTCGCTCGTGAGCTAAAGGTTACTCCCTGCGGTCGTGAGCTCGCCTGCGGCTCGGTTCGGGTTTCGCTCAGTTCGACACTTCGGCGTTGCTCACTTCGGCAGACCATTAGTATTGCAGTGCTGGCAGGCTTACTGCATCGCAATAGAACACCTCGACTTTGCTGGGCATCGAATTAGAAGTAAGAACAGGATTTAGTGTTTTTATTATCATGTATTTGTGGATGGAAAGTTGGTGAAGATGAAGAAATTGGTGTTTGAATAAGTGTTTTTTCTGTTCTCAGTTTTCAAGCATTGATAGTTCATGGTTATCCGAATGCTTTGTGCAAATTTATACCAATCCGACAAACCGCTAACTGAAAATATTATTTTTACACTTTCAGTTTCTTCATTATTTTCTGCATATTTTCTCTAAGATTGGCAACTTCGTTATGTAAAGCTGCTGTTAAGTCTAATTCTTCGGGCATTTCTGGACTTATGTAATTTACAAATTTCCAGATTTCTTTAATGTCAGTGGCATCTATTGAGTAAGGGTCATATTCTTTGTTAAGTGAGTAAACACCAAGTTTTTTTTTTGTTTTTAGTTTATTTTCGATACATTTAAAAACAATTCCGTCATCTAAAGTTAGAATAATGCAAGCATCGCCGTCTTTGAGGAAAAACCAATTTTGTATAAATTCTCCAGTAATAAACGAACCACTAGGAATTGGTAGCATTGAGTCGCCACTGATTTGGAAGCTTCTGTATTTTTTATTTTTTGATAAAAATGGTAATTGAAAAGTTGGGAGTACTTTAATAAATTCTGGATCAGCAAAACCTCTGGTATATCCAGCTTTTGCTCTTATATTTACTAACTCGATATTATCTTCATTTTTTTTATCAACTGTACTTGTTAGAACACGAATTTGTGAACCCTTAATGTAAACATCATTGCCTGATTCGATGAGGCGAAGTTTGCTTTCTGACAGTAATGACAAATCAATTTTTAGCAGCACATCAATGCTTACCTCATAATAGAGGCTAATCCTAATAAGTATCTCAATGGACGGATAAGAAACTGCATTTTCGTAACCACTGTAAGTAGGGCGCGGAACGTTTATCGAGCTTGCAACATCGTCTTGAGTTCTTTTGCGACGCTTGCGAAGCGTTTTTAAATTTGTTGGCAAATACATAGTTAAATATTTTTAACAAAAATACAAAAAGAGTTAATAATAATCAAATTAATGATTTGAATTTAATCGAATAATCGAAAAAACTGTGTTATTGAATTGCGATATAATGCACGTTGGCTTTCTCCTTTAGGGGTCAGGGGTAGCGTAGGCAAACAAACAAACGCCAAACGAATAAAGAAAAAAATAACCACAAAGTGCTGCGATGTACTGAGTTTATCGAAGTGAGCGGAGCCGACACCACCAATTTATTCTCCTTTAACCGTAAGTTTTATTTCTTTCATTTTCTCTGGAATTTCAACATTGTGAGCATTTCCTTCAAAATCGATACGTTGAATACCAGTAATGTTGATGAGGATAATATCACCAACTTCTGCATTTTCTTGGAGTGTTGAAATATCAATTTGATTACTTTCGTATCCTTCTTCAACTGTGATTCCTTTGAGCATCTGTTCGCCACGCATTTGTGTTGCAACAAACGAAGTAAACATATACTTATTATCTTCGGGAAAAAGCTCTGCAAATTTCTGTTCTGCAATAATTTCCACAATAACTGGAGCAACATTTTCAAATGAGTAATCCTGAATTTCGAAATTTAAAGCATTAAAGAAACGCACATAAGGTTCTGGAAGTTTGTCAGCAACTTCAAATTCTTTTGTTCCGCCTTCATCGTCAAAACTCACAATCATACTTATATTTTTGCCGCCTTCATAAGGAACTAATCCAACGCCAGCAGTTCCCATATAGGCATCGCCTGCATCATCGTCAATATATACAATAGCATCAGCAATGTCAATGCCTTCAACTTCAACTGTTAAGATATTTTTACATTGTGGCATTAGTTTGCCATATTCAGTAAGAATTGGTGATTCTACTTTTATCAAATCGCTTTCAACTCCTTCTTTATTAACATCACGTTTCTGATTGTTACACGAAATAATACTAAACATGATAATTAAAACGGGTACAAAACTTAATAATAATTTTCTCATTTTTTTATTGTTTTTTGGTTAATTGTGCAAAGATATTATTTTTTAGATGTTTAAGCAAAAATTTAGTAACAAATTACATTACGTAGAAAAAATAAGCTGTTTAGCGTGCTATGATTGTGTCTGTCAATAGAGTCGGGGTTTGAGCCAGAATGTTCGAGAGCAACGCAGCTATCGGACATTATGGACAAACACGATGCTAGTGTTTGAGTTGTAGGTCTCCTATTGAAGCTAAAAAATAGTTTAAAACTTGATTATTTATTTTGTTACGAAAAGTGTCGAATAGGACTTGTAAAATATTTTTTTGAGAATTCGCCACTACTGTATAGTTTAATGTTTGATTTTTATCGAACAACATTTATTATTATACATTTATAGAAGTTTTGAAATTAGCTGTTTATTGTATTATTGTTGTATGATTTATATCAAATAAACAAATCTTCAAATATCATTTTTAAATTACTATAATTTATTTATATTTGTGCGAAAGAAAATTTATAATAACAGAACTAATTAAATAGTAATTCAAATGAAAATAACAGCTTTTACACATCACCACATTGCTGCTGGAGCTCGTATGTCAGAGTTTGCTGGTTACAATATGCCAATAGAGTTTGTTGGGATTAATGAAGAACATATTGCTTGTCGCGAAAAGATAGGCGTGTTTGATGTTTCACACATGGGCGAGTTTTGGGTTAAAGGACCTAAGGCTTTTGCTTTTATCCAAAAAGTAACATCTAATAATCTTGCTGATCTTCAAGTCGGAAAAGTTCAATATACGTGTTTCCCAAACGAAGAGGGCGGAATAGTTGATGATTTGTTAGTTTATCGCTTTGAAAATGATAATTACTTGCTTGTGGTTAATGCGGGAAATACTGATAAGGATTGGGCTTGGTGTGAAAAGTACGCAAAGGAAATGGGACTTGAAATTGGTACAGAGCTGCAAAATGCTTCAGGCGATATTTGCCAGTTAGCAGTTCAAGGTCCTTATGCTTTAAAAGCCATGCAAAAACTTACTGATGTCAATGTAGTTGATATGGAGTATTATACTTGTGCGAAAATGACGTTTGCTGGTATTGATGAGGTAATATTTTCGACAACAGGTTATACAGGTGCTGGTGGTTGCGAGATTTATGCTTATAATAAAGATGCAGAAAAACTCTACAAAGCGGTTATGGAGGCTGGTAAAGAGTTTGGGATAGCTAATGTTGGTCTTGGTGCAAGAGATACTTTACGTTTAGAAATGGGATTTTGTCTTTACGGTAATGATATTAATGATACAACTTCTCCTATCGAAGCTGGTTTGGGTTGGATTACAAAATTTGTTGATGGTAACGATTTTATAATGCGTGAGCATCATCAAAAAATTAAAGAAGATAAGCCTTCTAAAAACCTTAAACCTTTTGTTATGATTGATAGAGGGATTCCTCGTCAGCATTACTTAGTTTATGATGCAGATGATAATGAAATTGGCGAAGTAACTTCTGGTACAATGTCTCCGATGATGAAAATTGGAATTGGTATGGCTTATTTAAAAGCAGGATATGGAAAACCAGGTTCGGAAATATTTATTGGAGTGAGAAATAAAAAATTAAAAGCTGAAGTTGTGAAATCCCCAATTTTTAAGGGGCAAATACCGGCAGTTAAATAATACAGATATAAAACTTTCCGAAATTCAGGTTTCGGAAAGTTTTTTTTAGTTGAGATGAAGATAATCTGCATAGGTAGAAATTACAAAAATCATATCAAGGAATTAAATTCAAAAATTCCTGACCAGCCGGTATTCTTTTTAAAACCCGAGTCGGCAGTCTTACGCAATAATATTTTTTTTATTCCCCATTTCTCTAATGATGTTCAGTACGAAACAGAATTAGTTTTACGCATAAATCGTTTGGGAAAACATATTCAGTCAAAATTTGCTTATCGTTACTTTGATGCAATCGGCATAGGAATAGATATTACCGCACGAGACATCCAATCAAAATGTAAAAAAGAAGGATTGCCGTGGGAAATTTCAAAGGCATTCGACGGATCGGCTGTTTTATCAGACTTTATCCCAGTTTCTGAGTTTGAAGATATAAATCAAATCAAATTTGAATTAACAAAAAACGATGAAATTGTACAAAAAGGTAATTCTGCAGATGTGATTTTTAATTTTGCTGAGATTATAAGCTATGTCTCTCAATTTATGACTTTAAAAATTGGCGATTTGATTTTTACTGGCACTCCTGAGGGGATTGGTAAAATGAATAGTGGAGATGTTTATAGAGCTTATCTACAAGGTCGAGAGATGATCAATTTTAAAGTTAAATAAATATTTAAAAAATATGATTAAAACTATTATCTATTAAAATATTAAATATTACTTTTGAGCACATACATTAAAAAAAAACAGTTTAAATAATCAAAAAGAATGGACTTAATTACTAGAATTAAAGAAAATGCAAGAAAACACGATAAGAGAATTGTGTTGCCAGAGGGGACAGAGTTACGAACACTAATTGCTGCCAATCAAATTGTTAGCGAAGGTTTAGCAAGAATAATATTAATCGGGAATCCTGTTAAAATTAATAATCTTGCTAAGGAGAATAATTTGACGAATATTGATAAAGCAACAATTGTTGATCCTTTACAACACGAAAAAAAGGATGAATATATTGATTTGCTTGTTGAGTTACGTAAATCGAAAGGTTTAAAACGAGAAGATGCCGCAAAACTTGTTGAAGATCCTTTGTATTTGGCAGTTATGATGATAAAAGCAGGCGATGCAGATGGCGAAGTTGCCGGTGCTGACAATGCTACTGGAGATGTGTTACGTCCAGCATTCCAAATTGTTAAAACTTTACCTGGAATAAGCGTTGTTTCTGGAGCATTTATTATGGTACTTAAAGATAAAACCTTTGGTGAGAATGGATTAATGGTATTTGCCGATTGTGCGGTTCATCCAAACCCGACAGCCAAAGAACTTGCTGAGATTGCTGTTGCGACAGGACATACAACTAGAGCAATTGCTGGTTTTGAACCTAGAATAGCAATGTTGAGCTTTTCAACCAAAGGAAGTGCAAAACACGAAATGGTAGATAAAGTTGTTGAAGCTACTGCTATAGCTCGAGAAATGGCTCCTGATATGATGATTGACGGCGAATTGCAAAGTGATGCAGCTATTATTCCTGCAATAGGTAGCAAAAAAGCTCCTGGAAGTAAAATTGCTGGACAAGCAAATGTGCTTGTATTTCCTACTTTAGAAACAGGAAATATTGCCTATAAACTTGTACAAAGATTAGCTGGTGCTGAGGCTATTGGTCCTGTTTTGCAAGGTATGGCGGCTCCAATAAACGATTTGTCAAGAGGTTGCTCTGTTAGCGATATCGTAAATCTTGTTGCTATAACTGTTAGTCAGGCAGTTGGAATGAAAAATAAAACCGTTTGTTAAATTAAAATAAAATCAAAAAATGAATGTATTAGTCCTTAATTGTGGTAGCTCGTCAATCAAGTATCAATTACTCGAAATGGGCGAAAATCCTGAAGTTAGAGCCAAAGGAATTGTCGAAAGAATTGGCTTAAAAATGGGTTGTCTTGCTCATAAAAATGATCGTAATCAAAAATACGAAACAGAAACAGAGGTGCCAAATCATACTGTCGGTATAAAATTGGTTCTCGAAGCATTAACTAATAAAGAGCATGGGGTAATTGAATCTTTAGACGAAATTAAAGCCGTTGGACATCGTGTAGCTCATGGTGGAGAATTTTTTACTCAAAGTGTTTTGATTACTGATGAGGTTATCGCTAAAATTAAAGACTGCTGCGATTTAGCTCCTTTGCATAATCCAGCTCATTTACTTGGCATGTATGCAATGAAAGATGTATTGCCAACAGTTCCCCAAACTGCCGTTTTTGATACATCTTTTCACCAATCTATGCCCGCTAGCTCTTACATGTACCCACTTCCATATAGTTTGTACGAACAATATAAAATTCGTCGATACGGATTTCATGGAACAAGTCACAAGTTTGTCGCAGAGAAAGCTTGCAAAATTTTAGGATGGGATATTAAAGACAAAAAAATAATTACATGTCATCTTGGTAATGGAGCTTCTATTACTGCAATCAAATATGGAGATTCTGTGGATACATCAATGGGATTTACTCCTGTTGAAGGTGTAATGATGGGCACTCGTACTGGTGATCTTGATCTTGGTGCTTTATTATTTATAATGGAAAAAGAAAAATTATCGATTTCCCAAGCTAATTCTTTTATAAACAAAGAATGCGGTACAAACGGGTTTTCAGAAATATCCTCAGATATGAGAGACCTTCAAGACGAAGCTAAAAAAGGAAACGAAAGAGCTATACTCACACTTGATATGTACGCTCATAGAGTAAAAAAATATATTGGCTCTTATGCAGCGGTTATGAATGGCGTTGATTTAATCGTTATGACTGGTGGTATTGGCGAAAATTCAGATGTTATACGTAAAATGGTCCTTACTGATATGAACTATCTTGGTGTCGAATTTGATGCAGTTAAAAATACCGATTTAAGAGGCACCGATGCTACTATTAGTAAATCAGATTCTAAGGTTAAAATAATGACAATCACTACTGACGAAGAACTTGTGATCGCAATGGATACAGTTAAACTTGTCTTTGGATAGAATATTATTCTTTTAAATACTGTTTTTATAATGAATTGGTCTAAAATGAAAAGTTTAGACCAATTTTTTTGCAATTTATTCCAAAAGCGAAATCGTTTTTAAAAACTTCGGAAGCTTTACTCTAAACCTACTAATTCAAATCCTTAAACTATTGACAGAACTAATTTTAAAAATAATATGATAATTTTCCTTAAATTGTTTGTTTTTCTATTATTATTATTATTGATACACTAAAAGTTAAGCAACTTATATGATGAGTCCACTCCGAAAAGTAAACAAGGTATTTAGTTGATTGATAATCAATCAATTGTTTGCAAGTTTTAATTGTTTTATGAATCTTGCTTACCAAATTAAAAGGTATCAACAATGTATAAAAATCACCAGATGCAGGTCAGTTAAACATTTTTACTTCGCCCAAATCTTTATATACTGGCAATTCGCTTAAAATGTATGAAGACTAACAAGCTTGGCATAATCAATTTAGGCAACAAGTAATCATGAGGATTGATGAAGATATTTTCCGCCCCCTTTATTGTCAAGACAATGGTGCTCCTAATGTTTCTATACGAGTACTTGTTGGCATGATGGTGCTTAAAGAAGCTGAAGGTCTTAGTGATCAAAAGATTTTTGAGGAATGTCGCTTTAATAGTTTAGTTCGTAGTGCATTAGGTTTACATAATATAAGCGATCAAATCCCCACAGAATCAACCTATTACTTGTTTCGCAAACGTATTGTGGAATATGATAAAAAAACTAATGAAAATCTTCTTGAAACTGTTTTTACTCAAATAACAAAAAGTCAATGTCTTGAACTTGAAGTTAGTGGCAAACGCATCCGTATGGATAGCAAGTTGTTAGGCAGCAATATCGCCTGGCTTAGCCGATACGAGCTAATACACGAAACACTACGTTTGTTTTCTAATCAGGTTAAACATGCTGGTAAACTTGATAAAATAACACAGGAAAGATTAGACGAACTCCTACATTTAAAAGGGGACAAAGTAGTTTACACATGCTCTGGAGAAGAGGTAAAAAGCCGCTTACAGGAATTAGGCATACTGATAAACAGGGTTTTATCTCTATTTTCGCCTTCAATAGACAAGTCTTACCATACCCTTCAAAGAGTTTTTAATGAGCAATATAAAATTAATGAAAGCAAGGTAATAGTTCCTCGCCCAAAGGAGGAATTATCAGCCAAATCAATACAATCGCCACACGATACCGATTGTGATTACCGAGACAAAGGTAATCAACAGGTAAAAGGTTATAGCACCAATATAACAGAGAGTTGTGATGATGATAAAAAACTCAACCTGATTGGCAGTGTTGATGTGAAAAGTGCAAGTGCTTCTGACGTTGATTTTCTACAAAGCAGAATTGAAAAAACACAAGAGGTATTTACTGATAAAACAGAATCCGTTCATGTAGATGGTGCTTACCATAGCCCTGATAATCAGAAATTCTGCAAAGAACAAGATATTAATCTATATCTTCATGCTATACAAGGGACTAAAGGCAGGTATCAATTCAGTTACTGTGAGAATGGGGAACTCATAGTTTTCGACACGATTACCAACAAAACAGTCGATTCAGTAAAAATTACTTGTAAAAACAATATCAATAAATGGCGTATAAAAACAACAAAAGCTTACAGATATTTTACCCAAAAAGATATTGATACATACCTATTTCGTAAGCAGATAGCAGACACTCCAATAGAAACTTTACAAAAGCGAAACAATGTAGAAGCAACCATTTTCCAGTTAGGCTATCATTATCCAAATGCAAAAACTAGATACAGAGGAGAAGTTAAACACCAAATGTGGGCAAATATTCGCTGTTTATGGATAAACTTTGTCCGAATACTAAAATACATACAACAATTATGTAAAAAAACTTTTTATTTTGTTAAATACATGTTGAAATCATCGTTTTTTAGACTAAAATCAGTGATTAAATCATTTTTTGCAACATTATTGTCAATCAACTTGTCTCGCTCCGTAAAAATTCGATTTTCAATGAATTAAGAAACAGAGTTTTCGGAGTGGACTCATTACATTCTTTCTGAAAATCATCAAAAAATGTTTTGTTTTTCACTTGTTGTTTTACGATTATTCCATTTTATTCTCGTGGGTTGGGTTTAAACGACCTTTTTGCAAGTTTTTGAGCTCGTAAAAGTGGGTAGCCAAACTCGAAACGATTTACTTGAAATTTGCAATATTCCCTGTATTATAAATGTGTGCTGTTATGGTTTTTATCACTAAAACAGTTTTAATTGTTTTTCTTTTTTAGGTTTCATTTCGTCAATAAAACTATCCCAGTTTGAAAGCTTAATTTCCAAATCGTATTTAGCATTTATAAAATCTATTTGTTCTTTTATTTCTTTTTGCGAAATTTTAATAGCAAGTTCTAATAAATTTAAACGCATTAAAATGTCTTTGGTAAAAACTCGCTTTGCATCATAAAATGTGATAGATTTCAAAAATTCTTCCGTCTTGTCAGAATTTAGAAGGATTAATGTGTAAATAGCATATTCTATTTTGTAAAAACCTATAAAGTAACAAGTATCGTCAAGCATTACAGGTTTGTTGTTTTGAGGTAATACTAAGGTAAAATGGTAGGTTTTATACAGTCCCGATATTGCAATTTTGTAAGGTTTAAAAGAATAATCCCCAATGCCAAATATAGAAAATGGAGGTTTTCCTTTGTAGATACTTGATTTTCGTGCTTGAAAAGACGAAATGTTTTTCTTTAAATAAGTATGTGTCGCTGGATATAAATGTTGAATATATGAAGTGTCTTGTCCAACTTTTGTTTGAGTTAGGATTGTGTGTTTTCTTGTTTGTTTAATTACTGTATTTTTCAAATCCGAACTTTTTAAAAATCCATATATTAAATCTTCTTCAAGTGTGATTGTTTCTGATAATTTATTAGTAAAATATCCGTTTTTTCGTTCTAATTCCATTATATTTGAGCAATCATGCTTTATTCCTTGTCGCCATTCAAATGGGCAAAGTCCATCAATGTTTTTTGTCTCATTATAATTGTAAATATTTGAAACAAATTTGGAATTAAGCCAACCAAAAGTCAGTTTTTTCTCTGAACTATAAAAATCAAATTCAGAACATTTATCGCTTGGGATTGAGTTTAGTTTACAAGACAATAAAGATGCTTCAACTGAGACATTAAATTCTTTTTTACTATCAATACAATGTTTTTCGATTTCATCAATTCTATATTGTTTTCTTTTTTGTTCAAAAACAATATTTTTAATGACAGAGTTTTTTACTAATAATGCTAAATGTCCTTTATGCGATTGAAACGCATCAAAAAGCGTTAATGTAATATATTCAGCAATATCAAAATTACCCTTTCCTGTCATTGCGTCTAATCCATTTTGATTTTTGAAGTTTGATTTTTTTGGCAAATTTGTTGAGTTTAAACTACCTAACTCAGAGTTTGTTACCCAGGGCGGATTGCCGATTATTAGCAATTCTTCAGTTTTATATTGTTTAGATATATTTTTAAAATCAATGTCGAAAACACTACTATGAAGGATTGAGATTTCTGGTTTTTGAATATTAGGATTAGAAAGGAAAAAATTGAGTATATTAAATTTAGTTTCCCAGACATAAGGTTTATAAATTTCGACACCAAATATTTTTTTTATTGTCTTAAAATTTGACAATGCAGCAATAATAAAATTCCCTTTTCCGCATGTTGGTTCAATAATAATTTCTGGCGAAATATTTTTTAAAAGTAAAGATTTTGCAAGTTTATCTGCTAAATCTTTGTTAGTCTGGAAATCTCCATATTCTGCTCGGTCTGTCTCTGCTACTGAACTTGCATTTGATAAATAAATTGACTCAATAAGGGTTTTAAAATCACTATTATTATCAAAGAAAGTATGAATGCCAAAAGAGTCGAACATTTTTTGATTAGCAATTTCAACAGATGAAATGTTTTTTAAAAATCCCTTTAAAAAATTACAAACTTGAAAAGAAATATTTGCTTCAAATATTTTATTCACAATAGTATTTGTTTTTTTGAGTTGTTCATTATTTTGTAATCTTATCAATAAGTTTACTTATGCCTGAGACGGTTTTATTGAGCGTTACAACACGCTGATATTGTAGTCGCCATTGCAATGCGTTTGAGACAGTTAAATAACCTTGATTGGGTGGAAGTTTTAGTATTTGTTTTGCTATTTGATTTAAAGTAATTTCATCAGCAGGAATGTTTTTATCATTCAAATATGCTATTATATCTTCCTCATTAGCTCTATCTTTAAGCATTTCACGCAAACGATATGTTGTTGTATAATCTGCGGTTCGCTCTTTTGAAATAAATGAACAACTTACAAAGTCAAGTATAGCAGTTTTTGTTTTAGGGTCATCTTTTTTCTCATAAACAAAAATAAGTAAATTATATCCAAGTCCAAAGATTTTCTGTTTTGCATCTCTGAACGGACAAGATGATTGAGGTTGTTTAATTGATGTAACTTTTATATCGGTCAATATATTATCTGCTGGCAAATCTATTCCACTTGCCGATGAGCCAATTGTTGTTTTATATTTGGCGTTTAATTGTTCTTGAAACTTATGCTCAATATGTGTCCCCACAGCTTTCCCGTCTGTTATTCCAAAAAGCGACTGGTTTCTGACTTTTGATTCTGCGATACAAAAAGCTTTTGCTTCTGCTTTTAGTTTTGCTATTGTCAGTTTTTCTTTCATTCTATTTTTTTATGTTGTAATGTACAAATTTAATCAATTTTTTTGTTATTTTGAATATTGTTGTTGTTTTGCATAAGAACTCGTTTGCAATCACGAAAAAACCGTTTTTTTATATCGCTCTATTCCATTCCATTTTATTCTCGTGGGTCTGGTTTAAACGGCATTTTTGCAAGTTTTTGAGCCCGTAAAAGCGGGTAGCCAAACTCGAAACGATTTACTTGAAATTTGCAATATTCCCTGTATTATAAATGTGTGCTGTTATGGTTTTTATCACTAAAACAGTTTTAATTGTTTTTCTTTTTTCGGTTTCATTTCGTCAATAAAACTATCCCATTTTGAAAGCTTAATTTCCAAATTGTATTTGTCATTTATTAAAACTATTTGTTCTTTTATTTCTTTTTGCGAAATTTTAATAGCAAGTTCTAATAAATTTAAACGCATTAAAATGTCTTTGGTAAAAACTCGCTTTGCATCATAAAATGTGATAGATTTCAAAAATTCTTCCGTCTTGTCAGAATTTAGAAGGATTAATGTGTAAATAGCATATTCTATTTTGTCAAAACCTATAAAGTAACAAGTATCGTCAAGCATTACAGGTTTGTAGTTTTGAGGTAATAAGGGATTGTCAAACAACGGCGAAGCCCTCACGACCAAAGGAAGTAATAAACTAAGCATTTTGACTTGCTTTTTTGCCGTTTTTCTTTGTTGCAAAATTAGCAATTTCAACAGATGAAATGTTTTTTAAAAATCCCTTTAAAAAATCACAAACTTGAGAGGAAATATTTGCTTCAAATATTTTATTCACAATAGTATTTGTTTTTTTGAGTTGTTCATTATTTTGTAATTTTATCAATAAGTTTACTGATTCCTGAGACGGTAAGTTGCGAATTTAATCATTTTTTTGTTTTTTGGGTGTTGTTGTTGTTTTGCCACATAGTGTTTGTGGTGTAATCGATTGCGAAATACTATATTTTCAAATTTGATTGAATTTAGGAGAAAAATAAAACTTGATATTATTTGATATTCGTCTGTTTTTTATATACACTATTTGGTTCAGTAATTTCATTTTCCATTATTTCTTTTTCAGAAACGATGGCGAGTCTGTATTCGATTAACTGATTGTTTTTTGAAAAGGAAGCTAGGCTTGTTGGGTCAACGGAATTGTAATGACAGTTTTGAGAAGAGTCTGCACTAGATTTATTAGTTGTATAATTAACTAAATTATCAAACTTGGTATTTATTATTTTGTCCATATTTTTATTATTTTGCAAAGTTAATAAATATATTTCTATTTTTCGTGTTTCCATCCTTCAAACGTTCGATTATCGTCTATTATTGTCCTTTGTAAAGGGGGTAAAGGTGGTTGTTGTGGTATTTGTTGCTGATGTTTAATTATGGTTCCTTCACTTATGAAAACTTCAGTGCCGCCGTGAATACTTTCGACAAGTCCTCTTCGACAGGAATAATGTGCATTTTGATTTACGCCTAAAATTAAATTTGGGTCAAATGGTGTCATTAATTCTAGTTCAGCTTTTAAGTCATTAAAAGTCTCTTTAATAATTGAATAAAGTTCTTCATTTGGCTTTTCAATATTTAAACCAAGTTCGTTTTTTGCTTCATTTCGATATATTGTATAATCGTGACTCCCAGAATCACTTGTTAAAAATGAAATTATTTTTTCGATTTTTTCCTTATTTTCAATTTGTTTTGAAAGTAATTTTCTTGCAAGCATTTGTATTTGTGTTCTTGATCTATATACATCTCCTAAAACTAATGGGTGTACTTTTTCGGATAAACTTAACAAAATTTGCGTTAATTCGTTTTCGTTTTCAATTTTCAGGTCATCTTTTGCTAATGCGAAATATCCTTTGATTGATTTAACACTAACAGGTATTCTCGCTGAAGGATTTTGTGGTACTTGAGGGTTTTGGGGGTTTAAAGGTCCATTTAAACTTGGGTCTATGGGACCTAGTGTTGCTTGTTTTGTCATAACCACAGTATTTGCACCAATAGAAATCAATGTCCCTGAACTCTGAGCTTTCGATGGGATTATTACTTCAAATTCTTTGCAAAATTACCTAATTAAATTTACTAAGCTCCAAGCTGCCAGAGTACTGCCACCCCTTGTATATAGTAATAGAGATATTTTATCTACTTTTCCAAGGGGGTCTAGATGGTCAACAAAATAATCTAATATTTCTGGATGAATTTGTGTTTCCATTCCAGGTCTATCGCCTGTTATATAAACTAATAACTTTGAATTTCTTAGATTTTCAATTTTCTTGTAATTTTCAATTCTATCTGCTTTCATGTTTTAGTTTTTTTATTTAGCCTAATTCGTATATAACCACAGTGAAATCGTTCTTAAACATCTAAATTTAGCATCTTCTCGTTACAAATATATACATTCTTTCTGAAAATCATCAAAAAATGTTTTGTTTTTCACTTGTTGTTTTACGATTATTCCATTTTATTCTCGTGGGTCTGGTTTAAACGGCATTTTTGCAAGTTTATGAGTGCGTAAAAGGGGGTAGCCAAACTCGACATCAATAATACCAAGCATTAGGTAAACACCCACACCTTTAAATGGATATTCTTTTAGAGAATTTGGGAAATGTACAGAGTCGTAAAAATTTCCGTCGGCATCAAGCCAAGTCATAAAGTTCATTATTTGCCCATTACCAGTACGAACATATTTTAGACATACAAAAGCTCCAAGCATGCGAACTGTTTTACCACAGTTTTTAAGCATATCATTAAATTTTACCTCGCCACGATAATTAGTTTGCAGTAAATCAAAAAAACTCATACTAACTGGAAAACCTAAAAGCTCTATTTCGTCATAAACATGTTCGATAGATGAGTTTTTGAGTGCAGGAACATTGTACTCAGGTTCGTTGGTTGTAAAAAGTTTTTTCTGTGTTTCGTAAATGCTTATTTTAGTTTTTGCTTTTCGCATATAGGCTTTCCACATAAGTTCGGCTTTTGAAAAACCTGTAAAATTAAATGCTCCAATACGAATAAGGATATTAAGCATTTCGTTAGGAACAGAACATCTGTTAATAAAATTATTAAAACTTTTAAAACTTCCTTTTAAATTGCGTTCGTAAACGATTTTGTTTATTATCGAATGTTCGAGACTTTGTACGTGGATAAATCCAATATAGATATCTTTATTGATAATTTTTGTCATATACTCACTATTGTTGATGCATGGCAATTTGATGTTTGCTCCGAGTGTTTTTGCTTCGTGAAAATATACCCACGCTTCGTAAAATCCACCAAAATTATTGATAACCGATGTCATAAATTCTAATGGATAATAAGTTTTGAGGTACAAACTTTGATAACTTTCGATTGCATACGATGCCGAGTGTGCTTTTGAAAACGAATATCCAGCAAAAGATTCGATTTGTCGCCATAATTCTATGCTTATATTTTCTGGACGCTTTAATTTGTTACACATGCGGAAAAACTTATTGCGAATATTATCAAATTCGGTTTTTGATCTAAACTTACCACTCATGGCACGTCGCAATACATCTGCATCGGCAAGATCCATTCCTGCATAATGATGACAAACTTTGAGTACATCTTCTTGATAAACCATTATTCCGTAAGTTTCGCAAAGTTGTTTTTCCATTATTGGATGTAGGTATTCAAAACTGTCTGGATTATTGTATCGAACGATATACTCTTTCATCATTCCAGATTTTGAAACTCCTGGTCGGATAATAGAACTTGCTGCCACTAAAGTTAGATAATCTTGGCATTTAAGTTTTGATATAAGTCCTCTCATTGCAGGACTTTCGATGTAAAAACAGCCAATAGTATTGCCAGTAGAAAGGTACTTGTTGACTTTTGGATCTATCTTAAATTTATCAAGTTTATGAATGTCGATTTCTGTGCCTCGGTTTTGTGATACAATTTCTACACAATCTCTAATATGTCCTAATCCACGTTGCGAAAGAATGTCAAACTTCTCAAAACCTAAATCTTCGGCAACATACATATCCCATTGTGTTGTAGAAAAGCCTTTTGAAGGCATATCTAAAGCTGCAAAATAATAGATTGGTAAGTCGCTTATAAGCACTCCGCCAGAATGAATTGTACGCAAATTTGGAAAACCAGATAACTCGGCAGCTTGTTCAATAATTTTTTTGTGAATACTGTCTTTATCTTTAACAGATTGAGGTCTTTTTGCGAGTATATCGAGTTCATTTTTAGGTAAACCATTGACTTTTCCTAATTCCCGAAGTATTGATTTTGTTTTAAAAGTACTCATGGCTCCTAATAATGCTGTATGCTCTGAACCGTATTTTCTGAAAATATATTTGAAAATATTATCTCTATCTTGCCACGAAAAATCAATATCAAAATCGGGAGGTGAACTGCGTTTAGGGTTTAAAAATCGCTCAAAGTAAAGGTTTAGTTCAATTGGATCGACATTTGTAATTTCTAGACAGTAAGCCACGATGCTGTTTGCTCCGCTACCTCGTCCGACATAGAAAAATTTTCGTGATTGTGCGTGTCTTACAATATCGTGGGTTATTAAAAAATAGGATACAAATTTTAGTTTTTCAATTATTTGTAACTCACTTTGCATTCTTTCATACGCAATTGAATTGTGAAAACCGTAGCGATTCTTTAAGCCACGCTCCGACAGTTTCCTTAGTAATTGAACATCGTTATCAAAACTATCGGTAAATGTTTTCTTGTTTTTATGCTCTTTGTTGAAACTTAGAGAGCAGGTTTTGAGTAAGTTAAGTGTGTTTGTAATAATTTCAGGATAATCGCAGTATATTTTTCTAATATATGAGGGATGCATAAATACATCCATTGATTTTGCATGAAGTACGGAAGGCAGCATCGAAAGCAGTGTATTATTGTCGATAGCTCGTAAACTCATAAAAAGTTCATAATCTTTAATTGTTCTAAAACTAACGGAGTGTAGAACTAGCATTTTTGATTTGAACTTTGTCAATTTAGAACTTAGAAGTTTTTTAATATCGTTTGGTCTAACTCCGATAAATTCATTTTCCTTGATTTTATCTGCGACAAAATTCTCAAAAGGTATGATAATATAGACATTATTAAATTCGGGAAGTTCATCATGCTTTTGTTTTCCTTGATTAACCTCGCTCAAATACTTATTTATCTCTGCCAGACCGTGATTGTTGCGGGCGATTAGTACAAAAAGCTGCTTGTGTAATTTATCTCTAATGTCAACTCCTGCGATTGGTTTTATTCCATATTTACGACAGGCTGAGTAAAATTCAGGAATACCAGATGTGTTATTAATATCTGTTAATGCGATACTGTCAGTGTCGTTTGCAAAAGCTGTTTCTGCAAGTTGTGCAGGTGAAATTGTACCGTGTCGCAGACTATAATATGTATGACAATTTAAAAACATAATGATTGAAATATAAGCATTTTAAACTTTGTAATATAATCATTATTGTTTTACGATTCAATTTTTTGTTTGTTTTTGTCACGAAGTTTGCAGCTTCGCAGGCAAACTTCCCGCCAAAAACCACTTGTATCCTATTTCATTAGTGTTAAGTTACAGACTACATGAATCCATTGAGGTGTAAATAATTGGCAAAGAAGTATTATTTCTTAAGGCTTTACTTTAGTTTGCACTTCAAAATAATCGTTGCAAAAATGAATTTCTACATCATTGTTATTAAAAATGGTTGATGACATTTGTCTTGCATATTCTTTTCCTAAATCTTGATATTCTAAATCTGTCCATGATGCTTCATCTACGACCATTTTAAAAACATAAGTTTTTTTGTCTTTTACAAAAATAATACTTTTAACAGTACCATCTGTAAAGCCAGTCTCCATTAAGAAATTACCAAGTTTATCAACTTCGTTGTATTTTACTGTGTTATCATATTCGATTTCGGTACCATCAAAAGTTTTGATTTTATAATCATCTTCGATTATTTCTTGGGCATCATCCATTTTAATAGTTTTTAGAGTTTTAAGCTCTTCATCGCACATCTGCAGCTCAACAGGATTATTCTCTAAAACATCGGCAGATAAGTTATGTATGAATAAATATGCAATTTCTTCATATTCGTCATCGTCTATAAAACTTTCTTTAACAACCATTCTGAAAAGGTACGTATCGCCATCTTTTGCTATTTGCACAGTTTTTTCGTCTCCCTCTGTAAAGCCAATTTCTTGAAGATACTTACCAATATCATTGGCTTCATCTTCAGTTATGTCTTTGGTATAATACAATTCTGTTTCATCAAACATTAGTTTAGTACCGTAGTTGTTACACGATGTAAATGTAAGAGTAAAAACAAGTAGGCTTAGGATAATTAGGTTTTTTTTCATGTTTTTCATTTTTTAGTTAGTTAGTTGAATACACTACTACAAAAATATAAAAAAACATTTTATCCGACAACAAATTTAAGATTAATCTTTAAATCTGGGAATTGCTGATTTGCGAATAGATTAGGAGTTCTGAATTTATCTTTTCTTGTTTTAAAGTATTTGCCATTCTTAGGAACTATAACATCTTTTTAATAAAAATCATAAGGATGAAATTATTACAAAACATTTCGTGTAATTGTATATAATTAACCATATTACTGGTTTTTGTAAAAAGATTAACATTCACAAGCTACCTTGCAGCATGATTATCTGCGATAAGCTCCTTGTAGTCGGTTGCATCGTGTGGCATCTAATTTTAATATTATCTATCCGAAATACATTTGACTTTTATCATTGGTCCAATCATGCAAATACTGACATAATCTTTTGCACTTTCGTAAGTTAGCCAAATCTTTTTATTGTCTTTTTTCTCAATGTCAAACGCATTTAGGTTTACAGGTTCAAGTTTTTGTCCATTTTCGAGTTCAATTGCCCAACCACAGCCGTCAAGACCGTGCATATTGACAAACTTTGCAGGTACGGCATTTTCGCATGTTGTTTCTTTTAGTGTTTTGCATGAGAAAATACTTAAACTTAGTATCAATAATAGTATTAATAATCTACGAACCTTCATATAGCATCATATATTCGTTAAATTTAGGTTGAAGTTCGTCAAATAAATCCTGACGTTTATTAATCATAAGTTTTTGTAATACACGGCGGTAAGTTTCCATAGCAAACTGCAGTTCCATATCACAAGTTTTTCTTTTGTTTTTGTCAAGACTGTAAAAGAAATCGAGCTCTTGAGTAGCTACTTTAACTATTTCGAGTAAAAACTGATCGCCTTTTTCAGGTTCTTTAGTGGCATAATAAGCTGTAGCAAAATCAACATCAAACACTCCAGGAGCAAAAATTGAAGTAGGCATAATTTCTTCGCAGCGTTCTATTGCTTTTTTTGCTCTCACAGTATCGCCCTCTGCTGCAAGTTGTATTGCGAGGTCTTTAAAGTTATCACGTATTTTAACTATTCGTGTAGTCCTGCTAATGGTATTATCTATGATTACTTTAGGGTCATTCATATTGCCCCAGTTGTATTTGTTCATTAAATTGTCATACATTATTTCGGTGTCAATTCGTCCTCTTGAATCCGATTTTATTGGTACCATTCGATAAGCAAATCCCTCATTTTGGAAATAATCATTTAGCCCTAGAGTGTTTGAACTACCAATTGATGTAAAATAAACAGGACGCTTCCATTGGTTTGTTCTTAGCATATCCAAAGTCATCATCTCATTTTTAATGAGATATGTTCTTTTTAGGTCAAATTTGATTATTTCTTCAATTTTATTTGCATCCTTTAGCTTAACGGTTCCATTATTTACAACCGTAGCAGAATCGGTACGCATATAAATTTTATTTCTATGGTAAGAATAAGTTAAATCGCCATCATACATAAAAGAGCTTATAGCATCGTTATTGATATAATTCATCAAACTGTCAATAGATATATATCCTTTTTCCTCGCTTCTATCCATTGGAGCATAAAATAATATATCTCTTACTGAAGGTTCGTATTTGCTGCGTTCTAAAGTTAAAGGCAGTGGATCGGCTTCATAAGTTTGCATTTTCATTTGGTCAACATACCAGTCTGAGGCAAAATATGGAAGACAGCAAACTTTTACGTCTGTTCTAAAGCCTTCCACTTCTTGAGCATACCAAATTGGGAAAGTGTCGTTGTCTCCATAAGTAAACAATATTGCATTTGGTGCACAGGATGCGAGATAGTTATGTGCAAAATCTCTGGCAATATATCTATTACTTCTATTGTGATCATCCCAGTTTTCGCTTGCCATTAGGAAAGGAACTGGAAGACAAATTAGTGTTGCAATACTTCCTGCAACTATGCTTGGAGAAAAACGTCTAAACATATTATAAAATGCAACTACGCTTAATCCTATCCAAATAGCAAAGGCATAGAAAGAGCCAGCATAAGCATAATCTCTTTCACGAGGCTGATTTGGGGTTTGATTGAGGTAAACTACAATTGCAATTCCAGTTAAAAGAAATAACAAGGTAACTATCCACCAGTCTTTTTGATGTTTGAATAATTGATATCCCAGTCCTATTAAACCAAGTAGTAGTGGTAGTAGATAATATTTATTATTTGCTTTATTGTTTTTTAGATGGTCGGGAAGTTTTGATTGATCCCCAAGACGAGGATTATCAATTGCACTAATGCCCGATTGCCAATTCCCGTGAATAACGTTTCCATTTCCTTGAATATCGTTTTGACGACCGGCAAAGTTCCACATAAAATATCTCCAATACATCCAATTTAGTTGATAGTTTACAAAAAATTTGATGTTATTAGAAAATTTTGGTTTGGTTTGAGTTGTTGTGAATCCTCCATAGTCTTTGTAAACATCGATGTGGCTAGGATCTGGACTGTGCATACGTGGGAAGAAAGTACAACGTTCGGAGTTGTAAATTGCTTTAGGTTTGTAGCTAATAATCTCATATCCTCCATTTCTTTTAACATAAACAGGAGATGTTTTTTCGTATTTCTCTGGTTTTGCATCAAAATATTCTCCGTACATTAGAGGTCTGTCACCGTATTGCTCACGATTGAGGTAGTAAAGTAGTGCGAAAATATCATCAGGATTATTTTGATCCATTGGAGGATTTGCATTCGATCTAATTACAATAAGTGCATAACTTGAATATCCTATCATAAACATTGTAAAAGCCAACATAACTAAATTTAAAACTGGACGCATTTTTTTTGTCGCCAATACAACCGCAACTATCATTCCGCCAAATATTAATAAATTGACAAAAATGTTACCCGCCATTAGTGGTGCACCTATCAGTAATAAACTCACTGAAGGGAAAATATAATGTAACAATTTGTTTTCGGAGTATTGTGTAAAGTAAATGGATAATCCTAAAAAGGTAAAAGTTAGTATTGACCAAACAAAAAGGCCTGAGTTGTATGGCATTCCTAATGTGTTAACAAAGAAAAGTTCGAGTTTTGAGGCAACAATTGCAACTCCAGGGATGATTCCCCACATAATCATTGCTACAATAAATAATGAAACTCCAATAGTTATGAAAAATCCTTTAGTATTTGGTTTATACTTTTTAAAATAGAAAACAAATGCTATTGCAGGAATAGTTAATAGGTTTAATAAGTGTACACCAATTGACATTCCGACAAGTAAAGATAGTAGAAGTATCCATCTTGATGCTCTAACTTCGTCGTCGCTATCGCTCCATTTTAAAATAGCCCAAAATACGATTGCAGTAAAAAAAGATGAGAAAGCGTAAACCTCGCCTTCTACTGCCGAAAACCAAAATGTGTCTGAGAATGTGTAAGCTAATGCACCCACAAGACTTGCTCCAATTATGGCAATAGTTTTACCAACAGTGTATTCTTTATTAGGAGCAATCATTCTTTTGGCGAAATAAGCAATCGACCAATATAAAAACATAATTGTGAAAGCCGAAACTATGCCAGAAAAAGCGTTTACCATTAGAGCCACTTGCTCGGGACCAGACGCAAACATTGTAAAAAATCGTGCTATAAGCATAAAAAACGGGGCTCCTGGAGGATGTCCTACCTGAATTTTATATGATGATGAAATAAATTCACCGCAATCCCAAAAACTTACAGTAGGCTCAAGGGTTAACATATATACTACTGCTGCAATTAAAAATGCAATCCATCCGAAACCAATGTCAAGGCGTTTAAATAGTTTTAGTGTCATAGTTTTTGTTTTAACTCAATCAAAAATATTAAAGCGTAAAAATAACATATTTATTATATAGTAGAAAGAAAAATGTAAGTTTTACGAATACTTTAGTTTATATTTGATTATTTTAACGAAAAGTGAAGTGGATAAACAAAAAAAGAGAGCCGTTAAGCTCTCTTTTACTAAATTGTAAAAATAATTATAGTTGTTTATTCTTTTATAAATTGATTTATAAAACTTTCGTTTGAGGTTTTAATTTTAATAAAGTAAACGCCAGATGACATTTCGCTAATGTCTATTCCTGTTCCATTGTCAATAGATATTCCAGATTGCATTAGCTGTCCGTTAATATTTATTATTTGATAGGAAAACTCACTTGTGTTTTCGATATTAATAAATAATTGTGAGTTAGCTGGATTTGGATAGATACCAGAACTTATATTGGTTTCGCATACCGAAGTCGAAATATCAATAGTTGTTGAGTATGTATCTGTGCTACAGCCGTTAGATGCTGTAAGAGTAACTGTGTATGAACCTCCCACTGTGTAATTGAAAACTGGATTTTCGTCAGTTGAAGTACTTGGTGTCAATTGGTTGTCTCCAAAATTCCATGAATAAGAAGTCGCATTTTCTGATTCGTTTGTAAAATAAACAAAATTCCCTTCAACATTATATGTAAACGATGCAGTAGGAAAGGTTGTACAATCAGAAATTTTGAAAAGATCAATTGCAACACCTTCGGTATCTTGCATTGAGAACATGCCATTGTTGAAAACAAATCTAAATTTAACACTTGTTTGATTGATGAGGAAAGGAATGTTTGTTGAAGCAATTTGCCAACCTGCACTTGAGCCATTCCAAGTGCCAAATGAAAATATATCATCACTAGCACCATACCAGTTTGCAGCTGCTACGCCTGCTTTTACTGTATCCCATAGCACACCATTATCTAGACTATATTCTAAGCTAAAATTAGCCATCATCATATTGGTTTCATATTGTATCATAACTTCAATTACTGGATGTACAAAATCTGTAAAATCAAAGCAAGGTGATTCTAGGTAAGATATTTCGTTTGAGTTATTAAAACCAGTTGCGTTTGTTACCCAAGCATAGTCGCCGTCGCCAGCAGAGTTAATTAGTGTATTAGCTGGCATTGCTAACTCCATTGTTGAATTAGTTCCATAAGTATGCCAGCCGCCGTCTCCACTCTCGAAAGACTCTTCATAATCAAATGCACTAATTGTTTCTTGCGATGAAATTGTTTTTTGATATTCGTCATTTGTGTTGTCTTCATCACCAGGTTGAGCAGTTTTAGCAATAATATCATAACTTCCTATAGTTGATAAATCGCAAGTGGTTGTAAAATCGTAAAAATATGTGCCAGCAGGTTCTATTGTTGTTGAAACAGTTTCAGGTGAAGCCAACCAAGTAGTTCCACCATCAATTGAATAATCAACAATAATATTACTTATTGCTTCAGCTCCAAAGTTGGTAATTTCAACGCTTACTGTTTCAGCATCAGTTAAACCACAACTATTAATTGGTGTTATAATATCTGTTATTCCAACATCAAGCAGGACAGCTTCTTTTATTGTAAAATCATCTATGGCAATACCATTTGCAGCCAACATTCCACTTGTGTAATTTATTCTGAATTTTACGTTAGTCTCACCTATAAGTTCAGTTGACATAGCCGAAATATATTTCCATGACGTTGTAGTAGCAAATGTATGAACAGTAATAGGCCAAGTTGCACCTCCGTCAATTGATGCCTTAATATTACCAGAGTTTCCGTAAATTGAGAAGTTTACCCACGCATATAACTCAATGGTTGGATAAGATAAACTTGATAAATCGTAGCATGGACTCTCAATGTACGAAACCTCACTAGTATTTGTATTTCCTGTCAATTTTGTAACCCAAATATTATCGCCCGAATGAGCAGAGTTTATAACAAGCTCTGGTAATGACGCATCGGGACTGCCATGTACCCATGATGAAGCTGTCCCTCCAGTACTCCAATATCCAGTGCCAGATTCAAAATCTTCAGTTATTGGAAATTCGCTATATATAGGCATATTTACAATTGTAATTGTTGTACCATCATTTAAAGTATTTTCGTCTCCTGCTATATTTGTATAAACATGTATAATATACTCTCCAATTGACGAAAGATTGGCTGTACTTGTAAACGTATAGGAAGCGGATGTTCCAGGTGCAATTGTTCCAGAATAAGTTTCAGTGATAGGGGATGCTTCATTAATTGTAAATGTGACATCAAATCCTGTTTGTGGAGATAACCCAAAGTTTTTGATGTTACAGCTTATGATTTCATTATTACCAAGTCCACATTCAGATGTCAGACCTTCTATTGATGTTACACCCAAATCATCTTCGAGGTTTTTTGTTATACTAATATCAAAATTCACATTTGTCGTAGGAGCAAGGAAGACAACACTTGACGAGCTTATAATAATATAGTATGTTGTACCAGATGTAAGATTAATATCGCTTAGTGAAGGATTTGCTGATTCGGTAGTTATGGAAGCTAAACATGTTCCTACATCGGGGCAGCCTTCAGTTATAAATAAACCTATTTTTGCAGCTAATGCCGCAGCGGCAGGAGTTAGTGCTGTATTTGACAATGCAATATTGATTTGCATGTCCTCGGTAGGAGTAAATGAAAATACATACTCCTCGTTATCCATTGCTGTAGAGCCACATGCATCAGTGCTGGAGTAGTTGTTTCCCATTGCTGTTGTAGTAAGTCCTGTTTCCGAATATGGCAAAGAGCTAATCTCAACAGCACTTGCACAATCTTGTTGTGCTGATAGTTTTAATCCAAAAGCCATTAGCAATAAGGCTATTGACACAAAAGAAAAAATCTGTTTCATAATAAAAGGTTTAAAAGTTATTAAATACAATTTGAATATTTTTTAACAAAGTTAAAAGGATTAATTAAAAAAACCACCAATTGGTGGTTTTTTTATCAAAATATGTAATAATAAGTTTATTTTGCTACTCTATCAAGCCATTTTACCATAGCAAACATTGCAATCATAGATACCGAACAAACAACTACAAATACTGTCCAAGTAACAGATATTGATATGCTTTCGTACATCATTGCTCCCATGAAAAGGGAGAAGTTTCCGACTGCTGTTGCACCAAGCCAAGCACCTTGCATTAAACCTTGTAAGTGAGCGGGAGCGACTTTAGATACAAATGAAAGTCCTAAAGGCGAAATAAATAACTCGGCAACTGTTAATATAAAATATGTTGCGAAAAGTAACCACGGAGTAACGCGTGCTGCATCTGGCAATCCACCCATTGCAGTAACTTCAGCAAGTTTAGGTAATCCTAATGACCCAAGTGCCATAATTACGAAAGCGGATGCGGCAATCCCCATACCGATTCCAATTTTCTTAGGAGTAGATGGTTCTTTCCCTTTTTTCTTTAACCTTGCAAACAACCACATAATAACAGGAGTTAAAAATACTACTATAAATGGATTTATTGATTGGAATATCTCAGCAGAAAGTTGAATGTTGCCTATTTTAAGTAAAGTATAGTCTTTTGCAAACATTGTTAGTGTTAATCCATTTTGATGGAAAGAGAACCAGAAGAAAATTACAACTCCGAAAACTGCAAATAAAGCAAGAATTCTTTGTTTAACTTCTTTTGCACTTTGTTGGATTTCTTCTTTTGAATACATAGGAGTGGTAGTAGCATCTTCTTTCTTAGTTTTAGCATTAACAGGACTAGGTAATATTTTTTTGTAAGCAAGAAATATTACTAAAGAAATAAGCATAGCCACAATAGCAACTGAAAAAGCATAATGAAATCCTGTGTTGAATGCCTCAAGATAGTTAGTTGCAAAAGCACCTAAGTCAGTATTAAGACTTCCACCAGAAACATGAGTAGCGAGATCAGTAAATCTTCCATTCATAACTGTTTCAGACATTACCCCATCGTTAAAAGAATGACAAAGTGCTGGTAAATCTTGATGATACAAAAATCCTTGAGATTTTACAAACCAGTTACGTACAGAAGTTGCTGCAAATGGAGCGAACATACCTCCAATATTAATAAACATATAAAAAATCTGGAATCCAGAGTCTCTCATGTCTTTATACTTAGGATTATCATAAAGTTGCCCAACCAAAGCTTGGAGGTTACCTTTAAATAGACCATTACCGAAAGCGATTACCAGCAATGCTGCCAAAGCTAAATATTTGGTTGTAATTAAAAACGGCACGGTTAATACCATATAACCTACTATCATTATTAACAAACCAACAATAATAGTTCCTTTGTAATTTTTCAATTTGTCGGCAATTAATCCTCCTACAAGAGCTAAAATATATATAGCTCCATAAAAAATGGAATAAAAGCCACCAGCTTCTTCGCCACTCAAATTGAACTTCGACATTAAAAATAATGTCAAAATTGCCATCATCGTATAAAACCCAAAGCGCTCTCCCATATTTGCAAGGGCCGCCGGAATTAAACCTTTCGGTTGATTTTTAAACATAAATATAGTTTTTAATAATTAATAATTTCAATATTTTTTTAAAGCTTGGCAAATATAGAAATCTTTTTTTAAAATCATATTATTTTAATATTATTTGTTATCAAAACTTATCATTTTGGAAATTTAGTTGCTTTTACTTAATTTTACCGCATAAAAACTAAACTACACCCAAAATGAAAATCTTTAAATCATCCCAAGTCCGAGAAATTGATAAACACACTATCAAAAATGAGCCAATAACATCAATAAACTTGATGGAAAGAGCTGCAAAAACAGTTTTTGAGCGTATTACTTCATTGGGGCACGGTTTTCCAAAGTTTTGTGTGGTAGTAGGTCCAGGTAATAATGGAGGTGACGGATTAGTAATAGCACGTTTGCTCTTGGAAAACAATTATGATGTTGATGTTTTTGTTTGCCGATTTACAAAATCAATGAGCCAAGATTGTAGCGAAAATTTAAAGAGACTAAAAAAACTTAATAAAGATATAGTACATGAAATTTCTGAATCTACGGAAATACTTATTCCTGATAACGCAATAATTATTGATGCGATCTTTGGAAGTGGACTTACAAGAGAAACGAGTGGAGAGTTCGCTAAAATAATTAACAAAATTAATAATTCAGGTAATACTGTTCTTGCGGTAGATATGCCGTCAGGATTGTTTGGTGAAGATAATACAAATAATAATGGTGCGATTGTACAGGCTAATATTACTTATGCTTTGCAATTTCCTTCAATTGCAATGATGTTTGCCGAAAACCATAAGTTTTTTGGAGATGTTGTTACTGTTCCGATTGGTCTTAGTTTAGATGCAATAAAATCCACTCAGTCAAATTATTATATTACTGACAAGGAATTTGTAAAGGCAAATTTCAAAAAAAGAACTCGTTTTGATCACAAAGGCAATTTTGGACATCTATTATTAATAGCTGGAAGTTACGGAAAAGCCGGAGCTGCTTTTCTTAGTGCAAAAGCTGCTCTTAAATCGGGTGCAGGTTTGATTACTGCTCATTTGCCAACAAAGTTGGTGGATATTATGCAAATATCTGTGCCAGAAGTTATGATAAGTATTGATAATAACGAAAAATATTGTAGTAATATTGAAAATATTTTTAAGTACAACGCAGTTGGAATTGGTCCTGGCTTGGATACTAAAATTGTTAGTAAAGACTTGCTGGTTAGTTTGTTGAAAGTGTGCAAATCCCCTGTTGTAATCGATGCTGATGCTCTAAATGTTTTGTCAGGTATGAAATTTTTTCTGAAACTTATTAAACCAGAGACTATTTTAACACCGCATCCAAAGGAATTTGAAAGACTTTTTGGAAAATTTGATAATTCGTGGCAGAAAATAGAATTTATGCAAAAAACATCTGTCGAAAAATCAATTGTAATTATTCTTAAAGGTGGAATCACTGCTATTTCGTTGCCCAACGGACGAGTTTTCTTTAATACAGACGGAAATCCTGGAATGGCAACAGGCGGAAGTGGTGATGTGCTGACTGGTGTTATTGCTTCATTTTTGGCACAAGGATATTCATCAGAAATGGCTGCAATTCTTGGCGTGTATTTCCACTCTAAAGCTGGAGATTTTGCCAAACAAAAAGTCGGAGAAATGGCACTATCTGCTTCTGATATTATCAATAATTTATCTCAGGTATTTTTGAAGTTTGAAATGGAAGCTAAATGAACAAGTTCTAAATGAGAAATCTCTATTTCAATTTATTAGTGTACTAGAAAAATCAAACTAGACAATAATGAGATTTCTCCCTTCGGTCGAAATGACCAACAGTTACGTTATTGGGGAGGGGCTTGGTGGCGGCCTTGCCGCCACCAAGCCCCTCCTCTCCTAAACCCTCTAAATAACCTGTCATTTCGACCAAAGGGAGAAATCTGTTAATTATACCAAAATGTTACCAAAGCATCCGATAAATTCTTCATCTATTTCCGTTTTACTTCACTTAAAGTTTTAACTGTAAGTGCTGCTATGCTGGAAATTTGAAGATTGTAAAACAAAAATATCTTTTAAATTTATTTTGGGCGTTTTGATATCAAATTGGTATAACTTGATAATTTCAGAACTCCTGATTTATTCCCAAACCAGTAATCCCCAGATTTTAAAATTAGCCTTAAATTTATAGTAGAATTTTGACTTTACATTGCCGACAAAAAAATCAAATCCTATTTCTGCCAGTAAATTGGAGGCAATGTAAACGTCAGTAAATAAACCAACAAAAATCATATCGAACTTAGGTTAATAAAGTTAAAAGTCCGGTAGACGAAACATTTCAAAATTGCATGAATTTTAAATATAATTTTATCGGACAACAGTAATTTTAATTTTCCAAAGATTTCGTATATTTGCATTTATTCTTAAAACCAATTTTTATGAAGAAAATTATTGTATTACTAAGTGTGCTTGGAATTGGATTATTGGCATTTGCACAAATAAACGTGGTTCCAATTACTAATACTGTACTGCAAATTAAGAAAAATGCGACTGTGTATTATCTGCCGCAGACATTAATACATGTAAAAGTTGATGTGAAAACCTCTAAGTTTATTCCTGGTCCATTTTATAACTTTGCTGAAAAATACTTGTCAATTAACGATGCTCCTAAAAAATCTTATACTTATTCTGATATTACTGCAGTTGAGTTTGTGCAAGTTTCTGTAATTGATCCCTTGGCAGGTTTTATAGTATTAGACAATAAGGGATCGCTGTGTTTTGATAATCGTGGTGTAATTACTGCTTATAATGAAAATGTTGATAATCAAACGGTGTTAAATGAATTAAAATATCAAAATTTACCCGAATACTTTGATTTAGATTCCCCTTTTTATACTGATTATGGTGTAAAAAGAAATTTTATTGGAATAACAGATACTACATATAAAGTTATACAGTTAGATTCTATTTTTCAAAAAATCCCAGTTTACAATACTGTGATTACAAGCAAAGACTTTGAGCAAAAAGCCGAAGAAGCGGCAAATTACATCATTAAAATGCGTAAAAGAAGATTCAAGCTACAAACAGTACAATTTGATGGCGAAAAACCTCCAAAAGATATAAAATTTCTTATAAAACAACTTGATAAACTTGAAGCTCAATATCTCGAATTGTTTATCGGTAAAGAAATATCCGTAAATAATAGTTTTTATTACACATTTAAACCTCTAACGGACCATAAATCTGGTAAAATCGAGATGTTTCAATTATCCGAAGAAAGAGGAATATGTCAGACCGCAGCCGAGGACACTGAACCTGTTTATCTGAAATACCAAAATTGTGCGTGGACTGCAGAATTGGATAGTTTTTATAGCCGACAAACAAAATTAAAAGAAAAAGAGAAAACCAAAGGCTTATTTTATCGAATTCCAGGGCATGGTGGACTTAGTGTAGAGTTTGACGGTAATACTTATGCAAAACAAACTTTTGTAATTCCTCAGTATGGTACTTTGACAAATTTACCATCAAAAATGTTTAAAAATAAGCATCTAAAAATAATATTTGATGTCGAAAATGGTTCTATTAAGAGAATCTGCAATGAATGACAGTCAATTGTAAATATTATTTTTACTTAATCTTTTTTTTGTTGTCAAGCACGTATTTGTTTGGACAAACTGAGCTGCATTTTTTTAAGCGTCAATTAGTTGCTGATGATTTCTTAATGGATATCAAAAAAATCACTAGAGATAGTGCCGATTTAAACATTATCCTTAACGAGTATAGAGTTGATTATTTCGCTCAAGGGTACATTACAGCAGGTTTTGATAGCATTGTTGCGGACACTTCCAAAATATTTGCATATTTTACTATGGGCAACAAATTTGAGTGGGATAAACTTGATTTTATTTTGCCAGACGAGTTTAAGAATGTTTATGAAAAGAAAATTTTGCGGCGTAAAATTTTTGATATCAATAGCTTACAAAAAGTTTTTAGAAACGCATTAACAGATGTCGCAGATAAAGGATATCCTTTTGCTCACATAATTACAGATTCGTTGGCAATAAAGTCTGACAGCTTGATATATGCTCGCTTGAAACTTGATGCAGGAGATAAATTTTATTTTGATAGTGTGCATATTAAATCGGACACTAAAATAAGGCAACATTATATTGAAAGTTATTTGGAAATAAAAAAATCAGATATTTTTTCGATGGGAAAAGTAAATCAAATCAATAATAAGTTAAAAAATCTAAGATTTATTGAGCAAACAAGACCTTTTCAATTAGCATTTGGAGATAATAATGCCGATATATTACTATATCTAAAAAAGAAAAAGTCTAATAGTTTTAACGGCATGATAGGGATATTGCCAAATAATAAAACTACTGGTAAATTATTGGTAACAGGAGATATTAATTTATATCTATTGAATAGTGTAGGAGCAGGGGAGCTGTTTTCTTTTAAGTGGCAAAAATTTGAGTTGTTAAGTCAAAATTTAAAAACGGAGTTTTCTTTGCCTTATTTATTTCGCTCTCAATTTGGGGTAGGTGTTAAATTTGACATCGAAAAGAAAGACTCAACTTATGTAAATACCGATTTTACAGGACGATTAATTTATGGAAGCAATACCGCAAATGGAACGGAGTTCTTTTTTAGACGCAAAACTTCTTATTTGTTGGGGAAAGATGAAAATCTTACCGATACGAATTACTCGGGATTTAGTTCAAACTTGTTTGGTCTTAGTTATAGATTTATTAAAACTGATAATAACATGTCGCCTCGTTCTGGTATTATTCTCGATTTGAGTACTTCGTTTGGTACAAAAAACCAGCAAATAGAAGAAGAAATTAAACCGTTATTTCAAAATGTTTCATTTGTGTCGTTGAGTGCATATATACCTTTGTTTTCATATATTAGCATTAAGTTACGCACTTACACATCAATGATTTATTCGGAAAAAATATTTGACAATGAGCTTGATCGTATCGGAGGTTTAAATAGTATTCGTGGTTTTGACGAATTATCTCTTCCAGTTTCGTCGTATAGTATTTTTAACACTGAATTACGGTATCTGTTTGAGGAGCAATCAGCATTATTTTTATTTTACGATATAGCATATACTGAAAAACGTTTTACTACTGCGGATAATTATAATATTTTGATGGGTGTTGGTGCAGGACTTGATCTTAATACAAATGCAGGTATTTTTTCAATTGTTTTTGCAGTAGGTAAGCAAAACGAAAATCCGTTTCTTTTTAATAGTTCAAAAATCCATTTTGGATATCGTAGCACATTTTAATTTTGATTTTGCGATGAGCTTGTTTCTTGTTCATCTCCTTGATTTAACTTGTGAATGTCTTTTATTAGAATTTGTAAAAATGTTTGATTCATAAAGTTGTTTTCGAAGATTTGATAACAAAGATCAAATGCTTTATACTCTTTTATATATTCAAAAAAGTGTCCAAAATTGAAACCAATACCGTCTATGCAGCGATTATCTCCAAGATGTTGAATTATTTTTAACTTAATGTGGTCGGAGGTTTTTCCAACTTGCTTTATACTGCCGTTGTCGTAAACACCATCTGATACAAATGTAGGAGTCATGTTTCCTGGACCAAAAGGTGCAAATTGTTTGAGCAAACGATAAAACTTTGGTGTAATATCCTTTATTTCGATTTTCATATCAGCAATAATTACTGGTATTCTTTGGTCTTCTGTAATAGTATTTCTTACATAATCTTCGAATCTTTGTTTAAAAGGCTCCAGATTTTCGATTTTCAATGTTAATCCTGCTGCATACATGTGCCCTCCAAAGTTCTCTAAGAGGTCGCTGCACGATTCAATAGCATCGTATAAATTATATCCAGGTACAGATCTTGCGGATCCAGTTACCATGCCGTTGCTTTTTGTTAAAACTACGGTGGGTCGATAATATGTCTCGGTAAGTCGTGAGGCAACAATGCCAATTACTCCTTTATGCCAATCTTCGGAATAAACGACAGTAGAGTAAGCATTTTTTGATATTTCGTTTGACGCAACCATTTCTAAGGCTTGGTCAGTGATGTCGTGGTCAAGTTCTTTTCGACTGGTGTTAATGACATTTATTTCTAAACCTGCTTTTTCGGCAAATTTATCGTTTTCGGTTATCAATAATTCTACTGCGGTTTTGCCAGACTCCATCCGTCCTGCTGCATTTATGCGAGGTCCTATTTTAAAAACAATGTCATTTACTTGAATTTCCTTATCGGTTAAACCAGTTATTGTAATTATGCTTTTTAGTCCTGGACATGGATCATTGTTTAGTTGTTGCAGACCAAAATATGATAATATTCGGTTTTCTCCTGTAAGTGGCACAATATCAGAGCCTATGCTAACAACAACAAGATCAAGATTTTTGTAAAGTGGTTCGGGAGGTGCTTGCTTGGTATGACAAAGTGCCTGCATTAGTTTAAATGCAACTCCTGCTCCCGATAGTTCTTTATAAGGATAATCGCAGTCAACTCTTTTGGGATCAAGTATTGCAAATGCTTCGGGGAGTTCTGCTCCAGGATTGTGGTGATCACAGATTATTAAATCTATCTGTTTTTCGTTGGCATATTTTGTTTTTTCAATTGCTTTTATGCCACAATCAACCGCAATTACAAGACTACAATCGTTGTCCTTTGCATAATCGATACCTTGAAATGAAATTCCATAACCTTCGTTATATCTATCCGGAACATAAAACCAAAGTTTATCGTGAAAGTTTTTCAGATAATTATAGACTACCGATACTGCTGTTGTACCATCAACATCATAATCTCCATAAATTAGAATATGTTCGTTTGATTCAATGGCTTTTATAAGACGAGCAACTGCTTTGTCCATGTCTTTCATTAAAAATGGATCATGAAGATCACTTAATTCGGGTCTAAAAAAAACTCGGGCTTCTTCGTATGTCTCTATGCCTCGCTGAACTAATAAATTCCCAATTTTTGTGTCAATATTTAATAAAGATGATAGGTTTTCAACCTTTCCAATATCCGCATTTTCTTTAATTAACCAACGTTTCTCTATCATGTGACTTATGTCGTTTCATTTTTACAATAGTAACAAAAAAAAATATCATTTTATATGTTTTTATTTATTAGTTGCGAAAAGTTATTATTTGATTAGATTTTCAGTTCTACAAAAAGGTTAGTGTTTTGTTAGCTAGAGTTGGTAAGCTAAGATTTTAGTTTAATGCGTTTTTCGTGCCTTAAAAGTGTATTATTTCGCTCTTATATCTTATATTTGCAAAAAAATTGATTTTATGGATCATACAGGATTAAGTGAACAGGAGATATTACGCCGCGAAGCATTGGTAAAATTAAATGAATTAAGTATTGATGCGTATCCAGCAGCAGAGTATCCAGTAAATATTTACTCAACAGATATTTTGGCACAATTTAAAGATGAAAATATGCCTGATAAATTAAAGGCTGTTTGCATTGCAGGTAGAATTATGTCGCGTCGTATTATGGGTAATGCCTCATTTGCTGAGCTACAAGATAGTAAAGGACGAATTCAAGTTTATTTTAAACGTGATGATATTTGCCCAGGAGATGATAAAACTATGTACAATGTCGTTTTTAAGAGGCTATTGGATATTGGTGATATTATTGGTGTTAAAGGTTATGCGTTTCGCACCCAAGTTGGTGAGATTTCGGTGCATGTAACTGAGTTTACTGTTTTATCAAAGTCCTTACGTCCTATACCAATAGTTAAAGAAAAAGACGGACAGGTGTATGATGCTTTTACTGATCCAGAAATGCGTTATAGACAGCGTTATGTCGATTTAATTGTAAATCCACAGGTTAGGGATGCTTTTGTAAAAAGAACAAAGATTATTAATACTATGCGAGAGTTCTTTAATAATCAAGGGTATCTCGAAGTTGAAACACCAATTTTACAACCAATAGCTGGAGGTGCTGCGGCTCGTCCGTTTATCACTCATCATAATGCTCTAAATATTCCTCTTTACCTCCGAATTGCAAACGAATTGTACCTTAAACGTTTAATTGTAGGTGGTTTTGACGGAGTTTACGAATTTGCAAAAGATTTTCGTAACGAAGGTATGGATCGTACTCATAATCCTGAGTTTACAGTACTTGAAATATACGTTGCTTATAAGGATTATAAGTGGATGATGAATTTTACCGAAGAAATGGTTGAAAAGGTTGCTCTTGCATTGCATAATACAACTAAACTTAAACTTGGCGATAAAGAAATTGACTTTAAACGCCCGTTTAAGCGTGTTACAATGTATGATGCAATTAAAAAATATACAGGTTATGATATTGGTGGAAAATCAGAAGATGAATTGCGTCAAATTTGTCAAGAGCTTGGAATAGAGACCGATAAAGCTATGGGTAAAGGTAAACTGATTGATGAGATATTTGGCGAAAAATGCGAAAGTAATTTTATTCAACCAACTTTTATTATTGATTATCCTGTTGAAATGTCGCCTTTAACAAAAAAACATCGTGAAGTTGAAGGATTAACAGAACGTTTTGAACTTTTTGTTAATGGTAAAGAGCTTGCAAATGCTTATTCGGAGCTTAACGATCCAATTGATCAACGCGAAAGGTTTGAAGATCAAATGCGTTTATCTGCAAAAGGCGATGACGAAGCAATGTTTATAGATAAAGATTTTCTTAAAGCTCTCGAGTATGGTATGCCGCCAACTTCAGGAATGGGCATTGGTATTGATAGATTGACAATGGTTATGACTGATAACGTATCAATACAAGATGTGCTATTCTTCCCTCAAATGAGACCTGAGAAAAAACTTGAAGAAATTGACGAAAGTGTTTTTGTCGAAATAGGTATTGATGAAGATTGGGCAAAAGTCTTGGTAAAAACTGGAATTCATTCTGTTAAAGCCTTAAAAGAAGCAAATCCTAACAAATTGCATCAAACAATTTGTGGCTATAATAAAAAAAGTCAATTAGGGCTAACCAATCCTTCGCAGGAACAGGTAAAAGGCTGGATAGAGAATTGATGAGTTGGCTCAGCAAAATATGTTTATTGTTGTGTATTGTTGTTTTATACGCAACTAATACTTTTGCATTTAATAGCTTGCATGAAATTAAAATCGAACCTGAATTTGCCGTTGTGAAAGGTATGGAGGCTAAAATTAAGCTGTTAGCTTTTGATAGTTTGGGTAATGCAATTCCAGTAAACTGTTTTTCGTCTGTTTACGTAAATAATGAAAAAATTGATGTCTATTTTTCTGATGGGTTAGCGGTTTTTTATTATAAATTTGAAAAAGCTACTATTATAAGCATAAAATGTGCTGATGTTGAAGTCGAAAAAGAAGTAAATCCAATCCCATTGTGGTTCTCAATATTACCTCCTTTGATAGCTATATTATGTGCATTACTTTTTAAAGAGGTGTTTTCGGCTTTATTTTTGGGATTGTTTAGTGGTACATTTATTATTTACTTGTATTCTGGTGTTAGTATATTTAGTGCTTTTTTTAAATCTGTTTTTTCAATCGTAGATAAGTATGTAATCGAAGCACTCTCGGAGTCAACTCATATTTCGATAATAGTGTTTTCGATGCTCATTGGTGGGACAGTGCATATTATTACTAAGAATGGCGGAATGCAAGGAGTTATAAACGTTCTGTCGAAGTATGCTAAAACTGCTCGTTCGGGACAATTAGTTACTTGGCTTTTGGGACTTTTGGTGTTTTTTGATGATTATGCAAATACCTTAGTCGTTGGTAATACTATGCGTCCTGTAACTGATAAATTGCGAATCTCACGCGAAAAACTTGCTTATATCGTTGACAGTACAGCCGCTCCAGTAGCATCAATTGCATTTGTTACAACGTGGATAGGGGCAGAGTTAAGTTATATACAGTCAACTCTTGTTAAATTGCAGATAGACGAAAGTGCATATAATATCTTCTTTGCGAGTTTAAAATATTCGTTTTATCCTATCCTTGCACTAATTTTTGTGTTTTTATTGATTTGGTCACGTAGAGATTTTGGCCCAATGTATCATAGTGAAAAACGTGCGAGAAGTAAAGGCGTAAATGTGGCAAGTCTCGAAAAGAAAATCGAACACGATTTAAAAGATTTTGAAAGTGAAAAGAAAATTAAACCTAGGGTCTTAAATGCAATTATACCTATTGCTGTGATAGTGTTTGGAACAATTACTGGATTAATTTATACTGGTTGGGATTCTAATATATGGAATGACGAATCTTTAGGCTGGCTAACAAAAATTTCGGGAATTATTGGAAATTCTGACTCATATAAATCTTTAATCTGGGCATCGCTTAGTGGGCTTCTTGTTGCAATTGGGCTTAGTTTAACACAAAATTTACTTAAATTAAAGGAAGCCACAGAAGGAATGATTGCAGGTTTTAAATCTATGCTAACAGCAGTAATGATTTTAACTCTTGCTTGGTCATTGGCTGGACTTATTAGCGATTTGCATACAGCCGACTTTATTACACTGTCTATTAGTTCAACTAATATGACTCCTCAATTTTTGCCTTTTGTTACTTTTCTTGTGTCTGGGTTAATTGCTTTTAGTACTGGCTCATCGTGGGGTACAATGGCAATTATGTATCCGCTTATTTTGCCAACAACATGGTTGTTGTGTGGACGAGCTGGATTGCCTTATGAAGAGTCAATCGGTATCTTTGCTCATGTTGTCTCAACTGTAATTGCAGGCTCGGTTTTTGGTGACCACTGTTCGCCAATATCAGATACTACTATTCTTAGCTCATTGGCATCTTCTTGTAATCATATACAGCATGTAAAAACACAAATGCCTTATGCAATTACCGTAGCAATCGTGGCTTTGATTATCGGAACTTTACCTATTGCCTACGGGGTAAGTGTTTTTGTGGTTTATCCTGCGATGATTGGAACGCTTTGGCTAATTATTAGGTACTATGGTAAAAAAACCTAGGCTAAATAAACTGAAGCTATTAGCTAAATTTTGCGTCTCGAAAAACAACAAAATAGCTGCATCAATTCTGCATACTTTATTATTTGACAAACTCTAAGTAAACATAAGCCTATAAAAATTGTTAATTTTGTCAAATGGAAATACTTAAACTTTTAATACCAGCTTTAATAATTATAGTTATTGTCGTACTTGGATTAGGAATAGGAATATTTTTTGGAAAGAAAAAGAAATTCCCTACAACTTCTATCAGTGGCAATAAAGAAATGGCAAAACGTAATATTACTTGTGCCTCGCATGATGAAAGACAAGCTTGTGGACTTAAGAGCGGTTGTTGTGGCGGCGGAAAGTCTTTGGATTAGAATTTATATTGTAAATTATTATTGTTTGATGAAAATCAAAAATTAAATTATGTAGCAATGAGATTTCTCCCTTCGGTCGAAATGACAAACGTTCTATCGGGCAGTAATAATCGCTAGATAACAGTTCTGTTTGTTTATCAATCTCAAATATGGCTTTTTTTACGTGTTACCAACATAAAAAAATTTGGTTTTGATCTTAATGTAAAGTATATTTGTCTTTTAGTACAATGTGCTTTACAATTATTACAATTATTATCAATGGACAAAACTCAAAAAGATTTTAACTTATTACCTCCGATTTTTAAGAAAATTGCATTCGGAATCATATTGATAGTCATCTTGTTCGTAATCCTTAATGTGACAAAAGTACTAAGGATAGACAAACAAATTGCTAAGACAATTACGATGTCATTTTTTCTAATTGCTTTGCTATTGTTAGCGATAACTAAAAATAAAATAGAAGACGAGTTAACTTTAAGAATTAGATTAAAAGCCTTTGCTGCGTCATTTTTATATGGAGTTGCTTTTGTGATAGTTAAACCATTTGTAAACTTACTTTTTGATGGCACTTTTTTATTAGATATGGGGGTTGAGCAACTCTTATTAAGCATGTTTTTCTTTTATTTTATAATGATGTTTATTATGAAAAGGAGCATATAGTGAAAAACACAATTAAAATACAAAGAGCTATCAAAGATTTGACACAAGAAGATCTTGCAAATTTGATTGGAGTTTCGAGGCAAACAGTTAATTCTATTGAAAATAACAGATATATCCCGTCAACATTGCTTGCATTAAAAATATCAAAAGTGTTTGAGAAGAATGTAAATGATATTTTCGAGTTAGAGGAAAGCGATTAATCTAAGGCTGTAATAATCTCTCTCAATTTTTTTTCTTCATTTTCCCAATTTAACTCTTGTGCTGCGTTTTTGCAGTTCTGGTGAAATTTATTTAATTGAGTATTGTCTGCCAAGAGTGATTGTAAGTATTCGGCTAATTCTTGAGGATTAGAAGTTTTAATATTAATTCCGCAATTATAATTGTTTACAATTTTGCTCATTTCGGGCAAGTCAGAGCAAATAACGGGTACCCCTGCTTGTATATAATCAAATATTTTATTTGGTAAACTGTATTTGTAATTCAGACTTTTGCCTTGCTCTAATGAGAATCCTACGCGTGCTGTTTTTGTGAGATTGTATAAAGCGTCAAAATCGAGAACGCCCACAAATTTTATCTTCTTACTTAAATTAAGTTCGTTTGTAAGTTGTTGTAATTCTTTTTCAAGATTCCCTTTTCCTGCAATAAAAAGTTGATAATCAGGTATGTACTGCATCATCTCTATCATTATTTCGATTCCTCGTTCTTTATTTAAGGCTCCTTGATAAATTAGTAATTTAGGACGTGTTTTATAATCATTAGAAAATGTGCGTAATTGCGGTAAGTTTCTTATGACTTGCATATTTATGTCATAAAGTTTATTGTAATAATCTGCAATTGGTTGGCAGACAGTATATGATGCTCCTGCTCGCTTAATGAACTTTTTCTCAATTTTTAACCAGATTTTCTTTTTACGTGGTTTGTTTTCTAATTCGGGTACTTCGGTAAAAAGTTCATGAGAATCATAAATTATTTTAACTTTTTTTAATTTAGATGCAATTCCAGCAGATGCAAGACAATCTAAATCGTTTGCTAAAATAAAATCTGCTTTATTGAAAATATAGTAAATTAGCAGTCGTGCGTTAAGACATACGTAAAACATAAGCCCTTTATTAAATAAAAGTCTGAATCTTTTTGTTTTGTATTGTCGGTAAATAGTAGGGCTGTTCTTTAGTTTCCGCCCACAAAGTACAACATCATAGCCAAAATTTGTTAAACTGCTACATATCCTATTTACACGTTGGTCAATAACGAGATCGTTGGATACACTAACTATAATTTTCTTATTTGGCATCTTATATTTTTTTCAAAGATAATATTTATTTATTTTTGTATCAAATTACATTATAATGAAAGATATCCCGAATTATTGTCTTAAATCTCTTAATACTTTTAAAATAGATGTTAATGCTGACAGATTTATAAGTTTTGATAATCTTTATGAGTTTTTATTATTTGCGAAAGAAAATAAAAATATTTTTAAACAAAAATTTATTGTAACAGGAGAGGGGAGTAACCTCCTTTTCACAAAAGATTTTAATGGAACTGTAATTCATCCCGAAACAAATATTTTTGGAATTTTAAAAGAAACAGATACTCATTATATTGTGCAATCAGAGGCAGGTTTAAAATGGGATGATTTTGTTGATGAGACACTAAAATTGAGGGCGTATGGTCTTGAAAATCTTTCACTTATTCCTGGTACCGTTGGGGCAAGCGTTGTGCAAAATATTGGTGCTTACGGAGTTGAGGTTGGCGACTTTGTTGATAAGATTAAATATATTTGTCTTGAAGAGTTTGTAATAAAAACTATAACTGGCGAAGATTGTGGGTTTTCGTATCGTAACAGTATATTTAAAAATGAGTTAAAGAATAAAGCGATAGTTGTTGCTGTTGATTTTAAATTAAAAAAGAAACCAGAATGTAATACTAATTATGCTGATATTCAAAGTTATGTTGCTGATAACGTGCCGGTTACACCAATGTTCATTCGTGATGTTGTAATTAAAATTCGAAATAAAAAGTTGCCTGATCCCGATATTATTGGTAATGCGGGTTCATTTTTTAAGAATCCTGTAATTGATAAACTGCAATTTGATGATTTACTAATAAAATTTTCTGATTTACGATATTATGATTTACATAATGGAAAATATAAAATTGCTGCAGCTTGGTTAATTGATGTTTGTGGATTTAAAGGTTTTGAGCATAAAGGTGCAGCGGTTCACGAAAATCAGGCACTTGTGTTAATTAATAAGTTGGGACAAGCAAAAGGTCAAGATATTAAAGAGCTTGCAGATATTATTCAAAATAAGGTGCAAGCAAAATTTGGATTAATACTTGAACCTGAAGTGATAATTTTGTAGTGGAGTAAGAGAATTTATTACATTATAAATGTTTAATTACAAAAAGAGGCTGCTAATTAGCAGCCTCTTTTTGTTTGATATTGTTTTAGAAATACTATTTGAATACCGTTACATTACCTGCATAAGTATAATCTTTACCATATTTGTCTCTTAATGTTACAACATAAGAGTAAACACCTTGAGGGACGTAATCGCCTTTATCTAAATTATAGCGACCTTTCCAGTGAGTATTCCAATCTTTAGTTGTAAATATCATTTCACCCCAGCGATTATAAATGGTCATTTGATAGTTTTCTTCGTCAACACCTACACCGATAGGATAGAATTCGTCATTGCCTGGACTACGCAAATTAATTGCTGTTGGAAAATAGATTCTGTGGTCATCAATAATCTCAATTATTTTTGTAACCGTATCGAGACAGCCTTCTTGACTATATACAGTTAGTGTAACAGGGAATTCGCCTTGTGCCATATAAACATGAACTGGATTTTGATTTCCTGATACTATACCATCTCCAAACTCCCATTCCCATGCAATAGCACCAATCGATTGGTCTTCGAAGTCAATCTCGGGCTCAAATAAGCCAGTTGACCATGGAAATGCAACGAAGTCCGCTATTGGATTGTCATAAATTTTTAATGATATACGTGTACTGTCGATACAGCCCATAGGTGTTTTTACAATAGCGAGTATATTGTAACTACCAGTTTCATTAAATATGTGTATAGGGCGTTTTAAATCAGAATAATTATCTGTTCCCGAGTTCTCATCGTCAAATTCCCAATAATATGTATATGTTAAATTTTCGGTATTATTGTCAAATGTAACAGATAAAGGAGTACAACCTGTGTACGGATTTCTGCTAAGATGTACCTCTGGAGATGGTGATACTACTGCTGTAACGTAAGCAGTATCACGAGGCGTAGTACAACCATCCGAAACAATTACTCTAAAGTCAGTATTTATAAGAGGACTGATAGCAAGAGTATTTTCTGTGGTTATTATGCCGTTACCCCAATCATATACGTAGTTGCCATCTCCACCTGTAACATTTGCTAAAAGAGTAGATACTTGTCCTTGGCATATGGCGTTTGGAGTAGTTACAATTAATGATAATGGTGGTAATACTTCAATATGAATGTTTGCTGGCTCTGATGCACAATTTCGAGAATCGTACGCAATTACTTGATAATCTGTTGTTGTTATTGGGCTTACCAAGTAAGATGTTCCGTTGCCTAAACCTGCCCACGACAGATTATAAGGCGGAACTCCGCCAGCCGCACTAGCCGAAACTATCGCTTGTTGACCAATACAAATTGTGCGTCCTGATTCTGGATATACAACCACCTCTTCGGGACTGCTAATTGGGAATTGAGCAAACACAACACAATCATCCTGATCCGTAATCGTAACATTATAAACTCCAGCAGCTAATGTGTTGGAAAATGCCTCATCGCTAACATTTGGTCTCCAGTCGTATATGTAAGGGTTAGTCCCTCCAGAAACAAATATCTGTGCAAATCCATCGTTGTCGCCAAAACAGGTAACTCCGTTAAATAGTACATTATCTAAATTTAGTGAGTTTGTTGAATTGAGAGTAACAGTATTGCTAGTCGTACAGCCGTTTCCATCAGTAATAGTAACTGAGTATGTTCCCGGAGCTAAATTTTCTAAATGTCCACCTGTCATATTGCCAGGATTCCATTGATATGTATAACTTCCTGTGCCTCCAAATATTTGGTCTATATAGGCAACTCCATTGTCAAATCCACATGTTGAATTTTCAGTAACAAAACTTGCATTTATGGCAGCAGGTTCATTTACGATGAAAGTTTCTGTAATAAAGCAGCTAGCATCTTCTTCATCATAAACAACAACCGTATAAGCCGCAGCTGTAAGACCTTCGACAATTGCTGAGTTTTCTCCAATTTGTGGCCAACTTATTAGGTAGTTCCCTGTTCCTCCAGATGGGTAAATACTAATCATACCATCGTTACCCGAATTACAAAGAGTGTTTACAACGTCCCCAGTAATTGATAAAGGAGTCGGTTCCGAGATTGTTACGCTTGTTGTTGCTTGGCATCCATTGGCATCTGTTACGCTTAAAGTATAAACTCCTGCACATAAATTATTGGCTGTAACTAATCCAGAGCCACTCGACCAAGAATATGTATATGGGCTTGTTCCACCCGAAACAAGAGCGGTTGCGGTTCCATTGCAGAAGCCAGCACAGCTTACATTAGTATAATTTGCTATCGAAACTATTAGTGGAGTGGGTTCAATTATACTTGTACTTCCAACTGCTGAGCATCCGTGATCATCGATAACTGTTACTGTATAGTTTCCCTGTGCAAGGTTAATTGCTAAAGCTGTCGGTTGACCATTATTCCATAATATAGAATTATTGGTAGTTGTGCTTGTGAAAATAACTTCAGCCGTACCACTTGCATTTCCGTTACAGTTTACATTAGAGACTATAATATTGGTAATTTGAGGACCATTGATATCACTTAATCCGATTGTTTGGCTAACACTACAATTATGTGCATCGGTAATAGTAACAGTATAGCTTCCCGATTGGAGATTGCTTAAAGTACTTGATGTGCCTGATACAGGAGACCAAGCATAGCCAAAAGGAGAGGTGCCACCTGTTGCTCCAACAGAAATTGAACCATCAGAGCTACCACAAACAGGTTCGGTAATGTTTTGTATATTTATTCCTAATATTGCTGGACTGTTAATGCTTGTTGATGAATATGTTTCACAACCATTAGAATCAGTAAGTGTCAAGTTATATATGCCAGCACATAGGTTAAATATTGTTGGTGTTACTTCATTGTTTGACCATAAGTATGAATATGTACCTGAGCCTCCAGATGGCATTGCGGTAATTGTCCCATTACATGCACCATTACATAATTCGTTGGTAGCATTTAGTGTAACATTTAATACAGGAGGGACACCAACCAAAATGCATGTATCAATAGTGCAGCTATTATTATCTAGTACTGTTACACAATGTTGTCCTGGAGCTAGTCCAATTGGATTTGAAATAACTTGACCATTATCCCATACATAATCGTAAGGGGGTGTTCCTCCAGTAATTGTAATACTTACACTTGCATTAGTGCTTCCATTACATTGAGCATCATTTATTGTTACATCTGCAAAAACCATTTGTGTAGGTGAGGACACGTTAATTGAATTTGAGGCAGTACAACCATTATTGTCAGTAACCATTAATGTATGCGTTCCGGTACATAGACCTGTTGCGGTTGCTGTTGATTGGCCTGTGCCACTCCATAAGTAAAAATACGGAGGCGTGCCACCAAATGGTGCTGCTGTTGCTGTTCCAGTACAATTGCCATTGCATGATGTTGCAGAACTAGTTATAGGAACAGTTATAAAAGTAGGTTCGGTAATGGTGTAATTTCTTGTTGCATAACAATTATTAGCATCTAAAATAACAACAGAATAATTACCGTCACAAAGTCCTGATTGATCTTCGTTAGTTGGTGTTACTCCTATGCCCGCCCAAGTGTAGGTGTAGGGCGAAGTTCCTCCAAAAGCAGTGATGTCAATGCTACCGTTGCATGTATTTTGACAGCTTGCATTATTAATAACTTCAATTACATTAAGTATATTTGGCTCTGTAAGGTTTACGCCCGTAGTTGCAGCACAGCCAGTATTTAAATCAGTAACAACAACGCTGTAGTTACCTGCACATAAATTAGTTGCTGTTGCAGTAGTTTGTGTGGGTACTGAGCTCCAGTTGTATTGATACAAACCGCTACCACCCGATAAACTTACTGTTGCAGTTCCATTACAAGTTCCGTTACAGGTAATATCGTTACTATTTGAGATTGTCGCAACTGGTCCATTTATATCACTAATTGGATATGCTACTATTATTTGGCAGCCTTTGTTGTCTGTAATTGTTACAGTATAGCTACCTGCTGGTATGTTGAAAATATCTTGGGTTAATTGACCAGCACCACTCCATGCATACGTATATGGTTGGGCACCACCACTTACGGTAAGATCTATCGCCCCATCAGATTGTCCACAGTTTGATGGCGTAATAGCGGCAGATGCGACAATTGGAAGTCCATCAACTAGGGTGGTATTAGCACTAATGCTACATCCATTATCATCGGTGGCTGTAACAGAATACGTACCTGCACTCAAGTTATTAGCTGTTTGTGTGATTTGTAAATCGCTCCATATAAATGAGAAAGGACTGGTTCCACCACTAACATTGGCAAAAGCATTGCCATTAGTACCTCCATAACAATTTATAGGAGGTGCAACAATATTTAAGCTTAATCCTGCTGGTTGTCCAATTATCGCACTTGTTACAGTAGAACAGCCGACATTATCTTCTACGGTAACATAATATGTATCAGGTCCTAAATTGGTAGCAGTTGGGTTAGTTTGTACTGGTGTAGTACTCCATTCATAAGAATATGGCGGAGTTCCTGAAGCTACCGAAACTGTTGCCCAACCATCATTCTCTCCGTTACATCCAACATCTTCTTGTGCTGATATAATTGCAGTAGGTCCAGGAATATCAACAATACTTGCCGAGCCTGTCTGGCTGCATCCATGGTCGTCTGTTACGGTTACAAGATACGGATTACCTGTAGATGTTAAACCTGTGTTTGTCATACTTGCTGTTGCTCCTCCAGCCGACCATGACCAAAGGAAAGGAGAAGTACCTCCAATTGGAGTGGCTGTTGCCGAACCAGTAGGCATTCCACAATTTGCAGTTGTTGTAGAAATATTTAATAGTAATTCTGCAGGTTCTACAATGTTGTAATTTAATGTTTCAACACATGAGTTATTATCTGTAATTTGAACAGAATGATTACCTCCACAGAGATTTAGATTTAAGTTTGAATTTGGATTTGACCCGCTTGACCATAAATAATTATATGGTGCAGTACCGCCACTTACGTTTATTTGAGCTTCTCCATCACAATCTCCAAAACAAGTAGTAGGAACAGTACTAACTAAATTTATTGTGATAGGTAGTGGTTGAGTGATTGTGATGTTATCACTTGCAGTGCAACCAAAATTATCTGTAACTTGTACAGAAACACTTCCTGTGCCAATTCCTGAAACATTACTTGTTAAATTTGCAGTTGTTTCATTTAATCCAGATGACCAGTTGTAAGTGTAATTTGGAGTTCCTCCTGTAACAGTTGCTAGTGCTGTTCCACTAGTGCCTCCAGCACAAAGAACATTTGTGCCAGTTACATTTACAGTTATGCCACCAATATCATCTACAAAGCCATTTGCTTGAGCAGTACAAGCATTATTATCGGTTACAATAACTGTGTAAGTGCCTGTCGGGATGTTAGTTGCAGTTGGTGTTGACTGCGGTGGAGTAGTATTCCATGTGTAATTTGTATAAGGGGGTGTGCCTCCAGCAGGACTTGCAGTAATTGCACCATCCGATAATCCACAGTGTGCATCTACAATATTTATAGTTGTTACTGTGAGTTGAGGAGGTTGAGATATATTTACTGTTTCAACAACACTACAGCCAGCTTCGGTTACAGTTACAGTATGATTGCCTTGACAAAGTCCTGTTGCTGTTTGCGTAATTTGTCCATTATCCCATAAGTAAGTAAATGGACCTGCTCCTACAGGTGTAGCAGTTGCAGAACCGTTACAATTGCCAAAACAGTCCACATCGTTAATAACACTTGTAGTAACAGTAAATGGTACTCCTGCGTCACTAACGTTTACAGTGTTTGCGGCAGTACAACCAGCACCGTCTGTCACTGTAACTGTGTATGTTCCTGCTGCAACTGTAATTGTCGCTGTAGATCCTCCATTTGACCAACTATATGTTGGGGGAGGAGTATGTCCAGTAACTGTAACACTTGCTGTTCCATTTGGCATTCCACAAGTAGCATCTGTAGAACTCATAGTGAGAACCATTGCAGTGGGTTCGGTAATGGTAAAGGTCTCTACTACATTACATGCAGCATTAGAGCCGTCAGCGACGGTTACAGTATATGTTCCATCGCATAAACCTCCTGTGGTTTGGTTATTTGGAGTTGTCCCAGATGAATATTGGTATGAGTATGTAGGGGCTCCAGAAGCGTTTACAGTTGCTGTTCCATTACAATCTCCCGCACAAGTTGGGTCGGTTGTAACGACATTTGCTACGGGTATATTTCCACTACTACTAATTGTAGTGTTGGCGGTTCCTGTGCATGAATTTACATCACTTACAATTACAGTGTATGCACCAGCACATAATCCACTTATATTTGATGCTGTTGAACCTGTTGACCACGCATAAGAAGAATACGCAATTGTCGTTGCTGCTGTTCCATCGCATAAACCACAATTATCAGGTGTTGTCGTAATTGTAGGACTTGGAGATGCAAAAACTTCAATATTTGTGCTATATGTATCTGTACATGTCCCTGCAGTAATTGTAAGACTTACATTATAGATGCCTGGTGATGCCCAAGTTATTCCTGTTGGATTTTGGGATGTTGAAGTACCCGGAGTCCCACTGGTAAATGTCCATGCGTAGGTTTCTGTTGGAGTAACTGCACCTGTATGTGTAAAATTATATGAATGTCCAGGAAAGCATTGATTACCGTTGTATGTAAAAGTTGCATCAGGGACATCCACATTATTGAGGGTTACGCTTCCTGTGGTAGAGCATCCATAAATATCAGTAACTGTGATACCATATAATCCACCTGCGAGGCCTGTAAAATTATGTGAAATAACGCCATTTTGTGTTGCAGCACCTAGCTGTATATTATAAGGAGGACTGCCACCTGTACCTGTTACTAACACTTCACCGCTATTTGTCCCACCTCCACAACTTGGATGAGTTATTGACGTATTATACGCAAGAGGAGGAGATTCATTTATTACTATCGTTTCGATATATTCACAGTATCCTATATTATCTGTTATAACAATTTGGTAAGAGCCTGCGCTTAAATTGGTTAAACTAAAACTTGTTCCTGCTATTGCAACATTAGCACCTCCATTTAGGCTATAAAAATATGGGGCAGTACCACCAGTTATATTATTAACTGTTATTGTGCCAGTATTATCTCCATTACAAGGAATATCCGTATTTGAAATATCTGCTGTAATACCAATAACGGTAAACGTTAAGCAGTTTTGCGGGGCGATATTACCACAAAGGTCATTTACGCTGCCATCCCTTACGCAAACTGTATAGTTTCCATCTTCAGTTAGATAATCACTTAATTGTAGTGTCCAAATATCATCGTAGAATGTACCGGAGGAATATGTGCTACTAGAAGCTGCTTCACAAACGGGACTCCAAGCATCCGAAACATTATATGTTCCACCTGGACCAGTAACGAAAAAGTCTGATGCCTGAACGCTTGAGCATGCTAATCCTTCGGAGAACTGTATTGTTATAGACTGAGCTCCACAGTTTGTTGTAGATGTAATTGCATCCATAACTGGAGCTGTGTTATCTACAATACTAGCAGTTGAGTTTGAAAAATTAATAGAGTACCCATGTGTAGCGGTTGGCATGTAGCTAGAAATATGTAATGCGTAAGTTTCACCAGCAGTAACCCAAATAGGGGTATTGTAAGGATTTCCAACTCCATGCCCTGCCCAATGTTGGCAATCTGAAGTGGTTCCTGTATTTTGCATTCCAGTTGCTGTTCCAGTACCTACATCGCCCCACCAATTACATGAAACTGGTGGATGGTTTTGGTAGTCAACAAGATCAAAACATGTAGCACCGCTGTTTAAACTGTGTAATGACCAGTCATAAATTTCACTTGAAACGTGAGTAATTGTAAATCTTAACCAACCTGAAGCCTGTACAAATAAAGTGTACCATTGGCTATTTAATTCACCATCAAGCATGCAATTCGGACAATTATTATAAGTATCTGCCCAACCAGACCCAATATTTCCTGCTTCTCTAAAGTCATATAAATCATAATAATTACCTTCGTCTTCTGGAGCAAAAGTATGGCTTTCTGTAGTATTACATAATGGTAAAGCTCCTAAGCAGTCACTACTATTAGGAACAGGCATGGTTATATACGCTAAAGTACCAGCTGCGACACTTACCGAACTGCAGTAGTACCTATAAATTGCAATACTATATACACCGTTAGCTGGGGCCGTAAAAGCAATTTCAGAGCCTAATCCACAATAATCATCATTATAGTGTGTGCCTAACGAAACTCCAGCACTATTGCAAATTTCAATTTGCGTGTCTATGCCTGTTGAACCTCCATTATTTGCACAGAATGAAAAAACAAATGTCTGACCAGGATAAAACGCAGTAAAAGTATAGTATCTGTTTGTGCTTACGGCTGTTGTTTGCCAAGTTGTTGTTGGAGCAGGACTTATCGCACCACCATTTGTTGCTCCCGAACAAACAGCATAAGCCTTATTGTCTATTACCGACAATAAAGCTAATGTAATCGCAAAAAATAAAAACTTTCGCATGGTATATGATATTTAATTTATATTGTTTTCTTCTTTTTTATTTATAGTTGGTGTTGTTTCATTAGTTTTCATTTCCTTTAAAATGCTTTCGTACTTTTCTGGATTATTCTCAATCCATGTATCTTTTCTAACACGATAATTGTTGTCATCTATATCTTTATTCCCAGTGTTTTCATATTTTGGAAAATCAGATTCATTAATTGATGTTTGATTACTTGATAAGTTCCTTAGTCTGATTTTCTCATCTTTTGATTGTTGTAACTCTCCATTTAGTAAAACAGTTGTCAAATCATAATCGACATTATGAGCTTGAATTATGGCTCTAACATAATTAGCATCTATACTATTGTTATAAAATATGTGAATTCGGTCTTTCCCATTTTTAAGCGAAAAATAATCTGCTCTTGAAATGTTTTCATCCGCTCTTAAGGCTGAAATAATCTGATCTGCTGTAAAATCATCTTTTAAACCAGATAGGTCAAAAAAGGTAGTGAACCCTTCACCCGCAGGTCTTTGTCGTAAAAACTCATAGTTGTCAGTTTGACAAAAAGAATTTAAACTTATTAGTATTAGCAAGCCTAATATAAATACTGTCTTTTTCATAATTGATGTATTATTTTATACTTAATTCCAAATTAAATTTACTCTTCCTTTTTTAGTTTGTATGTTACCAAATTCGTCTAATGTCTTTATCTCCCAAAGGTAATAACCAGGTTTTGCATTTTGTCCAACATTGTTAATCTTACCATTCCACCTGTAATCAACATTATTAGAGTTGAAAACTGCTTTTCCTGTGCCATCAACAATTAGTAATTGATAGCTTTCAAAGTTCATGTCTTCGCCAATAGGACCAAACTCTGAATTAATACCGTTGGTGTTTGGTGTAAACGCATTTGGTAAATAAAATACATGTTCAATTAAAATTTTAATAGTTTCTTCAACACTTGTTTTACACCCATATTCATTTATAGCATCTAATCTTATTAGATAATTTGCAGATTTATTAAACTCATATTGTACTCCTCGTTCTTTAAATTCACGATTGTCTATACTCCATAGTAAATCTAAACCTTCTTCATTATCACAAGTAAAGTAATATAAATTTTCTGACTTATCAAAATTAATTTTTAGTTTAGTTGGACTATTTAGTTCTATAATATCAATTTTTTCGTTTTTTAATACAAAATTGTTGTAAATAACGTTTATCTCAGGGTAAAAACTTCCATCATTTGTATAGGTGTACTCTACTTCGTTGCCTTCTATTCTGTAATTGTCTCCTGTATTCCATACAATAGTACAGTTTTTAGGTACATTTTTAGCTTTAAATTTTATTGTTGCTGGGATGCAATTTTCGGAAAGTTCATAAGAAAATACTAGTTTTGATATGTCTGGAGTTGTGCTTTCAGCTATTGGTTCAACAATAATTGTAGTTTTTGAATTATCTTTATCAATAGAATTTTGATTGGTAGAATTATTTTGTTGAGTGTCATTAGCACTTGTTACTGATTTCTTTTCTGTCGTATTTTGAACTGAATGTTGGTTGTGATTGGTATCTTCTGTTTTTTTGGTAGCTAAATTCTTTTCGCTGATATTTTGCTTAGCAATATTACTATTTTCATCAATTACAATAATTTTTTCGCTTGTATTAATATTAGTAGGTGTGGTTTGAGTTATTTTGTTCTTATTATTAATGTTATTAGATTTATTGATGCCATTAATAAATAGTATGGCAGCAGTAATAGAAATTATTACTGTTGATGCTACAATAATTCCTTTGACTAATCCGCTCATACCTGGTTTAGGTATATCCTTTTCAAGTTTGAGCCAATCTTGATGATTGTATTCAAGCTCGTAATTTGAAAGAATTTCTTTTATGTTTTTTAAATCATTCATCGATTTCTCCGTATTTGTCTGTATATAATTTTTTTAATTTCATTTTTGCTTTAGCAAGGTTAGATTTTGATGTTCCAATACTGATATTTAACATTTTGGCAATCTCTTTATGTGAGTAATCTTCTATAACATAAAGGTTAAACACTGTTCGGTATGCTGGTGTTAAATCCTGTATTAATTCAATCAACCTTGCAGCACTCAGGGTAATTTTGTTTAATTTATCTGTATCTTTTGTAGTTTCATCAGTAATGTTTAATAAGGCATAATCTTCACCTGTATTATAACGCATCCTGTTTTTCTTTCTAATACTATCAATTGTGTTATTGACAATAATCCGTCTAATCCACCCTTCAAAAGAACCTGTGTGCTTAAAGTATTTAATTTTTTCAAAGACCTTTATGTACCCATCGTGTAAAAAATCCTTAGCCTCGTCACTATTTTCAGCATATCTCATACACGTCCCCAGCATTTTGCCATAAGTGGCTTTGTAAAGCAAGTGTTGACTGTCTTTGTCGCCTCTCACACATCCATCTACAATCATCTTTACATTGTCCCAGTTGCTTAGGTCCATATCATCATTTTTCATATTATTGACGAAACATTTAATAATTAGTTGTCTATCTTTTAATAATATTTTTTACTAAACTAATTATTTTTTTTTAGGTGTCAAAAAAATAGTGTCAAAAAAACAATAAAATTGTTGATTTATATTATTGATAATTTAAAAGGCTTTGTATATATTTGCAATTCTTGAATAAATAAATTTACATTATGAATTTAACACACATAGAACATATTGGAATTGCCGTTAAGTCAATCGATGAGGCAAGAAAATATTACGAAGACGTATTAGGTTTAAAATGTTATTCTGTCGAAGAGGTAGCGGATCAAAAAGTTAAGACTGCTTTTTTTAAAATTGGACAAACTAAAATTGAACTTTTGGAATCAACTGATCCCGAAGGTCCTATTGGAAAGTTTATTGAGAAAAAAGGAGAGGGGATGCACCATATTGCTTTTGCAGTAAATGGTATCGAAAATGCTTTAAAATCACTCGATGCGAATGGAATAAGATTAATTGACCAGACTCCGCGAAAAGGAGCAGAGGGCTTAGATATTGCTTTTCTGCACCCAAAATCAACATTTGGAGTTTTAACCGAATTATGTGAAGATAAAAATAAATAATTTTAATAACTTGATGCAAATAACATTAGAACAATCTTAAAATGGCAATCGAAGAAAAAATCAAAAAACTTGTTGAGATGCGTGCTCAAGCTCGTTTGGGTGGAGGCGAAAAACGAATTGAAGCACAGCATGCGAAAGGAAAATTAACTGCCCGAGAAAGAATAGATATATTACTCGACGAAGGTAGTTTTGAAGAGTTAGATATGTTTGTAACTCATCGTGCAACCGACTTTGGACTTGATAAAACATCATTCCTTGGTGATGGCGTAGTTACTGGATATGGTACTGTTGATGGAAGATTAATTTATGTTTTTTCACAAGACTTTACCGTTTTGGGCGGATCATTATCTGAGACAAATGCAAAAAAAATATGCAAAGTAATGGATATGGCTATGAAAGCAGGTGCTCCTGTTATTGGCCTTAATGATAGTGGTGGTGCCAGAATTCAAGAAGGTGTGTTAAGTTTATCAGGTTATGCAGATATTTTTCAAAGAAATATTGAAGCTTCTGGAGTTATCCCACAGCTATCGGCTATTTTAGGACCTTGTGCAGGTGGTGCAGTTTACTCACCAGCTTTAACAGACTTTGTCCTGATGACAGAAGGTATTAGCTATATGTTTGTTACTGGACCTAAAGTTACTAAAACTGTTACGGGTGAAGATATAACTGTCGAAAATCTTGGCGGACCAATGATACATGCGTCTAAATCGGGTGTCGCTCACTTTGTTTCCGAAAACGAACAGGAAGCAATTGATACCTTGCGTAGGCTAATTTCTTATATGCCGCAAAACTTTATGGAAACTACTCCATTAGTCGATTGTAACGACCCAATTGATAGAATTGACGATGTTTTAAATACTCTAATCCCCGATAATCCAAATAAACCTTATAATGTTATTGATATTATAACTACACTTGTTGATAATGGCGAATTTGAGGAGGTGCATAAGTATTTTGCTAAAAATATTGTTGTCGGATTTGCTCGCTTTAATGGACAATCTGTCGGGATAGTAGCTAACCAGCCTAATTTCTTAGCTGGAGTTTTAGATATTGATGCTTCGAAAAAAGCTGCTCGTTTTGTAAGATTCTGCGATTGCTTTAATATCCCGTTGGTTACACTGGTTGACGTACCTGGTTTCTTGCCGGGTAGCTCACAAGAATATGGTGGTATAATTTCTAATGGAGCAAAACTAATGTATGCTTATGGTGAAGCAACTGTTCCTAAAGTTACAATTACTCTCCGTAAATCTTATGGCGGTGCTCATGATGTGATGAGTTGCAAACAACTTAAAGGAGACCTTAACTACGCATGGCCTTCTGCCGAAATTGCCGTTATGGGAGCACAAGGAGCAATCGAAGTACTTCATTTTAAAGAGCTTTCGGCTATCGAAGACCTCGACAAAAGAGCCGAGTTTGTTGCAGGAAAAGAACTCGAATATAGAGAGAAATTTGCAAATCCTTATCAAGCTGCTAAATATGGCTTTATTGACGATGTAATCGAACCACGTAATACACGCTTTAGAATTATTAGAGCTCTTGCTGCTTTAGCAACTAAACGTGATAAAATGCCAGCTAAAAAACACACTAATATTCCTTTGTAAAATAAAATTGATATGTTAACAATACTTAGTGCAGTTTCTTTTGATGTGTCTAATATAGATGCTAATGCAATGACCCTTTTTATTATTGGATTTAGTGTCGTCTTTGGAGCATTAATTGTAATCTATCTTTTATTCTTTTTTATGCCAAAAATTATCAATTTTGATAATATAGGTAAGGGAAAAAAGAAAAAGAAAAACAAAAAACAAAAAACTGAAGCCGAAAAAACAACAGAGGTTACAGAAAATAGTGAACTATACGCTGCTATTGCAATGGCATTGCATCTGCATTTTGAAGATACACACGACTTAGAGTCAATGGTGCTGACTATGGATATCCAGGATCGTGTGAGTTCGCAATGGAGTTCAAAAATCATAAATATTAATTAAATAAAATCACAATAAATGAAAAACTTCAAGTTCAAAATCAATTCTAATGAATATGAGGTGGCAATAGAGGAGGTTGTTGAAAATATTGCACATATTCAGGTTAATGGTTTAAAATACGAGGTAGAGTTGGAAAAGACAGTCGAAAAACCTACTCCTATTGTTCGTAAACCTAGACCGCAAGCAGTAAAAAACGATCCTGTTGAACCTAAAAAAACTGTTGCTCCAGGTAATCTGAGAGTTGTGAACTCTCCTTTGCCAGGTAATATTCTGGACGTTAAAGTTAGTGCGGGAGATAAGGTTACTAAAGGTACTGTAGTTATGATAATGGAAGCCATGAAAATGGAAAACAATATTATGTGCGAATTCGATGGTATTGTCTCTTCTGTCAAAGTTAAAGTAGGACAATCAGTACTGCAAAATGAAGTTTTATTAGAAATTGAGTAAAAGAGAAGACTAAAACAATGAAAAACAAAATAATATTAATCTTATTTTTATCAGTTTTAACTAGTTTGTCTTTTGCTGGTAATATTACTAAAGCAGAGCTTATTAAAGGCAAATGGATGAACAAAGCAGATGGGTATTATCCAACACCTATTATGCCGAGCGCAGATGATAATGTTAAAACTGTTAGCAGATTCAAAACTATTATATTTTTTGAGGACGGTACGTTCTCTATGGATTCTGCAAAACATGAGTATCCCGGTAAATATTATATAGATGGGGATGTAGTTAAATTAGTATTTGAAGAAACTACTGTTGTACATTTTAGTAAAAATATCGACCCAAATACTACTGACGGAGCTTATGCTACTACGCCTGAAACTATTCGCCTTGATTCGAGAACTGCTCAAGTTGTTGATGGTAAGCTTATTGTGGACAATGGGTTAGAATATGAACACAGATCTGCATCTATGCACGGGCTTTTAAAGTTTTGGGAGTTTACTGGTTTTGCTAATGCAACTAGAGGGCATTTAATTATGCTGGTTGTGGGCTTGGTGTTTATTTTCTTAGGTATCCGTTTTAATTATGAGCCACTCTTACTTATTCCTATTGGTGTAGGTATATTAATAGGTAATATCCCAATGTTTCAAGCCGTGGACTTTAATCTTAAACTTGGAATTTATGAACCTGGCTCTGTATTTAATATCTTTTATGGTGGCGTAGTTCAGGGATGGTTCCCTCCATTAGTATTTCTGGGGATTGGTGCGATGACAGATTTCTCGTCATTAATCTCAAACCCTAGATTGATGCTATTGGGTGCTGCTGCTCAGTTTGGCGTTTTTTCTACTTTCCTTTTAGCTATATTGGTCGGGTTTCACCCTGCCGAAGCTGGTGCTATTGGAATTATTGGTGGAGCTGACGGACCAACTGCAATTTTTATTAGTTCAAAACTTGCCAACGGAGTAAATATTATCGGATTCGATGTTTTTGGTGGTCCGATATATGTAAAAAATCTTATCGGACCTATTGCTATTGCCGCATATTCTTATATGGCTCTCGTTCCTGTTATTCAACCTCCAATTGCAAAATTATTGACGACTAAAAAAGAACGTAAAATACGAATGAATCCGCCACGGCAGGTGTCTAAAGTTGAAAAAATAATCTTCCCAATTATAGCCTTGTTGCTCACGGCATATATATCACCAACTGCATTGCCTTTGTTAGGAATGTTGTTTTTTGGTAATATTATGAAAGAAAGCGGTGTAACTCGCAGACTTGCAGATACTGCTTCAAATGCAATAATTGATACTATTACAATTCTACTTGGACTTACAGTCGGAGCTTCTACTCAGGCTGATGTGTTCCTTACTTCAGATTCTGTATTAATCTTTATTATGGGAGCATTGTCGTTTATCTTTGGTACTGCAGCAGGGGTAATGGCTGCTAAAATTATGAACTGGCTATCGCCAAAATCAAATCCTGTAAATCCAATTATTGGTATTGCTGGAGTATCGGCCGTGCCAGATAGTGCTCGAGTGGCACAAGAATTAGGACACAAAGAAGATAATAATAACTACCTGTTAATGCATGCTATGGCTCCTAACGTTTCTGGAGTTATTGGCTCGGCAGTCGCGGCTGGTATATTGTTAAGTTTCTTATTGTGATTTTTAAAATATTAAAAGAAATGCTCCGTTAGGGGCATTTTTTTTAATAAATATATTTGATATGAAAGCTATGATTTTTGCTGCTGGCTTAGGAACAAGGCTGGCACCACTAACAGACAATAAACCAAAAGCAATGGTCAGAATTGCTGGAAAACCTATGCTGCAAATTCTTATAGAGAAACTTGTCGATAGCGGTTTTAATTATATTGTGATAAATACTTATCATTTTGCTAATCAAATAATAGAATTTGTTAAAAATAATGATTTTGGTGCCGAAATTCATATATCGGACGAATCGGGCATCTTGCTTGATACTGGTGGCGGACTAAAAAATGCTAAAAAGTTTTTTAAACCAAATGATGTTTTTTTGGTCCATAATGTCGATATTTATTCAGATATAGACTTAATAAATATGATAAATGCACATAAAACCTCAACAAATATTGTAAGTTTAGCGGTTAAACATCGGGTAAGCACTAAATATTTACTTTTTGATGAAACTTTACGTTTGTGTGGCTGGAGAAATAATACAAATGGAGCAGAAATAATTTCACACGAAAGAAAAACTTATGATGAAATGGCTTTTAGTGGAATATATGTTTTTAATTATGAAATATTTGATCTCTTAGAAAAGCAAGGCTCATTTCCAATAATTCCTGAATTACTCCAAATATCAAAAAAACACCGCATTGGTGGATGGGTGCTTGATGATAATTATATCTTAGATATTGGTAAGCATGAGGCTATTAACCAATGCGAAAAATATTTGTCTGCAAATCTCTAAAAATAAGGAGTCAATTTTTGAACTAAAGCGGCTTCATCATGGTATCCAATAATTCTTGTAATCTCTTTACCGTTTTTAAAAAGTATCAAAGCTGGAATACCAGATATCTGATATTTTTGCGATAACATTTTATTCTGATCTGTATTTAATTTTGCAATAGTAATCTTGTCTGCATGTCCAGTGGCAACACTCTCAAGAACAGGTTGCATCATCTTGCATGGACGACACCAATCTGCATAAAAATCTACTAATACTAAACCTTTTTTTATCCCATTGTTAAAATTTGACTCTGTTAATTTTACTACTTTAGAGTCGGCTGTTTGTGCACTTAATTGCGGAATTGTAAATAATCCGACTAAAATCATTGCTGAAATTATTAATACGATTTTTTTCATACCTGCATTTTTATTAATTAAACTTATTTTACTTTTAAATTAACATATTCTTTAATCTCTTCTAAGTCCTTTGGTCCGAACCACTTTGCATCTTTATATCTTCTAAACCAAGTTAGCTGTCTTCGAGCATAATGACGTGTGTTTCGTTTGAGCAATTGAACAGTTTTTTCAAGATTTTGTTCATTACCAGTTTCAAAATAATTAAAGAACTCTGTATAACCAATTGTTTTTAAAGCGACAAGCCCTCTGTATTTATGTAAATGGTTTGCTTCTTTAATTAAACCATTTTTAATCATGTTGTCAACTCTATCATTAATCCTGTTATACAAAATTTCTCTATCTAAATCTATGCCAAGTTTTATAATATTAAAGTTTCTATTTGCAGTTTTATTTGTGCGGAATTGAGAAAAAGGTTTGCCAGTGGCTCTGTAAATCTCTATTGCACGTAATAATCTTTGCGGATTTTTAAGATCTACAATTTTGTAATATTCGGGATCAATCTTTTTTAACTCAAATCTGAGTGCTTCGATTCCATTGTTTTCGTAAAATTCAATAACTTCTTGTCTAATTTTTTCGTCATGATCGGGCATTATATCCACACCTTTACATATAGCGTCCACATACAAGCCGCTGCCACCAACCATAATTGCAATATCATTAGTTTTAAAATATTCGTCAAGTGCTGATATTGCTTCTGTCTCAAATTGGCTTATACTATAGTGGTCGTGAATAGATACATTATTAATAAAGTGGTGTTTTACTTTGCTTAATTGATTAGCGTCTGGTTTTGCAACTCCAATGCCAAGTTCTTTGTAAAACTGTCGTGAATCGTACGAAAAAATTTCTGCTCCAAAATATAATGCAAGTTGAATGCTTACATCAGTTTTTCCTACTCCTGTAGGTCCAAAAACTATTACAAGATGTTTGTTTTTATTCATTAAAGGTCGTAGTCATCAATGTTTTCAAAACCAAAATCTTCGGGATTATCAAAAAACTCATCAGGAGCTTCTTCATCAAAATCATCTGGAATTTCATCATCAATAAATACCTGTTTTGGAGCTTCTCCTTGTGAAAGTGTACAAACCGGAAACTCAATTTTTTTATCTTCGCATGTTTTCTCTCTAATATTGACAATCTCTATAAAAAATGATCGCTCCGAAAAGAAATCAAACAGATAAATGTATCGCTGAGCTTTTTTAGGATTCAAATCCGAAAGTTCGGTCTCTTTCATTAGCATTACTTCTGTTTGGAATTCTTCATCAATTATTTCTTCCACAATTTCTTGCAACTTATCCCAATTTTTATTTGATAAGTAAAAACTGCTCATTAATAAAGAATCATAATCGCATGACACTTGTATTGCATTGTGCAAATCCTCGAAAGTATTATCAGAGTATATCTCAATATCTCTAACAAATTCATCACTTTCAGCTGATATGAGTCGGTACTTAATAATCATAATTGCAAATTTAATAAAAATTCTATTGTGTCAATATTATCTGCATATTCATTTAATTTTGGCTGTTGTGTTTTGCCAGGTTGTATGCTGTTTTTGATTTTATCGTCAATACTTACAATACATTGGATATTTTCTTGATTGTTTTCTAATAAATTCTCAACATCTTGTATTTTGTTGTAATAACTATAGTGAAGCACTGAAATTGGCGAATGTAAATTGCTATTTTCTACTAAAAGACAATTTCCAAAATTAATATGCAGCATTTGGTTCATTGATATTATTGTGTATTGATAGACAAGATTGTTAGCATATTTATTATTATCAGCGACGCTCAAATATTTTTGAAACGCTTGTCCCATAAGGTCAAAATTGTAATTCTCAGGAACAAAAAGAGCCGAAATATTACGACAACCAAGTCCAAAATATCGAAAAACATCATCTGCTAATAACTCAAGTTCTTGTTTTGTCTCTTTGCCTGTTATTACTGCCACCGAATTACGATTATGACGTAATATTTTAGGATATCCACTAAAATAATATTCAAAATAACGATTTGTGTTATTGCTACCTGTTGCTATGACAGCATCAAAATCTACAAGTCTTTCTTCTGTCGCAATAATTTTATCAGATTCATCAATTATGGAGTCATTTATAAGCTCAATCACCCACTTCATCAGAATATTATCTTTTGACGAAAGCTTGACTTTTACTTGAGTTCCGCAAACAAACCCACAAATTAAATCATGAAGCCCCACTAATGGAATATTTCCAGCAGAGATAATTCCCAATTTTATGTTTTTATTGTTTTTATCTGAGATTTTATATTCAGATAACCATTTGTTTAGAGCCTCTAATTGTAGAAGTTTGCTCCATTCTTTAAGTGCAAATCTTACATTATCCTCAATAAACCAAGGATTGTGAATTTCGATTTTATTAAATCCTGGAAAATTTCCAAAGCTGCTATTTTTACAAACTTCATCAAAACTATTGCCTAATTCTGATAATATTTTTATTCTTTCTGATAAAATCATACTAATAGCCCGTTTCGTTCCAAGCCTCGTTAATCGCTTGATTTATTTCGTTCATGTCTTCAGGATTGCCAATGTACATGTATATCGTGAAAAGTGCAAGCAATATTCCGAGCGATAGCCCGATAATAGCACATATTTGTCCAGCTTTGAGATTGCCTATTGATGAAGTCTTGTATAATGTTGGATTTTCGTTGTACGAACGCTTTGCCTTAGGAATTAATGCTAATGCAATTATTGCAAGAATAGGACCGAGAAAAGGACCACAACAACATAAACTTAAAATAGATAATATTCCAAGTGTTAGTATCCCTCCCGAATTAGGAATTTTAATTTTAAATGTGTTAGGATAAGGATTGTTTGTTTGCTGATATGTGTTTGGCGGTTGCTGTGTGTAGTTTTGCTGATTTGCTTGTTGATTTGTTTGTTGCTGATTTTGTTGCTGATTTGCTTGTTGCTGATTTTGTTGAGCGGTAGTTTCCTGATTATTTCCATTTGGATTTATATTTCCAGCAAAACCTCTGTCTATAGATTCTTGTTGATATTCCTCTTGTCCAGGAATTGGTGGAATCTGACTTATCTCCGGAATATCAGGGCGTTTGTTGTTTTGCTCATTCGGAACATTGGTTTTGTTTTTATCGTTATTTTCGGTTTCCATTTGTAAGTATTTTAATTTTAAATAAATTCAAAGATATAATTTATAGATATGATTATTGCATTAATAATAAAAAAATATTTGAGTATAGCAGCTCCATGTTTAAACTCGAATTTTAAGTGTAGCACTAAAAAGCAGAACATTATAATTAAAGGTATAAGTGCAGGATAACTAATTATGCTTTCAATAACATTTCCTTTAATTAGCTCAATGATCGCTCTTTGCACACCACATCCAGGACATGGTAATCCAGTTATCTGTTTTATTGGACATGGTATCATATAGTGTTCAAGCCATTGAATCATGGCTCAAAATTAGCAAAACATGGAAATAACTGCAAAGAATAATTTCGTTGTTTGATATCGCATCAGAACAATCAATTTATATGCGATGTTTTGTGATTCATTTGGGTATAAAACAAAATAATATTATTCGAAATACATCTAATCGTAAAAATTGGCAAAATTATTATTATGATTCAATAATTAAAATTGATGTTGATTATTCAGGTGTAAAACAATATATTATTGATAATTTAAAAAAAATGGGATTGTAATCAATGATGCAAATGCAGGTCAAAACCACGTAGATACGCACGGTCCTGCGTATCTATATGATGATACGTATCTATATGATGATACGTATCTATATGATTATACGTATCATCGTGGTTTTGCGTATTTACGTGGTTTTTCGTATCAATGGGGTTTTAAAAATACAACATATCGAAATTGTTTTGGACGAATGGGTGATAATGCCCAATCATATTCATATCATAATTGTTTTGCGGGATTATGGTTTTGATAATGGAATTTCAAACATTGGGGGTGTTGTAGGTCAAATTCATCTTTCGGCTCCGCTCAAGAACCATGAATTTGACCTACATTGCACCCCCGAACAATATCGTTTATATCGCCGAAACATGAGCCGCATTGAACCTGTTGAAATGATTATACCCAAAATTATGGGGAAATTTAAAATGTTAACATCAAAATATATAAATATTGTCAGAAATACCCTGGGATATAAAAATTGGCAAAATGATTATTATGATTCCACAATTAAAATTGATGTCAATTATCCAGGTGTAAAACAATATATTATTGATAATCCAAAAAAAATGAAAATTGCGATAAAAATTGTCCTTACCTCAACAAATATTTGCAACTTTGCACTATAAGTAACTTTGAATTTGTGATTACAAGTTATAATGAATATTAGTGGCAATTTTATTTGTAGATTTGTGCAGAGTTTATTAACCAGAAAAATCAGTTTGATATGAAGAATAAAGAACTTGTTCCTGAAGGTTTTAGCGAAATATTATTATACACTACGCCTAATGGTAAAGTAAAGGTCGAAATATACTTGAAAAATGAAACTATTTGGTTAACGCAGCAAAAAATTGCAGATTTGTTTGGGGTGCAACGTCCTGCTGTAACAAAGCACCTAAAAAACATATTTTCATCGGGCGAACTTGACGAAGAAGTGGTTAGTTCCATTTTGGAACATACCACTCAACATGGTGCAATTAAAGGGAAAACTCAGGAAGTAAAAGTGAAATTTTATAACCTTGATGCTATAATTTCTATTGGTTACCGTATAAACAGTACACAGGCAACGGCTTTTCGAGTTTGGGCAACTGAGCGTTTAAAGGAATATATCATTAAAGGTTTTACTATGGATGATGAACGACTTAAAAACCCATATAGTGTTTTTGGAAAAGATTATTTTGAAGAACAGCTTGCTCGTATCCGTGATATACGCAGTAGTGAGCGGCGGTTTTATCAGAAAATTACTGATATATATTCGCAATGTAGTGCCGATTATAATGTGGATTCACAAATCACCAAAGATCTTTTTGCAAGTGTTCAAAATAAATTACATTGGGCAATCACAGGTCAAACGGCTGCCGAAATTATAGTCTCGAGAGCTGATTGCTCTTAAGAATATATGGGTTTGACAACTTGGAAAAATTCACCAAAAGGAAGTATTCGTAAAACAGATGTTGGCATTGCTAAAAATTATTTAAGTGAAAAAGAACTTGATGGCTTAAATAGAATAGTAAACATGTATTTGAATTATGCGGAAAGTCAGGCACGTAAATGTGTGATTATGAATATGAAAGATTGGGTAATGAAATTGGATGCGTTTTTACAGTTTAATGAAGTAGCAGTTTTAAAACATCAGGGTAAAGTATCGCACGAAGTTGCTTTAGTACTGGCTGAAACCGAATTTAAAAAATATAGAATTATTCAGGATAAAACATTAGAAAGTGATTTTGATAAAATCTTGAAGCATCTTGCATCATCAAAAAAAGACAAAAAATGAGTAAGTCGAAAAAATTGGCAAAATGATTATTATGATTCCACAACTATAATTGATGTCTAACTCTGGTTTTTAAGCTTGAACATAACTTTTCCTCATTCAACTTGTCAAATATCCTAAAAAAACCGTATTATTGTAAAAGTAAAAATTATATGAGATGAAAAAGACACTATTATTATTCGTTTTTGTAGCATTTTCTGCTATAATTCTTAATGCCCAATATTTGCGTGGAGCTTTTAATTCATGGGGCAATACTGACCTAATGGAATTATATTACAGCCATTACAATATTACTATTGAGGTAGCTGAAGATACTTTAGGTGCAGGATTTAAAATAGATCAATATGCTGATTGGACTTTGCAATGGGGGTATCTTCCACCCGAATCGTACAATCCAATTGTGAATACATCCGAAGGGCAAATGAGAGGTAGCAACTCGGGAGATTCGCCAAATGATTTTACAAAGAGTTTCTATGCTGGTAAGTTTTACACATTTAGGCTCGAAGGTGATGAAACATGGTGGAATAGACGTTTTGTGATTATGGAAACAGATGCTGCTCCAGTCGAGTTACTAGCGGTTTCGGATAACAGCTTGTTGCAAAACGAAAACGAAGTTACTGTTAGTATTACGACTTCGGCTGAATTGTCTCCGCAAGAAACTATTTATATTAGATATACAACCGACGATTGGACTTCTTCATTTATTGTTGAATGTTCTGGTACTGCTACAAACTATCAAGGTGTTATTCCAGCACAATCGGCTGCAACAGTTGTAGAGTATTATGTTTTTTCGTCTGCTATGGTTTTAAGTTTTGTTACCGATAATACCGATTTTTCTACACTTAATGCTAATAATAATGCAGGAGATAATTATACTTATACTGTAATTTCGGCAAGTGCTTATGCTGAAGCGTCTGTTTCGTCAGATTTAATTGAGAATACTCTTAATAATGCGGAAATAAATATCGAAATATTTAACGATAGTTTTGTTGATGAAACAGTTGATCCTCTAAATATTACATTAAATAATGCTCCCACTGGTTTGACAATTTCTAATGTAATATATGTTGATGCAAATAATATTACAGTTGTTTTAGGATTTGATGGTACAGATTTTACTGATAATATTACAGATTTTTCAATTACAATATCTGCTGATGAACTTGCTGGAACTGATGCTTTAACTACAAATAATTTGACAATTTATGCTGATATAATGCATCAAGATATATATATGTGTAAAGTCTCTATGTGGGAAGGTGCTGGCGATGATACTTGGTATGATGAAGTAGATTTTAACGGACATAATTTTGGCTCTTTTAATTCTGGAATGTCATTATATTTTAAAACTGGACAGGTTTTTACTTGGCAGGATGCTTCAGGTGAAATAGTTTCGGCGGCAATGAATTATCGAATTTATAAAGATGAAGATACGCCCGGTGCATTTGTTAATGTTGATTTACCTTATTTTTCAGAATGGATTTCTGGAATAAATACTGATAAGCTTTGGTGGAACGATGCTCCAGACGAAATTGATATTAATTTGATAGACGGAGCAGTAGATGGAACTTATTTTCTCGAAGTTTATTATGAAGCTGAAACTGGTGGTGGAGCAACACTTTATCGTAATAATGCTGGAGCAAATTATATAGCTTCGTTTATAATTACATCAGATCCTATTTTAACTGCAACTCCTACCGAAGCTCTTACAGAAGAAAATCTTGATGGTATGGAAATAAGTTTAAATGTTCTTGATGATTATTTTGTAGATGCAGTTCTTGATGTTAATACTTTTACTTTAAATAATGCTCCTGTTGGATTAGATATTTCCGATGTAACTTATGTTGATCCTAATAATGCTACAGTAACGCTTTCTTTTGATGGAACAAACTTTGATGTCGATATTACAGACTTTAGTATTTCGGTTGCTGGAATTGAGCTTAATCTGGGAAATGCTCTTACTTCTAATTCAATGACAATTACTGCTATTGACGAAAGTATTACAATTCATTCTCACTTGTTAACCTCCGATAATTATCAAAGATATTTGGGTGATAATGCTTCGTATTGGATAAATATGGAGATTGGACAGCTTGAGTGGGACGGAGTTCAAATTGGTTTTGGTGTCATAGCTGATAATGCTGCTGAATGGAATTGGAATAACGCCGAATGGTACGAAGATGGCGAAGGAGATAACAAACGTGTTCATTCACTTATTACTCTTGCTAATGAAATTGGAAGTGTTTATTATGCTGGACGAGTACGAAACTCCCCTCAAGGATCATGGTTTTATGCAAACTCTGCCGATTGGTCTGAAGATAATGCTTTAAACGCTATTTATACAATTGAAACAATGGCACTGCCACCTGCTACAGCAGTGAATGCAGCCGTTTTAGATGGTACACGAATAAATTTGAATTGGACAGCCGATCTTAGTTTTACTAATGTTATGATACTTGCTAAAGAAACTGACGCAATAAGTACTGAGCCTACGCAAGGTGTAACTTATTCTGTTAGCGAAACTATTGACGATGCCGAAGTTATTTATAAAGGAAATGCTGCAAGTTTTATTCATTCAGGATTAATTAATAATACAACATATAATTATAAAATTTACACAATAAATAACAATTATTATTCTGCTTCAATTGATGCAACTGCTGCAACAAATGATGAGGAAGGCTGTACATTTACTTTAGATCTTGGTGAGGACATAAATGTTTGTGGTGGAAGCTCAGTTTTATTAAATACTAATTTAGTTGTGAAACCTTATGGAGATACTTTGACTATATATTTCAGTACGCTCGATAATGCTGATTTTGCTGCCCTCGATAAAATATATATGCACGCTGGTGTTCATTTGGCAGGTGGTACTTCCTGGGATTATGTCAGTGGAAATTGGGGAGACGATGATGGTGTTGGACTGATGACACAACATGATGTAAATACTTGGAAAATAACTTTAAATCCACTTACATATTTCGGATTTCCAGTTGAAAGTAATTTGTTGGGAATCAATTTGTCATTTAGAAACTTTGATGGAACTTTAACGGCAAATAATCCAGATACTGGCGAAGATTATTTTATTGATATGAGTGTTATGCCTCCAGTTGGCAGTCATTCTAATATTACAAATGATTTTATTCAAAGTCATATTACTGATATTATTTGGAGCAATGGTCAAACAAGCTCGTCTGTGTCGGTTAGTGAAGCAGGTGAATATTCTGTTATTGTTACTGATATTTATGGTTGTCTTGCTAAAGATACAATAAATGTAGGCATTCATCCATTGCCTTATGTTGAGCTTGGTGATGATCAAACCGTTTGCTCCGATACAGAACTTATACTTGATGCAGGCGAATTTGAAGAATACAGCTGGAGTAATGACAGTATTGGTCAAACTAATACAATAATAGAGTCCGGAACTTATGGTGTAACCGTTACTGATGAATTTGGTTGTACAGGATTTGATATTGTTAATATCGAATTTATAGACTATCCAATAGCAGAATTTTCTTATCATTTTCTTAGTGATTTGGAAGTATATTTTAGTGACTCATCTCAAAATGCAGTAGATTATTTTTGGGATTTTAATGGTGATGATGTTATTGATAGTAACACGGTTGGAGATGTTACTTATACTTTCTCTGAAATTGGTCAGTTTGCTACATCATTAACTGTTTCAAATCAATGTTCGGAATATGTTTATTCGCAGATAATTTATGTTTTAGATATTGAAACTAACGAAATATCAAACATTAATATTTATCCTAATCCTGTAGCAGAGATATTAAATATCGAATTTTTTGAGACAACATCTAATATTCAAATACAATTGTTTAGCATTGATGGGAAATTGATCTTTGATAAAAAATATGCAGGAACTGATGTGTATTCAATTGATGTAAGTAATTATAGTGCAGGAATTTATAATTTGGTAATTGGAATTGATAACATCAAATCAGAAAATAAAATAGTAATAAAATAGTAATAAAATAATAAATTATGAAAAAGACATTATTGATATTTGTAAGTTTACTTTTAAGTGCAATGCTTTTTTCTCAAACTCCATGGACAGGTAGAACATATTGTAAATTAATTTTAGATACAAAACTTATGGAAAACCCAAGCTGTAGTTTAGGAGGCGGTGGAGGAATAGCAGCTACTTGGGATAAAGTTTATGCTCATTTAGGTTTATGTACTTGCGATTTGCCAGGAGATGTAAGAGATTGCTCCTCAGAAACTGAAAATCAGAATTTTTGTTTTTCACAAATTACTCCTTTTCAATCGCTTGTGTGGCAGCATGTTGTCGGGAATTGGGGCGATATTGCTGAGGACGATGGTGTGGGTTTAATGACAGCGCAAGGTAATGGAGTTTATTCTATTGAATTTATTATTGAAGATTATTTTAGTAGTGCAGATGTTAGTACCCAACTTGGTGAAACAAGTGCAGTACCTTCAATGCCATGGAATGTGAATTTAGGTGGAAAACCCTATACAATGGGGATGGTATTCAGAAATATTGATGGATCCTCGTCTGGAAGAGATAAATTGTGTAAAGACTTATTTTTGGTGGACATACTTGGTAATCCAAAAGTGCAACAAGGCTCTGAAATCTTGGGCCCTGAATTCCCTGCAATAACTGTTGATATTCATGAAGCTGGAATTGACGAAATTATGACATTGAGCGATAACACTACAATTTATCCAAACCCTGCAAATAATGAATTTAATTTGAGTTTTAAAATAATCAAAAATAATACCGATGTGCAAATTAGAATCTTTGATACACTTGGTAAAATCGTTCTGCACGAAGTTTATGACGCACAAAATATAGGTTGGTATAATCATCAAATTAAAACCACAGGATTTGAGCAAGGGATATATATGTTGCAAATTTCATTAGATAATTATATATCTCACACAGAAAGAGTACAGGTAATTAAATAAAAATTTAAACTCTGTAATTAATATGCTAAAAAAATATCTATTTTTAATAATTGGAATTTTATTTTTTCCATTTATTGTAATATCACAGGTAATTTCGTGGGAACCTATTTATCCTACAATTAATGACACAATAACTGTTTATTATGATGCTTCGCAAGGTAATGGATTGCTTGCTGGGCAAGATACTGTTTATGCTCATACTGGATTATTAACTAATCTAAGTATAAATCAAAATGATTGGAAACATAAAATTGCTGATTGGGGAGAGGGCGATTCTATTTTAGTAATGGAAAATATTGGTTCAGATATTCATAAAATAAGATTCAAACCCCAGAAGTTTTATAGCATACATCAAAGCGAAACTGTAACAGATATTTGTTATGTGTTTAGAGATAAAGATGGCGATATTGCTGGAAAAAATTCTGATGGTTCAGATATTTATCTTCCATTATGGACAAATGATTTATATGCTCGTTTTACTGCTCCAATGATTTTTCCTTTAGTCCCAAACTCGGGCGAAAGTTTTGATATTACTGTTACTGCAAGAACCGAAGGAATGATAAATATTTTTCATGATGGTAGTCTGATTGCACAAGATTATGATTCTGTATTTACTACAAATATTATTGCAGCAGGAACAGGTAAACATTGGATTAAATTTGTTTATCAGTCGGGAGGTCATACACAAGTGGACAGCATTTTTTATTTAGTGCAACAGCCTGTAAATGTCGCAAATTTGCCAGCAGGAATTATTGACGGAATAAATATTATTGATGATAATACTGTCGTATTTTGTCTTAATGCACCGTGGAAAGAGCGTGTTTATATGATTGGCGATTTTAATAATTGGCAAATCGAAGCTCAGTTTCAATGTAATCGTACCCCCGATGGAGAAAGATGGTGGTATAGATTAGAAGGATTAGAAGCTGATACTGAATATCGATTTCAGTATTTGGTCGATTTTGATATAAATATTGCAGACCCATACAGCAAATTGTTGTTAGACCCGTTTAATGATAACGAAATTCATCAGGTTATTTATCCCAATTTAATTCCTTATCCAACTGGTATGACAAGCGAAATGGTGGGTGTGTTTAAGACTACTGGAAATGATTACGAATGGCAAGTTACAGATTTTGAAAAACCCGATAGTCGAGATTTGATAATTTACGAAATGCTCGTACGCGATTGGCATCTGTGGCATTCATATAAAACTGTGTTAGATTCTATCGACTATCTTGTTGGGCTTGGAATAAATGCAATTGAGTTAATGCCTATTAATGAATATGACGGAAATGATAGTTGGGGCTATATGCCAGCTTTTTTCTTTGCTCCCGATAAATGTTATGGGACTTCGGATATGTTAAAAGAATTTGTTGATGTTTGTCATCAAAACGGAATTGCAGTTATTGTGGATATGGTCTTAAATCATGCCAGCGGACAAAACCCAATGGCACGACTGTATTACAACAAAGAAAAACAGCGACCTACATGGCAAAACCCATGGTTTAATGAGTTAATTCCACATCCTTACGGATATCATAACGATTTTGACCATGAGAGCATTTATACCAAAAATTTTGTGGACTCAGTTTTATCATATTGGATTAGTGAGTATAATATCGATGGATACAGACTTGATCTTTCAAAAGGATTTACAAATACTGTTACAGTTGGATATGACGAAAATGGCGATATAAATTGGACAGATGTTGGTGCATGGGGAAATTATGATGTTGTGCGAGTCAATAATATTAAGAGATTAGCTGATAAAGTTTGGCAAAAACATCCTGGAACATATATGATTTTAGAACATCTTGCAGGATTTGACGAAGAAAAAACTTTGTCGGATTACGGTTTTATGCTTTGGTGTGGAATGGCTGCAAATGAACAGTATTCGCAAGCTACAATGGGATATCCCGATAATTCTGACTTTAAATTCGGAGTTTCGTACCAACATTATCAGGGAAATAGCTTAGGACAACATAATTTAGTAGGATATATGGAGTCGCATGACGAAGAACGCTTGATGTACAAATGTTATACTTATGGTAATGTGAATGTTGTAGGAAACGATACAATATATTCTACAAAAAATAAAGAAACTGCATTGGAGCGAATGGGACAAGTAGCGGCTTTCTTTTTTACAGTTCCTGGTCCAAAAATGTTCTGGCAATTTGGAGAACGTGGTTATGATTATTCTATAAATTGGCCCGGAATTGAGGATCCAGGAGCTACTCGTACAGATAAAAAACCTCCAAGATGGGATTATATGAAAGAAGGAGAGAGGCAATATCTATATAAAGTTTATAAAGCTCTTATTGATCTGAAAACTGATTATAATATTTTCCGTACATCAAATTACGAAATGAGTACTGCCGCTTATGATAAAAGAATTAGGCTTTGGGATGACGGATATGTTAACGCCGAAATGCAAGTCGTTGTTTTGGGAAATTTTAATGTTGTAAGTCAATCTGTTTGGCCAGAGTTTTCGCATGCTGGAGAATGGTACGATTATTTTACTGGAGATACTATTGTGATTGATGAAAATATGACTGAAGAGCAAAACTTTTCTTTCGATTATCAACCTGGCGAATTTCACATTTATACCGATAAAAGGCTAAGTATTCCTGATTTTACCCTTGATACTGCCTCAAACGAAAATTCAGTACCTGGAATTATTGGCGATATTTTTAACACAACCATATATCCAAACCCTTTTAATGAAAGATTTGTAGTGGAATTCTCTTTAAAACAAACTGAGAATGTTGAGATTCTAATATTTAATACAACTGGGCAGTTAATAGAGCAAAAATCTTATGCCGCTTTAAAAGGACGAAATAAATTTGAATTTTTACTTACTGATGAAAACCAAGCAGGTAATTATTTTTATATGATACGAACGGGTAGTTCTGTTATTAGTGGGAAAATGATAAAATTGTAATATTGATAAAATAGTTTTCATGAAAAGAAAACCACGTTTAAGTTTTTGGCAAATCTGGAACATGAGTTTTGGGTTTTTAGGGATACAGTTTGGTTTTGGATTGCAAAATGCGAATGTTAGCAGAATATTTCAAACTCTTGGAGCCGAAATGGATACCATTCCGATACTTTGGATTGCTGCACCTATTACCGGTTTAATAATTCAACCAATTATTGGACATTTTAGCGATAATACATGGACAAGACTTGGACGACGAAGACCATATTTTCTTGCAGGGGCAATATGTGCATCAATTGGACTTATTTTAATGCCAAATTCCCCGACATTGTGGATTGCAGCCGGAATGTTGTGGATTATGGACGCTTCGATAAATGTTTCGATGGAGCCTTTTAGAGCTTTTGTGGGTGATTTACTTCCCGACGAACAGCGTACAAAAGGATTTGCTATGCAAAGCTTCTTTATTGGCACAGGAGCGGTTGTTGCATCTGCATTGCCTTATCTTCTTACTAATGTTTTTGGGATTCCAAATACTGCTCCCGAAGGTGTAATTCCACCCTCTGTAAAATGGGCTTTTTATACAGGTGGTATCGTCTATTTTGTGGCGGTGCTTGTAACGGTTTTAACTACAAAAGAATATTCGCCAGAAGAAGTTAAGGAATTTGAAGCCGCAAATGTAGAAAAAAGAAAAGCACAGAATTATTCGGATGAGTTTGCGAAAAATAGCTCATTTATTAAATTAAGCGGAATATTTGCTCTATTGGGCATACTTACTTTTGCTTTTGTGTATTTAAAAGACTTGGAGAAAGAAATTTATATTCTAGCAGCGATTTTGCTTTTATTTTCACTTCTTATGCTTATTAGCTGGGCTATGCGAAAATTTAAAGATGCAAAAAATGGACTTGTAGAAGTCTTTTCTGACTTGATAAAAATGCCCTCAACCATGAAACAATTGGCTGTAGTTCAGTTTTTTACGTGGCTTGCTTTATTTGCTATGTGGATTTATACAACCGCAGCAGTTACCGACCATATTTATGGAACCTCCGATACAAAATCTGTTTTATACAACAACGGAGCAGATTGGGTTGGAGTATTATTTGGCGTTTATAACGGAGCCGCAGCTTTATTTGCATTTTTATTACCTGTTTTAGCCAAATATACTTCTCGCAAAATTACTCATACCATTTGTTTGGTAATTGGTGGAATAAGTCTGTCATCAATATATTTATTTAGCAATCCTGATATGTTGATAATTCCAATGATTGGTGTTGGACTTGCGTGGGCAAGTATTTTATCAATGCCTTATGCGATTTTAACCGCTGCACTTCCCGAACATAAAATGGGAATTTATATGGGGATTTTTAATTTCTTTATTGTTTTGCCTCAAATACTTGCAGCCACTATTTTAGGTGCTATGACAAAACATTTATTCCATCAACATGCTATTTATACTCTTGTTTTTGGCGGTGTAATGCTGCTTATTGCTGGCATTGCTACTCTTTTTGTTAAAGATATGGGGGAGAAGTTTAATTAGTGCTTTTTATACTCACGACCAATTATTTTATTTTAATTTTGTATCTTCTAAATTTTGATGTAATATTACATTTATAAATTTTTTTAAAACTTACGACATGGAAATTAAAAACGGAACTCTTGTAACACTTGAATATGACTTGTTTGTTGATGCTTTTGATGGCGAACTTATAGAGTCCATAAAAAGTGATGAACCTGCAGTTTTTCTTTGCGGAAATGAAGAAATGCTCGAACCATTTGAGGAAAAGCTTATCGGACTTAAAGCTGGTGATAGTTTTAAATTTAGTTTAACTAAAGAAGAAGCTTATGGTGACGAGGACGAAGATGCTTATGCTGAGTTTCCTAAAAACATGTTTCTTGAAGAAGAAGGTAGCTTTTTGCCTGAAATTGGAGATTATGTTCCAATGGAAGACGAAGACGGAAATGTTTTTGACGGTATAGTTGATGATATTACTGAAGATTTTCTTATCATAGATTTTAATCATCCTTTGGCTGGCGAAGACTTGTTTTTTACTGGTACAATCCTTAAAGTAGAAGACGCACCAGCAGAATAAAAATAATTTTATAATAAATAAAAAAGCAGTTTCTTTTAAGAGACTGCTTTTTGTTGTAATATGCTTTTATTTTTAATTTTTTTGTCAAATATTTGCTTTTTTTGTACTTGTTTTTGATAAAACTAAACCTAGTTTATGTTTATCGCTAGCTCGCCCTTTTTTGTGGTAATTAAATAATAACTACCTTTGTTGTCATATTTTAATGTGCAGATAATGAAAAAAAACAATCAAGAAGACATGCTGGAGAAAATGAGGGAAATTGCATTGCAACACCCTAATAATATTCAGATAATTGAAACCAGCGTTGATTCAGAGATTCAAATAGAGTTTTTTGGGGCTTTGCAAAGAGTGTCGGATATGGAAGAGGAGTTTGATATTAAAGCATTGTATAATGAATTAATTTGTGAAGAAACTGCCATTGAAAGAAAAAAGGATATTCTTGCAATGCTCACAACGGCTGGCGAAGTCGAGAGTTTTAGATTGCTTGAGGATTATTTAAAAAATGCTAATGATGATATTAAAACTTGGGCTTTTTTGGCTTGTCAGCAGGGTAGAATGCTTCTTGAGTCTCGACTTTTAGAGGAATCTAAAATTTATATTGCCTCTGGTCTGGGGGGCAGAGGTCATAAGTTAAGATATGTTTTCGCTTTTGTCTCGCTTGATGGAACTTATGACGATTATCAAAAAAATATTATTATAGGTGAAATCGAATATTTCTTGAAAAAAAATGAAGGCGAAATTGAAAAAACTGAGTTTGTGCAAGAATTTACGCTTTGTACTGTTTTAGTTCCATTATATGTAAATCTGATTGATTTGATACAGAAAATTGTTGAGGAGATTAATCAATATGGTGGGTTTTTAAGAGAAAATGTTTTTATTACTAACGAAAAACCAGTACAGATAGAAGATTTGCAAAAAATATTTAATTAGCATTTTTAAATTTATATCCTAATATGAACAAGCATACTGTAAAAATTGAAAAATCATGGTGTAATCAGTTAGCAGAAGAGTTTGAGAGTGATTATTTTAGTAAATTAAATGATTTTATTGTCGAAGAGCGTTCTAAATATGAGGTTTTTCCTCCTATCTCTAAAATGTTTGCAGCTTTCGATTTTACTCCTTTTGATAAGGTAAAAGTCGTAATTATTGGTCAAGACCCTTATCATGGAGTGGGGCAAGCTCACGGTTTGTGCTTTTCTGTTTCTTATGGAGTTAAAATTCCGCCATCTTTGAAAAATATTTATAAAGAGCTTAATACTGATGTAGGTTTTGAAATTCCTAATCATGGTAATTTGGAAACTTGGGCAAAACAAGGAGTGTTTTTAATCAATGCTACTTTGTCTGTTCGTGCTCATACCGCTGGCTCGCATCAAAAAAAAGGCTGGGAAATTTTTACTGACAGCATTATCTCAATAATTAGCGAAAAACAAAATAATATAGTTTTTTTATTGTGGGGAAATTTCGCTAAAACTAAGGAAATATTGATTGATCAATCTAAACATTTGGTGCTTAAAGCTTCTCATCCATCGCCTCTTGGAGCTTATAAAAGCTTTTTTGGTTGTAAGCATTTTTCTAAAACTAACGAATATTTAATTAAAAATGGGATTGAACCGATAGATTGGGAGTTGCCTAAAACATCTCTTTTGTAATTATTTTAGTTTTTTTACAGAATTAATGTGTATTTTTGTTGTATATACTTTTATTAATGAGCAAATTACATCTGCTATCAAAAACTGTTTCTGAATATTTAAGACGCAAAATTACCCTTCTTTGTCTTGTGATATTCTCTGAAATCTAATCTTCTAATGTAATTTGTTGGATTTTTCTATTTTTTAAATTAACACAACTAAAATATTATGGATGCATTCGATTTGTATCTAAATGGTTTGAATAATAAAAACAAGCTTGATTTTGCTGAATTTAAGGAGATAAACTGGCTTAATTATTATCGTGATAGCGCACTAATAGATGAGCGAAACTCATTTGTTTTGGAAAGTAATAATAGTTCGCTTTTTAAAAATACAAAGCCCTATTATCGTGCAATATCGCCTGGTTGTAAACTTTGTGGAGAAGGTAAATGGTCGTGTCTATTTATTACAAACAAATGTAACGCTAGTTGTTTTTATTGTCCTGCTTCCCAAGAACAAGATGCAATTCCGACAATTCAAGGTCTTGATTTTCCATCGGCAGATGAGTATGCAGAGTATGTCAAGGCATTCGGTTTTAAAGGTGTTGCGTTTAGTGGTGGCGAGCCTTTGTTGTATTTTGATAAAACTCTCGAATATCTTAAAGCAGTTCGCAAAATTTGTCCTGATGTCTATATCTGGATTTATACAAATGGACTTTTGGCTGATAGGGAGAAAATGACCAAACTCGCTGATGCTGGACTTAATGAGATTAGGTTTGATATAGGTGCAACAAATTATAATACTGATAAAATCAAACTTGCATCGGGTTTGATACCGAATATTACTGTTGAGATTCCCGCAGTTCCTAAAAAAACACATTTGCTTCAGAAATTATTAAAAACATTGGAAGTATTAGGTGTATCAAATCTTAATTTGCATCAACTTAGATTGACAAATTATAATGCTCCACACTTATTTAAACACAATTATACATTTATTAACGCCGAGCGACCAATTGTGCTTGAATCTGAAATTAGTGCACTTAAAATTTTGAAATATGCCAAGGAAAACTCTATGGAGATTGGTGTAAATTATTGTTCATTTTATTATAAATATAGATTTCAAAAAGCTGGTTTTCGCAAAATTCTTGCAAATGGGGCAGGGGTTGCCCCTAATAATATTACCGAAAATGGTTTTGTGCGTAAAATTGAAAATAATAAATTAGAATATAATACATTTTCTATTTCACTTATTCCGTCCGAAAATTCAAAAAAAATAATCATTGGTAATATCAATTACTTTTTAAAAACTGAGAATGCTGGTTTTAAAATTGATTTTAATAATGAAGTTAGGGATTTTTTATCTGAAATACAATCTGGAAAACTGTTAATAATCCCAACTGATTTTGACAAGTTCGAGATTTATAGAAAGGAGTGTATAGAGACGGGCTTAAGGATGATTTAGGGGAGATGTAATCGGTTTTTTGTTCTCTCGCAGAGACGCAAAGACGCAAAGTTTGTTTGTTTTGTGTTCGTCTGTTCTTAATCTTTTTTTTGAGCCAAATATAAAATTTCTCGTTTATCGAGTCTATATCTTTCGATAAGATCATTGCTTAAATGATTATTAATGTTAAATTCTTCGACTATGAATCCAGCTTTTTTAATTCTTTCGGGATAATCTAATCCATGCCAGCGAACATGATCGTATTGTCCAAAAACTTTCTCACGTTCTTTGGGGTCGATAATATTAAGGTCTTCGTGAGTCTCTGAATATGAGTAGTTTATGGGAACTTGCATTATCGCTTTGCCACCAGGTTTTAATATTTTTAAAATTTGTTTCATGGCATCGACGTCGTTTTCCACATGCTCTAAAACGTGATTGCAAATTACCCAATCATAAGTATCGGCAGGTAATGGAATATCCATAATATCGAAATGAATGTCTGCGAGAGGTGAAACAATATCGCCAGTTGTGTAATCGAGATTATCTGCTTTTCGAAATTTTTTGTAAAATGGCTGTTCTGGAGCAATATGTAGGACTTTTGCTTGTTTTGTAAAAAAGTCAGAATGTTCTTTTAGATAGATCCACAAAAGTCTGTGTCGTTCTAAGGATAAACAATTTGGACATAAACGATTAACTCCTGCTTTATTGCCATAAGGTAAAAATTTACGGAACTGCTTACCACAAACAGGGCATTCAACTTTATTTCCAATATAAAATGGACGTACTAAAAATGAAAATAGCTTCGAAAACCTTATCATTAAAGGTCTGGGAATATGTCTTACAAAAAATCTTATTAGTTTTCTCATTAGCTTAAAATAATCTTTTCAGTTTTGTCATTTTCTGCATTTACCTCAATAAGATAATCATGCATAACGAACCAAATATATGTTTTAATATTTTGATATCCCAATTCGCTTAATAGCTGAGCATAATTTTGTGTTTGTTTTATATATTGTTGTTTTTCAATATCTCCGAATTTATAGTCTATTATAATTAATTCGTTATCCTTTTCCATTATTCTATCTGGACGGCGAATTTTACCCTCACTGCTTAATATTTCAGCTTCGTTATAAATTTTATATGTACCATCAAACCATGGTTTAATAAAATTATAATTTAAGGTTTTTTTAATTTTTAATTTGTAATTATTAACTTCATCTGTACTAATAATACCAGTGCTACTAAGTTTTAATAGTGCTTTATCGAGGTCGCTTGCAAGATTGATGTTTTCGTAGATTTTGTGCATTTTTATCCCTTCGATAATATTTGAATCAGTATTTGATTCGTGAGCGTCTTTTTCGTAAAAAGGCTTAATTTTAATTTGTTTGTCAGGGATAAATACATCATACGATTTGATATAGTTTTGCTCACTCTCGGTTTTTACGGTATTAGGAATATTGCCGCATTTATATGTAGTTAACTCATCGCTGCTTGTAATATCAAATTCGATAGTGCTATTTGTTATTAGTTTATCAATTCCATTATTAAGGATACTTGCAACACTTGAGTTTGTCGAACAGGCTTTTTGTCCAGCAGATATAAACAATCCTATACGAGCTCTGGTAAATGCGACATACAGCATATTGAAAGACTCTATAATTTGTTTAAATTTAAAATCATAATAATCTTTCTCAAAAATACTGTTTGCAAGTTTTGAGTCGAAATTTGCAGGCCACGCAGGCAGTACGTTAAAAGGATGGACTTCGGGTTTTACCCAAACTGTATTATTATATTTTACAAGTCCCCAATCAGTAAATGGGATAAAAACAAAATTTGCATCTAATCCTTTTGCTTTATGAATTGTAATGATATTTATTGCATTTTGCTTTTCGGGTATGCGTAAATTCTGGTTTTTTCCTTTTTCTTCCCAATATTCGAGAAATTTATTTACTTCGGCATGATTATTTTGCGAAAAGTCGTGTAGTAAGTCTCTAAATGAATTTAAAAATGGGACATTTTCCTCTGATTTATTCAAATCAAGTATTTTGATTAGCGAGTCGCAGGTTTCGTGCAAAAGTTTGTAATTGTAGCTTCGTTTTATTGGTTCAAGATTAGTTTCGAGATACTCTCCAAAGGTTTCTTTATCGAATATAATTTTCTCTTGGTTCTTGAGTTTTTGCTGAACATAATACGCATAAGCTGCTTCGTTAAACGCAAGTTCGTTTGTTTGTAGGGATAAATATTGCAAGCACGAAATTATAAGTTTTACAGCTTTGTTTGACGAAATAAGTAAGGCTTCGGATGAGATAACATCATAAGATACGCCAAGTTTTGCATTTTCTGATTGCGAATGTCTGATGATTTCTTCGGCGATTGTTGTCCCATCTTTGTTGCTGCGCACAAGTATCATAATCTCTCCTGGACTGTAATTTTTTAACTGAATATTCTCTATTTGCAGTATCATATTTTTTATGATGTCGCCTTTAGTGTCTTCAGTTTCATTAAAAATGTCGATTTGTACTGCCGATGCAAAATCTTTTTGTGCATTTTGTTTAATTTCAGCATAAATAGAGTTTGTAATCAAGTCGCCTGTAATTGATTGGAATTTTTCTGGAGTATCTGTATTTACAGAGTTTTTTAGAATTTCGGCAGCATTTTTAAAAAACTCATTATTAAAATCTACAATTGTTTTGCCACTTCGCCAGTTATCTAAGAGCGGTATTTTGGTATATGATTCTGGGAACTCTTTTTCTACGTCCAATGCTAAAAGTTTCCAGTCGCCGCCTCTCCAGGAGTAAATAGATTGTTTTAGGTCCCCTACCAGAATATTCGCTCTTCCTTTTTCGTCAACCGATAAACTTTCGCTTAACAAAGGTTTAAAAGAATCCCATTGTATTCGGCTTGTATCCTGAAATTCGTCAATAAGATAGTTCTCATAAAAGCTACCCATTTTTTCGTAAATAAAAGATGATGAATTTTGTGTGGCAATCTCGGATAGAAATACTGGGACTTCTGATATTAGGAACTTGCCTGCCTCGAAAAGATTTTTGTGAACAATTTGTAAGGACTTGTTGATTAATGCCGTATAAGGAATCTGTTTTTTTATGATTTTACATGTATAATAAATATTATAGTGTTCAATATAGAAATCTAATAATTCTTGTGAAATTTGCATTAACTCGTTGGTAGCTAAGTTTAAAGGTTCTTTGTCAATATCAGCTTTTTTGAGCCATTTTTCTATAATGTCAATGTTCTTAAAATGTTCGTCTATTTTTAAAGGAGCATCTTTTAATTTCTGTTCAGTTGCTAGCATACGTTTAATTATACTGCTTGCGTTGCCACCACTAAAATCTACAAGTTCTAATTTGTTGTCTTTTAAGGTTTGTTTAAGTTTATCAGATAGAGCTTCAATGCCAGAAATAAACTCACTTTCGAGAGTGGTTAGTTCATCTGAAAAATTTTTAAGATTATTTTTATCTGTAAAAAAATCATTGTATTCGTTTTCATAACTTCGATAATCTGATTCTAAAATCATTTTAAGGAAGCTTTTCAGATTGTATCTAAAATCCCACTTATTGGAGTTGTCGATGTTTTGTTGAACTAATGCTATTATATTGTTTTTAAGCTCTTGGTCGGTTTCACTTTGGCTCATTAAATCGTCAACTGCTTTGCTGATAATAATATCTGTGTCAAGCTCTATTTCGTAATTATATTGTATTCCAGTTTCGCGAGTAAAGTTCCTAACAATTTTTTGAAAAAAACTGTCAATTGTTAAAATTGAGAAGTGTGAGTAATCGTGCAGTATTTCTTTAAATATTTTTTTTGACTGGTTTAAAATAGTGTCTTTTGGTAAACCTGTAAAGTCATGGATTTCGTCGATTCTATTCTTGGATTTACGCTCTGTAATATTGTGCATTTCTTCAACAATACGGGTTTTCATTTCTTCGCATGCTTTATTTGTAAAAGTAACTGCGAGAATATTTTTATGTGCCTGATTTTTTGAAAAAAGCAGCATTATGTATTGTCCAGAGATATTATGAGTTTTACCAGACCCCGCTGAGGCAGAATATACTAGGAGTTTACCCATATTAAGGCACTGTAATTGTGACTTTTTCACATTCAAACACATCGGCGGTGTAACTCCACTCTTCTCCTTCGTAGTAACAGTTTATGTTGTGTTTGCCAACTGGTTTTTCGGTCTCTTTAGTTTCGTTAGGTTTTAGACTAAACACTTTAAGATTATCGACATAAACTTCAATATCGTTTGTGAGATTATTTGTTACGATAATTGTGCCTGTGTGATTTAATTCACAATTGTTTTTTACTCGGCATGATAGTGATAAGCCTAGTGTCAATATTAAAAATAGAATAGTTGCTTTTGTTTTCATTATCGTTAAATTTATTGTTCCCAAATTTATGAAAAAACTATGAATATACAAAGTTTTGTTTTGTGATAGAAAATTATAGTGATTAATTTCAGGCGAACTCATACTATTTTAAACATTAATATTGGGAAATATTGTATATCTCCCTTCGACCAACTCAAGACATCGCTTCTAAACAATTTGTCTAAGATATTAAAATTAGAGTATGCGTTTGCCCTGTGATTAATTAGAATAAATAAATAAATTTTGATGTTTAGTTCCTCTCTTACTTCGTGGTTTTAACGGAAGACTACAAGTCAAAATCTAAATATATTGTTTCAATTATATTATTATCAATAATTACCAATAATACATTAATAAACTACTGTTACAATACCATTATAATGTTGCCCGTTTCGATAGAGATCAACCGTATAAATATAAGAACCTGTTGGCACAAATTTACCATTATAAGTTCCGTTCCAAGGTTCAGAATTTCCACGACCAGCAAAAAGTTGCTGTCCCCAACGATTAAACACATTTATATAAGCATCAGGAAACATTTCAATATTTTCAATAATCCATGTATCATTTATACCATCAGTATTAGGCGTAAATGCATTTGGAATTTTAATACAATCCTCGTCAATATCCTCTATCATAACAGAACGAAGTTCATATATACATTGATTTGCATCAGTAATCGTAACAAGATATGTTCCTTGTGTAAGTCCATCCAAATAATTCACAGGAGAAGCCCCACCATTCCAGCTAAACAAATACGGAGACGTGCCTCCAATAACATTAATTTCTATGCTTCCATTATTATTCCCAATACAAGTTGGTCTTGTATAAGTATATGTAGCATCAATTGCACTTGGTTCAAAAATACTTGCAATTGTATCAATAATGCAGTCGTTTGCATCAGTTACTAATAAACGATATTGTCCTGCATAAAGATTATTCAAATTAGCGTCTGTTGAAGTAAATTGGTCATACTGCCAAAAATAAGTGTATGGTGGCGTTCCTCCAAAAGCTTGAGTATTCAACAAACCACTATTTTCGCCATAGCATGCTATCCCATTAATATCAAGAGTCAAGTTTAGAGGATTTTCAGGTTGAGGAACATCAATTTGTGCTGTTACTGAACAATTATTATTATCAGTAACTGTTACCAAATATAGCCCAGAATACAAACCTGTAATAGTATTTGATATTTCATTATTTGACCACAAATAAGAATACGGCACTGAACCACTAGATGCAATCGCTGATGCACTACCTTCATTTGATCCGTAACATAAAACTGAAGTAGAACTCATCGAAACTTGAATTTGACCAGGCTCATTAAGATCATAAGATGCATATCCAGTGCAACCCCAATTATCAGTAGCACTTACAGTATAAAAACCTGCTCCAATATTTGAAATTATATCTGTAGTGTAATTATTTGACCATAAATAATCGATAGGATTGGCTGCTGCTGAAGCATTCACAATTAAAACAGCATCATTATCTCCAAAACATGATATTGGATGTGTTTCAGTTATTGTTAAATTGATATGACCTTGAATACCAACACTTGCAGTATTAGTGGCAGTACAACCATTTGTGTCTGTAACTGTAACTTCGTAAATACCTTCCGTAAGATTACTAATTTGTGAGCTGTTTTCAGCATTTGACCACCAATAAGAAAATCCACCGCTACCGCCATCAGCAGTAGCTATAACTGAGCCAAGTGTTACTTCGCATACAATGGGTGTTGCATTACATGAAACAGTTAATTGTGGAGATTGCTGGATTTGAATAGTCTCTATTATTTGACACCCATTTTGGTCGGATACTGTTAAAGTATAAAAACCTGCTGGCATAAAATTTATTGAAGCTGTAGTACTATGATTATCATCGCTCCATAAGTAGTGAATAGGCATTGTCCCACCCGAAACATTTGCCAATGCAGAGCCATTAGACTCTCCATAACATACTACATTATCAACATCAATTGTCATTGAAAGTTGTTGAGGTTCTGGAATTGTTACACTTACATTATCTGTACATCCGTTAGCATCTGTTACGGTGTAATTATGTGTTCCTGCATTGACAGTAAATGTTCCTGTTCCAGTATAAGGCGTTGTTCCGCCTATTGCACTTATAGTTACTTGAGATGTTTCGCCATTACATAATATATTTGTTGATATTGCATTTGCTTCTAATAATAATGGTTCGCTTACTGTAATACTTGTTACGGAACTACATCCATTAGCATCTGTTACAGTATAATTATGAGTTCCTGCATTGACAGTAAATGTCCCTGTTCCAGTATAAGGCGTTGTCCCACCTGTTGCACTTACTGTTACATCGGCAGTTTGACCATTACACGAAATTGTTGTTGCACTATAACTTGCTATTAGTTCTGTTGGTTCAGAAATTATGGCATTAGTAAGTCCTTGACAACCATGCATATCTGTTACTGTAATATCGTAAGTTGCTGCACTTAACCCGGATATAGTATAAGTTAAATTACTTGTTGTTGTGTTTCCTGTTCCCCAGTAAATAGTATAATCTGGTGTGCCTCCAGTTATTGTTACTTCAATCTCACCATTATTGTCTCCATTACAACTGATATCACTGATAACTGAACTTGTAACATTTAATCCACCGTCATCAATTATGCTTACTGTTTGTGTTGTGCTGCATCCATTATTGTCAGTTATTGTTACAATATAATTACCTACGTTAAGAGAACTTGCTGTACCTCCCGAAACGCTTCCTGCTGCTGGCCAAGTATAAGTATAATTTGGAGTTCCTCCACTAGCTGTAACTGTTGCTGAACCTGGAGTTAAACAATTTTGATTTACTAATGCTGTTATGCTGCTATTCAATTCTGTAGGCTCTGTAATTGTTACACTTACATTATCTGTACATCCGTTAGCATCTGTTACGGAAATATTGTAAGTTCCATCGCTAAGCCCAGTTATGGTATAATTGTTCGATGAGATAGTTGTATTTCCTGCTACCCAATCTATTGAATAATCAGAAGTTCCATTGCTAATTGTAAGATCAATAGAGCCACTATTACTTCCGTTACAAAGTGGATTATTTCCCAAAACACTTGCAATTGGATTTGGAACAATTGTGATTGTCATTGTAGTATTTGCTGCACATTGACCAGCATCTGAAATAAATGTGTACTCAGTTGTCGCTGTATTGTTTATTGTAGGCGACCATGTTCCAGTAATCCCCTCTGTTGAAGTTGTTGGCAATGCTGGAATTATTGCTCCTGAACAATATGGACCAACCGCTGCAAATGTTGGTGTAACATTCGGAGTAATTGTAATTGTCATTGTAGTATTTGCTGCACATTGACCAAGTGTTGGAGTAAACGTATAAGTGTCTGTACCTGAGGTTGTTGTAGAAATGGATGCAGGTGACCAAGTTCCACTTATTCCATTTGTTGAAGTTGTAGGTAAAGCATCTGGTGTATCACCTTCACAATATGGTCCTAATTGTGTAAAGTTTGCCGTAATATTCAAATCTATATTTACAATTGTACTTACACAATCAGTTGTTCCACAAACACCAGAATATCTTGCGTAATAAGTTGTTGATGAAGTAAGTGTTTGCGAAATAACTAGAGGATTACCAGTTCCAATAGGAGTTCCGCCACAACTAGATGTAAACCACTGAACTTCACCTCCAGTTCCTAGATCTCCACCACTAGCCGTTAATGTAATATCATTTGTTACACCAGAACATACTTGATTCGGATTTGCAGTAGCCGATGTTGGCGGAGAAAAAGGAATTACAGTAACTGAAATAGGAACTCTAACAGAGATGCAACTACCACTAGACGAGGATACCCAATAAGTTACATCAGAAGTCAAAGCAGGAGTAGTATAAGTTGCACCAGTATGAAGAAGCGTTCCTCCTGTTTGGCTATTATACCAATAATAAGTTGAGCCAACTCCCCCACTTGCAGAAAGTACTGTCGATTCTCCTTGACAAACATCAGTATCTCCACTAATAATTGGGGTTGGAATTATATTGAATTCCCAAATTGTATGACTTCCATAATGTGGACCAACAAACGAACCATCATAATATGCACCTCCTCCAGGATTTACAGTCGTTTCTGTTTGCGAATATGAACATGTAGTAAGATAAAGTCTATCCTCAAAAGCAGAAAAACTAATATTAGGAACTGAAGTTTCATTTCCAATATATGATGACCATTCGGCTGCATAATTCTCATCAAACTGCATTAAATAACTTTGACCGCCTGAAGATTTATTGTAATGGCCTGGAAGTGGTATAGTCGTGTAAGAATTTGTTCTTGCACATACGATAAATTTATCGCATGAAGTAAATTTTCCATCATACAATAAATCTCCACCAGAAGGGTCTCCACCCCAATAAGTAGCCCATTGCATAAGTCCATTATTTGAAAATTTTAAAATAAAACTACCAAAATCATTAAAAGAACCTCCTGAGTTATTTACATTAGAAGGAGCTGTTTTATTGTATGCTCCCGACATAGTGTGTAAAGGTAGGTTATCACTATTAGTACCACCTAAAACAACAATTTCATTTAATTTATTTACAACTATGTTTGTACCATTTCCCATTCTACTTCTAATACCGTCATAAGCATTTCCTCCATACAGCGTATTCCATGCTAATGCACCAGTATTACTAAACTTTCCTATCATAATATCTTCAGAAGCATTAGCAGATTGATAATATGCACCTCCACCAGGATTTATAAGATGTTCGTTTGAAGCATTACTAGTGCTACTACTCCAACTAACTTCTGATACGAAAAAGATATTATTTGAATTATCAAATGCGACATGACAATCCTCTTGTGTGCCTGGACCTCCTAAAAAAGTTCCCCAAATTTGATTATAAGAACTATTTAACAACATTAAAAACAGATCCGTAAAACCTCCATTTACTGATTGATTATATGCCCCAGCCCTATTAACAATATGACTGGAAATTACTCCCCAATTATAAGCATGAAGAATTATTGCAACTTGACCACTAGAGCTAACTGCAATACTTGGGTGTGAAGATGTGTGTCCAGGTATATTAGTGCAGTGTTTTAACTCACCTGTAGTTTTATCAAATCTTGCATAATATGGTTTTGTTGAGCCTGGGTTATAATAAAACCCGCCTCCATTCAAAAAAGGTCCATTTGATGCTAATTCATCTCCCACAACATGAAGAATGTTTTCATGAACAACCAAAGGTTCTGTTCCTAGTTGCCAATCCATGCTCGAATTACTACCACCAAAATAAGTACCCCAAACTAACTCCCGATTAGGATTAAATTTTGCAATATATAAATCATTTAAAGTATAATTCTGTATATAAGCAGAGCCACCAGGATTAACAATAGGATAATCGTTTACTGAATTGTTGCAATATCCTGAAATAAATAAATTTCCATCATCATCAGAAGCATTATGGTCATAACTTATTTGTCCATTTGAGCTTACAGTTTCATAATATGTCATCCATGTAATAGTAGGATCTATGATTAGTTTATTCGAATTTTTATAATCACATTTAAAACTTATAATATCGTTATTTAATTCATAATATACCTCAGCATTTTCCTTTTTATTATCGTTATAATATGCCTCAGGAATATTCTCTTCAAAATCGAAAAATTTTGTTTTTACTATTACTTGTCCATCAATTATTTCTAAAGAATTAGCTCCATTATATTTTATTTTAACATCCTCAATATTTGCTCCTTTATGTAATATCACATCATATTTTAATCCACCTTCATATTGATTAAAAACAACATCTATATTTGGATAGATATTTTTGTAGCAGATACTTTTATAAGAGCCAACATTTGTAATATTACTACGTTTATTAAGGAAATAATTAAGATAATTTTTGTTTTTTTCTCCTGGAATAATTTTACAATCATTTGTAGCTCCGATAAATTCAATATCTATTCTCTGTACCTCTCGACCTAGAATTTTATATATACTATCAATTGCATTTTGATCTCCTTCGTACCTGCTAAAATCAAATTCATCTAAACTAGCAAACGTACAAACGACACGATTGCTTTCGAAAAACATTGAATTATTATTACTAGCATACAGATATTGAACTTCTGGGTGAAAATTTTCGTCCCAATCTAAAACTTGCCCCTTATTCTCAATAAACTGAGAAAATACCGAAATATTAAAACAAACTAAAAAAATAAAGCATAAATTAGTAATTTTTCTCATATCAACATATTCAATTGTTCTTACAATAATTATAACAAAAGTTACAATTAAAAAATCTCCTACCTAAAACTTATAATATTTGTAAAATTAATCAAAGTTTTATTAAAATTATCATAATACCTAATATATTATAACAAATTTTATAGTCAAACGAGGATTGTTGATATAAAATGTCGGATTTTATTTTGTTTAGCGTAAAATCAATAAACAAATGTGTATCTGCGATAGAGTTGTATTTAAGTTAATAAAACTAGTGTTTATTATCTAATAAAACCGATGCGACCCTTATATGTAGCATCAAAATTCTCAATTACTGCAATAGCTATTTGGTCGGAATTATCACAAGTTGAAGATATTGTATAATTAATAATATGTTTCCCAACTCCAGTATTTGAAGGATTAAATAAGGGATTGTCAAACAACAAACTAGTCATTTTGACTTGCTCTTTTGCCGGTTTTCTTTGTTGCAAAATTAACAAAGGCTGCACTGCGATGCCCTGAGCCTGCCTGCACTGCGATGCACTGAGCCTGCCGAAGTGAGCAACGCCTAAGTGTCGAAGTGAGTTTTTATCGAAGTGAGCAAGCTATTAGCTAAATTTTGCGTCTCGAAAAACAACAAAAGATCTTCGTCAATTCTGCATACTTTATTATTTGACAAACCCTAAGCATGTTGGGGAATCAATGCTATCTATCAATAATAGAAAACCACCCATTGCATAACTGGTACAACCATCAATACTTAAAACAGAAGTAACCGTATATGAGGTAGTTAAGCTAGGGTAGTATTCCAAATATATGGATTATTTGATCTTGTAATAGTATTACGTGTTGGTCTATCTTCATAATTAGAGTCAGCAAGAACCATGTTTATGAGTTATGTTTCGATGTTCTTATATTTATAAATTCCTAAATTCCTAAAAAATCAATAATAAAGTCTGGAACAATTGCTCCTCACCACACTCACTTGGATTGGTAATCTTAGGGACAATTCTCAAAAATTATAAGCAAATAATTTAAGCCAAAACTAAAATTTCATAAAAACTTAGTATCTTCGCAGTTGCAATATAATAATTGCAATAAATTTTGGTTAATTAAATGAAAACGATGAAAATACAATTCATAATTGTGATGTTATTTTTAGGAACTGTACTTTTTGCACAGGTTGCACCTAATAAATATTATATTGAGTTTACTGACAAAAACAACAATGGATACAGTCTAGATAATCCCGAAGAGTTTCTTAGTGTACGTGCTTTGCAGCGTAGAGCAAATCAAGGAATCTTATTGTCAGAAAACGACCTCCCTGTAACGCAAACTTATGTCGACTCCTTGGATGCTCTTGGTTTACAGGTACTTAATACATCAAAATGGTTTAATTCAGTCACTGTTTATACGCTTGATAGTACGCTTATTGACTCTATAACATATTTAGGTTTTGTTAGTAATTCATTAAAATATAAGCCTTATCCAGAAGGGGACACACGAGAAGTTAATCAGCGATATAAAAAAATACTTGAGACAAATCTACGAAAGGAAAGTCTAGACTATTATAATTATGGAGATTGTGCCGTTCAGATTAAAATGACAAATGCTCACAAACTGCATAACGAAGGCTATCGTGGAGAGGGAATGATGATAGCGGTTACTGATGCTGGTTTTACTGGATTACCAAATCTTCCGTCTTTTGATTCTCTTTATAATGACGATAGAGTATTGGCGACAAGAAATTTTGTACATGGAGGTGATACTGTATATAGTTATAGTACTCATGGTATGAGAGTATTATCGATTTTGGCGGCAAATTATCCTGGTAATTTAGTAGGCACTGCTCCTGAAGCAACATATTTATTATTAATGTCAGAAGACCCTGCATCTGAAACATTTATTGAAGAGTTAAATTGGATAGCAGCAGCCGAATATGCCGATAGTTTGGGAACTGACATTATTAGTGTTTCGTTGGGATATGTAGATTTTGATACACCCGAATTTAATCATACTTACCAAACTCTTGATGGTCGTCATGCTATAATAAGTTATGCAGCAACTATTGCAGCTCGTAAAGGAATGATTGTTGTTGCTGCCGCTGCAAATAGCGGTGAAGATGAAACACATCCATGGATTGCAGCACCAGGAGATGCCGATAGTATTGTTACCGCTGGTGCAGTTTGGCCTGACGGAAATTATGCGGCTTTTAGTTCAATTGGTCCAAGTTATGACGGAAGAGTAAAACCTGATCTGGTATCAATGGGAGGGGGAACATATAACCAAAATACTGACGGCTCAATAGGAAATGGAAATGGAACTTCTTTCGCAACTCCTTTGTTATCTGGAATGATAGCCTGTTTATGGCAAAAATTCCCTAATAAAACTAATATGCAAATTATTGAAGCTGTTAGACAATCTGGACATTTGTATAATACGCCAACCGTTTATCTTGGTTATGGAATCCCTAATTTCGAGCATGCTTCAACCATTCTTGATGTTGGTGAGTATAAAGCTCCTAATAATAGTTGCTCTGTCTTTCCAAATCCATTTAGTAAGGACTTTTCAATTCAATTTAATAATAACCCTGGAGATTCTATAGAAGTTTCGATTTTAGATATTAACGGACGAAAAACATACTTGTGGATGGAGCATATTGCTAAAGAAAAAAATACTATATTCAAAATTGATGATTTGCAAAACTTTAAATCGGGTATCTATATAATTGCTATTAATTTAAATAATAATAGATTTTCCGAAAAATTGATTAAATATTAATATAATGCCTAATTCTGCTTTAACTCTCATAGAATTAAATCAAAAAGTCAAATTTGCAATTGAACAAAAATTTGATGCGCCCGTTTGGGTAGTAGCAGAAATTAATAGCATTAATAGGCATCGCAGCGGACATTGTTATCTCGAATTTATTCAAAAAGCACAAACCAACGATCAGATTATTGCAAAAACTAGAGCCACAATTTGGGCAACTCAATTTAGAATGATTGAATCTTATTTTCTGTCTGTTACTAAAAGTCGTCTCGAAGCGGGATTAAAAGTTCTTGTTAAAGTAAGCGTTGATTATCACGAGCTTTTTGGACTTTCTTTAAATGTTAGAGATATTGATCCAGCTTATACTCTTGGCGATCTCGAAAGACGTAAAAAAGAAATTATCAATAGATTGGTTGCCGAAGGCGTTTTTGATATGAATAAAGAACTCGAAATGCCATTAGCAGTTCAAAATATTGCAGTAATCTCGTCATCAGGAGCAGCAGGCTACGAAGATTTTATTAATCAACTGGATAAAAATAAATACAAATATAAATTCTCAATCACACTTTTTGAAGCCGATATGCAGGGTAATCGAACCGAAGAAACTGTAACAAAAGCTATTAACCAGGTTTTTGAATCAGATACAGAATTCGACATCCTTGCTATTTTGAGAGGTGGAGGTGCTAAAAGCGACCTTAGTGTTTTTGATAATTACAATATTGCATATTTGATAACGCAATTTCCAATTCCCGTAATTACGGGTATAGGACACGAACGTGATGAATCTGTTTGTGATATGGTTGCTCATATAAAATTAAAAACACCAACAGCAGTTGCCGAATTTTTGATTGACCATAACCAAATGTTTGAAGCAAATATTACTGAAATTGGAGATGATATTTTTGTCCTTGCAAAAGATCTTATCAGAACAAATCAAGCTTATGTTACTAATCTTAGTATTGGAATTAATAAAACGAAAAATATTATTTCTACTAAGTTAGATTATTGCAATCAGTTATTTTATCGTGTAAATAATCTTGCGAAAACTCAAGTGAAAGAAGAAAATATTAGATTGCTTAATTATCGCAATAGGATAACGAGTACTCCAAAGATAAAAATCAAACAAGATGATAACGATTTATTTAATTATAATTCAAAACTTATTAATGCCTCTAAAAGCTTAATTAGTAGGGCTTTACATGTTATTGATATGCACGAGCAAAATATTCGTTTGGTTGATCCTGTAAATGTTTTAAGTAGAGGTTTTTCAATAACAAAATATAATGGTAAAATAATAGGTGTAAATAGTAATCCTAAACTTGGAGATAATATAGAGACAATAACATCAAAAGATAGAATTTTAAGTAAAATTATAGAAATTGATAAGGTAATTGCAAAAGGAGCAAAAAAACAGAAATAAAATGAAAAAAAAACTACTTATACTTATAGCACTGTCGCTTTTGGTCCTTAACACTTTTGCGTGGAAAATTAAATCTGATTCAACTATCTATGCAGGTGCTTGGGGAGGTGCAAGTTATGCAAAAATAATGGGCTATGTAGGAACAACTCCACTTATGGGAAGTGCTTTTGGACTAAAATTTTGGCTGCAACCCAATCGTGAATTTAGTTTTAATACAGGAATAGGGTTTATTCAAAAAGGGTATGTTGGACAAATAGAGTATTTCAATAGTTATAATAGCTCTATTGGTTTTATTGATACCGATTTTAGTTTTAATTATTTGAATATACCATTAGGATTAAATTATAATTTTGGTAGAAAAAAGTTTAATGTTTACCTGTCGGCAGGGATAGATATCGATATTTTATTGAAACAAACTACATTTTGCCCTAATCTCCCGATTTCTGTTGATGGAGCTGATATTATAAACACAAATGGCGAAAATACTGAAATTTATAAAAAGCTTAATTTTGGAATCTATATCGGAGGAGGTTTAGAATACAGATTTAAACCAAATTTTATCGTTTTTGCAGATGTAAGATATATGCACGGAACTAATAATATTCTCAATGTTAATTCAATATATATCTTAAAACAACGCCCGATTGTGTTCGGACTCGGAATACGAATCGGAATTCCAGTTACTTATGGATATTATGATTAGGGGAATTGTTTTGTAAATCTTATATTTGTTCTAATAAGATATTTATAGATGGTTAAAGTGAAAACAATTAATACTAATACTGCAGCTGACATATTAAACGTTTCTGAATCTACAGTGCGGAATTGGATGAAATCAGGTTTGCTTAATTCTGAATTGACAATTGAAAACGTTAAATTCATCAAATCATCAATTTCAAATGGAGAAATAGAACGTCTTAATAAACGAGCAAATAAGACTAAATCATCAAAATCTTTTGTCCCTTCCGAATACACTAACAACGAAAATATACTTAATATAGTAAGTGAAATTGTAAACTTATCTCAAAATCAGTTTAATAATATCTCTGAAATAATTTTCAATATTACAATAGCATTTATAGATGAGTCTGAAATTATAGATGGTAATTATTATTTTAAGAGAGATGCGTTAAAGCAAGTCTTCGATGATTTTAATAATAATTTATATAAACCAAATATTAGTTTTTTAACTAAAATTACAGCTAAAGTCTCGTTTTTGAAAAAATCTGATACCACAGATGTCTTAGGCTTATTATATCAATCTCTACTAACAGAAGGAGATAAATCCCAAAAAGGAAGCTATTATACTCCTCCTAAAATAATTGATGAACTAATAAATGATTTTAGCAATAATATAAAATCATTTCTTGATCCTTGCTGTGGTACTGGAGCATTCATTTTAAGTGCAATGAAATTAAAACACATTAAACCTAAAAATATTTATGGAGCTGATTTAGATAGAAATGCAGTTTTTTTAGCAAAAATAAATATTTTAAGTGTATATGAAGATTTTAATGAAGTCCCAAAGATATTTCATATCGACACACTTAACGAATTAGCTACAGGTAATATTTTTTGTGAAACAAATTATTTGATTGGCACTATTGACGCAATAGCAACAAATCCGCCATGGGGTGCGAGTAAAAATAATTCCCCATCTATAAAGTATGAAAACTTACTTGGATCTAAGGAAATATACTCGATGTTTATTTTAAAATCAATCGAATTATTAAAAGAAAATGGTGAAATGAGTTTTTTATTACCTGTGTCTATCTTAAATATTCAAACTCATAAAAAAATAAGAAAAATACTTTGTTCGCAAACTAAAATCGTTTCAATAAAAGAATTTGGAAAGGCTTTTACTGGTGTATATACTCCTGTAGTTTCTATTCATTCTAAACTCGCAAAAGAAATTACACCAAATGAAGTTATAATAAAAACATTAGATAATTTATATTCAATAAATCAAGACAGATTTATTAAAACTAAAGATAATGTCTTTGATATTAAAGTCGATGAGACGTACCAAAAACTAATCAATAAAATATATTCTTTACCTCATCATACGTTAAAGGGTAACTCTAAATGGGCATTAGGAATTGTAACTGGGGATAATAATAAGCATTTAAAATCTCAAATAAATACTGATTTAGAACCAATTTTTAAAGGAAGTGATATAAATTATTATTGTCTTAAAAATCCTTCAAATTATATAAAATATGAACGTGAATTGTTCCAGCAAATAGCTAAAAATGAGTTCTATAGAGCAAATGAAAAGCTAATATATAAATTTATTAGTAATAAATTAGTCTTTGCTTATGACTCACAAAGATCATTAACTTTAAACAGTGCTAATATTTTAATTCCATATATTCCTGATAGTAATATTAAAACGGTTTTAGCTTTTTTGAATTCAAGTGTTTTTCAGTTTTTACATAAAATTAAGTTTTCAACTCATAAAATATTAAAAGGGAATTTGCAAGAGTTACCGTTTCCAAGTATTCCCAATTCAACGCAAAATGAAATTATTAAATATGTTAATAGTGCTATTAGTGGAGAAGAACACATGTTTGAAAATATTGACAATATAGTATTTGAAATATTTAAAATAACCGAAAAAGAAAAAGCAATTATCAAAAATTTTATCAAATAATGAAATATACTGCTAAAAATATACGAGACAGATTTTTTTCAGATAAAGTAATGATTGTTTAAATTCAATCAAAAGAAATTGGAAAAGCAATACAATATTCTGACAAACAACATAGAGGCAATTAAGGAGAAGGTCAGTTCCATTTAAATAATTGTCCCTAACAATTACCATTTAGAAAATTATTTTGAAAAAAGAGTCCCCCTATAAAGATCTTTTAGACTTGTTCATATCACCTCAACGTTCTTTTTGCTTTGGAATATTTTTATGAAAATTTAATCTGTTTTGAAATAAAGTTTTATCTTTGATATTATTAACAACACTTATTAAAATAAACTAGTGAAATTTCGTAATTACATATATTCCAAAATAATTAAACTTCAAGCTTTTTTAGAAAAAAAGAATACCATTTGGATAGTGCTTATCAGTATTGTTTTTGCGAATGTTTTATTTTATAATATCTCCAACAAAACTCCTTTTTCTACCATACAAAAAAGAAAAGACGCATCGGGATTTAGCTTTCATTTAGCTGAAAAATTCTCTTATTTCCACTATTATACAGGAAACTTTCCCTTAGCTACATTAAATGAAGACTTGAAATATTCTATTGAAGATGCTGAGAGTGAAATTCAGGAAAATGGACATAATCTAATTATGGAGTATAAGCATTGGTCTCGATTAGGAGAAAGTGCAAGAGTTTTGGCGTTTTTACCCAATTCAATTATTGCGGGAAGTCCCCAAAATCCTAGTATTAAGTTATTTAATTCCATCGTATTCGTTATCAGTCTTATTGTTCTTTATTTAGGCTTTTGGAGGGTGAAAAAACCTTTGTATGGGCTTATTTTGGTTGTATTAATTAACCTAACTCCATTTTATTTATATGAGATTTATTCTAATCAAAACATTTTTGCTTTATTGGGTTCCGTTTTCTTTATGATTATCGGTTTAAACGTATTTGTGTTGTTCAAAAAAGAAAAATTCTACTATTATCTTTTATTAAGCTGTATTTCTGGAGTAATTATTGGGTTTTTTAGTGAGTTTAGAAATGAAATTTCTATAGTTCTATTAAGCTTAATCCTAATATATCTTTTTTCAAAATACTTGAACCTTTTAAAGAAAACATTCATCATATTACTTTGTTTTGCAACATTTTTTGGAAGTAAACAACTAATAAGATATCACTTTAATAAAAAGTTCGAAAAAACGGCAGTTCTTGTTGCAAAAGCTGGGGGGCATGTGTATAATGGGAAAAGAATTTCAGGACATATATTCTGGCACCCAATATTTTGTGGGCTTGGGGATTTTGATGAAGACTATGGTTATGAGTGGAACGACAAAGTTGTTTACAGATATGCAACTCCCATTCTACAAGAGAAATATGGAATGGACATCAAGTACTCAGATAAGTATCATTTAGACAATTACTACGATAAGGATAGTTTGTATTATATTAAGTTTGATGAAATAAATGAATACGAAGATATAGTAAAAGAAAAAGTCCTAAGTCAAATTAAAGAGGACCCTTTTTGGTATATCGCAATAATTTTTAAAAGAGTAATAAGAACATTGACTGTTACAATACCTATTCCTTATGTTGGGTGGTTAATCTTTTATGTAATTTATTTCTTCATTAAGAATCGATACTGGACGTATCTGAAACTCTTGCTTGTTTCTCTTCCACTTTCAGCAACATCCATTATTATTTATTCTGGAGATGGAGCAACTTACAACTCCGTATATGTTTATTTTGTAATTATTAGTATGATGCTAATTCTTTATGAAAAAATGCAATTGTCAAAACTCAAACTGCAGTAATACGCATTAGTTCCTTGACGGAAAGGTTTGTGGAACAAAATTTGATTGATGATGGATGTTTTGTAGATTTTATTAATTGAGACACTAAAAAAAGTAAATTTGCATAAAACTAAATATCAAGACATTACACTGAGTTTCTCGAGACACCTTGGGTAGATTATTGAGACATAACGGTTAAGAATAGATAAAACAATATAAAAATTTAAAACTATGAAAAAAATATTACTTATTTTGACTTTATTATTGACAATTGGTTTGCTCAAAGCTCAAACAATTCAGTCAAGTAGTTATAGCACTATTGGCTATATAAAGTCCGATGGGACAATTCAAAATAGCAGTTATTCTACTGTAGGTTACATAAAAAATGATGGTACAATTCAAAACAGTAGTTATTCTACAATTGGGTACATAAAAAGTGATGGTACAATTCAAAATAGTAGCTATTCTACTGTTGGCTATGTAAAAAGTAATGGTACAGTTCAAAATAGTAGCTATTCTACTCTTGGATATATAAAAGATGACGGAACGGTTCAGAACAGTAGCTATTCTACAATTGGATATGCTAAAGGTATCAAAAAAGAATGGGCAGCTGTAAAGTTTTTCTTTTTTAGTTTTGATTAAATAGCACTTTAAGCACTCTAAACCACCTAGTGTAAAGTCTTGGTTGAACCAAATTATGGTAAGTTTTATGTATTTAATAACATCGCTTTTTACGTTCTCTTACCATTATATTATAGCTTAGAGAATTATATGTCGTTTTTGCCTGATAAATTATAAATTCAGATGTATCTGTAATAATATATTTAAACCCACCCCCTAAGTGCCCATTTTCGTAGATGTTTGAGTAATCGTTTATAAATATTGGGTTGTTTTTATGTGCTATAAATGATTTACCACCATCAACCGAAAGGTAAAATCCATATTGATTATCGTCAACATTACCAGATTTATCCATGTACAATCTCTTTGTTACATATTGATGCCACAAACCTGATTTGAACTTTTTTGCTCCTAAAACGATAATGAAAATACTGTCGTTTCTAACTTCAATATAATTTGGTTCTGCTACTTTTTTGCAACTACGCCATCCTGTATTTTGTGCTAAAATTGGATTTTTTTTATATTTTTGCCACTGGATTAAATCACTTGAGGTGGCTAAACCAAGTTTCTCATTTCCTTTGCGATTTAATGCGTTGTAAAACATAATGAATCTGTCTTTATATTTTGTTACTCTTGCCGAAAGACATGCGTTTTCGTCCCACGAAAGCCAACTGCCGTTCGATATAATTGGATCCTTATAAATAGTATAAGGCCCTAAAATAGTGCTATCAGAAACCGCTAAACCAATTTGTCTTTTGCCAGCGTCATTAAAACCATACAAAAATAAATGCCACTTATTATTATAGTGTACTAATTCGGATGAATATGGAGTTTGTAAATATTCTCCAGTAATATCTTTACCTGCCCAGGTTGTGTTTTTGAAATCTGTTGCAGTAAAAAGGGGTTCACCATTATTAGCCGGATACCAGTTTATTATATTGTCGGAGTAAGCAGCAAAAATATGAATTTCAGTTTTGGATGTCTCATTAAAAATCATGTAGTAGTGGTTTAAAATACTATCGTATTCAATTGAACCGAAATAAACTTCTTGGCCATTAAAATCTTTCCAATCAGCCGGAGAAATAATTGGTTCTTTCGTGTAATTGTAAAATCCAGACGGACAAGTATTCTAAAAAGCTACTCTTTGGCTGATTTGTGGAATCTCATTGCCTCTTAAGCACTTACCAATCGTTATTGTTTTATTTGTATTGTTGATATTGGTTATTTCCCAAAGGTTTTCAACGCCTGAATCATAGTAAGGTTTGTTGTTTCCTACACCTATAATCCAATTAGTATAATTTGTTTGGTCGATGTAAAATTTTTCAGGAAAATTGAATGTCATTTCATAGAGCGTATCATTTTTTTGAATTGACTCAACATATAAATATGGTCCTTCAATTGTGTTATCCTGTTCAACATTAACAATCATACATGGTTCATCTAGTATAGTGTTTAAGTATTGTGTCTCAATTTTTTGAGTGCAAGATAAAATCAAAATAAAAAAGGAGTATTTGATTATGGTTTTTAAATATTTATTCTTATACTGATACATTTACTGACTTATTATTGGGTTTTTAAAATGTAAAATTAGCAATAATCACATAATTTGATTAGTGGTGCAGACAAATTTATTAAAAATGAAGTAAATCTTTAATTCGGTTCTTGCAAAGACAAATTATTCGTGATTGCAATTTACCAGAATAAGTTAGGAGTTTACTCGCTTACTTCGGCAATATTTCGGCACTTCGACTGGTAAGCAAGCTCAGCATAGATTGCTCATAAGTTCGTTGTTTTAATCTACGGTTGGAATTTAGAGTTGTTTTACTGAGCAAAACTTTGCAGTCTGTTGAAGATTACAGATTTTTGACCGCTGCTGTTTTTTTTTATCCGATTTACATGGAAACAGTAAAAATATAAAACTATTTTACAACATGTTATTTAGATATAAGAAGTTTAAAGTCTGATAATCTGTGCGTTACTCATTTTCTAATTTAGAATTAGTCTATCTTTAAATATGATTTACTGATTAATATCATGTTTAAGGAGAGTTTGACAAAATATCTTTAGAGCAATGAAATAAAAGACAGGAAGCAAGCCCTGTTGTTATTTAATTAACATTGTGAATAGATTAACAAATAATAATTAATTAAACCGAATAAAAAATGACAGATGTAAATGTAATTATCAATGAAAAGATTGAGAAATTCGGAAAAGAGCGCCAAGCTCTCATGCCTATTCTTCAGGGGATTGTAGCCGACAAGAACTACATAACCGAGGATGAGTTACTTTTGGTTGCAGAAACATTAGATTTATCTGCAGCCGATGTTTATGGGACGGCTACTTTTTACACATTTCTTGATGTAGTGCCAAGAGGCAAGTATGTAATCCGGGTTTGTAAAACTATCTCATGCCACATGGCAGGGAAAGATCAGATTATCGACACTTTGGAGAAAACTTTAAGCATCAAACTAGGCGAAACAACAACTGACAAAAAGTTTACCTTACTTCAAGCTAACTGTATGGGGTGGTGTCATAAGGGACCAGTTATGTTAATCAACGATGAGGTTTATCCAGAATTAACCCCAGAAAAAGCAATTGCAATTATAGCAGAGTACATTGCTAAGTAGTTTAGTTTACTTTATTGTTAAAAATTAAAATTTTGAAAATGAAAGATAAAAAATTAACAAAAGTTGACCTGATATTTGAAAATGATGGAACATGTGCTACTACTGTCCTCGATAAGGTTAGAGCTATGGCTCAAGATGATGTCATCATGGAGATGATTGATTCAGGTCTTAAAGGACGAGGTGGGGCAGGATTCCCAACAGGTCTAAAATGGAAATTTACAAAAGCCGAAAATTCTTTTGATAAGTATATTGTTTGTAATGCAGACGAAGGCGAACCAGGAACTTTTAAAGATAGAGAAATTCTTGATACTGTACCTGAAAAAGTTTTTGTGGGAATGACTATCGCTGGATATTCTGTTGGAGCAAAAATTGGTTATTTGTATATAAGAGCAGAGTATAATTTCTTATTAAAGAAATTGAATCAAAAACTTGACGCATTTAATGTCAAGATTAAAGATAAAGGTTTTGACTTTACTATTGAAATCCGCTCCGGTGCTGGTGCGTATATCTGTGGCGAAGAAAGTGCTTTGTTCGAGTCAATCGAAGGTAAAAGAGGTGAGCCAAGAAACAAACCTCCATATCCAACAGTAGCCGGCTTATTTGGTAAACCAACTGCTATCAATAATGTAGAAACTTTAGTGTATGCTACAATGATAATGAAATATGGTGCTGCTAGTTTTAAGTTGATGGGCACACAAGACTCAAGAGGGTCAAAAGTGTTCTCGGTTTCGGGCGATACTCCTAATGCTGGTATTTATGAACTTGAACTAGGAATGACTGTCGAAGATTTCGTTAACGATTTTGGAGACGGCGATACTAAAGCTGTTCAGGTTGGTGGTGCCTCTGGAATATGTGTGCCTCGTAAAAAGTTTGCAGATATGATTATCGGCTACGAAGGTGTCCCAACTGGTGGCTCAATGATGCTTTTTAACAGCACAAGATCAATGTATAATGTCCTTAAAGATTATCTTGAGTTTTTTGCTGAAGAATCTTGCGGACAATGTACTCCTTGTCGTATCGGCTGTCAGCAGTTATTACAAGGTATCGAAGCCGTAAAGCGTGGCGAAAAACACCCTTCTTACTTAGATAGTTTGAAGAAGTTGGCCGAAACAATGAAGTTATCTGCAAAATGTGGACTAGGACAAAGCGTAGCAAATCCTTTTTCATCAATTGTCGATAATTTTAGAGAAGAGATAATTTACTAATTTACAAACCATTTAAGAAAAATAAAATGGCAAAATACGAAGTAAACCTTAAAATTAATAATATACCAGTAACGGTAGAAGAAGGCTCAACTATTTTAGATGCAGCCAAAAAATTAAATTTTAGAGTTCCTACACTTTGTCAACACCCCGATTTGTGTGTTGCCGGCAATTGCCGTGTGTGTGTAGTTGAGCAAAAAGGTGCAAAAGCACTTCCTGCGGCTTGTGCAACTCCAGTATCCGAAGGAATGGAAATCTTTACTAATAGCCAAAAAGTTAGAACCGCACGTACTCACATTATTGAACTGTTGCTATCTGAACACAACTCAGAGTGTACAAGTTGTTATAAAAACGGTAAATGTGAATTGCAGGCATTGGCAAACGAATATCGTGTTAACGAAAATCTGTTTATCAAATTAGTAGATAAAAATACTTACACTATTGACAACTTTTCGCCTGCTATCATTAAAGATGACAGCAAATGTATTCGTTGTCAACGTTGTGTTCGTACTTGTGCAAGTATGCAATTTGTTAGTGCTCTTGCCGTATCTCACAAAGGCGATAAGCAAAAAATTTCTACTTTCTTCGATAAATCAATGAACGATGTAGTTTGTACAAATTGCGGACAATGTGTTAATAGATGTCCTACTGGAGCACTTGTAGAAAAGAACTACATCGACCAGGTTTGGGACGCAGTTAATAATCCTAATATACACGTAGTGGTGCAAACTGCACCTTCTGTTCGTATTGGATTGGGAGAAGACTTAGGACTTGAGCCTGGTAACAGAGTTACTGGTAAAATGGTGTCAGCTTTGAAACGCATCGGTTTTGATTCTGTTCTTGATACTGATTTTAGTGCAGACCTTACAATTATGGAAGAAGGTACTGAGTTGCTAACAAGACTTAAAAAAGCTCTTGTTGATAAAGATGAAACCGTAGCTTTGCCTATGACTACATCGTGCTCACCTGGCTGGATTAAATTTATTGAACATAAATATCCAAGCTTATTACCAAACGTTTCTACTTGTAAATCACCTCAACAAATGTTTGGAGCATTAGCAAAAACTTTCTATGCACAGAAAAAAGGATTAAAAGTAGAAAATATGATTTCTGTTTCTATTATGCCTTGTACTGCAAAGAAATACGAAGCTGATCGTCCCGAAATGAGATCTAGTGGTTTTAAAGATGTGGATTATGTACTTACTACTCGTGAATTGGCTATGATGATTCGTCAGGCAGGTATTTGTTTCGAAGACCTTCCAAACGAAAAATATGACTCAATTATGGGTGAATCATCTGGTGCTGCTGTAATTTTTGGTGCTACTGGTGGAGTTATGGAAGCTGCTCTTAGAACTGCTTATGAAATTGTTACAGGTCGTGAAGTGCCGTTTGCTAATCTTGATATCGTCCCTGTTCGTGGGTTCGAAGGTATTAAAGAAGCAAAAGTACTTATTAAAGACGTGCTGCCAGAATGGGGTTTCCTCGAAGGTGCAGAACTAAGTTGTGCTATCGCTCACGGTCTCGCTAATGCAAATAAACTTATGGCGGCAGTCGTTAGTGGTGAAGTTAATTATCACTTTATCGAAATCATGGCTTGCCCTGGTGGTTGCCTTGGGGGGGGGGGACAACCAATCCCTACTTCTCCCGAAATTCGTGCGAAACGTATGGAAGCTATTTATGAAGAAGATGCTAACATGGCTATCAGAAAATCACACGAAAATCCTGAGATTACTGCAATATATGCAGAGTTCCTCGGTAAACCAAACGGACATAAATCTCACGAATTATTACATACTCATTACGTAAAACGTAAAGGATATTAATCGTTTACATACCATCAATATTAAGCCTGCAATTTTGTAGGCTTTTTTTTATTAATATGTGAAAGAAAAATCGATCCTTTATTGGTTTTATGCTGGTATTAGCTTTGAAAAATATGATGATGTATTACAAGAAATATACGGACATAGAGTTGATAAAAGTGAAAAGATGATCAAAATTGAACCGATAATTGGTATTGATACGATTTAAAAATTATCTTTGCAAATTATTTGTGAATTTACGTTAATTAAAATAATTATTATGAAAATTTTAGTTTGTATTGGAAATGTTCCGGATACAACCACTAAAATCCGTTTTGATAATGAGATGAAAAATCTCGATACAAACGGAGTGCAATGGGTTATAAATCCGTGGGACGAATTAGCATTGACAAGAGCTCTCGAAATCAAAGAGCAATCTGGTGGAAAAATTGAAAAAGTATCCGTTATTAATGTTGGAAAAGCAGATGCAGAACCAACTATTAGAAAAGCTCTTGCAATTGGTGCAGACGATGCTTTTAGAATTGATGCCGAGCCTGAGAATGCTTATTTTATTGCAGCTCAAATTGCCGAAGTCGCTAAACAAGAAAATTTTGATATAATATTGGCGGGAAAAGAAGCTAGTGATTTTAATGAAGCTGCTACAGGTAGTATGATAGCTGAGTTTATGGACATCAATTCTGTTTCGGCTGTAACTTCTTTTGACTTTGTTGACGGAAATGTGAGCCTAAAAAGAGAAATTGACGGTGGTAAAGAAACTATTTCGGTAAAAACGCCTTTTGTTGCTATTGTGCAAAAAGGGATTTGCATAAATCCGAGAATTGCTGCTATGCGTGGTATAATGATGGCTCGTTCAAAACCTATTAAAGTTTCTAATCCTGTCCAAACTCAAGTACTTGTTGAGTATAAAGCTTTCGATTTGCCTCAACCAAAAGCAGCTTGTAAAATTATCGACCCCGTAGAAACTGATAAATTGGTCGATCTTTTACATGGTGAAGCAAAAGTCATTTAATGTAAAAAAAAACGATTTAAAAATTAAAATTTAATGTTATGTCAATTATAGTTTTTTCAGAAAGTAGAAACGGAAAGCTTAAAAAAAACAGCCTTGAGGCAGTTGCTTATGCACAAAGTATTGCAGTAGCCACTTCTAAGCCTATTGTTGCAGTTTCTGTTGGAAATGTTGATGACCAAGAACTTGCTCTATTAGCAAAATATGGTGCAACAAAAATAATTTCGGTTACCAATCAAAATTGGCTCGCTCACGATAGCCGAGAATACACAAAACTTTTAGCTGAAATTACCGAAAAAGAGAATGCAGATACTATTTTATTTAGCCACTCAAATATGGGTAAAGCAATTGCACCTCGATTATCTGTTAGATTGAAAGCTGGTCTTATTAGTGGTGTTGTCGCAATTCCCGATTCTTTTGCTCCAATTACTGCTAAACGTAAAGCATACAACGGAGCTGCGTTTCAACTGGTTTCGGTAAAGTCAGATAAAGCAATACTGACACTGAACCCAAATTCATGTGAGATTAAAGAAAATCCTGTTAATGTAAATATCGAAGTTTATGCTCCAAAGAGTGCATATAATGCAGAAACAAAAATTGAATCTGTTGATGTTGTTACAGGCAAAGTTATTTTAACAGAGGCTAATATTGTAGTTTCTGGTGGTAGAGGATTAAAATCAGGTGATAACTGGGCCAATATAGAAGAGTTGGCTAATGTGCTTAATGCTGGGCTTGCATGCTCACGTCCAGTTTCTGATGAAGGCTGGAGATCACACGAAGAACACGTAGGACAAACTGGTAAAATCATTGCTCCAGACCTTTATATTGCTATTGGAATATCAGGGGCAATTCAGCATATTGGTGGTGTATCAGGTTCAAAAGTAATTGTCGCTGTTGATAAAGATAAAGATGCTCCCATTTTTAAATATGCCGATTATGGTATAGTTGGAGATGCGTTTGATGTAATGCCAAGATTGATAGAATCTTTTAAAAAATTTAAAAATTCATAAAATAAACTTGAGTCAAAATATTTAACGCTAACAAATTTTGTTAGCGTTTTTTTTTTAGATTTTTTTTACAGCATCACAGAATCACAGCATCACAGCATCACAGGATCACAGGATCACAACAAAAACGGTATTCGGTATTCGGTATTCGGTATTCGGTTTCGATGGATGTATCACAGAATCACAGCATCACGGGATCACAGAATCACAGGATCACAACAAAAACGGTATTCGGTATTCAGTTCTCGGTTCTCGGTTCTCGGTTTGAATCACAGCATCACAGGATCACAGAATCACAGGATCACAACAGAAACGGTATTCGGTATTCAGTATTCGGTATTCGGTATTCGGTTTCGATGGATGTATCACAGAATCACAGCATCACAGGATCACAGAATCACAGGATCACAGAATCACAGCATCACAGGATCACAGGATCACAGAATTCTTTAAACGGTTAATATCTTTTAATAAAAAAGCATCCCTCATAAGCTTTATTTTATTTACTTTGAATTATGGATTTACGTTATCTTGTCATAGAGGGTAATATTGGTGCTGGCAAAACATCGCTTTGTCAAAAAATTGCAAAGCAACGTAATGCTAAGCTAATATTGGAGCAATTTGCTGACAATCCTTTTTTACCAAAATTCTATAAAGATCCCGAGCGATATTCTTTTCCTCTTGAATTGTCTTTTCTTGCTGATCGATATAAACAATTTAAAACACACCTTGATAATTTTGATCTGTTTAGTGAGTTGATAGTAGCAGATTATTTCTTTATGAAATCTCTGATTTTTTCGTCTTCAACGCTCCAAGAAGATGAATATAGACTTTATAGACAATTATTTGATATAATTTATGGCTCATTACCAAAACCTGATTTGTATGTATATTTACACAAATCGGTCGATAATTTGCTCGAAAATATCAAAATAAGAGGCAGAGAATACGAGCAAAATATCTCATTTGACTATCTAAAAAATATCGAAAATGGTTATTTTAAGTTCTTTAAACAGCAAAAAGACCTTAAAGTTTTAGTGGTTGATACAAATTTTCTTGATTTTGTTAATAGTGAAAATGATTATACAAACCTTGTTAATACTATATTTGATGAAGATTATGTTAAGGGTATCAACAGAATTCTATTTTAAAAATGCAAAAAGTATTAAATAGTGTTGTTTTTTATAAAAATCATTGTTATTTTTGCATAATCGTATTTCAAATACGTGTGAAAGGAAAAAAATGTTAAATAATAAAATGAATAAATTATGAAAAAGACCTTAATTTTAGTTCTTGGTATTGCAGCGATTTTTACATTATCGAACTGTAATGGATTGAAGAAAATGATTGAAAATGCTGACGATATTAATTACTCAGTTAATCCTAAAGTACTTGAAATGCACGCAGATAAAGTTGCAGTAAGTATTAAAGGTAATTTTCCAGAAAAATATTTTAACAAAAAAGTTACGGCTACAGTTACTCCAACTTTGGTTTATGAAGGTGGCGAAAAAGCTCTAACTCCTGTTTATATTCAGGGTGAAAAAATTGATGGAAATGCAAACGTGATTAATTATAAAGCAGGCGGTGCATTCAGTTATACTGAGAAATTTGACTACACTCCAGAAATGAGAAGATCAACTCTTGAGCTTAGAATTACTGCGACTAAAGGCAAAAAAACTCAAGATTTTGAACCCGAAGTTGTCGCTGAAGGTATTATTGCTACTCCAGACTTAGTGAAAATGATTGGTAGCTCAAGTGCAGCAAAAGATAAATTCGTTAAGGATCTTCCAGATTCAAAAATGGGTCTTGTTAACTACGATAAAAATCGTGCAGAACTAAAAAATGCTGAGCAAAAAAGAGACGAAATTGTTGCTTTAAAAGAATTTGTTAAGGCCGTAAACGAAGATAAAAGAAAAGAGTTTACTGGTGTAGAACTTATTTCTTACGCTTCTCCTGAAGGACCAATAGAAATCAATACTAAAGTATCTAATGATCGTTCAAAAACAATTGACAAATTTGTGAAAAACGAATTCAAAAAAATTGACGAGTTTAAAAAAGACGACTTCTTTAAATATCTTGTAACTGAAGAAGACTGGGACGGTTTCAAAAAAGCTGTTTCGGCATCTAATCTTGCTGATAAAGATTTAATTTTAAGAGTTGTTAATATGAATACAGATCCTGTTAAAAGAGAAGAGGAAATTCGTAATATGACTCAAACTTTCGAAGAACTCGAAAAACTTATCCACCCAATGTTAAGACGTTCAGAAGTTTTTGTAAATATTATGCTTATTGGTAATACTGATGTTGAAATAGATTCATTATTTAATGCTAATCCTACAAAACTTTCTGTTGAAGAAATGCTTTACTTAGGTGTTATATCTAAAGATGCTGACAAAAAACTAGCCGTTTATACTAAAACAACTGAGGTATATCCAAAAGATTGGAGAGGTTTCAATAACCTTGCTTGTGTACAATATAAAGATGGTGATATTAAAGGTGCCAAAACTTCAATCGAAAAAGCTAAAAGTTTAGAAGCAAATGCTACTGTTTTTAATAACCTTGGTAACGTGTATCTTGCTGAAGGTAATATCGAAGAGGCTAAAACAAGTTATCAATCTGCTACGGGTGTTGCCGAAGCAAGTGATGGACAAGGTGTGATTGCTATTAAAGCTGGTGAGTATGATAAAGCTGCTAACTTCTACGGAGATAATTGCTCTTTTAATGCTGGACTTGCAAAACTTTTGAGCGGAGACAATGACGGTGCTATTAAAGCTACTGATTGTGGAAAAGATAAAGACGATGCTTACAATTTTTATCTTAAAGCTATCGCAGGTGCTCGCAAAGGTGATACAGACGTATTATTTAATAACCTTAGAACTGCTTGCACTAAAGATTCTTCATTAAAAGAACTTGCTGCTAAAGATATGGAGTTCTATAAATATTTTGATAATGATACTTTTAAAACGATTATTAAGTAATTGATTTTTTATAATGATTTGAAGCGGCTTGTAGCCGCTTTTTTTTATAGATTTATTAAAAAAAAGTGTAATGCAAACTGTTATTATTGCAGGTCCTCCAGGATGCGGAAAAGGTACTCAAGCTAAACTAATCGCAAAACACCTCGGATTTGAACACATTTCTACTGGTGATATCTTACGCCGTGAAATCCTGGCTTCGACAGATTTAGGTAAACTCGCACAGGCTAAAATTGATGACGGAAATTTTGTCCCAGATAATGTAGCTTGTGAAATGATAACTAATTTTATTAAAAATAATCAGCATATTAAGGGAATGGTGCTGGATGGATTCCCTAGAACAAAAAATCAATGTCTTGAATTTGATAAACTTATTAAACAAATAAAAATCACAAACAATATCTGTATCTCAATTGTTGTAGATGAAAATAAGTTAAAATCAAGATTGTTGAATAGAAATGAAAAGTATAATCGCCCCGATGATTCCAGTATTGAAATAATAGAACACAGATTACGTTTATATCAGGAAAGAACCAAGTCGGTAACAGATTATTACATCAATATAGGACAGTGCGAGCTTGTTAATGGTAATGGTAATGTTGATGAAGTTTTTTATAATATTAAGACGGTAATAGATAAATATTTAGAGATTATTTAATATGGCAACAACGAATTTTGTAGATTATGTTAAGATTTATTGCCGGTCGGGTAGTGGTGGTGCTGGATCAACACACTTTCGTAAGGAAAAGTTTATTGAGTTTGGAGGTCCCGATGGTGGAAATGGTGGGAGAGGTGGACATATTATCTTGAAAGCTAATCCAAACTTGTGGACATTGTTACATCTAAAATATAATCGCCATGTGATTGCTGTAAATGGACAGGGGGGGAGTGGAGTAAATCGAACAGGTTCAGACGGTAACGACAGGATTATTGAAGTCCCACTCGGTACTATTGTTAAAGACGCTGAAACGGGAGAACTATTATGCGAAATAACCGAAGATAATCATGAAGTAATCCTTTTTGAAGGTGGAAAAGGAGGACTTGGAAATACAGAGTTTAAAACTTCTACAAACAGAGCACCAAGATATTCGCAACCTGGTATAGAGGGAATTGAAGCAAAGATAATTCTTGAGTTAAAGATTTTGGCGGATGTTGGCTTGGTAGGGTTCCCTAATGCTGGAAAATCAACTCTTTTGTCTGTCGTGTCGGCAGCTAAACCCGAAATAGCTGATTATCCTTTCACTACTTTAGTGCCGAATCTTGGTATTGTAAATTATAGAGATGGTAAATCTTTTGTTATGGCCGATATTCCTGGTATAATCGAAGGAGCTGCCGAAGGAAAAGGACTTGGACACCGGTTTTTAAGACATATTGAACGAAATTCTGTCTTGCTTGTAATGATTCCAGCTGATTCTGAGAATATCAAAAAGGAATTTGATGTTTTAATGAATGAACTTAAAAAATATAATCCTGAACTGCTTGATAAAAAAAGAATCTTAGCAATTACTAAAGCCGACCTTATTGACGAAGAAATAGAACAACTTTTAAAACCAGAGTTGCCATTAGCAATAGAAACTGTGTTTATTTCGTCTTTGATAAATAAAAATATTGATAAACTAAAAGATATTTTGTGGAAAAACCTTAATTAATGATAGAATTTCTTGAAAATATTGACCATAAACTATTATTGCTCTTAAATGGACTCCATTTTGATTGCCTTGACCCTGTAATGTTTGCTATATCGTCAAAATGGTTCTGGATACCGATTGTGATAATTTTTTTTTACTTCATTATAAAAAAATATAAAAAGAAATTTTGGATTCCACTTTTAATTGCTATTATTTGTTTCGCAATTACTGATCAGGTGTCGCATATAACTAAAGAAAGCTATAAAAGATATAGACCCTCTCATAATTTGGAACTCGCTCAAAAAGTACACGTAGTTAATGATTATAGAGGTGGACAGTATGGATTCTTTTCGGGACATGCTACAAGTAGTTTTGGCTTGGCATTAATTACTCTCTTGTTTGTAAAACGTAAACTCTATACCTATATAATAATAGCTTGGGCAGTTTTAGTATCTTATTCCCGAATATACCTTGGCGTTCATTTTCCTTCCGATGTTTTTATTGGAGTGTTAGTAGGTTTATCAGTAGCTTTTTTGGTGTGGAAAACGATGAAGTCAATTCCATATTTTCGAAATACAGTCTGCTAAATTATTTTTGCGTAATTCGGCTTTTATAATGGAATTTCGTATATTTGAGCAGTGCTAAAATTACAATTTATTAATAACAGTTTTTTAAAAATATCATTTATAATAACCAATACTATGAAAACACATCTATATTTATTAGGCTTTATTTTTTGCTTCGTTGCTTTGTTATCATGTACAGGCTCTAAAACACTAAAAGAAGGATCGGATACACAAGTTTTTGAGCTTGAAACAGATTGGCAAAAAGCCCAAATCAAAGGTAAGGTTAAGTCTATCGACGAAATAAGGTATTATTTTAATTATGATGAAGAGGTGATAATCGGAAAAGGAGACATGGAAAGACGAGAGCTGACACAGTTTAATCGTAAGGGCTTTATTACTAGTTATGCCAATTATGGCTCAGAAAATTATATCGTTTCAGAGACAAATCATTTTTATGGCGAAAATGGATTGCGTGATTCAAGTTATGTTTATAATGGATTGGGAGAATTATCAGAGATTAGTGTTTTTCTTTATGATAACACAGGCATAGTGTCTAAAATAGAGAATTATTCCCCAGATGGCGATTTGTTGTATAATGAAATAATGGAATATAATGCAGATAGAATGCCTGTAAAAACTAAAATATTTATTGATAGCGAAGAAGATATTGTACTCATAACTGAAACTCAATATAATGATAAGAAACTTAAACAACAAGGCCTTTATCACGATATATTGCAGGATATTTATATTACAGCGAAGTACGAATATGATGCAAATGAAATATTGATAAAACGCTCATATTTTGATAGAGATGGCGAATCGCAGGGGATTTACGAATTTGAATATGAATATAACAATAACAAAAATTGGATACGATGCAATGAGTTTCGTGACGGGAAACAGTCGTTTATTGTAGAACGCATAATCGAATATTTTGATTAATCAAGAATTGTTTTTGCTTCTTTGCATAATTGCGGTATGTTTTAAATATTACAACTAACTAAGATATTAAATTTTGCATTTCGCTAAAAAGTCTTATTTTTGTAATTCTTAATGAGTTATTAGCTCAGTTGGTTTAGAGCACTAGCTTGACAGGCTAGGGGTCGCTGGTTCGAATCCAGCATGACTCACAAGAAAAAAAGCTTGATATTAAAGCGTTTAAGTTATGTAAACCTTTAGTGTCAAGCTTTTTCATTAGCCTGTTAAATTGTTTTTATGTTCGTTTTCGTTCCTTTATGTTCTTTTATATTCCTTTATAAGTTTGCATTTTATTTGCAAATTATTTTGTTTTTAAATTTGCAGTTCGTATATTTACAAAAACATTTTGAAAATGCAATATAATTAAATGTGAAGATTATTTATTGTTTTTAATGACCAATAATACTATGTTTATATGAGAAATATATATTTTTTTAACTAGTTTATTTGTTGTAGTTGGATTTTCGTTATTTTCACAGAACGATTTTGGCTTATACGGGAATGTCGGAAGTTCAATAACGCATGGACAACAATACCGGACAACAAGCAATCAGACAAGACCAACTGGGTACGGATTTGCGATATATTCAAGAACTTTTAGGACACAAGAGTAGTAAGACGACAGAAATATATACAAATGTATTGACAAAAAGTTTACAAAAAATAAAATCTCACGCTGGCTCGGATTTGCAATCCGAATGTCTGTAATACCAAGGGCACGGATTTCAAATCTGTGCCAGCGTGGGGAAGGCACGAAAGTAGCAGAACTACGGAGGTATATCCACATATTACTACAAAAGGGTTTGATAACATAAAAAGTCCGTTAGATAATTTGGATATATAAAAACTTTATTTATATTTACTTTTTAATAAATAGTTGTTAAATAAATCCCGTTATTAATTAAATGGACATTCTTATGAAATTTACAATGTTTTCGATTAATATGCTTGTAAACAGCACATTAAACATAAATATAAACCTAAACCTAAGTGTGATATAGTCGCCTAATGGCGACTATCCACTCGTTACAAGCAAGCTGGGAAAACTGCACAAGATAAATTTGATAGCAAGAAATGCAATGAGTATCTTTGTATTTTAATTAAAGGATAGAAAATGAGTTTTAAAACGAAACACAAAATAATAAATGGAGACAGCCGTAAAATGGCTGAATTGAAAGATAAATCGGTTGATTTGGTTATCACTTCTCCACCATATTGGCAGTTAAAAGATTACGGAACAGAAAATCAAATTGGATATAACGACAGTTATGAAGATTATATAAATAACTTAAATCTTGTTTGGCAAGAAAGTTATAGGGTTTTGAATAATGGATGTCGTTTATGCGTTAATATCGGAGACCAATTTGCAAGAGCTGTTTATTATGGCAGATATAAAGTTATACCTATACGAACAGAAATAATTAAATTCTGTGAAGTTATTGGGTTTGATTATATGGGTGCTATTATCTGGCAGAAAAAGACAACTTCAAATACAACTGGTGGAGCTTCTTTAATGGGAAGTTATCCAACACCAAGGAATGGAATTTTATCTATTGACTATGAGTTTATTCTATTGTTTAAAAAATTAGGAATCCCTGTAAAACCAAACAGAGAATTAAAAGAGCAATCAAAAATGACCAAAGAAGAGTGGAAAACATATTTTGATGGTCATTGGAATTTTGGTGGAACAAAACAAGATGGACATATCGCAATGTTTCCCGCAGAATTACCCAAACGATTAATAAAAATGTTTTCGTTTGTTGGGGATACTGTTCTTGACCCATTTCTTGGAAGTGGAACTACATCACTTGCAGCTAGAAATCTAAACAGAAATTCAGTTGGATATGAAATGAATCCTGATTTTATTCCTTTCATAGAAAAGAAACTTGAAGTAAAACAAGGAAATATTTTTGATACTGATTATGAATTTTTAGTGCAAGATAAACTAAATGCCGATTTCAAGAATGAAATAAATGATTTGCCTTATGTTTTTAAAGATTTTCATAAATTCGATAAAAAGACTGACCCTAAAAAGTTACAATACGGTTCAAAAATAGACCAAAATGGCTCAACACAACGTGAAGATTATTTTTCTGTGAAGGAAATCCTAAGCCCTGAATTAATAAAGTTAAATAATGACTTAATTGTTCGGCTAATTGGTGTTAAAGAAAAAAAAGAAGCAAACGGCAAAGCTATTGAATTTTTACAACTCAAAACAAAAGGGCAAAAAGTCTTTCTGAAATATGATGAAACCAAACACGATGAACAAAATAATTTAATGGTTTATTTATACTTAAAGAATAAAACATTTTTAAATGCACACCTAATTAAGAATGGTTTTGCAGATGTAGATACCACAATGAATTTCAAAAATAAAGACCGATTTATAAACTATTCAAAAGAAGCCTCATTATGAATGAAGAGCAGATAAGAATATTGGAGTATTTAAATCAGAATGCAATTGGCTATAATAATAGGAAATCTTCTACTGAAATACGAGATGCTTTAAATTTAGAGAGTGGTGGTCCGACAAATGAACATGTTAGAAGTTTAATACGAGATATGATTTTTAATCATGGGTGTTTAATCGGTAGTCTGATGTTTAGAAAAGGATATTGGATAATAGTAAATGAACAAGAATTAGAAAGAGTTATAACTCATTTAAATAGTAGGGCTGGTGGTGTGAGAGAAAGAGCAAATATTTTACAACAAAACTGGGATAATAGAGATGAGTAAAAAAGAAATAAAAAAATACGCAAAACCTTTTGGGAAGAAGGAAAAAGTATTGAATTACACAAGTAATACATATCAGCTTACAAGACCAAATAAAGTTGATGCAGTAATGGCTTTAATTAGAGAATGTCAACCAAAAGCACTTGATGAGTGGGAAAAGTATTATTTTGAGAAAGCATATACCAAGAAAAAAGACAGAGTAAAAATAACCAAAGAAACATTAGACGAGCTCGGAGAGAGATTGTATGCAAAAATAACAGAAGTTGTAATACCTGAATGGACTGCTGCATTTCAAGATTTAACATTGCAAGATTGCAAAGATTACATTTTTGAAGTTACTATTGTGCGTACTTATGACGGATTCCTTCTTGAAAAATCTGTAGTGAATGATGGTCTTTCTAAAATATTTCCCGAAGTTGAATTTGAAGAAAGCGACCCTGAATTAGACCATGCTGGTGATATTGACTATCTCGGTAAAGTAGGCGATAAATATTTTGGCATTCAAATCAAACCTATTACAGCAAATGCAAACTTTGGAAATTATAAGTTAACTGAAAGAATGAGTGCAAGTTTTCAAGATTTCGAGCAAAAATATGGTGGAAAAGTTTTTGTTATTTTTTCAACTCGGACTGGTGATAAAAAGGTAATTAAAAACAAAGAAGTTGTAGATGAAATAAGAGCAGAAATTGAACGATTGAAAGAAGCCAACCTGTAATAAACAGTAATATGAGCGGTGCGCAGCACCCAGCGAGTATTACAGGTTGAACTACACCGCCACCTGCCATCTGTTATTTGTTTTTTTAATTTCTATGTATTTTGCGAGGGTTTTGCGTTGGATT
>Ga0265295_1000207_pt1 | contig 122028 bp, 99 predicted proteins | sample Munlansysbiofilm_FD_192503 | JGI IMG/M metagenome (GOLD analysis project Ga0265295, IMG submission 192503) | Leachate microbial communities from a municipal landfill in Southern Ontario, Canada - Methane capture system biofilm | ecosystem: Engineered > Solid waste > Landfill > Unclassified ...
TACTTCCCAGGGAGAGACGATGCCAAGGGCCATACCAAAGAGCTGTTCGGGTTGCATGTGACGGGCACCTCCAAAATGAGATGACCGACTATACCACGGCTACCCACTCATTTCGACGAAGAGCCTTCTTGAACAGGTTGGTGATGCTATAAACAGTGGCAGCTATGCGAGCCCAGACCAAACCGAGCCAGAGATCATACAGCTTGGTGAAACTCCCCAGCCAGACAGCCAACCTGTTGATTGAACAGCGTTGATACGGTATAGATAGTCGACTACATCACCGGAGTCTTTATGCCTTCCCCTAAACAATTCCGTGAAGTACTGATCTTTGTTGCTGGTGCCACGCCCCAGATCATTACAGAAACTATCTATGCCCTGGCCATGCAAAATCCGCCGATTCATGCGGATGAACTGCATATCATTACCCATAGCCAAGGCAAGCAGCTTATCATGCAGAAGCTTGGTAAGGATGGAGTGCTGCAGCAACTGTGCACAGAGTACGGCATCCCACGGCTATCGTTGAGCGATGCCAATTTTCTGGTCATCACTGATCAGGACGGAAACGAGCTGAGTGATATCCGCACGGTCGCCGACAACGAACAGGCCGGCGACCAGATCGCTGCCTTTCTGAGAACAAAGGCAGCAGAGCCATCAGTAAGGCTGCATTGCTCACTTTCCGGCGGCAGAAAGACCATGACGCATTACATGGGGATTGCCTTCCAACTCTTTGCCCGCCAATGGGACAGGCTTTATCACGTCATGGTGGCACCTGAATTTGAGAAGGTGGAGCAGTTCTTCTACCCGCCCAAGCAACCGCATCAATTAACCGTAAAAAGCCGTACGGGGGAAGTCATCATCAACACTGCCGATGCCAATGTCTCACTGGTGCAGTTGCCAATGATCTACCTGCGGGACAAAGTGCCTTCCCAGGCGGCCACAATTCGCGAGATCGTTGCTGAAGGGCAGAAAGAGATCGATATGGCTGCCACACAGCGGCCTGTACGGGTAAACCTGGCAGAGCGTACTCTCTATATTAGCGACACGCTGATTGACCTCTCGCCGATCCAGTTGATGCTTTATACCACCTTCCTCAACCTCAAGCGTCAGCCATGCCGGTTCAGTTCCCGCGACTACTGCCATGAATGCACTGCCTGCTTTGTCCCACTAGTGGAATTGACCAGCAGTGAGGCCATCGAACAGATGGCAAAGGATTACCAGGCCATCTATGGCAATGACCCCTTAAAGGCGGATGAGTTGCTGGAAAAGTGGGATAGAAACCTGCAGACCGACCTGTTGCGGCAGCAGATCAGCAAAATCAACGCTGCCATTCGAGATGACCTGAATGACCCCACTCTGTTACCGATCTATAAGGTGTCAACCGTCAAGCAGTACGGCAGCAGCCGGTATGGAGTAAGGGTTGATAAGGGCAAGATACAGATGTAAGAGCAATCATGCTTTACAAATAGGCTTACCAAAAGTATAGTTTGGTGGCATATTATTTTGCCCGCAGGCGGACGTCATGATAGAACGGCCATTCTGGATAGAACGGATTGAAAAGGCGTGGGGCGAAACCCCTATAGTTTGGCTGTGCGGTGTTCGTCGCTGTGGCAAGACCACCCTGGCTGAAAAACTTGGGCAAGAACGCATGCTGTATATCAACTGCGACCTGCCCAGTGTTGAAGAGATGGTGCGTGATCCGCACCTGTTTTTCAGTTCCTGTACAAAGCCGGTAGTGGTGTTTGATGAGATACATCAACTACAGGACCCAACCCGGCTGCTTAAGATCGGCGCGGATCTCTTTCCCCATATCCGCATCCTTGCCACCGGATCGTCCACCCTGGCAGCCAGTTCAAAGTTTCGCGATACCTTGACCGGTCGCAAGCGCACCATCCATCTTGTGCCTGTCCTGCTGGAAGAACTTTCCGCATTTGGTGTTGAACTTCCCCGGCGTCTGTTCCACGGGGGGCTGCCGCCAGCGCTGCTGGCAACCTCCAAAGCCCCGGGGATCTATCGTGAATGGCTTGACTCCTTTTTTGCCCGCGATATTCAGCGACTGTTCGGCTTCCGGGACATGAACCGCTTCAATGCACTTTTCGAGTACCTGATCCGCCAGAGCGGCGGCCAGTTGGAAGTGACCAGAACCGCCAGCGCACTTGGCATCAGTCGTCCCACCGTAGAAAGCCACCTGCAAGCCCTTGAGATAACCAATGCCATGACCCTGGTGCGTCCGTTTTTTGGCAACGGCCAGAATGAAATCATCAAGATGCCCAAGGCATATGCCTTTGACACCGGCTTTGTCAGTTATGTCAGGGGGTGGGACCCGCTCCGTCATGATGACCTGGGACATCTTTGGGAACACCTGGTTCTGGAACAGCTCCAGGCATATTTCCCCGAAACAACCGTGCGCTACTGGCGGGACAAAGCCGGGCGTGAGGTGGATTTCATCATCGAGCGTCGTCGGGACGAGGTGGATGCCATTGAATGCAAATGGGATCAGACCTCTTTTGATCCCACGGCGTTGCAGCTTTTCCGCACGTACTATCCGCAGGGCAGGAACTATCTGGTGGTTCCTTCGGCAAAGCCATCGTTTATGAGGCGTTTTGGACAGATCGAAGTGATGGTATGTGAACCGTTTAATCTGGCTTCAGACCATTAAAGAGTGCGGCAGCAGCCGGTATGGGGTGAGGCTGGAGAGAGGTAGACATGTGTCAGAATTTAATAAGTTAAATCAGGAGATATGATGTCAAAAAAAATGTCAAAGCCAATACAGAATGATAATAATGAATTCGCTAAATATTCTAATGACATCAATCATGTAATCGGCTTATTTGCATATGCGTCATTTGTTTCATGCATGAGCCTAAATGGCGAGAATTATGTAAGTACTTTTTCAAAACAACAGTATTACGCTTGGATATCATTTGCAGTAATGCTTTTAGCAGTAATTACACGAGGTAACGGGATACGCCAAATAATTGAAAAAAGAACAAAAAACACATCTGTTTTTAAATTCATAATAGAAAATCCAATTTATTTTTCAGGAGTTGCACTTTTAGTTATGCTTGGTTTTGGTTTAGTTAAAAACTGATTAGAGGTGGACGGCTTGAACGACGACATTTTCATATCATATTCGCGACGAGACAACTCTAGCAACCAGATCAGTCAGCTTGTTGAAAGAATTAAGACTGACTTCAAAGCGTTTTCTGGTCGAGAGCTCAGAATATTTTTTGATGTCGAAGAAATTAGAGGCATGGATGACTGGCGTCACCGAATTCTGGATGGTCTGAAAAGGTCTCATCTGTTTCTAGCTTGTCTTTCCCCATCATATCTCGAAAGCGAATACTGCGAATGGGAGTTTAACGAATACTCCAAACATGAAATCGGGCGATTCTGTGGTTTTGAAGGAATTGCCCCGCTGTACTTTGTTGAGGTTCCTGGTTGGAATGACAAATTATTTGAACAGAACTGCAAGGCATGGGTTACGGAACTGCGTCGTCGACAGCAGTTTGATTTTCGCCCGTGGTCTACAATGGGAATAGAAGCTTTGCGTAATGCCGATGTTCAGGAACGGATGACTAAGCTCAATGAGCAAATTAAAGAGCGTATTCTTCGTGGGGAGCGGGCACGACAAGCCATTGGTAACGTTGATTCACACAATCCGCACTTCATGGGACGCAGAGATGAACTGCGTCGCCTACGTGAGAACGTAACATATGGGCGGGCAGGAGTTCTGACGGTTATTCATGGGGTTGGTGGGCTGGGAAAAACAGCGCTTGCCATAGAATACGCCCATTCCTACGCAGAGCTATATGGAGGGGGCAGGTGGCAGGTGCCGTGTGAAGGGAAAGAAGACCTTCGTGCTGTAATTACAGAATTAGCCTCTCCGCTAGAGATAACTTTTTCAGATGACGAAAAGCGTAGCCCGGTGCTTCAATTTGAGAGAGTTAAGGCTAAGCTGCATACCTTGGCAAAGTCTGGGAATTCACAACACTCACTTATAATTTTGGACAACGTTGACAAAGCAAATTTGCTTGATGTTTCGCAAACAAAGCATCTTCCTTCAGACGATTGGCTGCACATAGTTGTAACTTCGCGCCTTGGGGAACAAGAACTGGCAGGTAACAGCAGAGACAGGGCCTTTTTAGCAATTGACGAGATAAGTGAAAAAGATGCCTTGGCACTGATCGAGTCCCATCAGCCAAATGGAAAATTCGCCAACGATACCGAGCGTGATGCTGCTTTGGAAATTGTTCGATTTCTCGGGAATTTTACTTTGGCCGTAGAGTCGGTAGCAGTGTACTTGGGGCATTTTTCCAGTGATATTTCATGTGCAGCTTTTCTTGCAAGATTGGAGAAGGAGGGACTTGAAGGTCTGGATTCAGCTTCTGATACAGTAGAAGTGGTTGTGAGACATGGGGAAAAGCGGCTGAATGCTACGCTACAACAGACATTGGAGCGTTTGAATGAAGCTGAAAAATTAGTTTTGAATTATGCGGCATTCTTCCCGACAGATCAAATTGTAGTCCCATGGTTACGGGAACTGCTTGCTCAGGCATTCCCTGAGTATGGTAAAGATGCTGAACCTGGGTATCCAGATCCATGGAGTACACTTCTACGGCGACTAATCAGCTTAAGACTTATTCAAATTACAGGTATCGTAGCCTACGACAATAAGCCACTTATCGTTCGAATGCATAGACTTATTCACACTTACTTGGGCGACTTTGTTGCCGATAGTGATAATGTTAATTTAGCAGAAAAGTTTTTTGTCTATATGTATAGCAAAACAGAATATATAGCTAAAAATTACTTCGATAAGAATATTCATAACGAAATAAAACCATTAATATCATTAGCTATCAGATATGCAAAATTAGAAATAGAGTACGTTCAGTCCATGATTGATAGTATTGTATGCTTGGCAATAAATACTGCGTTGTATAGTGACGCAAAACTTTTATGCAGTAGTATGCTAGTTAATGATTTAAAAAAAGGAAACGATAAAAATATATCTTCAACATACAGTAAATTGTCAATTATTGAAGAAAATATCGGCAATCTAACAGAGGCGATTGAATTTGCAAAACTAGCTATAAAATATAACATGAATGATATTGTACTTGAAAATAATATAGCTAACATTTATGAAAAGATTGGTAATACAGATGAGGCATTAAATATCAAAAAAAATGTTGCTACTTTTTATTTGAAACAAAATAAGCGCGAAGACCTTATGTATGCGTTGTTGGTTAGTAATTTGTCAACTGCTGAATTTAAGTCTGGTAACATTCTTGAATCATATATTTTGTCAAAAAAATCCATGACCATAAGAGAAAAACTTTTGCCTGCAGGACATCTGGATATCGCCAAAAACTGTCTGATATTGGCATCTATTGCGAGAAAGCTTGGCCTTTATGTTGAATCAAAAAGCTATTCAGAAAAGTCGCTATTTATATTTTTAGATAGTTTGCCAGAAAATCATCCTGCTATATCTGATGCATATAGCGAAATAGCTTTGTCAGATAGGTCTCTAGGCAATATTGAGTCTGCTAAGGCAAGCATACTCAACGCAATCGAAATCTTAGAAAGAAACGATACTATTAACAAATATAAATTAGCGAATCTTTTAGCTATCCTTGCGTTAATAGAACACGACTTAGGTAATTTAGTAACCGCTAAAGTTATGAACAATAAAGCTATAGATATTGCACGAAGTATAAATGATAAAATTGGAGAATCAATTTATTGTAATAATTTATCATTTGTTGAAATGGATCTTGGTCTTTCAGATAGCGCAAAAGATGCAATGTTTGATGCGTTAAGCTCTGCAAAAAAAATATTATCAGAGAATCATCCTGATATAGATTTAATGTCAAATAATTATTCATATGTTGTTAGAAATACAGTAGATCCTTTTATTCAATATAAGCAATTGAATCGTGTAGAAAAGATTGGCCGCAACGATTCATGCCCGTGCGGAAGTAATAAGAAATACAAAAAGTGCTGTGGCGCTTGAAAGAAAGGAGCCCACAGCATATGAGCAACCAGTTCCAACGAACACGCTACCGTCTCCGTATCGGTATCACCGGTCACCGGACATTGCATGACATTCCGTTGCTCAGCACCTGTCTGCGCAACTTCCTCATCACCGGTTATCTTAAAGCCTTTACGCCGGAGGCCCTACAAACCCTAACCACGACCACAAACACCCCCATTATGTTCTCCACCATCTCTCCCTTAGCAGAAGGCGCAGACCGCTTGGTGGCGAATGTAGTACTCAAACATGGTGGTATGTTGGAAGCTCTGCTCCCCATGCCGGTTGAAGAGTATGAGAAAGATTTTATAAGCCCTGAATCAAAGTGTGAGTTTAGAGAGCTCCTTTCGCAATCCCACCATGTAACGGTAACAGAGTGTGGAGCACCTCTTGACGATCCGAGCTACCGTCAGAATGCATACCTGCGTGTAGGTGAAGAAACCGTAGCCCGCTGCGATATCTTGATTGCCCTGTGGGATGGCTTGCCTTCCCGTGGTATAGGTGGCACTGCAGATATCGTGGCCCTGGCGCTGAATCAGAATAAGCCGGTGTTTATTGTTTTTACATCGCAACCCGGTAAAGTTGAGCTACTAAACGGAGGCACGTTACAGGTGAAATTCATTTCTGAGTTGGATGCATTTAATTCCTTTCCAATCAATGATGCAGAGCTGGAGGCCTGCTGTGCCAGCACCTATCAGGAGATTTTTGGATCAGCTCAGTCGGAATCGCTACCGGGGCATTTAAAGGAGCAGGTCAGAACACAGCTGATACCAGCCTATTGTAGGGCATCAAAGATTGCTGAATATTACCAGGGTCGTTACAAGCGGGTTGGCCGACTTGGCTATCTTTTCTCCACGCTGTCGGTTGCCTTTATGGCGTTTGCCGTTGTTTTTGCAAAACATCCGTTTTTATCCATACCTGGTTACATTGCTGAACTATGCCTGCTTATCTCCCTGTTCATCATGATCCACCGTGCCGAGCATGCTCGGGTGCACCCTGGCTGGTTGGAAAATCGTGCATTGGCTGAGCGTTTACGTACAGCCTTTTATTTTGTGGCCTGTGGTGAATCCCCTGTATCTGGTAGCGGCCAGAAGATCAGCTATCACCAGAACCAAAGCTGGGTTGATTATGCGTTTCGCCAAATCATCTCCAGTATTCCTGGCTTAAAGCGGCCCGAATCAGATTCTTTGCAACAGTATTGTGCTTTTATCAATACAGGCTGGCTACAGGGACAGATTGCTTACCACACGCAGAATGCAGCTAAAGTATCAGTCAAGAGTACTCAGCTTATGCGCTGGATGAAGATGTGCTTCATACTGGCAATTGTGGTGTCAATTGTGCACCTGGTTATTGCAACGTATGGTGCAACAACAGGACATCATCCTGAAGGCCTGCTGCTCGTGCTGGAAGAACTTTTGTCTATTGTTGCCATAACGCTCCCGGCAGCCGGCGCAGCCGTAGGGGGCTACCGTGCACTGCTGGAACAATCTCGGATTGCAGCCCGCAGTCGGGCAATGGCACAGCACCTTTCAAGCATCATTGAGCAGCCGGTGGCGGATACACCTGAGGCATTTAGAAAGCACCTCGAACAAATTCAAGACGTGATGCTGATCGAGTCAGAGGATTGGTTGGCATTGATGGAGCATGCCGAATTGGAGCGGATCGCATGAATACCTTTGTCGGCAACCTGCGCCAGGACGTTTTGATATCTGATGTGAATAAGGAGAAGCTAGAAAATGACCTGCGTAATTTGGACAAAGTCTACGGGGTAGGTGCTACAGAAGCAGTGGTCTTTTACTGCGCCCGTATACTTGAGGCAATTTTAAAAGAGGCCCATGTTAAATTTTTTGAGATGAATAGCAAGACGGGCATCGCAGAATCAAAACTAGTGGAAATGGAAAGTGCGCTTTACGAGTACAACCTGCTTCAACAGAACCGTTATTACTGGGCAAAGGGGTTGAGGCTGCTTGGTAATGAAGTTCGTCACAGCTTGCGCAAAATTAAAGCGGACGAAGCAGACTGCGCCCTTGTTTTTCTCGAATTCATACTGGTCTGGTATTTTTGTGAGTTCCCGCTAGGACCGAGGCAAAATACCATCTACAAAGGACAAGCCAGGATTGATCGAGCTGGTGGCAATCTGCTGCCGGATTTAGCATGGACCTTAGACAGTAGCAGGCTGAATCCAGAGAAGCTTAAAGTCATATTTGGCCCACACGGGCAGGACTATTTTAAAAAATTCTCCACAAACTTCACGTTCCCACTGTTGCTGATCGACATCTTTATTGCCCAGGGCGACCATACTTCTGCAGCTCGCCTCATTGAAGGATTGGAGTCCTTTGCGTACAAGCAAAAAGGTGCCTTAAGATATCGCTTTTTTCAACTGCAGGGTTTGCTACTAAGCAGAGAAGACCGGCTAGACGAGGCCATGCAATTGCTTGAGAAAGAGGATGCTCGGTTGAGGGCAAGATCAGAGCGTATTGACGTTGAAACTACAGGCATTTTAGCTGGTGTTTATAAACGTATCTGGAAGCAGCGGCAGGATGAAGGCTACCTGCGCAAAAGTTATGAAACCTACCGCAGGGGCTGGCGAGACAGCAAAAATACTTACTTGGGTATCAATGCAGCAACTACCTCGCTTTGGCTTAATAACCCGCTTGAGTCTCAGCAGATAGCCAAAGAAATAAAGGGAATACTTGAGCAGCGCCGGAAGTTGATCCAGCAGAAAACAGATAATCGCTATGACCTTAACTATTGGGATATGGCAACACTGGCCGAGGCCTGCCTGCTGACACATGATTTGGAGAGCTCGGTTGAATTGTATCAGCGAGCCTTTAAAAACTGCAAGAATCAGCCGGAAGACATTGATGTTACCCGGAGGCAACGGGACAGCCTGATCGAAGGATTATCGGTTCCAGCATCTGTTATCGAAAGACTCCGCACTCTTTAAGCACTATTCCCGGTTGCCCATAATCAGGCCGATAATGGCAAACACAACGGCACTACCAACCAATACCAAGGTTTTTGCCAGCGGCACATCTGGTTTTACCATGTTGCCAATTACTGCAATCGCTATGCAAATTTTGGATACATCCCAACAGAGCTTAATGAGTGATGTGCGTTGGCGTTTATTCACCGTGTTCCTCCTGAATCCATGGATGATCAATGCGAACCTCAGCGTCCCATATTCGGTTGTCGGAATGGGAAAGAAAATATTTCCACAATGTTGTTGAAGGCAGTAGAGATGTAACCCTAAGCGAGATATACAATGCCCCAGAGATCGAAATACATGCTCGCCTCGTTTATTATTGGAGGCGGCTGCTTTGTTGTCATGATGTTCCTGCTTGCAACGGCCTATATTCCAGATTTTATGCCCCGGGCCTACGAAAATTTCAGACGTAGCGGGCTGATCACAATTGTGCCGACTATTGCTGCGGTCGGATTACTAGCCTCCGTTGGCTGGTTGTGGTGGGAATGCCGCGCTGCATCCACCCCAGACGAAGATCAGGAAAACTGATTCTGCCTTTCCCCCTAAGCCCGCCTGTCCACGGCAACCTTTCGGCAATGTTTCGTTTTGCTCCCCATCTGTCTGCTCAGTCTATAGTCCCTTAAAAGCTACTACGGAAATGTACCTCTGTGGAGTGATCAGAGGGCTATCTTGCGGGGTTCTCTACCTCGCTCCAAAAGACTGATGAAGAAAGGATAATCTATGGACAAGAAAGTGGTTACGATTGTAGCAGCGGTTGTGGCATGCCTGGGTTTGTTTTTGCCTATGGCGGTTGGCGGGAATCTGAGTGTGAGTCTAACCCATCTGACAGGCATTCCCAAGGCTCTGTACCTTGCGGTCCCGGCGGTTCTGGCCTTGGCCATTCTCCGTAAAGCGAAGCCGTTCAGCGGTGATCACGGCTGGTTGGCGGGGACTGCTGCGGTTGCCGTGCTGCTTGCCGTTGTCGCCATGCTTGGCGGTATGAACACACTTGAGGCGGTGGCGGCTATGCAGAACAGCAGCATGAACATGTTTAATGCGCTCGGCGGTCAGCAGCAAGAGGTTGTCAAGATCGAGACAACCATGGGATTGGGCTCCGTGGTGATTATGGTGGGTTGCCTTGCCGCTGCGATGGTTGGCTTGTGGGACAGTAAAGCTCACAAACAGTAGTGTTTGACCCAGAAGAAGCATCGCGAGGGGCGCCAGCAGTGGCGCCCCTTTTGTATAACAGGTGTCCTGCTGCATCCTTCCGCGCAAAATCCCCTGCAGTTTGGCCCTGCCAGCATCAGCAACCTTTCCGCAATGTTTCACTTTCCCTGGCATAAGCCTGCTCAGGCTACAGTTTCTCCAAAACCACTACGGAGGAGCTATGAATACGATAACCCTGATGACTGTCGTCTGTGCCGGCCTTGTGCTGTTGGTCGGGATTGTGCTGTTCAACACCATGGTCGGACGCAAAAACCGGGTGCAGTTCGCCTTCAGCGGCATCGACACCCAGCTCAAGAAACGGTTCGATCTGATCCCCAATCTGATCGCAACGGTGGAGCGCTACATGCAGCACGAGCAGCAGGTGCTGCAGCAGCTGACCAGCCTGCGTTCCCAGGCTGTGCGGGGTACTGCCACCACTGACGAGCTGGTGCAGATGGACAACCAGCTGACCTCGACCCTGCGCTCGGTGTTTGCCCTCTCAGAGAACTACCCACAACTACGGGCCAGCGAGAATTTTATCCAGCTGCAGGGGGCCCTGAACGAGACCGAGGAACAAATTGCCGCAGCGCGACGGGCCTACAACGCTGCCGTTACCGACTACAACAACGGCTGCGAGATGTTTCCCTTGAACATCGTGGCCCGGATGATGGGCTATCGCACTAAGCTGTGGTTCGAGATCAGTGAGGCCGAACGTCAAAACGTGAATGTGAAGGGGCTCTGGTCATGACCGTACATGAGTGTGTTGCCGACGCCCTGCAAAACGGCTTGGGCGAAACGTTATCAGCATTGGAACAAAGAAGACAGCAGGTGCTGCAGGGTAACAAAAAGATCATGCTCTGGCTTGGCGGGGCAACCATCGTCGTACTGGCAGGGATGCTGATAGGCGGCCAGCATTGGGGCTTTGCGCTTATAGCAGGCTTTAGTGTGTTTGTGATCGTGGCGCTGATCGTCAGCCGCCGTAAGGCTAAGCTGGCTCATCTGTTTAAGCAGGAGGCAATCCCCGAATTGTTGCGTACGGCCCTGCCTGGATTCTGGTATGCCAGCAGCCGCTACGTCAGTGAGTTTGAGTTCAATAGCGCCAACCTGTTCATCAGACCGGATCGCTACAGCGGCAAGGATTACTTTGAGGGGACCCATGGCAAGACCAGGCTGCGCTTTTCACTGGTGCATGCTGAAGAACAATACGAGACCACCACCACAGACACCGACAGTGATGGTCACACGACCACTCGGACCGAGGAACATTGGCGTGATATCTTTAAGGGCCTGTTCTTTGCCGCTGACTTTAATAAGCACTTCAACGGCTGCACCCTGGTGAGAGCTGGCAAGGCCGGTATCTTCTCTGGGCTGTTCGGTAATCTGGTCAAGCTGGAAGATCCCCGCTTCAATCAACAGTTCAAGGTGTATTCCTCTGATCAGATGGAGGCACGCTATCTGCTGACCCCGCGCATGATGGAGCGATTACTGGACCTGAAAGACAGCCTCGGCAGTATTGAACTGTCATTCGTCGGTTCTTGGGTTAATATCGCTGCCGGTGGGTTCCCTTACAACGCCTTCGAGCCAGACGTGAAGCATCCTTTTACTGATCCGGCCCAGGTGGAACGGACGCTGGGTTGGATTTTCCTCGTAGTGGGTATTGTGGAGGAGCTCGACCTGAATACCCGCATCTGGAGTAAACAGTGAAAGGAGCCGCGAGATGAGACGGTTAACGATTGTCGCAGTGATGCTGCTGGTTACGGGGTGCGGCTCCGGCACGCAGGAGCTATCTTCAGCGCCGCAAACCTCTGTGTTCGGGAAAGCAGCGAAAGGTGGTATGACAACGGGCACGGTATTTCTCAAGGATTGTAACAACCGCGAGATATCCACCAGCACGACAGCTGACGGCAGCTATACGTTGGATACCACGGGGCTGACCAAGCCGTACCTGATGAAAGCGGTGTTTGCAAACCATTCGACGCTTTATGCTATTGTTCCGGATAATGGAACGGCTCATATCAATGAGTCGACCAACTGGATAGCCCAGCTGGCAGCAGTGGGGCTCGAACTGGCTGAAGTATATCTGTACATTAAAGGGACACTACTGATCCTGCTGGCAAACATCGCAGGGGCCATCTCGGATGCGTTGCCGCAATAAGCGGAAGGAGCAGAAGCTATGGAACCATTGAAGCTGATCAGGCAGGTGCTCGAGCTGGTTGAACGGGAGCCGGTGGCCTGCCGCTTAATCCGCGATGTACTGCGCTGTGCGGAACAGTATGGTGCTGCGGTCTGTCAGATGGAGGCCGATCTGTTGTTTGCCGATCCTGAGGGTGCGTTGTATCGAGAGCAGGTACAGGCGTTGGATCAGAACCGTACCCTGGCGCACAATGCTTTGCTCGACGCCATCAATATCTGCAACCGTTACCTTCGTAAGTTATTGGGAGAGGCTATGCCACCGGGAGGAATTTATCCTGACCCCGTGCATATTACGAGCGCCAACCGGCGTGCCATTGGTAATTGGGCCGGCCGCCTGGTGGAACAGCTCTTCAGTGGCCGTCGTTGATCTGCATCTATTTCGAGTACAGCACCGCCACGATGCGGGCCTTGCGGTCCCCCACCGAGACCAGGCCGTGGGGTTGGCTGGAGTCGTAGTAGACGCTGTCGCCGCTCTTGACCCGGTAGATATCGCTGCCGTAGTGCAGGTCGATCTCCCCCTCCAGCACGTAGAGGAACTCCTCCTCACCCTCGTGGCGGAAGAACAGCTTGTCGTCCCACTGGGAGTTGTCCACCTCCACCAGGAACGGCTCCATATGCTTGTGGCGCATCCCCTGGGCCAGGGAATGATAGGTATAGGGACGGTGTTCGGCGTTGACCGCCTGGCGCTGCAGGTCGGGCCGCAGCTGTTCGCCATGGGTCACCACCAGTTTCTGACGGTTGCCTTCATCCTCGAAGAAGAAGTGGATATCCACCTTGAGTCCACGGGCGATCTTGAGCAGGGTGGCCAGGGGCGGGATGACCTGTTCGTTTTCGATCTGGGAAAGCAGCGGCTTGGAGAGGCCGGTCAGCTCAGAAAGCTCCTGCAGGGTCAGGCGCCGTTGCTGACGCTGGCTGCGGATTTTTTCGCCGATCCGGAATTCTTTGATCTGTGCCTTGATGTCGCTCACGGGCGGGGCCTCCTGCAACGGGCGGTGATGACGGGCAGAACGGTTGACAGTGGGCGGAAAAGTGATTATGTCTAACCCTGTTCTATTCGTATGAGATTACCATGTAGCAACTATCAGAACGGGTTGTCAATATGATGCATCATTACTTGTCGCTTTCACGTCTGGTGCTGGCCGGTACGCTGCTGTTGCTGCTGGCCGGCTGTTCGTCACCTTCCTCGGATGAACCGCTGCTGTTTTCTTCCAAGCGGCCGGTGGGGGAGGCCGAAGCGCCGGTCAAGCAGGTGCCGGCCGATGTACTGGCGGCCCAACGGGCCTTTACGGCGGTCTCACGGCAGGTCACCCCCAGCGTGGTCAACATCTCCACCCTGGGGCGGCGTAAGCTGGTGCGGCCGATGCCGGATTTTCCATCCTTTTTTGATGATTTCTTCGGTGGTCCCCAGGTGCGGCAGAACCGCAGCCTCGGTTCCGGTTTTATCATCAGCCGCGACGGCTTTATCGTGACCAATGAACATGTGATCCGCGATGCCGAGAGTATCCAGGTCAAGCTGTCCAGCAACAAGGTCTACCAGGCCAAGGTGGTGGGGGGCGATCCCAAGACCGACATCGCCGTGATCAAGATCGAGGCCAGTGACCTGCCGGTGTCGGTGCTGGGTGATTCGGACCGGATCGAGGTGGGGCAGTGGGCCATCGCCATCGGCAATCCCTTCGGTCTGGAGCATTCCATGACCGTGGGGGTGATCTCCGCCACCGGCCGTTCCAATGTCGGTATCGAAACCATCGAGAATTTCATCCAGACCGACGCCTCGATTAACCCTGGCAACTCCGGCGGGCCCCTGCTGAATATCCACGGTGAGGTGGTCGGCATCAACACCGCCATTGTGGCGAGCGGACAGGGGATCGGTTTCGCGATCCCCACCAGTATGGCCAAGCCGATCATCGCCCAGTTGGTGGAGAAGGGCAGTGTCACCCGGGCCTGGTTGGGGGTCGGCATCCGTCCGGTTTCAGCGGAGGAGGCCAACCGTTTGGGGCAGGAGCATGGCGAAGGGACGCTGATCACCGAACTGGCGCCCGGCGGTCCGGCCGAGCGGGGTGGCCTGCAGCCGGAGGATCTGCTGGTGGAGTTTGGGGGCAGCCCGGTCAAGGATCCTTCCCATCTGCAGCGGCTGGTGGCCGAGGCCCGGATCGGCAAGCCGGTGCAGGTCAAGGTGCTGCGGTCGGGACGCCCGTTGTCGTTGACCCTGGTGCCCGCTAACGCCGACGAGGCCCGTCCGCTACGTTCCTCCGGTCCGGGGCGTCTGTCGCGCTGAGGCAGCGACACCTGTTTACTTTATGCGCTAACTACGCTACAGTGCGTTCACTTTTTGTCGTGCGCACTCCCTCCGAAAGGACGGCCTATGAACATCATCACCAGTAAAGAGCAGGCAGCACGTCTGGCGCGGGCTGTCGTCTCGGATGTGGCGATCTACAATCAGGAGAAGGTGGAGAAGGGGATCAAGAACGACAACATCTTCGAGACCCTGAGTGAGGAGATCGAGGAGGGGCGTCAGCACTTCTATTCGCGGGTAGCGCCGGAACTGAACCCGGAACAGATCTTTGACCTGACGCTGGTGGATATCCTGATCAAGCGGGCCGGTAAGATTGAATCGCCGATCTGGTAGCTTGTTGGCAACACTATATTTTATGACAGAGGCGTACCCGCTGGGGTGCGCCTCTGCTGTTTGGAGCGCAAGGTATGACGACGGAACAACAGCATAATCTGATTGTGCCGGCTGAGGCAGCTGGGCAGCGTCTGGATGCCTTTCTGGCAGCGCAATTGCCTGGTCAGAGCCGGTCGTCGCTGCAGCGGCTGATCACGGAGGGGCAGGTGCTGGTGCAAGGCGCCAAGCCCCGTCCATCATTCAAGGTGGAAGCCGGGCAGCAGGTGCTGGTGACGGTGCCGCCGCCGGTGCCGACCACGCCGCTGGCCGAGGCGATACCTTTGACGGTGGTCTATGAGGATCATGACCTGATCGTGATCGACAAGCCGGCCGGTATGACGGTGCATCCCGGTGCCGGGGTCGATTCCGGCACCTTGGTCAATGCCCTGTTGGCCCACTGCACCGACCTGTCCGGCGTGGGGGGCGAACTACGGCCCGGCATCGTGCACCGTCTCGACAAGGGCACCTCCGGTCTGCTGGTGGCGGCCAAGCATGACATCGCCCACCGCGGCCTGGCGGAACAGTTTGCCGCCCACAGCATCAAGCGGCTCTACTGGGCCTTGATCTATGGCTCGCCCGCAGCCGAAACCGGCAAGATCAGCGGTATCATCGGCCGTCACCCCACTGAACGGCTACGCTTGTCCGGCACCGCCCGCCACGGCAAGCCGGCCGTCACCAACTGGCGGGTGCTGGAGCGGTTCGGGGCGGCCAGCCTGGTCCAGCTGCGGCTGGAGACCGGCCGCACCCACCAGATCCGGGTCCACCTGAGCGAGGCCGGCATGCCGCTGTTGGGGGACCCGCTCTACCCGGACGGCGGCCGGTTCAACAACCTGAAGGATACGCGTCTGAAGGGGATGATCACCCATCTGGGCCGCCAGGCCCTGCATGCCCGGGTGCTGGGTTTTGTCCATCCGGTCAGCGGCCAGTATCTGGAGTTTGCGAGTGAGCCGCCGGAGGATTTTGCGGGCCTGCTGACGTATCTGCAGGGACTGGCCGCGTAACCGCGGCCGGCTTCGGGCTGTGCGTGGACATCCGACCCTGGTCTGGTATACTTGCTCCTCAAATCTGTTGCAGTCTTTTAAGTATGGAAGGAGTCGCCATGAAGCTGTTTGAACCGTGCCAGCTTGGTTATCATGCCCTGCAAAACCGGGTGGTGATGGCACCGATGACCCGTTCGCGGGCACCCGGAAATACTGCCAATGCCCTGATGGCGGAGTACTACGGCCAACGGGCCTCTGCCGGTCTGATCATCAGTGAAGGGGTCTCGCCGTCTCAGAACGGCCTCGGCTACGCCCGGATCCCCGGCATTGCCACGGCTGAGCAGACCGTTGGCTGGAAACAGGTCAGCGACGCGGTCCATGCCGGCAACGGCAAGCTGTTTGTGCAGTTGATGCACTGCGGGCGGGTGGGCAATCGGCGTAACCTGCCGCCTGGGGCTGAGCTGGTGGCTCCCTCGGCTGTGGCGCTGAGCGGTGCGGTCTGGACTGACAGCCAGGGCGAGCAGCCCTATGATCTGCCCCGCGCGATGACCAGCGTCGATATTGCAAAGACGGTTGACGAGTACCGTCAGGCCGCCCGCAACAGCATCACGGCTGGCTGTGACGGGGTGGAGGTGCATGGTGCCAACGGCTATCTGATCACCCAGTTTCTCGATCCCGGTTCCAACCTTCGTGACGACGGCTATGGGGGTGATGCCGGGCGCCGCAACCGCTTCGCGCTGGAAGTTGCGGTAGCGGTGGCCGAGGCCATCGGACCGGGCCGGGTCGGTATCCGACTTTCGCCCTACGGTGTCTTTAACGATATGAGCGGCAGTTACGACGGTAGTGCGGAGCAGTACATCGACCTGGCCGGTGAGTTGGGCAGGCTGGGGCTACTGTACCTGCACCTGGTGGATCACTCCGCCATGGGGGCGCCCAAGCCTGATCCGGTCACGGTGCAGGAGATGTGTCGGGCCTTTCGTCAGCGGGGCGGCCAGGCGGTGATCCTGTCCGGCGGGTATGACATTGCCAGGGCCGAGGCCGATCTGCAGAGCGGCGCCGCCGACCTGATCGCCTTTGGCCGGCCGTTTATCAGCAATCCTGATCTGGTGGCCCGGCTCAAGCTGGGCCGGCCGTTGACCGAACCTGACCAGACCACCTTCTACACCCCCGGTCCGGCCGGCTATACTGATTATCCGACGGCCGCCTGATGCGGCCCCGGTTTGTCCCGAGGAGTAGCATTGTCCCTTCGCGGTTGCATTCACCCCAAAGGAGCCTGCCATGTCTCAGATCAACTGGATTACCGATGTTAACGAGGGGCTGTCTCTCGCCAGACAGCACAACAAGCTGGCCTTTGTCGATTTTTTCAACCCCAACTGAATCGGTTGCAAACAGATGGACGCGGTCGCGTACATCGATCCGGCAGTCATCTCGTTCGTCAATGAAACCGTCATCCCGGTCCGCACGCCAGCCAGTGACCCTGAGCTGGGTTCCCGCTACAAGATCAAGTGGACCCCCACCCTGCTGTTGCTGGATGCCGACGGTGTCGAGCAGTACCGCACCCTCGGCTTCTATCCGCCCCAGGAGTTGATCCCTTCGCTGCTGCTGGGCATCGGTACGGCAAAGTTCAACCTGCCCGATCGTCAGGCAGCCTGCGAGTGTTTTGGGGAGATCATCGGCCAGTATCCGGCCAGTACTCAGGCGCCGGAGGCGATCTACCTGAACGGCGTGTCGCGCTACATTGAGAGCCGCGACGTCGCCAACCTGATCGGCATCTACGACCGGCTGGCAAGCGAGTATCCGGCCAGCCCCTGGCTGACCAGGGCCGATCCCTACCGGCTGCTGAAGAAGTAACTGGCTCTGCTGAGCGGCACAGGGCATGCCCCGTGCCGCTCAGGCCGGTGTCGGATCGTCGGCCCGCAGCGCTGCCTTGATCTCGTGGGCCAGCTGCGGGCCGATGCCCGGCAGAGCCGCCAACTCGTCTTGGCTCGCCTGGCGGATACCCTCCAGTGAACCGAAGCGGGTCAGCAGCTGGCGCTCGCGGCGTGGCCCGACCCCTGGAATGTCCCGTAGCCTGGAGCGGAGCAGCTCATGCTCACGCAGGCTGCGGTGGTAGTCGATGGCGAAGCGGTGGGCCTCGTCACGGATGGCGGCCAACAGTCTGATCGGGGTCCCGTCCTGCCGCAGTTTGACGGGGTTTCTGCGCCCCGGCAGGAAGACCCGCTCCTCGCTGCGCTCCACGGTTACATCCTTGCCGTCCCCCTTGACCCGACTCTTGGCCAGAGAGACCACCGGCAGCTGCTCGCGCAGCCCCAGCTCGTCGACAATCGCCAGGGTGCTGTTCAGTTGGCCGACACCGCCGTCCACCACCACCAGGTCCGGCAGCCCCCATTGCTCGATCCGCTGCGGGCTGAAGCGCCGGCTAAAGACCTCCTTCAGCATGGCGAAGTCGTCCTGGCCGGCAATGGCCTTGATCCGGTAGCGCCGGTAGCGGCCCTTGTCCGGCGCGCCGTCCAGAAATGCTACCCCGCTGCCCACTGAATGGCGGCCCTGCAGGGTGGAGATGTCGTAGCACTCGATACGGCGCGGCAGGGCAGGCAGGCCCAGCTTGTGCTGTAACTCCTGCAAGGTCCGTTCGATACCCTGCTGTGCGGCGTGCTTCTCCTGCAGCGCCGCCTGGGCATTGCGGACGGCCAGGGCCACCAGCTCCACCTTCTCGCCCCGCTGGGGGTGCGCGAGCCGCACCTTTTTGCCCTTCAACTCCGAGAGCCATTCTTCAAGTGCGCCCTGGTCGTCCAACGGCTGGGGCAGCAGCAGTTCGTCCGGGATGTTCCGTTCAGCATCGTAGTAATGTTGGATGAAGGCCGACAGGGCATCACCATCTCCAAGTTCGCCGCTGCCGTGCAGCACGCTGCTGCCGGACAGGCTGCCGCCCCGGATAAACAGCAGGGCTACGGCTAGCCGTTCGCCATCGCGGGCCAGGCCGAGGATGTCGCTGTCGCCGCCCTGGCTGACCACCTTCTGACGCTCCAGGGTGGTGTCGATGGCCTGCAGCAGGTCACGCCAGCGGGCCGCCTCTTCATAGCGCTGCAACGTGGCCGCCTCTTTCATGCGTTGCTTAAAGCCCGTCACCAGATCCTTGCTCTTGCCCTCCAGAAACAGGAGCGCGCCATCCACCAGTGAGCCGTACTGCTCAGGGCTGATCAGCTGGAGGCAGGGGGCGCTGCACTGGCCGATCTGGTGGTAGAGGCAGGGCCGGGCCCGGTTCATGCAGGTCGTCAGCGGGTAGTGGCGCAGCGGGAACATCCGTTGTAGCTGGCGCAGCACCTCCCGTGCCGCCGAGGCCGAGGCGTAGGGTCCGAAGTAACGGGCGCCGTCCCGGACGATCTTGCGCACCACCGTAAAGCGGGGGAAACGTTCCCGCAGGTCGATCCGCAGCGAAAAGAAGGTCTTGTCGTCTTTGAGGTTCAGGTTGTAGCGGGGTTGATGCTGCTTGATCAGGTTGTTTTCCAGCAGCAGCGCCTCTTTTTCAGTGTCGGTGACCGTAAAACGGATGGCGGTTACCCGCGCCATCAGGAAGCGGACCTGGGGCCGGCCATCGGTGTTGCCGAAGTAGCTGCGTACCCGTTGGCGCAGGTTGCGGGCCTTGCCGATGTACAGTATGGCGTCGTCGGCGTCGTACATCAGGTAGACGCCGGGGCTGGTCGGGAAGGAGCGTATGCTGTCGCGCAGATCCATGGGCTGCATTGTAGTCGGCCGCGCGCCAAAAGAAAAGAGGCTGATCAGTGCCGCTAGGTTGGTCGGGCAGAGCACGGTGCGGCGTGAAATCGAGCTTTCCGCGGTTGACAAGGGGTTGCGAAAGGTGCTATGAAATACGCATTTTATGTCAGTGTTTCTTGGCAGTTATCAACGTTGCCCCATCAATTGGGGAAAGGGTGCTCCCGTGAAGATGCCTAAGACCCGTCGCCGCTTGGCGACAATCGTCGCTGGACTGGCCTGTGTCGTCCTGTTTGCCGCACCGCTGGTAGTAGCCCAGGAAAGTGGGGATTCCCAGACCTTCCTGGCTGGTTTCAATGCCTACCAGCAGAAGGACTACCCGACAGCCGTCAATCGTCTCAGCGAGGTGTTGCAGAAGCATCCCGAGACACCGCTGCGGGACATGACGCTGTTCTGGTTGGCCCGGGCCCACTACAAGGCTGGCAACAACCAGGATGCGGCCCGCTACATGGCGCAGTTCACCCGCGAATATCCCGACAATCCCCTTAAAAACACCGTTGAAGATGAGTTGCTGACCCTGGCCAGCCGGTATGAGGCCAGCGGCCAGGCGGCTGCCGTCGCCAAGGCTGAAGCCGAGGCCAGCCGACAGGCTGAGGCGCAACGTCTGGCCCAAGAGCAGGCTGCCCGCGAGGCGGCCGACAGGGCTGAAAAGGCCCGTATCCTCAAGCTCAAGGCTGAGGAGGAGCGGCTGGCCCGCGAGAAGGCTGAAGCTGAACGGGTTGCACAACTGAAGCTCGAGGAAGAGCGCACGGCGAAGGAGTCAGCCGAACAGCAGCGTCTGGCCGCCGCCAAGGCTGAGGCAGAGCGTCTGGCCCGCGAGAAGGCGGAAGCCGAGCGTGTTGCTCAGTTGAAGCTCGAAGAGGAGCGCAAGGCCAAGGTGGCGGCTGAACAGCAACGTCTGGCGGCAGCCAAGGCCGAGACAGAGCGGTTGGCCCGCGAAAAAGCGGAGACCGAGCGTCTGGCCAAGCTGAAGTTGGAAGAGGAACGCAAGATCAAGGAAGCGGCAGAGCAGGCCAAAAAGCTGGCCGCACAGAAGGCTGCGGAGGAGCAAAAGGCTGCCCAGAAGGCGGCTGCCGCTGCTGCAGAGCAACGTGCCCTGCGCGAGAAGGCGATCAGCGAATACCAGCGCATCCTCGCTCAGTTTCCCGGCACGCCGGCAGCTAAAACTGCCGCTGCGCGCCTTAGCCAGCTTGGCGTCGCGGTGTCTGTACCTGCCGCTGCAAAGGCTGATCTGAAGACTACGACCGACAACGCCCAGGTGCTGTCGCTGGAAGTGGCCCAGTATGCCGCTTTTGAGTTCGGGTTGCAGCCGCAGCGCCAGCCGGCGGAAGTATCCCGCGTGGTTGCCATCCCCGTTGAGGTGCTGAACCGCGGCAATGGCAGTGACAGTTTCTATCTGGCCTCCGGTTTCCCGGCAGAGTTCGGCGCCCGTTTTGTCGCTGCTGCCGCCCCTGACCAGGCCATTAATCAGACCCCGCCACTGGCGCCGGGCGAGCGTTTTAATGGTCTGTTGCAGCTTACCGTTCCGGCCGACACCATCGACGGCCTGCGGATCACCTATCCGGTCAAGGCTGCGTCGCGATTCAATGCTGAAACATCCCAGAGCCGTGAGCTTTCGCTGGTCGCATCGGCACCGCTGCTGCGGGCCATGATCAAGCCGGCAACGACCCAGGCTGCACCCGGTGAGCGGATTCAGTACCGGATAACGGTCTTGAACGTCGGCTCCATGGCGGCCCGAGAGGTCAGTCTGCGACTGAACTTCCCGACCCAGTATGAGCCAGCCGAGTTTGCCGGTTTCCGTCAGGAGATGCAGGCGGTGCTGGTGCAGGATGGGCTGGCCTTGAAATCAGGCGAGAGTCGTGAGTTTGTGGTCAGCTTCAAGCTGCGTGATGAGGCCCTGGCCCGCGAAGAACTGGTGGTGCGGGCCGATCTGGTCAATGCACCTCTCAAGGCAGTCAGCACTTTCCACGCCGCTGCCGTTTATGTGCAGCCGGTCAGTGCTGTGGTCGTAAGGATGGCCAGCAGCCGGGTGGTGCTGATCCCTGGCCAGACCATCACGCTGCCGGCTACCGTGGTCAACAACGGCAATCAGCGTGAACGTTTCAGCCTGGTGGCCAGTGTGCCGCCTTCCCAAAAGGTAACCGTCTACCATGACCAGAATCGTGATGGCCTGCGGCAGCCCAACGAGCCGGAAGTGGATGCCATTGGGCCGTTGGGGCCCAAGGAGGAGGCCGCTCTGGTGCTGGAGGTGGCGACCGACCGCTCGGCCCAGGACGGTACGGAATCCGGCGTATCTCTGAGCGTTGCTGCGGAATCGGGCCAGGGCAAGGTAGTGGTTGCCGATGCCCGACTGGGCTTCTCCCGGCCGGTGGTACAGCTGGCTCTGAAAGGCCGTGGTGGTCTGCTGGTGCCAGGCGAGCTGCTGACCGTGGATCTGGTGGTACATAACCAAGGCTCGAACCTGGCGAAGGGTGTCGTGCTGCAGGCAGCCTGGCCTGTGCAGCTGGAGCTGGTGGCGGCTGAACCGGCAGCCGAGCTGAAAGCTGCCGGCCACGGCCGCACCTGGCGGTTGAATGAGCTGGGGGCCGGTGAGAAGCGGGTCGTCAAGGCCTCCTTCCGGGTTAAGGCGGGCACCGGTGTCGGCACCGGCATCCAGGTCAAGAGCGAGCTCTCCTACAACGACCAACTGGGGAACAGGTACTGATATGCGTTTTCTGATTGGCGCCTTGGCGCCGCTGTCGCTGTTGTTGACAACCCCGGTCTGGGGCCAGGACTATCTCTATCAACCCCGCCCACTGGCACAGGATGAGCGGCCTGCCGCTGATGCAGGGCTGCTGGTGCGGGAGGTGCAGGTCAAAAAGGGCGATACCCTCTCCCATATCTCCAAACGTTTTTCCGGTCGCGGCGCCTACTATCCCCAGATTTTGCTGTTCAACCGGATCAAGAATCCCCATCTGATTTACCCCGGTGATCTGTTGCGGGTGCCGGTCACCAGTCACCGTACAGCCCAGCAGCAAGCCAAGCCTGCAGCAGGTAACGCAATGGTCACGCCTGCAGTAAAGCCACAGCGGCCTGCCGAAAAGGCACCGCAAACCGGCGAGCAGACGGATTTCAATCGAGCCCTGGGTGCATTCAATCGCGGGGACTGCAACGAGGCAGTGAAGCTGTTTGATCGGTTTATTGCTATCTACCCCCAGTCGCCGTTGCTGCCGGAGGCCATCCTCAATCGGGCCGAGTGCTACCTCAAGCAGTCAGCCAACTAGGCCGGCGCGTTAGCTTGAGCTGAAAAAAAGGGCGTCCCCGGCGGGACGCCCTTTTTGTGTTGGATCTGGCCAGCTACTCAGGGCCAGGTGATCACGATTCCCCGCAGGCGGCCGCCTTGGGCATCGTGGTACTGGACCAGCTCGAGGCCGCCCGCTGTGCCGCGTCGAATCTCATAGCCTTCCTTGATCTCGGATGAGCTGGGGTGCATGGTGGTTACCCCGGCCAGTTCCTTGAGGATGCTGTTGTAAAAGGCATCCTGCATGCCGGCCCCACTGCGGTCGATCACCTGCAGCGCCTTGATGGCGCCGTCCTGTTCGCGGAAGAGACGAAATTCGTTGGCCTGGCCGTGGTAGCTTTCCCATCCCGGATTGTCTTTGCCGTAGGTGGGATCAATGCTGTCGGCCGGGATAAAGGAAGGCAGCGATTTTGGGCGCACGAGGCCGTGGGACGGCAGCCGGCCCTGTTCGCCGGCAGCGGATGGCGCCGGCAGAATGCCTGAGCTGAGCGGAGCCTGAGCTGAGGGGGCATCGGGCAGGCTGACCTGCTGGGGCGAGCGCGGTCGTTGTTGAACCAGGGTGATGATCACCACCAGCACCACAGTGCCAACCACCAGCCAGAAACCGGTGCGCCGCACGAGCGACGGCACGGAGGGGCGCTGGTCGTCGGTCAGGACAAGGGACTCGGGGGGCAGCTGATCGATGGGAACCGTGTCATCCAGTTCGGCAAGTGCCGCCGATCGTGGCTGTACCTCCTCAGCCGTGCTTTCCAGGTGCTGGCTGAAGGCCGAGATGATCGACAGGTTTGGCCGTCGCGGACGATCATAGGTCAACGGCTCCGCAGCTGTTGTCAGCGTAGCCGGCGTCAGGTTATCCGCTGGTGCTGCCGGTGTCGGGCTGAACTGTACGGTGTCAGCCGTCGATTCCGGCGTTACTTCAAGGTCGGATGTGGGGGGCAGTTCAAGAATAGAGCTGACCTGAGACGTTGCTGAACGTGCCGGCATGGCCGGCTGGTTAAGTAACTGCTCAATGGTTGATTCAAGCTGCTCGTCGCTTAAGGCCGGATCGAGGATCGTCTCAAAGCGGGCGGAGAGTTCAACATCAAGGCTCTCGGAGGGTGAGATCAGGGCAAAACGGGCTTTCCGCCGGTTCAGGCGTGATTTAAGATGCTTGTGCAGGATGTCGGCTGACAGGCCGGACAGGTGGTTCTGGATGATGATCAGATCAGGCCCGTGCTGTTCCAAGGCCTCGATGCCACGGTGGATCTCGCTTACCACCACCAGATCATCCCGTTCGACGGCAATCCGCTCAAACAGCGCGCTGATGCGGGGTATGTCGGTGATTACCAGCGTGGCCATGGCGACTCCCGAAAAAATAAAGGTGTATTGTACGGTAAGGCAGATCATCAGGCAACAGGGAATATCCGGCTGTTTCCCTTGCGTTTGCGGCGTTGAATCGGGTAATCTCACAACACTTACGGAATGAGGTGCAGTGTATGCTGTCAGCCACGATTATCGAGCAGTTACGGGCCATTGTGGGCCCTGAAAATGTTGCCACCGAGCGGCAGGATCTGATCTGCTACGGTTATGATGCCACCCAGATGGAGTTTCTGCCCTCGGCAGTCGTACATCCGGCCAATCCGCAAGAGGTAGCGGCGGTGCTCAAGCTGGCCAACCGGGAGCGGTTTCCGGTCTTTCCGCGGGGGGCCGGTAGCGGCTTCACCGGCGGCGCGCTGCCCAAGGCTGGCGGCGTGGTGCTGGTCACCACCCGCATGAATCGGATCTTGCGGATCGACACCGAAAATCTGATCGCCGAGGTGGAGCCGGGGGTGGTGACCGAGACCTTCCAACTGGCCGTCGAGAAGCTGGGCCTGTTCTATCCGCCCGATCCGGCTTCGCTCAAGTTCTCCACCCTGGGGGGCAACGTGGCCGAAAATGCCGGTGGCCCGCGCTGCGTTAAATACGGCGTCACCCGTGATTTCGTGATGGGGCTGGAGGTAGTCTTGCCGACCGGAGAGATCATCCGTACCGGCACCGAGACCTACAAGGCGGTGGTGGGCTATGACCTGACCAAGCTGTTGTGTGGCAGCGAGGGCACCCTGGGGGTGATCACCAAGATTATCTTCAAGCTGCTGCCGCTGCCCGAGGCCAAGAAGACCATGCTGACCATCTTCGATTCAATCGATGGCGCAGCCAAGGCGGTCTCCACCATCATCGGCGCCAAGATCATTCCTACCACCCTTGAGTTCATGGACTACGCCACCCTGCAGTGCGTGGAGCGCCGTTTCAATCTGGGAATCCCGGCCGAAGGGCGGGCCGTGCTGCTGATCGAGGTGGATGGTGACCGGGATCTGATTGAGAAGCAGGCCGCCCGTATCCAGGAACTGATCGCACCGCTGGGACTGGTGCAGTGCAAGATAGCCAAGGATGACGCTGAATCGGAGGCGTTGTGGAAGGTGCGCCGGTTGGTGTCGCCGTCGCTGCGAGACGTGAACCCCAACAAGTTCAATGAGGATATCGTGGTGCCACGCAGCAAGGTGCCGGAGGTGATCCGCCGCATCGAGCAGATTCAGCAGAAGTACGAGATCCCGATCGTCAACTTCGGTCATGCCGGCGACGGCAATATCCATGTCAACGTGATGATCGACAAGGAGGTGCCTGGACAGGAGGAGAAGGCCCACCAGGCGATCAAGGAGGTCTTTCAGGCAGCGCTGGACCTGAACGGCACCATGTCCGGCGAGCATGGTGTGGGTCTGGCTAAACAGCCTTTTATCGAGCTGGAGCTGTCGCCGGCGCAGATCGCCACGATGCAGGCCATCAAGCTGGCGCTGGACCCGAACAATATCCTTAACCCCGGCAAGATCTTCCCCTGGAAGGAGTTCTCGGATGCAGCATGATGACCAGAAAGAGCTGCAGGAGGCCTCGCTGCTGGGACGGCTGCTTTCGCTGGAAGCGGTGCTGATGCTGATGGGGGTGGCTTCGCTGGTATATGGGCTGATCAACGGTGAGCATAGCAGCACCTTTTTCGGTCTGGTGATTATTCCGGGCGTCTTTGTGCTGCACAAGGTGAAGCGCAAAGACTGGAAGGCCCACTGGGCGCAGCTGGAAGAGCTGCAGCGTCGTGAGCAGGAGCGCAAGAATGGCGGGAGCTGATAGTTCGATCGTGTTGGCGTCGGCCTCGCCCCGTCGGGCGGAGTTGTTGGAACTGGCCGGCATCCCGTTTCGGGTGGCACCGGCCGATATCCCGGAGGAACCGTTGCCCGGCGAAGAGGCGATCCCCCACGCCCTGCGGCTGGCGGAAGGCAAGGCCCGTGCCGCTGCCCAACGAGAGCAGGCTGGGCGCTTCTTCATCGGCGCCGATACCATCGTGGTGCTGGACGGCCGGATCATGGGCAAGCCACTGGACAGCGCCGATGCGGTGCGGATGCTGACGGCGCTCTCCGGCCGCAGCCATGAGGTGGTAACCGCCTACTGCGTGCTGGACCGTGTGACTGGTCAAGACTTCAGCGATGCGGTGCGGACAACGGTCCAGTTCAAAGGGCTGGCAGCCACCGAGATCCAGCGCTATGTCGATAGCGGTTGCCCTCTGGACAAGGCTGGCGCCTACGCCATCCAGGGCGGAGCGGCCCACATGGTGCGTGAAATCAGGGGCTCCTACACCAACGTGGTGGGACTGCCCACCTGCGAACTGTATGAGGCGTTACACCGCATGGGGGCGTTGTGACCATGCCGCCCATCGCCGATCATCTGGCCGCTGTTCATGAGCGCATCCGCAAGGCGGCAGAATGGGCCGGTCGAGACCCGGTTGCGGTGCGGCTGGTGGCCGTCTCCAAGACCAGACCGGCGACGGATATCGAGGCCGCCGCCCAGGCTGGGCAGTGTCTGTTCGGCGAAAACTACGTGCAGGAGCTGGTTGCCAAGGCTGCTGCGGTGCAGCAGCCGGTGGAGTGGCACTACATCGGCCATCTGCAGTCCAACAAGGTTCGTCAGCTGGCCGGACTGGTTTCCATGATCCATTCGGTGGACCGGTTGTCGCTGGCGGAGGAGATCAGTCGTCAGTGGGGGCGGTTGGGCAGCAGCTGTGATGTGCTGGTGCAGGTGAATGTGGCTGAGGAGACAACCAAGTCGGGCACCAGTACAGAAGAGGCGTTGACGCTGGTGAGCCAGATGGCGACGCTGCCCCACCTGCGGGTGCGGGGGCTGATGACCATGCCACCCTTTTTTGATGACCCCGAGGCAGCCCGCCCCTACTTCAGGCAGCTGCGGCAACTGGCTGAGACGATTCGTGCCGCAGCATTCCCGGGCGTTGCACTTGACGAGCTGTCGATGGGCATGTCGGGCGATTTTGAAGTGGCCATCGAAGAAGGGGCCACCCTGGTACGGGTCGGAACGGCGATCTTTGGTGAGCGTTGAAACAATCGGCAGGGAGGGACGACTATGAAACGACTGGTACTGGTGATGTTGCTGGCGCTGCCACTGCAGGTCTCGGCCGAGATATATTCCTGGACCGATGCAGCCGGTACGGTGCATTTCACCGAGGATCTGGGGAGTGTGCCGAAAAACTATCGAGCCAAGGCGTTACGTCAGGCCAGCGGTGAAGATGTGACCGTGCCGGCAGCCGTGCCGGAGGCCAGCTCGCCGGACGGTTCCACGAAAGCTGAACGTACGCAATCAGAGGTATCGCAAGACACTGCAGCACCGGCTCCAGGCATCACCTCCGCCACCCGTTTCGGCAGCCGCAGTGCGGCTGAGTGGCAGGCCGAGTTCAGGTCCCTGCGTCAAAAGCTGGCTCAGATTGAGCAACAACAGGAGCAGCTGCGCAAGGAGGGGGGCGACGGAACCAAGGCGTTGAGCAGGCAGCAGATCGAAGAGATCAATGCACGCAACAAACAGTTCTATGACGAGTATGAGGCCACCCGGCTCCGTTTCAACCAGCTGGTTGAGCAGGCCAATCAGGTCGGTCTGCCGCCGGAGTTTGCTCAGTAATCATCTGCTGCGGCGGTTAGCTTAGCTCTCATACCCGCTGGCCACCAGCTCCAGGTGGCCATCGTTGGGGCAGAACAGCAGGCCGTGTACCGGCACATCCTTCGGCAGCAGTGGGTTTTCACGCAGTATCTGTACCACCCGTTCTACATTTTCGCGCGGGTGTGAAAATGCCCCTACCCAGGTTGCCATGTCAGGTATCAACCGGTCCACCTCTGCTGCAGCAACCCCTCGCGCCAGCATCTTGGCTCGCAGTCCGTCGCCATCCACGCTGGCCATGCCGCAATCCACGTGGCCGATCACGATGATCTCCTCCACCCCCAGTTCATAGACCGCCACCACCAGGCTGCGGATCACACCGCCCTGATTGGGGTCGATGATGGTGTTGCCGGCATTCTTGATGATCTTGGCGTCACCGCGCTCCAGGCCCATGGCCGGCTCCAGAAAATCAACCAGCCGCGTGTCCATACAGGTGAAGATGGCCAGCTGGCGACGCGGTGATTTTGAGAGTGGCGGAAAGGCGCCCGGATGGGTGAATTTCTTGTTGTGGGACAGTATTTCGTCAAGCAGGGTCATCTCAACTAACCTCCTCGGCTTCAGTCAGAATGATCGGTTCCTCGGCAAGGGACGATCGCTGCGCGTCTTCGACTACCTTGATCACAAAGCGTTGGGCCGCCTCTATGGCCAGCTGCAGGTCCCAGCGCGACAGGTCGCGATCCTCCACCAGATTGCTGATGCCGCGTATCTCCAAGCAGGGGATGCCGTAGCGCAGCGCAACCAGCGCACAGGAGGCGCCTTCCATGTTTTCGCAGATCGCTTGATGGCGCCGCCGCAGCTCCCGGCCTCGGGCCAGGGTACCGCTGCAGGCTGAAACGGTCAGGAAACGTCCCCGTGCCAGGCGGACGCCATGGGTATCGGCCAGTTGCATCGCCTTTTCGGCCGCATGGTGTGAGAGGGGGATGGCATTGTAGTACTGACGATTTTGTCGGGTGTAGAGCGGCAGTTGCATGGCCCGCAGGTCCAGCCAGCCGTGCGGGGTTTCAGCCCCTTCGTCGGCAAACAGCTCGTCACTGGCCACCGCCAGGTCACCCACTGCCAGGCCGCTGCCGGGGTAGGCGCCGCCGCAGCCGGTAATGATCATCAGGCTCGGCCGATATTGTTCAAGCAGATAGGTTGCCGAGGCAGCCGCGTTGGCCTTGCCCACCCCCCCGGCACAACAGACCAGGTTCGAGTCGCCCAGAAACCCCTCAGTGGTCGGGTAGAGGCCCCGTCCACCGCTGCGCGTGCCTTCCAGCATGCTGATCAGCAACTCCAGTTCACGGGGCACTGCTGCCTGGATCAGGATCGGCTTCATGGGCGGATACTTGCGCTCGATTGCTGGTCGTCTCGTCGGTCCAGCTCTACGGCGGCATAGGCAGAATGGTTGTGGATCGATTCGAAGTTTTCCGCCTCCACCGAGAACCAGCTGACCTGCTCCAGCCCAGACAGCCGCAGGTAGGCCTCCCGCACCATGTCCTCCACAAAACGGGGCTGTTCAAAGGCCTGTTCGGTGACGTACTTTTCGTCGGCCCGCTTCAGCAGCGCATAGACCGGGCTGCTGCCGCACTGTTCAATCAGCTCGACCAGGTCTTCGATCCAGATGAAATCGCGGTAGCGTAGCCGTACCGTCATAATACTGCGCTGGTTATGGGCCCCGAAGCGGGACAGTTCTTTGCTGCAGGGACAGAGCGAGGTGACCGGTACTTTGACCCCCAGTACGAAATCCAGCTGGTCCCCTGTCAGGCAGGCGTCAAACTCGCAGGTGTATTCCATCAGCGAACGAGCGCCTGAGACCGGGGCTGCCTTGTCGATGAAGTAGGGGAACTCCACCCGCAGATGGGCGGTGCTGGCCCCCAGCTTGTGCTGCATCTCCCGCAGGATGTCCTCCAGCCGGTCCAGGGCGATCTGCTCCCGGTACCGGTTGAGAATCTCCACGAAGCGGCTCATGTGGGTGCCCTTGAACTGATGGGGCAGGTCGACATACATATCCACCCGGGCCACGGTGTGCTGCAGGTTGTGGTGCTTGTCCTGCACCACGATCGGGTAGGAGATGTCCTTGACACCCACCTTCTGGATCGGAATCTTGCGGTGGTCGCGGCTCTGCTGCATGTCTGGCATGGTTGTCGCATCTGGCGTGGCTGAGGAGTGCGTCCGTTTCATCTGGGCGCCTCCTCGGTCTGTTCCAGGCCGGCAGCGGCGACGATGGTTTGCCAGATCTGGTCGCGCCCCTCGCGGTTCAGCGCTGAAAACAGCAGCAGTTGATCGCGCGGCATCTCAAGGGTCTTGGCGATCAACGCAAGCTGCTTGGCCCGTTCGTTCTTGGTCAACTTATCCGTTTTGGTGAGCACGATGATCGGCCTGCGCCCGTAGGCGCGCAGCCAGGAGAGCATCTGCAGGTCGCCGTCAGCCGGAATCCTGCGGATGTCGAGGATCAGCACTACCCCCTGCAGGGTTTCCCGACCGGCCAGGTAACGCTCCATCATCGGCCCCCACTGGCGTTTTACCTCCAACGGCACCTTGGCGTAGCCGTAGCCCGGCAGGTCCACCAGGTTCAGGCAGCCGTTCACGTCAAAAAAGTTGATCAGTTGGGTGCGGCCCGGTGTGGAGCTGGTCCTGACCAGACCCTTGCGTTCAACCAAGACGTTGATCAACGAGGATTTTCCCACATTGGAGCGGCCTGCAAAGGCGATCTCCGGCAGGCTGGGAGGGGGGTAATCGGCCGGCTTGACGGCGCTTTTGATGAAGGTTGTACTCTTTATCCGCATGGTTGTGGCATTATAGGCGTGGCCCGGCCCCGTTGCAAGAATGAAACGGCGCCTGTCAGCTTTCCGTAGCAACAGCCAGCTTTTTGTGGTACATAGTGAGCCATGCAGGAAACTCCAAGAGCCGGCAGGTACCTATGGCGGATCAGGCGGTTGACAGCATATCGTTGGTAGTCGCAGGGGTTCCCCACCTCTGCGGCGGCAGTGCGCATGACGTTATCCCCCAGTCAGTATTCCCCTTGTTGTCAGATGCAGGCAGACCTGTGTCACTCGGCTCTGTGGAGCTCTACCCATTCACATCACGCATAAGGAGGAGGCAACTATGGAGAATGTTAACGCCAAGGATCGTAATGGCCATACCCAGCTGATCAACGCATCCAAGGAGGGCCTGGTTGAATCGGTACAGGACCTGCTCCGTCGGGGTGCCGACATTACCGCCTCCAGCGATAAGGGCAAGACCGCCCTGCACTACGCGGCGGCCAATGGCCAGACCGAAATCGTCAAGATGCTGATCGAAAAAGGGGCCGAGGTGGAGGCCCGTGACCGCGAGGGCCATACTCCGTTGATGCTGGCCGCCATCTACGGTTGCAACAAGACGGTGCAGGTGTTGCTGGAGGCCGGGGCCGACCCCCGCGCCAAGACCAAGACTGGCAACACGGCAGCCCTGTATGCTGAAAACAACAACCACCCCGTTGCCACCACCCTGCTCAAAAAGGCCGAACGGGTCAAACACGGAAACGCCTGATGCTATAACCACCCGCCGGGCACCAGCCCGGCGGGGTACACCGTTTCATGTCAGGACTGCAGCTCGTTGCAGTCTGTATCTTTACTGCAAGGAGTCTGTACATGCTGACCACCTCGGATTTTAAGCGCGGGCTGGTGATCCAGCTCGATGGCGCCCCGTGCCTGATCCTGGACGTCACCTTTCAATCCCCTTCGGCCCGTGGTGCCAATACCATGGTTAAGACCCGCTACCGCAACCTGCTGACCAGTCAGGTGCTGGACCGCACCTTCCGTTCCGGTGACAAGGTGGACGAGGCCGACTATGAACGCCATAAGGGACAGTTTCTGTACGCCGACGGCAACGGCGGGGTCTTTATGGACCTGGAGACCTACGAACAGTTCGAGATGGGGGAGGAAGGCTTTGCGGCCCTGGCACCCTACCTGCTGGACGGTACTGAGGTCACGCTGGGTCTGTTCGAGGGTCGGATGGTGGCGGTTGAGTTGCCCTTGACCGTGGAGCTGACCGTAACCGAAACAGCGCCGGTCATCAAGAATGCCACTGCAACGGCCGAGACCAAGGATGCCGTGCTGGAGACCGGCCTCAAGATCAAGGTGCCGCCCTATCTGGAGAGCGGCGTCAAGGTCAAGGTGGACACCCGTGAGGCCCGCTTTATCAGCCGCGCCTGAGACCCTTTTAGGGCTAATCTTCTTGACAGTCTTGCGTAAGTTCCTGTAGTGTCGTGCTTTCCTACGCGGGCCTATAGCTCAGTTGGCTAGAGCCACCGGCTCATAACCGGTTGGTCCCAGGTTCGAGTCCTGGTGGGCCCACCACATTTTATCAACGTCAGGGGAACAGACCGGATGCGGTCACAACGACAACGACCTACCGTGACCACAGGTTCACCAGAGTGCACGCCACAAGGCTGCACTCTTTTTGTTTCTTGTCGATGAAAGCAGCAAAAATCTCTGACATAGTTGGAATTATTGGGAAAAAATATCCCTTTGGGTTGGCTGAAGAGTGGGACAACGTCGGTTTACAGCTGGGTGACCCGGCAGGAGCGGTGGAACGGGTCATGGTGGCCCTGGATCCCTTGCCCGAAGTACTGGACCAAGCCCTCAGCCGCAACTGTCAACTGCTGATTACCCATCATCCCCTGATCTTCAAGCCACTACGCCAGATTACGACGGGCTCCATCACCGGCAAGCTGGTGCTGCAGGCAGCCAGTCATGGGCTGGCACTGGTGGCCATGCACACTAACTACGACATTGCCGATGGCGGGCTGAACGATCTGTTGGCTGAGCGTCTGGGGCTGCAGCAGCTGCGGCCGCTTACGGTCACTGACCAGCAGCAGCTGGTCAAACTGGTGGTGTTCGTACCTGAAGGCGCCCTGGAAGCTGTCAGACAGGCGATGTTTGCTGAGGGCTGCGCCTTGGGCAACTACCGTGACTGCTCCTTTACCACCACCGGCGAGGGAACCTTTACCCCGCTACCGGGTGCCGAGCCGGCCATTGGTGCCGTAGGCCGTCTGGAGAGGGTGGCTGAGTGCCGTCTGGAGCTGCTGGTGCAGCGCGACCGTTTAGCGAAGGCTATGCAGACGTTGCTAAAGGTGCACCCCTACGAAGAACCGGCCTTTGACTGTTATCCGCTGCTGAACCAGGGGCATGCGCAGGGACTCGGCCGGATCGGTGTTCTGGAGACGCCCAGCACCCTGGCCGCCTATAGTGATCAGGTTCGCGAACGGCTGCAGTCGGGCCCTGTTCGGCTGGTTGGTGATCCAAGCCGGTTGGTGCGCAGCGTGGCGCTCTGCAGCGGCAGCGGCGCCTCGCTGCTGAAGGATGCCGTGCGTGCCGGCGCTGATCTGCTGGTGACCGGTGATGTCAAATATCACGAGGCCCGCGAGGCCGAAGCCAGCGGTATCGCCCTGCTTGATGTCGGGCATTTTGCCTCAGAACAGCTGATGGTGGTGGCAGTGCAGCAATTTTTGCAGACGACACTGACTGCTGCCGGCTACGCCTGTGACGTGCTGGCAGCGGAAGGGGAGCGCGATCCTTTTCAGGTCAGGTGCTTATAGAGGTGTGAAGTAGACAGGGAGGCTTTTGACCTCCCGGGAGGAGACAGGTTTGAAGAAAAAGCTGCTGTTGCTGGAAGAGTTGCAGGTCATCGACTGTGCCATTGACAACAAACAGGCGGAACAGGCTGTCCATCAGGCCGATATTGCCGATCTGGAACAGCGTCTGACTGCGGCGCGGTCAGCCTTGGCCGGGGAACAGGCCAGCCTGGCCGAGATCCAGCGTGCAAAAGAAGAGCTCGAGGCTGCCCTGCAGGCTGAACAGGACAACATCAAGCGTTCTGAGACCAACATGAAGGAAATCCGCACTAATAAGGAATTCCAGGCCGTTGGTCGCGAGATCGCTGCCGCCCGCAAGCAGGTTGCCGAGCTGGAGGAGCAGATCCTGCAGAAGACAGGACAGCAGGAAGAGCTGCAAGCGGCAATCGACGAGCACAGCGCGGAACTGGCCAGCCTTGAAGAGACTGCTGCCAGTGATTGTCAGGAGCGGATGGCGGCCATAGCTGACCTGCAGGCGGTCATCGATGCGGCGGTTGCCAATCGTGAGCAGATTGTAAAAGAGCTGTCCAGTTCCGTCGTGCGGCGCTATGCCCAGCTGCGCAGCCAGCGGCGTGGACAGGCACTGGCCGAGGCCCGCGAGGGTTCATGCCTGGGCTGCAATATGCAGCTGCCGCCCCAGCTTTACAACACGCTCTTCAAGTGCGACGAGCTGTACTTTTGTCCGCATTGCCAACGGATTCTGATCCTCAAACAAGAGCAGTGCTAGCAACGGCCTTTTTACGCCCTGGCCGCGTTTCGTCGGCGGCATGGCTGCTCAACGTACTTAATGTACGCCTGCGCGCCATACCTGGGCTTGCCGCAACCAGGACCTAAAAATCCCCGTTGCTACTAGTATGAAGGTCACAGCGTATTGAGAAGTACACGTTGTGCTAACGATTGGCTGGAGCAGGACAGACGGTCGCCGCTGCAGATGCAGGGGAGGAAAGTCCGGGCTCCGCAGGGCAAGGCGCTGGATAACGTCCAGCGGGGGCAACCCCAGGGAAAGTGCCACAGAGAGCAGTCCGCCCGCTACGGCGGGTAAGGGTGAAAGGGTGAGGTAAGAGCTCACCGGGTTCGGCGGTGACGTCGGATGCCAGGTAAACCCCGCCCGGAGCAAGGCCAAATAGGGAGGCGTTAAGGGTGGCCCGCCCGTGCCTCCGGGTTGGTCGCTTGAGGCCATCGGTAACGGTGGTCCTAGATGAATGACCGTCGCCCGACGGCGGGTAACCGCCGACGGGAACAGGACCCGGCTTATGGACTGCTCCAGCCAATATTTTTGTGGAAAAGGTGTCATCGTATGGCGGTAGAACACGATCTGGTGCTGGTGCACGTGGATAACAAGCCCGGCTTCTATGCGCGAGTGGAAGAGATTGAGCCTGATGTCAAGCCCGGCTGGTGGCAGGTCAAGCTGTTGGTGTTGACCTTTCCGTTGCAGGTCTTTACCTGGATTCTGGATGATAATCAGATTCAGGGCGAACCTTTCACCATGGGGGGGACGCCGCTCTGCCTCGAAAAGCTGGTCTCGCCCCTGGAAGAGGAACGGCGCCAAAAGGCGGTTGAGTCAACAACCACGAACAGCCCGAAGCCTGTTGATGGTGGCGCTAAGGTGGTGTCGCTGGCGGACCGGCGTAAGAAATAATCTCAGTCACAGATCCGGCTGGTAAACAGCGCCCTCTCTGGAGGGCGTTTTTTGTTGATCGTGTGCTTGGGGCAGGTAGCTGCAGCAGAAGGCAGGGAATCGTTACGCGAGGGCCATTGCCAGGGATTGCTGGCGAACCAACGGCTTCAGTAAGGGTCCGCTGGCTCGCAGATACTGTTCTGTAAAGCGATCAAGCGGTTCCGGGTGGGAAAAATGATAGCCCTGGGCAATCACGCAGCCAAGGCTTTGCAGTGCCTGGCGCTGTTCCTCGCTCTCGACACCCTCAGCCACGGTGGTCAGACCCATCTGCTGGGCAATGGCCAGTATGGTGGCGATAATCGCCCGGTCATTGCTGCTGCCAAGCATATTCTGCACAAAGCCCTGATCGATCTTCAGAGTGTCGATCGGGAATCGTTTGAGATAGGCCAGCGACGAATAGCCGGTGCCGAAGTCATCGATGGCAATGCTGAATCCTAAGGCGCGTAGTTCGGCCAAAACCTCAAACATCCGTTCAGGTTCATCCATCAGGCAGCTCTCGGTCAACTCCAGTTCGATGCTCGTAGCAGACACCCCTGCAGTCTCCAGCACCCGCAGCACCCGTTCAATGAAATACGGCTCGGACAGCTGCTGGGCTGAGACGTTGACCGCAATCCTGCCGCGCCAGCTAAGCCCCTGCCGCTTCCAGGCCCGAATGTGTGAACAGGCCGCCGTGAGGGCCCACTCGCCGATCTTCGGCATCAGCCCACGTGATTCAGCCACGGGGATGAATTCAGAGGGGCTCACCCAGCCCAGCTCCGGGTCGCGCCAGCGCAACAGCGCCTCGGCGCCCACCATCATGCCGGCATACAGCTCCACCTTTGGTTGATAGAACAGCTGCAGATCACCTGCAGCCAGGGCGTATTCCAGCCGCGTGACCAGGTCCAGCTTGCGGGTCAGGGTGTGGGTCATTGCCGGCTTGTAAAAGACGAACCCGCCGCCGGCCTTTTTGGCCTGCGACATCGCCAGGTCGGCCCGGGCCAGCAGGTCGGCCGGTTCGATTGCATGGTCGGGAAACAGTGCAATGCCGATGCTGCCGCCGATGGAGAAGGAGCGACCATCGATCAGCAGCGGCTGTTTGATGGCCAGCAGGATCCGCTGCGCACGTTGTGCCGCTGTTTCCGGGCAGGTCTGGCGGCAGATGAGGATGAAATCATCGCCGCCGAATTTGGTGATGCTGCACTGATCGCTGGCCAGCTCCTGCAGTGTGCGGCTGACCTGGACCAGTATCTTGTCGCCCGTGCTGTGGCCGTAGGTCTCGTTAATCTCGCGGATGTAGTCCAGATCGAGCATCAGCAGGGCCAATGGCTGCTGTTGCTGCTTGGCCTCTATCAGCGCATCCGCCAGCAGGCTGGTCAGATGGTTCCTGTTGGGCAGCCCGGTCAGGGTGTCGAAAAAGGCCAGGCGATGGATATGGGCGTTGGCCTGCTCATGGGCGCTGCGTAGCCGGATGGTTTCAATGCCGAACGACAGGTCGCAGGCCAGTTCCTCGAGCAGTTGCACCTCGCGGTCATGAAAGGCGTTGGGCTCAGGGGCGTACATGGCGATGGCGCCGATGGTCTGACCCTCCACCGCCAACGGCAGGGCAATCGCCGATTGATACGTTCTGAGTTTTGCGTCGTGATGGCAGGGGGAGAGCTGGGCGTTGTGCAGGATGTCGTGACGGAGCTGGATCGTACTGGTGCGGATGGCGCCACTGATGATGGCGCAGCCGTGCTGGTCGCCGTCGGCCCAACTCATCTGCAGGGCGCCCAGCAGGCCTCCGTCGTACCCGTGGGAGGCCACCGGCAGCACGGTGCGTTCTGGGTTGAACTGTTTGAAGCCTACCCAGCTGAGCGAATAACCGCCGATCTCCGTTGCTATGCGGCAGACGTCGTGTAGCAGCGTCGTTTCGTCAGTTGCCCGCAGCAGTGTGCGGTTGCTGGCGGAGAGCAGACGCAGGGCGCGGTTGGCCCGGTTCAGCTCATCGGTAATGGTTCCCTGCGGCATGGCGACTCGTTACTGATGGTTAGTTGGTGCTGCATCTGCCAGGCAGGCCTGTTTCGGGCTGCTCGTGGCGTTAAGCGTTGGATTAATAATTCTATACTATAGCGCGGATAAACATGGCAACCGGAAACAAACGTTTTTAGCCGTATTTTCTTGAGGTGCCAACCCCTCACCCGATCGCCTCCCCCTGTTATGCCCCTCTGTAACTTGAATCATATCTTTGTAGGCAACGGAATCATAAACACCCTCAAAATTCAATTTCCGAGCTATGCCTCAAGTAGTGATCTGGAAATCGGGAAGCATAAAGATGGAAGGAGTTCACAAAAGGTGGCGGCCGGTGACGTTGGATCGACCGTCTTCGACCAGTCGGGAAGGAGGCGAGGTTCTTATGTGCTGAATTAGGCGGGTTGTGTCGGGATTTGCGGCATAACGACTTACCACACAAACAGGCAGTGCAGGAGCGTTTTGCATATATCCTCCAGAAGGAATGTCTTCTTGGTCATACCTTATGGGAGGAGTTAAAAACGCACAAGCTATTGAAAATTAATGGCCTAATGCATGATAAAAGCTTTTTTAAAAAAGCAGATAAGATATTTTACCCTGAAGTCGACAGAGAAGGCCGTCTGGTTGCTGGACGAGTGGCCAGAGAGATTTGTTGATGTATGCCAGCGGCGTGGAATTGGGGGTCGGCGTTGCAGCATGATTTGGAGGTGGCACTAATCTGATATTGGGATGTGGTGTACATCCGCCAGACAAGGTTGACTCGGAAGATGAGATCAGGGCGGCTATTCAGGTCATGAATAGGCATGGCATACTGGTAAAGCAGCTGAGACTGCCCGCCAGCGGGCCTGCTTGCGAAGTGTGATCTGCTGGATTTGCCGTTACGTAACATATTGCCCCCTACGGGTGGGTTGATCTGGATATGAAAGTCAGACCACTCTGCCGATGGTGCAGTTTAGGTCCAAGCTATGTTGTACCCACCGCCCATCCTCTGGTGTGCATGGCAACCTAACCGCATAAATTCCAATCATTTACTTTGCCTTGACGTCAGCTTAAATACTGTTAGCTACATCAGCCAGCTTCACGTGAAAAATATTTTATGTGAGGAGTTGACAAGCAGCGATTATACGGTAATGTCTGCATGTTTTGATTCCATACAAATGCAAGGCCGACAGTGCAACTTTTCAAAACCACCAAAGCGCCTAATGCCGGCCATGACAACACCCAATTCGCTGACCCCGACCTGCTCTGGCTGCTGGGCAGCCTCTGTCAACTGCACCGCATCCCCTTTGATCCGGTCCTGATTCAGCGGCAATTTCCCCCTCCATCAACCCGCGTCACCCTGACCACCGCCCTGACCGCTTTGGGCTTCAAGGTGGGGGGCTTGCCGATCCCCGCCAGCGGCAGTCTGCAGGATATTCCACTGCCAGCCATCGCCTATCTGCAGCCGGAGCAGCCTTCGGCTGAGCCGGATGCTGCTGATACCCAGGCAGAAGCTGTTGAGGTGTTATGCCCCATACTGATCATCAAGGCCGACAGTGAACGGGTTATGTACTTCCGGCCAGGATCTCATACCCCGGTAACCATCGATAACAGCGCCATTGCCGAGCGTCTTTTGCCGCAACTGACCATGATCTCGCGGGATGAATCACGTCAGAAGACCGGCCTGCAGGACGAAGATGCCCCTGCCGGGGGGGCTCAGCAACAGCGCTTCGGGTTCAAGTGGTTCATCCCCGAACTGCTCAAACACAAAAGCATCTGGCGGGATATCCTGCTGGCCTCGCTGCTACTTCAGTTGGTTGGTCTTGCCACACCCCTCTTTACTCAGGTAGTCATTGATAAGGTAGTCGTCCATCAGAGCCAAAGCACCCTGATCGTAATCGGTGTCGGCATGCTGATCTTCATGATCTTCAGCGCCATCATGACCTGGCTGCGCCAATACCTGGTGCTGCATACCGGCAACCGGATCGACGCTGTGCTGGGTGCCAAGGTATTCGGGCATCTGCTGCGTTTGCCACTGCCCTACTTCGAACACCGCCCCACCGGCATTCTGGTGGCCCGTTTGCAAGGGGTTGAAAGCATCCGCCAGTTCGTCAGCGGAGCCGCTGTAACCCTGTTGCTTGATTTCCCCTTTCTGCTGATCTTCCTGGGGGTGATGTTCTGGTACAGCTGGCAGCTCTCCCTGATTGCCTTTGGCATGTTGGGCTTGATCGCCTTTATCAGCCTGCTGGTCACCCCGGTCTTCCGTGATCGTCTCAACAAGCAGTTCCTGCTGGGTGCCCGAAACCAGGCCTTTGTCACTGAATACGTCTCCGGCATGTCCACGGTTAAATCACTGCAGATGGAACCGGTGCTGGAGAAGCGTTACGGTGACTACATCGCCTCCTACCTGGCGGCCGGCTTCACCACCCGTCAGCTCTCCAACGGCTACAACGTGGTGGCCAACAGCCTTGAGCAGCTGATGACTCTGGCCATACTGGTGGTAGGTGCACTGCTGGTCATGCGCAATGATGGCTTCACCATCGGTCAGCTGGTGGCCTTCCAGATGTTTGCCGGACGGATGAGTCAGCCGATGCTGCGCCTAGTTGGCCTCTGGCAGGAGTTCCAGCAGGCAGATATTGCGGTTAAGCGTCTGGGGGATATCATGGATATGCCCACCGAACCCTACGCCCTGACCCCGGCCCGTGCACAATCAACCCAGGGGGGCAGCATTGAACTGAATGATGTCAGCTTCCGCTACTCACCGGAACACCCCTACCTGTACCGTAATCTGAACATCTCCTTCAAGGCAGGCCACTTAAGCGTTCTGATGGGGCCCTCCGGCTGCGGTAAAAGCACCCTGGCCAAGATGCTGCTGGGCTTCTATATGCCTACTGATGGACAGATCAAGATCGACAACACCGATATCCGCCATATGTCAGCCAATGAACTGAGGTCCATCTTCGGCGTAGTACCGCAAGAGACCGTCCTCTTCTCCGGCACCATCTATGAAAACCTGAGCCATGCCAACCCCCATGCAGGATTCCAGGAAATAGTCCAGGCCTGCCGACAGGCCGAGATACATGATGTGATTGAAGGACTACCCCAGGGCTATCAAACCGAGATCGGTGAGCAGGGGGTCGGCCTCTCAGGTGGACAGCGGCAGCGGATAGCCATTGCCCGGGCGCTGCTCAAACGACCCCGTATCCTGATCTTTGATGAAGCCACCTCCAACCTGGATCATCAGACAGCTGAACACTTTGCCGCAACAGTTAATCAGCTAAAAGGCAAGGTCACCATGCTGTTCATCACCCACCAACTGCCCAAGGGCTTACAGGTGGATGAGGTGTTCAGGTTTGGCCAGCAGAACCAACAGCCGCAGATGATGGAAGTGGTGGAGCAGGAACAGGATAGGGAGTAAGCCGGAATTCAATGAATTTAAAGTGACTGAATATAAGGAGTGGTTCCATGAACATTCAGAACAGTAAAAACAGGCCACTAAACAAGCTGTTATTGGTCATTACGGCATTAGCGCTTGCCCTTTATAGCAACATTTCCCAGGCCGAGGATTACAGCAACAACATCGGCTTTATGAAGAACCCGCCCAAGGAACTGAAAGAGAAGTTCCCGATGTGCGAGCAGTTTCTGGATGTGAAGTGGATCAGGCAGTTTCCCAACGGCGGATGGGTGGGGACGGTTACGGCGGATGTGTACTTCGGAGCCAAGAAGGAGCAGCGTGAGCTGGCGGTGATGCAACAGCAAGGTGAATTTGTAACCGACTCCAATGCCAAGGTTATTGATATGTTGGATATGACAAATTCTACATGTCGCGGCAGAGCCCTTGTTGAGCTGATTTCAACAGCAGATATGGCGATCAGTCGGTATCGTTATCACGACAATCCGCAGCTGGCATTTGCAGTAAAGAAAGGCAATGAAAGCACTTTGATATTTAGACAAAAGCGTGATGACAGAAATTCAACAGAATTGGTGAATGGGCTACCCAAGCGCAGTTTTGCACAATTTAGTCGGAATATATGTGTGACCCTTCCTACGCAAAAAGCTGGCTGGTTGGTTGAAACACACAAACCTTTTCTGATCGAAAGCAGAATGTCTACTCTTGATAAAAAGCAATTCCAGTTGTTTATGAAAATAGCTGTTAGAGATTGCCCTATTATAAGTCCTCAACTGCCTTCAGGAATTGCAAGTAGCATTTGTTCCAATTTTAAAGAAGAAACTGCCCGTCTGTTTTCTGCATACGATTATGATGGAGATGGGAAAACAGACTATTACGCAGACTTCCTTCATGTCACTGCGTTTATCAACGATGACAGGCCATTCATAATGAAGGGGCCTTCCGGCTGTGACAATGGACGTTTCTTTAAAACTGGCCAGTTGCATCTTGAGCCGTACGACAGTCAGAAAGTAAGTAAGTGTATTTCAAATGAAAAGAGTAAATACCTGAAAAAGCTTGAAAATACCAATCGATAACATACAACCTCTTCGAGGAGACTGAAAATGGCTGATCAAGACAGAAGGAACCTTATTATTTCTCAAATGACAGATTCATTGGGATGGCATGCGCCGACAGTTGAAGATGGCCTTGGCGGGGCACCCGGCACCCCGGTATCGTTGAAATACAGCTTCCTTACCTCATACCCAAGCGATTCTGGTTTCATGACTCTCGGAGCAGGGGCCAGGACTGCTGTTGATAATGCTCTCAAGCTTTGGCAAACCTATGCTGGGTTGACATTCACGGAAATAACCAACCCTGCGGACTTAAACAAAGCAGATATTCAAGTTCGTTATTATAACGATCCAACAGATACGAAATATGGTGTCTCGTTCGAGGCAATAAGGGGACAGGCTACTTATTGAAGTCCTGTTAGAGAGGCTGCCAGATGCCGAGAATAGCAAGAGCATTGGGAGACAACTGCTATTACCACATCATCAATCGAGGTAATGGCAGGCAGCAGGTTTTTCATAAGGATGAAGACTATGGTGCCTTTCTGGGTCTGATGCAACAAGCACGGTTGAAGCACCCGGTTCGACTGCACGCATGGTGCCTGATGCCTAACCACTTTCATATGCTTGTACAACCAGAGCATGCTGATGAACTCAACAAATATATGCAGTGGCTCATGACCAGCCATGTTCGCCGTTACCACGCCCACTACAAAACCAGTGGCCATGTCTGGCAGGGAAGATACAAAAGCTTCATCATCCAGAGCGACGAGCACCTGTTAACGGTAGCCCGCTATATTGAAGCCAATCCTGTGCGTGCCGGTCTGTCGCCAACAGCCGCCCAATGGCGGTGGTCATCACATGCCGCCCGAACTGCTGGGAGTGATGGCTTACAGCCCGATACGTTTTTACTATCGTTGCCTGACGATTGGACTGCTTACGTGGATATGCCGCTAACTGACAGAGAACTAGAGAAACTGAGGAAAAGCGTGAACCGTCAGACACCATTTGGCAAGGAGGATTGGCAACATGAAGTATGCCGTGAAATGGGAATGGAATCGACATTGCGACCAGTCGGCTGGCCAAAAGGCAAAAAGCGTGACACCAATAAGTAGCCTGTCCCCTTTATCTCTTCAGGCCGCCTAAAGGAGCCATTCATGGGATTTGAAACAGCGCTCGATATTCTAAATTTTATAACCAACGCGGTAAACATCGGCTACTGGTTTTTGGCCGCAGCGGCAATGGTAGGTTCATTTATCACACTTAAGGGAAAAGCACCGATATGGGGACGGATTCTGGTGGCCCTTGCCATTGGCGGTCTGCTGATGAGCTGGCCGATCAGCAACCAGATCAAACACAACAAGCAAAAGAAGGAACGCAAAGCGGTTTACGATGCGGCCGACGCACAGTTTCAGATGCGCTGCAAGAGCGCCGGGGTCAAGATCTACCGCACCGTGGATAATGTGGAAGGGGTTCTGCTGATGAAGCTGCGGCCCAAGTGGGACCCCTATGATCAGAATCAGATTGATCCATATGGTGAAGATTTTGGCAGGGCTGATGGAGACCCGAAAGGCTACATCGGATCATTTCTGTGGGGGCGCGATAAAATAGGATCAACTGTTGAAGACCCCAAAAAAGCAGTTCGCCCCGCTTACCGCTACGTAGACGTTATTGAGGCAGATGGCAAACGTTACCGGTATACGGGATACATGAAGGAAGTCGGTAAAAGGACGCCTGAGTATGTTGCACGTGAACGCCTGAAAGATCCAACTTTTTCAGACGGAATCTTTGAATTCAGTTTGAAGCGTACCCTTGCCAAAGGGCCGGCCCCACGTTATGGCGTTACCTATGACGACATTACCACCCCGGAAGAGCGCAAGATGTGGATAGCAGGCAGTTCGCTCAAGATCATCGACCTGAAGACAAACGAGGTGATAGCCGAGCGAATCGGCTACATGATTGATCGGGGCATGGGTAGTACTGGTGGTGGAAGATCGCCCTGGCAGCATGCGGCCAGGTGGGCTTGCCCTAAATTCCCGGGGGTAGAGCGTCCAAAGCAGATGGAACAAACCAGAGACTTTACTGAGCAAGTACTCAAGATAAAGGGGCGTTAAAATGGCAACGCAAGAGATTGCAACCTATTTGAAGTATGCAAACCTGCAGATGGCGGCAGAGGCGTTTCTTGCTGATCCAATAACGAAGGTAATATATACAGGCGATAAGTATGTTAAAGCGCTTATAGACGGCAACGGCCACCCCAGCAGGTTCCCAACCTTGCTTGCCGAAGAGTTTGCCAGTACTTGGGAGGTGGTAGACCAGCAGGAAAATACCCCAAGCGGTTTTTCAGGCACCTTATTCCGAGAAAAAGCAACGGGCGACCTTGTCATCTCCTTCCGCAGTACCGAAGCCATTGATGACACCTTGCGCGACAGCGAGGGTACGAACAGATGTATTTCAAGTAACGGCTGGGCCTTCGGCCAGATAGCCGATATGGAGGACTGGTATAAAAGCCTCATACAGCAAGGTAAGCTTACCGCATCTTCACAATTTGATGTTACCGGCTACAGCTTGGGGGGGCATCTTGCCTCCGCTTTTGCCATCTTACGCCGCGAGTCCAACACCGAAAACGTTATAAAGCATATCTACACCTTTAACGGAGCTGGAACCGGAGGCTTGGAACCCGGAGTGACGTTAACCAACGTAATGGAAACCTACTTGGAGGTAATGTGGGGGGGAGAACCAGCTGTAACACAAGAAATTTTTTCTTATGATGAGCTGGGGAATCCATCGATGACGGTTGGGCAATTTTTGATGGCCAATGCACAAGCCAAGCTTGATGCCTTTATGCAGGAAAGCGACCGCGTGCATGGGCTTATTTCATCCGATCAACCGAATGCGTATTATAACAAATCACCAGTTGGATCATTGTTCAGCGATATTCGCTACTGGTATGCGATTGAAGTGGCACATTACCATACGACTACTTCGGCCTTTTGGGAAAATGTCGTATTTCCATTAGCCAAAATTGAAACCAACCCAGACCTACTGTTTGACAGCAAAATGACGGAGTTTTACGGCAGTGGGGTGACTGCAGTTGCTACCTCTGGACTTCATCACAGCAAAGACCGGGTTGCAATACAGATTGAAAACCAGCCGTTAATAAGAGGAAATCCCAGTTTGTTAGACTTACGAATAGTCGATAAATGGGAGCAAAACAGCTCTGGCGATACCCATAGTCTTGTGCTGATCATAGATTCGCTGGCCGTCATGGATACCATCAGTAAGCTAGACGACTATGTCACCATGGATCAGCTACAAAGCCTGTTTAAATCAGCTACTGCGACAAACGCAGATACCGTGCCTGGTGCCCAAGGCAAATCGGAAGGCGATACCCTTGAAACCATAGTCGATGCCCTTGCAAAGATATTTACCGGCAAAGATTCTAATCTTCGCAAGACTGTTGGCATAAACGAGAGTAATACATGGTGGATACCTGACTGGCGTAACGCTTTTTATAATGCTCTTAAAGACATCAAGACCAGTGACGGTTACAAAAACCTTGTAGGTAGTGGCAATTTTAGTGTTTTGACCAGCATGTCCGCAGAAATTGTCGCCAGCATTGCTAAAGCCGGCGACGAAAGTCCTACATCCGTCCCAACCGCCTACCGCTATGCACTAAAAGAACTAAACCCGTTTGCAATATCTGGTGTTGATTACAGTCAATTTAACAAAAATGGCGAACTCGACCTGTACAACCCAACCACCGACCAAGGCAGCCTTTCTGATGCCTGGATAGCCGACCGTGCAGTCATGCTCGCTTGGGTGATGAAAGCAAATACTGCTGATACTGGCGGTGTACCGAATAATCTGCAAGTGAGTGCTACTGTTGCCGAACTTGGAGGAAATGCTTGGAGTTTTATCGACCGGATTAGTGGTAAGAACGTATTGGTGTTTCCGCAAGGTAGTAGCTCAGACCCGACACAGGCAAAACGGTATGTTTTCTTCGGTAATGAAACAAGTGAGGAATTCCGTGGAGGCGAGTATACAAATCGCCTCTATGGCGGTGCCGGCAACGATACACTTTACGGAAATCGCAGCGATGACTACCTCGAAGGTGGCGCTGATAATGACAAACTGTATGGCGGTGGCGGTAACGACCAACTCTACGGCAACAGCGGCGATGACAAGTTATATGGTAACGATGGTATTGATACTCTCTACGGCAATACCGGCAACGACACCCTGGAGGGCGGTAAAGGCAACGACATCCTCTACGGTGGCACCGGTTTCGATACCTACGTCTACAATATAGGCGACGGTAACGACATCATAGTAGATGAGGATAATCAAGGCCATGTTATCATCAAGCGTAACGGCGTTACCATTCAAAGCAGCTGTTTTTACCGTGAAAGCAGTAGCAACATCTGGCGCGACGCCACCGGCTCCATAACTATCACCCACAACTCCCCCTGGCGGCTGGTCCTTGAAGACGGCGGTGTGATTGAACTGGGAGAAAACTTCCAGAACGGCGACTTCGGCATTAACCTGACTGAGCTACCCACCATCACTACCACCCGCACCATAGTCGGCGATTTAAACCCAATCCCACTCGATCCTGATTATCCTGATGAGTATCAATTTGATCCCTTTGGCAATCCTATTGAAAATGCCCAGGTAGATTCTTTGGGCAATGTGATCTGCGACCCTAGCGTGCATCTGCCCTTGAGGAGAGATTTTCTTTACGACAGCGCCGGTAACGATCGCATTCAGGCCGGTGGAGGAGACGATATTATCGATGCCCTCCGCGGTGGTGACGATATCCTTGAGGGGGGCAGTGGCAGCGATATCGTAAGCGATTATCATGGCGGCAATAACTTGCTGTTTGGTGACTACTACGGCGAAATGACAGCGTTGGTGAGTGCCGGAGAAACAGCAGAAAGCATCAACGAAAGAGGTGATCTGCTTGCGGCCGGCGGAGGTAATGATCAACTGTACGGCTCAAACCGCAATGACGCCCTGTTCGGTGGTGGTGGCAATGATCTGCTGGTGGGAGCAGGCGGCAACGACATCATTCTGGCAGATATGGGCATCACCTGGGCCCAAAAAAACTGGAGTGTCAACGGTTCAAACTTTACTGACATAGGTTTGGATACTGCTGTTGTTGCAGGTAATGACAATATCTACGGCGGTAGCGGCAACGACATCATTTATGCCGGTGGCGGGACTGATAGTGTCGACGGCGGCAGCGGTGATGATGTGCTGTATGGCGAAGGCGGTGATGATTCGATTATTGGCGGCTCCGGCAATGATGTAATCCAGGGTGATGCCGACTGGCAGGCTGCCAGCACTCACGGCAACGATTACATCGATGGTGGTTCTGGCGAAGACATCATCGAGGGGCTGGGCGGCAACGACACCCTGTTTGGCGGTGGTGATAACGACGAGATATCCGGCGGTGATGGCGATGACTATCTGGATGGTGAAGAGGGTGATGACCTGCTGTTTGGCGATAAAGGCAACGATCAGTTGATGGGGGGTGCTGGCTCGGATCAACTGTCAGGCAATGAGGGCGATGACTATCTGGATGGTGAAGAGGGTGATGACAGCCTGTTTGGTAATGCCGGGAATGACGAACTGTTTGGCGGCAGTGGCAATGACTGGCTTCAAGGGGGCACGGGCGATGATTACCTGGATGGTGAAGGTGACGATGACACTCTGCTGGGGGGAGACGGTAACGATCAGCTGATGGGGGGCGACGGAAATGACCATCTGCAGGGCGATGCCGGTAATGATTACCTGGATGGTGAGGCTGGTGACGATGTCTTGATGGGACTTGACGGCAACGACCAGTTGATGGGCGGTGACGGCAACGATCTGCTCCAGGGTGGTGCAGGTGATGATTATCTGGATGGCGGCGAAGGCGATGACCGATTGGCCGGAGAGGCCGGCACGAATCAGATCTTCGGAGGCGGGGGGAATGACCGCCTGCAAGGCGGCATCGGAGACGATTACCTTAACGGCGGCGAAGGTGATGACGAACTGTATGGCGACGCCGGGCATAACATACTGGTGGGCGGTACCGGCAACGATAACTACTACGTCAGCCCAAACAAGGAAACCGTTGAGATTTATGACGACTTTTCAGGCACTGAAAACAATTCCATCAATATTCAGGGCATCATAGATCGGAACAGTGTTGTGTTTGTAGAGAAGGATGGCCGGCTGACGGTTACCCTGCGCACCGCTACCGACGATGGTGGGACTGGTGGCACCATAGGAGGTGTGACAAATCCGTGCTTCACGACATCTGCGTCGACGGGTCTTCCGGTCAGCTTTTCTCTTGGCTCTAGCACTCCCTCCGGAAGCAGGGGCACGTATGTGGGGCCAGGCATCATGAATACCAGTTCTGCATTGATAAGACTTGGCATACCGCTGCCACAAGATGGTGGCGGTGTTGTGAATTATTGGAGCCAGGTGCCGTCATCCACTGTTCCTACACAGATGAACCTTTCTGAGCTAATAGCCGTTAGTCACAACCTGAACGAGGCCGACTTCTGCCGGGCAGGCAGTGTCGCTCCTCCCATCAGAATGGATCCACTGATTCTTGATCTCGACGGCGATGGGATTGAGACTACCCGCATCAACACCAGCACCTACTTTGATCATGATGCTAACGGTATGTCTGAACGGACCGCCTGGGTGGGTAAGGATGACGGCCTGCTGGTGATGGACAGAAACGGTGACGGCATCATCAACGATGGCCGAGAACTGTTCGGCGACAACACCCTGCTAAGAAGCGGCAGGCTGGCCAATAATGGTTTTGAGGCCCTGGCCGATCTGGACAGCAATAAGGATGGTTTGATCGACGCAAGGGATATCGGCTATGACCGGCTGCGGGTCTGGCAGGATGCCAACGGTGATGCCGTAAGCCAGGCAGATGAACTGCACGACCTGTACAGCCTGGGCATCAAGCAGATCAGCCTAGCCTCACAAGCGGTAAACACCCCGGACGGCAAGGGCAATACTATTGTCAGCAGCAGCAGCTTCCTGCGGGAGGATGGCACTGAAAGTGCGATTGCCGAATACCGCTTGCAGCGCAATCTTACCTACACCAAATCAACCACAACGACAACCGTCGCCGCAGAAACAGCGGCCCTGCCCGAGCTGGCAGGCACCGGCACGGTGGCAAGTCTGCAGCAAGCCATGCACGACAATCCTGATCTGAAAGCACTGGTGGGACAGTTCGTTGCTGAAATCGACAGCAGCGCACGGAATGTCCTGATGAAACAGATACTTTCTGTGTGGAGTGAAACTGAGACCGTTGAAGACGGTTCTCGTGGCGTCTTTATCGATGCAAGCAAACTTGCCGTTATTGAAGCGTTCATGGGCCGTGCCTTTGTTGGTGCGTTCGGCCCTAGCCCCAATAACGAGGCTGCTGTCGTGTTGGACGGTATTTATCAGCGGCTGCTGGAAAGCAACTATGCCCAGTTGATGATGCAGACTCACCTGAACGATCTGTACAGCGAGGTTGGTTGGCTATGGGACGAAAAGCAATACCGGCCGGTGGCCGACCTGACGCGGGTAATAGCACAGATAGCCGATAGCCTGGCAACGGACGCTACGGCAGGTAAGCAGCTGCTGGGCGAATTTGCCCGCACCTGGCGGGTCTCTAACTCAACCACCACCCTCTCCTACCTAAATTTCCGTGAATTTTTCGTGCGTATGGACGCCGACCTGGGCTGGGTGATCGATGCCGGCGGGTTACCGGTTAACAATTCACCAGCCGGAACAAACCGGTCGGAAGCTACTGATCGTCGCGGAACGACCTCTTTGTATGCTTCTTATGTCTCTTCCGGTGATGGCAACGATGTCGTCTATGGTGGTGATGGTAATAGTTCGCTCCAGAACAATGCCGGTGATGCCGTGCTAGTCGGCGGCAGCGGCGACAATCGGTTGTCTGCCGGCGCAGGTGACGACATTCTTGATGGCGGTGGTGGCAACGACACCCTCTATGGCGGTTCAGGTAATGATGTCTATATCTTCAGGCGTGGCACCGGCACAGACCATATCAGTGAGCTTAGTGCCGGTGATCTGCGTGATCTGATCTATGTTGGTGACTTTATCCGCCCTGATGAAATTGCCCTACGCAGGACGGGCAGTGATCTTGAACTGACGATCATCGATAGCGGTGACCGGATGGTTGTCACGGATTGGTTCGCTGACGAACAGTCCCGTATAGAACTGGTTCAATTCTCTGATGGTACGATCTGGACAGTGGATGCCATCAAACGGATGGCTTTGAAAGGCACCGAGGGCGATGACATCCTCGTTGGCTATGATAGCGATGACAGTGTCACAGGTCTGAGTGGCAATGACCAGCTGTTCGGTGGCGCCGGGAATGACATACTGGATGGCGGAAGCGGCGATGATCGGCTTGAAGGGGGAGTCGGTAATGATACCTACCTGTTCGGCCGCGGCTACGGCAGAGATCTTGTGGTAGAAACCCAAGCCACCGCCGAAGAGCACAACGTGATGCAGCTGACCGACGGCCTGCTTCCCGAAGACCTGCAATTGATGATCAACGGTGAAGACCTTGTGCTGGCCATCAAAAACAGTGACGATCTGCTGCAGGTCAAAGGCTGGTTTGCGTCCGTCCCTGCTCAATTGAACGAGATCCGCTTCAGCGACGGCACGATTTGGGACCGGGCTGCAATCCTCAGCCGGATGTCCGTTGCCAGTGATTCTGATGATTATCTGGTGGGGACACCTAACGCTGATCTGCTTGCTGGCGGGGGCGGGTTCGACACCATCTACGGCCTTGGAGGCAACGACATCTTGCACGGTGGTGTCGATGATGACTCAATCTATGGTGGAACCGGTGACGATCAGTTGAATGGCGGCGAAGGCTATGATTATCTTTACGACGATAACGGTAGCAATACCCTGTCAGGTGGTACCGAGGCAGACTTTCTTGAGGTAGCTGGAGGCACCAACACGCTCGACGGCGGAGCAGGCAACGACAATCTAACCATAACCGCTGGTGTCAACACCATCTTCTTCAGACGAGGGGACGGATTTGACAATCTCCAGACCTACCTGACTTCGGCCTCTATTGAAGGTGATACGGTCATTTTCGGTGCAGGCATCAGGCCAGAAGACTTAAGCATCCAGATCAAAAACAGCTCTCTGTCGGATGGCGGCGGTGATATCCGGCCAATGTTTATGGAATCAAGTCTGATTGATGGTGTTGATGAGACTGAAGAAGGATCACTATCAGGTTTTGTGCAGCTGGCCATCGGCATCGGCAATGATGAGGGGATGCTGATTACCGGTTCTGTTGAAGGTAGTTACCCTGAGGCTGAAATGCCGATGCTGGCCGACTATAGCTATGATGGGAATGACGAAGTTGACTACGGTGGCGAAGTTCTGAACCTGTATAACCTCCCCATTAAACGGTTTGTCTTTGACGATGGACGAGAATTGTCGCTTGAGCAGATCATCGGCATGGCCGATGCCGGAATAATCGGGTATCAAAATGGCTCGTGGGATGGTGAATTTCTTCTGGGAAGTGTCGCAAATGACGAGATTTACGGCGATGATAATAACAATGAAATCGATGCCCGCGACAACGCTGACTATCTGAGTGGCAGCTACGGCAATGACGCCTTGGCGGGAGGTTCAGGTGAGGACTATATCCGCGGCGGCTATGATAATGACGTAATTGCAGGCGGGACCGGTGATGACTACCTGGAAGGTGGCACAGGCAATGATGTCTATGTCTTTAACCGTGGTGACGGAAGTGATTATATAAATAACTACCCAAGTGGAACCTATGGAGATGTGGACACGCTTTCCTTTGGTGTCGATATTCTGCCCGGAGATGTACTTGCCCGGATTGATAGCGAAAGCGGAGAATTAATACTCAGTATAGCCGGGACTGAAGACAGCATCACGATACTGTGGCTTAATTCCTACAATAACTATGCCCCCTATCCATATTATCAAGTACCCCGGGTTCAATTTTTAGACGCAAGCGGCAGCGCCCGTATCTTTGACCTTATTGCAATGATCGAAGCGCACAAGGCTGATTTACTTGCTGCAGATGTAAACGCTGCAATTCCACTTTTTGGCGATGACACGGCAAATTTTGAGTTGACCGGAGCCGTGGAAATGGCCGGTGGCGACTATGCCGTGGCCTATGCCCAGACCGGTAATCTGTTCGCAACGCCTCGCTATCTGCAAGGCTCTTGGAGCAATGACACCATACTTGGCAGGGCTGGTGACGATACCATCGAAGGCGGAGAAGGGGACGATATCCTTGCCGGTGGGGCAGGCGACGACACCTACCTTTACTCCCAATGGGACGGCAACGACACCATTGACGATATCTCAACACCATCCGATCCAAACAGCCTGCTGTTCGGCTATGGCATTAGCCCCGATGACATCAGCCTCAGTCACGACCCGCAGAGTGGTCAGCTGCTGCTGAATATCACCACTACCGGCGAAACCATTCGCATTAACCACTTCATTGCTGCTGACCCATACGGCCCTCATGCCGTCGAATATTTCAAGTTCGATGATGGCACTGTCATGACCTGGAGTCAGATGATTGATAAGGGTTTCGATATCATCGGTAGTGAATGGGATGACATCTTGCAGGGAACCGGCACTGCCGACAGGATTACGGGAAGCGATGGCGATGATACACTGATCGCCGGCAGAGGTAATGACCAGCTTGTAGGCGGTAACGGTGATGACCTGTACCTCTATCAGCGTGGAGATGGGATCGACCGCATTGATGACTATGCGGTGCCGGACGAGGGAAATCGAATCGCCTTTGGTGAAGGCATCGCTGTTAGCGACATCACCCAGCGCCTGACGTACCGTGACAATACCCTGATCATCCGCGTGGGTAATGGCGGCGATGAGATTCATCTGACCAACTTCAATCCCGATGCGGCCGACACCGGAACGCGTGCGGTGCAAAGCTTTACCTTCAGCGACGGAACCATCCTTGCGTACGAAGATCTGGTCAAGCACACCTTTATCCTACAGGGCGACTCAAGTAATGACCTCATCCGTGGCACCAACCTGACCGACCGCCTCTATGGCTACGAAGGGGAAGACCTGCTGCAAGGAAGCAGCGGTAACGATACCTTGACCGGTGGGATCGGCAACGACCGGCTAGAAGGCGGCGCCGGCAGTGATGCCTATGTCTTCCATCTGGGCGACGGGGTGGACACCATCGCCGATGTCGCCACCCTTGAGGAAGGCAACCTGATCGTCTTTGGCGAAGGAATCACGGCCGCTAACCTGCAAACCAGAATCGAAGGGAGCAACCTGGTTATCGAATATGGTGACCTTGGCGATGCAGTCATTCTTGAGAATTACAGTTATAGCGGCACTAGCGGCAGCCATGTGGTAGAACAGATCGAGCTTGCTGACGGCAGCAGAATCAGACTTTCCAGCATTGTTGCTCCTGGCAGCGATGGTGACGACCTGATCATCGGCACGCCGTTTGACGATGTCATCGATGCAAAAGCTGGCAACGACGAGGTCTATGGCCTCTCTGGCAATGACCGGTTATTGGGCGGAGCCGGCAATGATTATCTGAATGGCGGGGCTGGTGACGACATGATTGCTGGTGGTCAGGGCAATGACGATTTAAATGGCGGCGCAGGCTTTGATACGTATCTCTTTAATCTCGGTGATGGTTCGGATCTCGTCTTTGATGCTGCCGAGCAAGGCGTAGGCAATATCCTTGCCTTTGGCGACGGCATCGCACGTAACGATATCACCATGACCGTGGAAGGCGCCGATTTGATTGTCAGGTATGGCGCCATGGGAGACCAGGTACGCATAGTTGGTTACAGCCCCACCGGCCAACGAAGCGATCTGCCGATCAGTGCACTACAACTGGCCGACGGCACCACCATAAACCTGCAGGAACTGATTAATCAGGCACCTGTATCAGGTTCTGATTCGATTGATCGGATGATAACCGAGGACACGGCATTCAGCTTCAAGCTGCCAGCCGATGCTTTCCTTGATCCGGAGGGTCTGCCTATGACCTATCGGGTGAGCGGGGCAGACAATACAGCATTACCTTCATGGATCAATTTTAATCCGATAACCCGTACCTTCAGCGGTACCCCCGGAAATGATCAGGTCGGCAACCATGAGGTGGTGGTTACCGCCTATGATGACCTAGGTGCAACCGTTAGCCGTACCCTGGTATTCACTGTGCAGAATACCAATGATGCACCGATTGTTGGCGTTGAAATTTGTGCTCATAACACTATTGAAGACCAAGGATTTAATTTCACTATTCCGGCCAATGCCTTCAACGATATTGATGCTGGAGACACTTTAACCTATACGGCTACCTTGGCTGATGGTTCTGCCTTGCCGGAATGGTTGTCCTTTGACGCTGCCACAGGAACCTTCAGTGGCACCCCAGGCAATGGTGAAGTCGGCAGCCTCAACCTGAACATCATCGCTACTGACCTAGCCGGAGCATCGGTGTCAACAAGCTTCACCCTGAACGTAACCAACACCAACGACGCCCCGGTAGTATTCAGCGCGATCGGCGGAAAGCGTGCCGTTGAAGATGAGCTATTTAGCTTCCAGATCCCTGCCGACACCTTCAAGGATGTTGATGCCGGTGATACGCTAACCCTGTCGGCCACCCTTGCCGATGGATCAGCTTTGCCCGCATGGCTTTCCTTTGACCCGGCAACCGGCACCTTCAGCGGTACTCCTGACAACAGCAGCGTCGGTACCCTGCAGGTTGCAGTAACCGCCACCGACCTGGCCGGCGCACAGGCATCCAGCAGCTTCAGCATCGCTGTTGCCAATGTTAATGACGCTCCGGAGCTGGCAAATCCGCTCGTAGATCAGGACGCCAAACAGGGTCAGGCCTTCAGTTACCAGATCCCGGCAAATAGTTTCATCGATATTGATTCGGGGGATTCGCTCAGCTACACCGCAAGTATGGAAAACGGCAGTCCACTGCCTGCGTGGCTCACCTTTGATGCAGCAACTGGCACCTTCTCCGGCATGCCTGATAGCACCAGGGTGGGCAGCATCGCCCTGAACCTGACCGCCACCGACCAGTCCGGCGCAAGCGTTGCTGATGCATTCACCATCACCGTAACAGGCGGCAACAGCGCACCGGTCGCAACCCCCGACACCGCCAGCATTGCAGAAGACCGCTGCCCGCCGGTTGTTGTCGGTAACGTGCTGGCGAACGACCACGACCCTGATGCCGCTGACACCCTAACGTTAGCCAATCCCGGCTTCAAACGGGGCGACTACGGCTATCTGGGGCTCTCCAGCGACGGCAAGTACGGCTACATGCTCAATAACCTTTCCTATCAGGTCCAGAGTCTCGGACGTACCGCTGAGGTGGTTGACAGCTTCGACTACACCGTCAGCGACGGGAAACTATCAGCAACCTCCTCACTTGACATAACCATCAAGGGAACCAACGACGCGCCGATCGTGGCCCAGCGTCTGGCTGATCAGAGCGTTAAGAACAGCAAGGCCTTCAGCTTCACCATGCCGGGCGATAGCTTCATTGATATCGACCAAGGGGATGCGCTCAGCTACACCGCCACCTTGGCCAACGGTAAAGCACTACCAAGCTGGCTGAAGTTTGATGCCGCAACCGGTACCTTCTCCGGTACCGCGCCCAAGAAGGCCGGTTACCTGGATATCCGGGTCACTGCCACCGACCAGGTAGCAGCCACCGGTAGCACCGAAGGCAGCCTTTCCACCTCCGATGTCTTCCAGCTCAGCTTCGGCAAGAACAACAAGAGCTCGTCCTACTGCTCCGACGATGATATCGAACGTAACGACAACTTCGACTGGATCAAGCGATACAAAGCCGGCAACCATGGTAATGACCACGATAATCACCGGTTCGGCGGCCATGATGATCATCATGATAACCGGCGCACAGATATGCCGGCAGCCAGTTCGATCCACTACCTTGATGCGGAACAAATGGACGCCTATCTGCGTGAATTTGACGGCCACACTACCCGCTCCAGCCACAGCGACAACACGATTGCCCAACGCTGGCTGGCGGTAAGCCGTGCTCTGGCCTACGACCTGGCCGAACTTGGCGACGATCAGGGCCGTAACCACCGCCTGGGGGCCGACATCGGCAACTTCGGCCGCAATATCGCCGGTACCCTCGGTTCTACCCACGCCTTCAGTATGGACACCACCCTTGCCTCCGGCAATTGTGGTACCGAGCTGAAGGGCTTCAAAGGATTGAACGAGGGTTTAAAGAGGATGTAGGTGTAAAAAACATGTGCATCAAACCGGGGAGATGGGCAACCATCTCCCCGGGAATTGTTTGGTTACACGAAGGGTAGTGCTATGGTCAGGTTACGTCTCTATACGGCAAAGCATATTTCTATTCTGGTTCTAATCTTATTTCTCCTGGCAACACCCGTCCAGGCCGCACCTCCGGTGCTGGAACTGCCGATCCGATGCACGCTTGAGCAGGACTGTTTCATTCAAAACTATTTTGATACCGATCCCGGCCCTGGTGCCCATGACTACACCTGCGGCAAGCTGACCTACGATACCCATCACGGCACAGACTTCAGGTTGCGGGATCTGTCCGCCATGCGAAGCAAGGTCGCAGTAATTGCTGCGGCTCCGGGAGTTGTGGTGGGAGTGCGTGATGGCGAACCGGATGTTTATCTGAAACAACGTGACAAGGCCAGCCTTAAGGGCAAGGAAGCCGGCAACGGTGTGCGAATTGATCATGGTGATGGCTGGGCTACCCAGTATAGCCACCTGCTGTTGGGTAGTGTTGTCGTGCGTAAAGGACAACGAATAAATGCAGGCGATGTCTTGGGTATGGTTGGTCTGTCGGGCAACACTGAATTTCCTCATCTGGATATGAGTGTCAGCAAGGATGGTAAACCGTTAGATCCGTTCAACCCTGAAGCAAAGCCCTGCGGCAAATCCGACAGGACACTCTGGTCTGCCACCGCCATGAAGGCGCTACGCTACCAGCCAACAGGTGTCTTGATCACCGGTTTCGCAGCTACATCTCCTCAAAAAGAAGTGGCCGAGGCCGGTGGCTATGATGTCAAAACCATCCCTGATGATGCAGAAAACCTGGTCTTCTGGGTGGAACTATTCGGCCTGCACAAGGGCGACCGCCTGACTCTTGAACTGTACGGTCCTGACAAGCAGCGTATCTCAAATAGCCAGTCTGTGCTGCCTGGCGACAAGGCGGTCTGGTTTGCCTACAACGGTAAACGACGAAGGGCTGAATTCTGGCCTAAGGGCAACTACAGTGGGCTGATACGGCTGGAACGGGTAGGCAGGGTGGTTGTTGAGGAACAAAAACAAATTGAGGTGAACAGGTAGATGCAGCATCCCGAGCAGCAAAAACAATCGTGGTGGCACAGGCTGAGCGAACGGCTGGCCGGTTCTTCTGAAGCCGACCCGTTGGATTTCCGTCCTTCTATCATGCAGATCCAGGACAAAGCCCCGGCTCCGTTGGGCAGAACTGTCCTGAAGGTTGTGGCAGCACTTTTCGTTGGCTTGGTCCTCTGGGCGACCTTCGGGCGTCTGGATATCGTGGCGGTGGCTGACGGGAAGCTGGTACCCCAAACCTATCTCAAGATCGTCCAGCCGGCGGAACAGGGGATCGTAAAAGAGATACTGATCAAAGAAGGGGAATTCGTCAAACAGGGACAGGTACTGATGAAGATGGATGCGGTCCTGTCCACAGCTGAAGGCAAATCCATCACCTCCGAATACCATCGTCTACAGTTGGCAATCCGTCGGATTGATGCAGAGCTGGGCGGCAAATCATTGATCCGGCAGCCTGAAGACCCGGCTGATCAGTTTGCCCAGGTTTTTGTCCAGTATCAGACCAATCGTCGTGCCTATGAAAGCGCCTTGGCAGAGCAGCAGAGCGTGCTGGAAAAGGCAACGCAGGAGATGGCATCAGCCCGCGAGGTAAAAAATAAGCTCGAGCAAACCTTGCCCCATTATCGGGAACAGGAGAAGGCTTATGACGACCTTTACAGGGACGGCATGGTGGCCAAACTCCAGGCTGCCGAAAAACAGCGTGAGCGGATTGAAAAGGAACATGATCTGCGTTCCCAGGAGTTCAACATCAAGAGCGCTCAGGCCACCATTAACCAGGCCCAGAAAAAGGCGGCCCAGATCACGGCTGACAATCGTCGTCAACTTCAGATTGAGCGGGTTGAGGCCATGGGGCAGTTTGAAAAGATCAGGCAAGAGCTGGCCAAACAGCAGCACCGCCATGACCTGCTGGAGTTGAAGGCTCCCCAAGATGGCGTGGTGAAGGATCTGGCTACCCATACTGCCGGTACCGTGGTGACACCGGGAACAATTCTGATGACCTTGGTGCCACGCGATGAGCCGCTTCAGGCCGAAGTGTGGGTGTCCACCATGGATATCGGCTTTGTGCGTCCACAACAGCCAGTCAAGCTGAAGCTTTCAGCCTTCACCTTTCAGAAATACGGCATGATCGATGGCATTGTCGATCAGGTCAGCGCTGACGCCAGCGAAAACATGGGCCAGGCCAAGATGGGGGAGCAGGGGATTGTGCCGACCACCAAGGCGAGCACGCAACTGCACTACCGTACCCTGGTGGCCTTGTCAAACCAGCAGCTGATTGCGGATGGCCTAAAACACAAACTTACCCCTGGAATGCAAGTAACAGCCGAAATCAAGCTGGGGACACGTTCGGTGCTGGAATACTTCTTCTCGCCAATCAGCAAGGCGTTTCAGGAGGCAGGAAGGGAGCGGTGAATACTGCCTCTGTACACGTTTAATTGCCAGCTACGTGGCTGAGCAACTGACCTCCAAAACCTCATCAGTTGACTTCAACTGGGCATACACGGCACCCAGTGCTGCCAAGACAGTACTTTATCTGTCAACAAAACCAATGCGGACTCGATCCGATGCTTAAAGATGGCCTGCAATCTGAAATAACTGAACCGCTCCCAGCTGTCCACGCGATCCATTGCTGACCCCAAAAACAACCTTATTCATTAGTTACGATTAAGCAGTACAAAGTCACTTTCCTCAGTGTCGAACACCCAGCATCCACCTTCAATGTTTATGTTGTTCCACGTGTCCCGTCGTAATGGCCCGGCCACATGAGTGTGCCCGAATAGTTGCTTTACTTGTGGATCGGGCTTGGCAAGCTCCCGCTGGTGGTCATACCAGAATATCCCACCGTACTTGTCATCTCCCCCGCGCGCATCGTTGATAGCGAACAGCGGCCCTACGCCATAGTATTGATGCTGACCCGTTTGGGGCCTGGGTAATATTCTCTGCTGCTTGAACTCATTGTTAAGCCAATCCGCGATGCGTACTGGATCGCAACTGCTCATCGGAAGAGCCGGCAAATTTTTGGCAAGCATCGTTGAGACGCCGGCGTGGGTGCAAAGCCATCCGTCTACAGCGTGTGCCACCTTGAATCGACCCATGTGCGGGATGATCATGTCAGATATGGGGTTCAAGGAATCAGGGAGTCGCGAGTACGGTGGCCAGCAGGGTTTGTCGGTATAGGCGAGGTCGTGGTTGCCCCAGAGCAGGATGGAGTTTGATCTGAGAATCAGATCCAGGCACTCGAGCTCTTTCTGGATCGTCGAGCCGAAATTGAAGGAGTCAACAAGGTCGCCGAGAATGACATGCTCGATATCAGGTCTGTATTCCAGGAAGGTCCTGGCCTTTTTTATATCGCCGTGTATGTCAGAAATCACAATTGCCATAGGCTTTGATGTGCTTCCTGGTCAGTTGGATGCACAAAAGATTACGTCACGGGGTGTGTTTGGTCAAGGAGGGCGTTTGTTGAACTTCTGGGCAGCCATTTAACCATAAGCTGTCCACGGCCTATTGAACCATAAAATGACCATTTGGCCATTTTATGGTTCAGGTCACACCCCTCAGTTCAAAAGTAATGCTTTGTTCTTGACAGTCTCTTGACGACTGGTATAGTTTGCCGCAAAGTGGAAAAAAGTGGTAATAGGTGGAAACGAGGGGAAGGGTGGCCATGTTTGGCGGTGAATGCCTGACAACCATAGATACCAAGGGGCGGACCAGTATCCCGGTGCGGTTTCGTGAGGTGCTGTCCCAAGGTTTTGGTGACGAGCGTTTTGTGATCACCAAGGCCTCCCCGGTTGATTTTGGCGACGGCAGCTACGGTCGTGGGCTCTCGGTCTATCCACTTTCAGAATGGCAGGAGCTGGAGAAGAAGATTCAGGCCAATGAAGGCGGGTTGGCGCTGGCGCAGTTGAACAGCCTGAAGCGTCTGGTGCTGGGGCCTGCCCAGGAGTGCTCGGTTGACAAGCTGGGCCGGGTGCTGATCCCGCCGGCCCTGCGGCTGCATGCGGCGCTTGAGCGCGACCTGTATTTTGTCGGCATGGGCAAGCGGTTCGATGTCTGGGGCAAGGAGACCTACAGTCGTGTCAACGCCCAGGATGAGCGCAACTTCCCCCAGGATTCGGCAGCGTTGGCAGAGCTCGGTATTTAGGTGGAATCGTTCTCCCATTACTCGGTCATGGCAGCCGAGGTGTTGCAGTATCTGGCCCCCAGGTCTGGCGGCGTTTATCTGGATGGAACCCTGGGGGCTGGTGGTCATAGCGAGTTGATCCTTGAGGCCAGCGGTCCGGATGGTCTGGTGTACGGCATCGATCGTGATCCGTCGGCCTTGGCGGCGGCAAGCCAGCGCCTGGAGCGCTTTGGCAACCGTTTTCGACCGCTGCGGGGCAGTTTTGGTGATCTGGCCGACCTGCTGGCAAGCCAGGGCGTTGGGGCAATCGATGGGTTGCTGCTGGACCTGGGGGTTTCATCGCCCCAGCTGGACCGTGCCGAGCGTGGTTTCAGCTTCAGGGCCGATGGACCGCTGGATATGCGGATGGATCCAAGCCAAGGCGATACGGCAGCTGATCTGGTGAACAGTCTGTCGGAGCGGGAGCTGGAGCGGGCCATCAAGGAGTATGGCGAGGAACGTTGGGCCCGCAAGATCGCCCAGCGGATCGTGACAGCCCGCCAGGAACGGCCGTTTGAGACCACACTGCAGCTGGCCGAGCTGGTGGAGCGCACCATTCCGCGCAGGTTTCAGGAAGACCGGATCCATCCGGCGACCCGTACCTTTCAGGGGCTGCGGATTCTGGTGAACAGCGAGCTGGAGCAGGTGGAGCAGGGCCTGCAGGCCGGTATTGAGATGGTCAGGCCGGGGGGGAGGCTGGTGGTGATCTCGTTCCACTCCCTTGAGGATCGTATCGTGAAACAGCGTCTGCGAGATGCTGCCAGCGGCTGCCGCTGTCCCCGGCAGCTGCCGCAGTGTGTCTGTGGACAGAAGCCGTTGCTGCGGGTGTTGACCAGTCGGCCGGTGATGGCTGGTGACGCGGAGTTGGCAGAAAATCCCCGTTCGCGCAGCGCCAAGTTGCGGGCAGCGGAACGGTTGGCTGGTTGATGGAAGGAGGTGGCCGATGAGTACGGCAAAATTCAGTTATGACAAGGTGGCGATCCCGGCCCAGATCGGGTTGGATGTCTCGGCTCACCGACTTGATATTGTCAGGTTCCTGATGGTCTGCATGGTGCTGTTGACGATTGTCTCCATCTTCCATGTCTGGTCACGCTTCCGGTTGGTGGAGTTGAATCTGCAGATCAACGAGGCCTCGCGACAGATGAAAGATCTGGAGCAGGAACAGAAACGTCTCAAGCTGGAGGCCGAGTCGTTGAGCACACCGGCCCGGATCGAGGCGATCGCCAAGCGGGACCTGGGGATGACGGTGCCGCTGGAGCAGCAGGTGGTAGTGGTGAAATGAGTAGCGACAGCGAAGAAGCCTGGGGACGGCCATGAAAGATCAGCGGGAAAAATGGACCAGAGTCCGGATTATCATACTCGCCGGTCTGTTTGCCTGCTGTTTTCTCGTTGTTGGTGGCCGGAGCTTCTGTCTGCAGGTGCTAAAGCACGATCAACTGGTCAAGCTGGCGGAGCGTCAGTATAACCGCACCGTGCCACTGGTGCCGGCCAGGGGCGGCATTTACGACCGCACCGGGGCACCTTTGGCGGTCTCGTTGGAGATGGACTCCCTGTATGCCGAACCACGGCAGGTCAAGGATCCCCACGGCACGGCCACGGTGCTGGCACCGCTCTTGGGCGAATCACAGCAGGCGGTGTTCAAGAAGCTAACCCTCGAGAGAGGCTTTGTCTGGCTGGAGCGGCGCATGGCGCCGGATACGGTGCGCCGGATCAAGCAGCTGAGACTGGCCGGAATCGGCTTTGTTAAAGAGAGCAAGCGTTTTTACCCCAACTTTGAGGTGGCCTCCCATGTGCTGGGTTTCACCGGCATCGATCCGGAGGGGCTGGAGGGGCTGGAGCTACGCTACGATGCCACCATTCTGGGCAATACCGGATATCTGGTGACCGAGCGCGATGCCTTGGGCCGTGACGTGGCCCCGCACGAGACGGTGGTCAAGGACGCCTCTCCCGGCAGGAGTCTGGTGCTGACGCTGGATAAGAACATCCAGTATCTGGCTGAAAAGGAACTGGCCAAGGCGGTGCAATCCAGTGGCGCCAAGGCCGGCATGGCGGTGGTGGCAGAGCCGGCCACCGGCAAGGTGCTGGCCCTGGCCAACTATCCGACCTTTAATCCCAACTCGTTTTCACGCTACACCCCGTTTCAGTTGCGTAACCGCAGCGTGGTCGACAGTTTTGAGCCCGGTTCAACCTTTAAGATATTCCTGATGGCGGCAGCCATTGAGGAAAAGCTGGTCCGGCCTCATGATCAGGTTAATTGCGAGAATGGCAGCTATGTGTTCGGCGGCAGGACCATTCGTGACGACCACCCCCAGGGCAGGATTTCGGTCAGCGACGTGTTGCGTTACTCCAGTAACATCGGCTCGGCCAAGATCGGATTCAGGCTGGGCGATGACCGTCTGCACCGCTACCTGAAGGCCTTCGGGTTTGGCGAAAGGACCGGCATTGATCTGCCAGGGGAAACCGGCGGCGGTCTGCGGCCGGTTTCGCGTTGGTACGGCAGCGATCTGGCCACCATCGCCTTCGGGCAGGGGGTTTCTGCGTCGGCGATCCAGCTGGTGAACGCGGTTTCCGCTGTGGCCAACGGCGGTATGCTGATGAAGCCGTATCTCGTGGAGCGGGTGATTGATGATGCCGGCCGTGAACTGAAGCATATACAACCCCAGCCGGTACGCCGGGTGATCTCGGCCGATACGGCAGCCACGGTGACCCGCATGATGGAGACCGTGGTGGCCCCTGGTGGCACCGGTACCAAGGCGGCTATTGAAGGGTTCCGGGTGGCCGGCAAGACCGGCACGGCCCAGAAGGTGGACCCGGTCAGCAGAGGGTATTCAGCCACCAAGCGCACCGCCTCGTTCATCGGTTTTGTGCCGGCCGAAAAGCCGCAGCTAACCATTCTGGTGGTGATCGACGAACCGAGTGCCAGCCCCTATGGCGGCGTGGTGGCGGCACCTGCCTTCCGCGAGATCGCCTTCAACACGTTGTGCTACCTGAAAGGGACCAATGGTGGCGCAACAACGCCAGCCATGCAGGTAAAGGCGGCTCCAGCGCAGCCGGCAGTGCCGCAGGCGGCAGCACTGCGTGAGCTTGAACCGGTCACGGAGGCTGGCGAAGGTGGACGGATCGACGTGGCCGGCGCCGGCACGGTAATGCCGGATTTTCGAGGTATGAGCATGCGGCGGGTGCTGCAGGTGATGGAAAAACGGCAGATCAATATCCAGCTGCGCGGCAGTGGTCGCGTGATCGAGCAGTACCCGCAACCAGGGCAGGTTATCAGGGGTGCCGATGAGATCTGGGTCCGCCTGGTGCCGGCGGCATAAAAAGGAATGACCATGCGCCTACAACAACTGTTGGAGACCATAACGCCGCTCTCGATGAGCGGTGATGTCCAGGTTGAGATCGGCCAGTTGACCTGCGACTCGCGTCACGTGCAGCCAGGAACGCTGTTCTTTGCCCTGCCGGGCGCCACGGTGGATGGCCATCAGTTTATTCAACGTGCCGTGGAGGCCGGGGCCAGCGCCGTGGTGCTAGAAGATGCGACCCAAGCGCCGTCAGCCGTGCCGTGGGTGCAGGTGGCGGATGGCCGCCTGGCCATGGCGTGTATGGCTGCCCGTTTTCATGGTGATCCTACAGCGGAACACCCCTTGGTGGGGATCACCGGCACCAACGGTAAGACCACCACCACCTACCTGATCGAGGCGATCCTGGCCGCTGCCGGGAAGCCGGTCGCTGTGCTGGGCACCATCAGCTACCGTTTCGGCGCCACGGTGATCGACGCCAGCCACACCACGCCGGAATCCACCGAACTGCAGGCCGCCTTTCGTCAACTGGCCGCTGCCGGTGCCCAGGGTTTTGTGATGGAGGTCTCCTCCCATGCCCTGGAACAGAAGCGGGTCGACGGCTGCCACTTCGACGTGGGGGTCTTCACCAACCTGACCCGCGACCACCTGGATTACCACAAGACCATGCAGGCCTATCAGGCAGCTAAACAGCGCCTGTTCAGCGAACTGCTGCGACCGGACGCCGTCAAGCCGCGCCGTCGGGCGGTGATCAATCTGGATGACCCTGTCGGTGCTGATTTCGTGCGGTCAGCCGTCTGCCCGGTCATCAGCTACGGCCTGGCCTCCGATGCCGATGTGACCGTGCGGAGGCTGCGTTCGTCGGTTGATGGTATCCAGGGTATCTTGGTAACCCCGGCCGGTGAGATCGAGTTTAGCTCCGGGCTGGTGGGACGTTACAACCTGTCCAATATCCTGGCTGCCGTTGCTGTCGGCATCGCGCTGGAACTGCCACTCACGAGCATCAGCCAGGGCATCAGCCAGCAGGCCAAGGTGCCGGGGCGGCTGGAGCGGGTGCCTAACCAGCGTGGTGTCACCTGTCTGGTGGATTATGCCCACACCGGTGATGCCCTGGAGAATGTGCTCACCACCCTGCAGGAGCTGGCCACCGGCCGGATCATTACCGTCTTTGGTTGCGGCGGCGACCGCGACCCAGGCAAGCGTCCGGTGATGGGCGAGATAGCCGTCCGGCTCTCGGATTTTGCTGTGGTGACCTCAGACAACCCGCGCACTGAGGATCCCTACACGATCCTGGGTCAGATACGGGAAGGTATCATGCCGCTGGCAGTACGTGAATATAACCTGAGCGAGCTGGAACATGCCGTTACGGGCAAGGGTTTTACCGTGCTTGAGAACCGTCGCGAGGCGATCCGGCTGGCCGCACGGTTGGCCAAGCCGGGGGATATCCTGCTGTTGGCCGGCAAGGGGCATGAGGACTATCAGATCTTGGGCACGACCAAACACCACTTCGACGACCGAGAAGAAGCGGCTGCAGCACTGGGAGAGAGGGCCTAGTATGTTCAGTGTTGCCGAACTGGCTGCCGCGACCCTCGGCCGGATAGTCGGTGACGGCAGTCTTGCGGTCAGCGGCATCAGCACCGATTCCCGCAGCGTCGTGACCGGCGAACTGTTTGTGCCGCTGCGGGGCGAGCATTTTGACGGCCATGACTATCTGGCGCAGGTGGCTGCGGCCGGAGTCAGTGTCTGTCTGGCTGAAGAGCGTTGGTTGAAACAGCACGAGCTGCCGGCCACCCTGACCTGCGTAGCGGTCAAGGACAGTCTGAGGGCCCTGGGAGACCTGGCCGCAGCGTACCGTCAGCGCTTTGAACCGCTGGTGATCGGTGTCACCGGCAGTAACGGCAAGACCACCACCAAGGAGATGCTGGCCAGTATCCTCAGGCTGACTGGTCCTGGATTGGCCACCGAAGGCAACCTGAACAATCTGATCGGCCTGCCGCGGATGGTCTTTCGGCTGCAGGCTGAGCATCGCTGGGCCGTGCTGGAGATGGGGATGAGTGAGCCGGGCGAGATCGACCGGCTGGCGGAGATTGCTCAGCCTAAGGTGGGGATCGTATTGAACGCCTTTCCGGCCCACCTGCAGAGTATGGGCAGTGTGGAAGCGGTGGCTACGGCCAAGGGTGAACTCCTGTTCAGGGTCGGTGATAATGGTCTGGCCGTGGTCAATGGCGATGACCCCCGCGTTGTCTCGTTGCCCCAGAACCCGTCTGCCCGTCGGATCAGCTTCGGTATCCGGCGTGGTGAGGTGCGGGCCGAGAATATCCGTGCCCATGGCGCCGAGGGGCAGAGTTTCACCCTGGTGAGTCCGAAGGGCGAGGCAGAGGTCCGACTGCAGGCCTGCGGCAGCCACAACGTCTATAATGCCTTGGCCGCTGCCGCAGCGCTGCTGGACGAACTGCCGCTGACGACCATTGTTGAGGGGTTGGCCCGTTTCACACCCTACAAGGGGCGCTTCCGGATCGAACAGGCCGGCCCCTTGACCCTGATTGATGACAGCTACAACGCCAATCCGGCCTCCACCGGTGCAGCCTTGGCCACCCTGGCTGAGATCAAGGGCACTGGCCGGGCTTTTGTGGCCCTGGGCGATATGTTGGAGTTGGGTGGTGACGAGGCTGAACTGCACCGGCTGGTAGGGCTGCAGGCCGCCCAGGTGGCGGATCGGTTGTATCTGGTCGGTACACTTACGGCCCACACCGCCGAAGGTGCGCGGGAGGCAGGCATGGCTGCCGATTCGGTCTGTAGCGGCTGCGATCATGCAGCCGTGGCCAATGACATTATCGAACGGGCCCATCCCGGCGACCTGATACTGGTAAAAGGTTCACGCGGCATGCGCATGGAAAAGATCGCAGAACTGATCCGGCAACACTACGCGAAGCAGACTGTTGCATAAACGTTATGAGGAAGCATGGCTACAAGGCGCACGGAGCGTAGCGACTGAGACATAACATGTAGTTAGGCGAAGGAGCGAGTACCGCGCAACGCGGTAGACAGGCTCCGCAGTATGTTTATCAACGGTCTGCCAGGAGAACGAGGATGCTTTATCACCTATTTTATCCGCTGGCCAGCAATCTGAAGATCCTTAACATCTTCAAGTATCTGACCTTCCGGAGTATCTACGCCATGATCACGGCGCTGGTGGTCTGCTTTGTGCTGGGTCCATGGATCATCCGCAAGCTGGAGGGGTTGCAGGCGCGGCAGGTGATCCGCACCGACGGACCTGAATCCCACCTGCAGAAACAGGGCACTCCCACCATGGGCGGGGTGATGATCCTGGCGGCCATCATCCTGCCAACGCTGTTGTGGGCCGACCTGTCAAACCTGTACGTCTGGACCACGCTGTTCATTATTGTCGGCTATGGCCTGATCGGTTTTGTGGATGACTACAAGAAGGTGGTGGAGAAGAACCCCAAGGGACTCTCGGCTCGCCAGAAGATGTTCTGGCAGGTGCTGCTGGCCGGTTGCGTAGCAGTCTTCCTCTATCTGAACCCGGCCTTTAACGAGATGCTGTATGTGCCGTTCTTCAAGAACTTCCACCCCGACCTGGGGCTGCTGTTTATCCCGTTTGTCGTGGTCGTGATTGTGGGGGCCAGCAACGCCGTCAACCTGACCGACGGCCTGGATGGCCTCGCCATTGGCCCGGTGGCGATCAATGCCGCCACCTACCTGTTATTTGCCTACGTGGCGGGCCATGCCACCCTGTCGGCCTACCTGCAGATCCCGCGCGTGGTTGGGGCCGGCGAACTGGCCGTGATCTGCGGCGCCATGGTGGGGGCCGGGCTGGGTTTCCTCTGGTATAACTCCTATCCGGCCGAAGTCTTTATGGGGGATGTGGGTTCACTCTCCCTGGGTGGCACCCTGGGAACCATCGCCGTGCTGACCAAACAGGAGATCTTGCTGGTGATCGTGGGCGGTATCTTCGTGATTGAGGCGCTTTCGGTGATCTTTCAGGTGGGTTCCTACAAATACCGCGGCAAACGGATCTTCCGCATGGCGCCGATCCACCATCACTTTGAGTTGAAGGGAGTGGCGGAACCGAAGATCATTGTCCGCTTCTGGATCATCACCATCATCCTGGCCCTGGTGGCCATATCAACCCTGAAGATGCGCTGAGATGGAACTGAACAATAAACATAGTACTGTCATGGGCCTCGCCAAGACCGGCGTGGCCTGTGCCCGTTTTTTGGCCAGTCGCAGCGCACGGGTGACCGCCACCGACCTGCGGGACGAGCAGGCGCTGACAGGTGTGCTACGGGAACTGGCCGGGCTCGGGATCCGTTTTGTGCTGGGACGTCATGAGGAGGCTGATTTTACCGAAGCCGACCTGGTGGTGGTATCTCCCGGCGTGCCCCAGGAACATCCGCTGTTGGCGGCTGCCAGGGCCAGAGGGGTAGCGATCATCAGCGAGGTGGAACTGGCGGCCCGCTGCATCACGGCGCCCCTGGTGGCGATCACCGGCACCAACGGCAAGACCACCACCACCACCCTGGTTGGCGAACTGTTTAAGGCCAGCGGCTTTGCCACCTACGTGGGCGGCAACATCGGTGATCCGCTGATTGATCTGCCGGCCAGTGGTGAGCGGGTGGACGTGGTGGTGGCCGAGATCAGCTCCTTCCAGCTGGAATGGATCGAACAGTTTCGACCCACGGTGGCGGCCCTGCTGAACCTGAGCGAGGACCACCTGGACCGCTATGACAGTTATCAGGCCTACATCGACGCCAAGCTGCGCATCTTTGAGAACCAGGGTCCTGAGGACTATGCCGTGGTCAACCGTGACGATGAACGGGTCTGGCAGGCTGCTCAGGGACTGACCGCGCGACTGTTTCCCTTTAGTCGCAAACAGATGCTGGATGAGGGTATCAGCTGTCTGGGCAGCGAGATCGTCTATCGTCATCAGGGGCAGGAACTGCGCTTCCCGATTGCCAGCTTCAAGCTGCAGGGGGTCCATAACCTGGAGAATATTATGGCGGCCCTGGCCTGCGGCCTGCTACTGGGCTGCGATCAGGCAAAAAGTCAGGCGCTGCTGGAACGGTTTGAGTCGCTGCACCATCGGATGGAGTTTGTGCGTGAGGTGGCTGGGGTGCGCTACTACGAGGACAGCAAGGCCACCAACGTGGGCAGCGTGGCGCCGGCCCTGGAGAGTTTCGACATCATCACCCTGATCGCCGGCGGCAAGGACAAAGGCGGTTCCTACGGGCCACTGGCCCCGCTGGTCAAAGAGCGGGTGCGGCATCTGCTGCTGATCGGCGAGGCTGCCGAGCGGATGGAGCGGGAACTGGGCAGCCTGACCGACACCCGGCGGGCAGCCACCCTGGAAGAGGCGGTGCGTCTGGCTGCACAGCTGACCCCGCCGGGCGGTGTGGTGCTGCTGTCACCGGCCTGTTCCAGCTTCGATATGTTCAGGGATTACGAGGAGCGGGCGCAGCGTTTCATTGCAGCGGTCAAGGAGCTCTGATGGCAGCCGACAAAGGCCAGTTCAGGCTGGCGGATTATGACCTGGTGTTGCTGCTGATGGTGGTGGCGCTGACCTCCTTCGGGATTGTGATGGTCTATTCCGCCTCGTCGGTGATGGCTGCCAAGAACTTCCACGACGGCGCCTATTTTCTGAAACGCCAAGGGCTGTTCGCCCTGGTGGGGTTTGGCGTGGCGGCGGTGGCCATGCGGATTGATTATCACCACTGGCGCAAGCTGGCGGTGCCGATCTTGCTGGTCAGTCTGGCGCTGCTGGTGCTGGTGTTGATTCCGGGCATCGGCGGTAAGGTAAAGGGGGCCACACGCTGGATCCGGTTACCCGGTTTCAACCTGCAGCCGTCGGAGTTCGCCAAGATTGCGCTGATCATGTACATGGCCTATTCGCTGGAAAAGAAGTCGGACAAGATCAGGTCGCTCTCCTATGGCTTTCTGCCCTACATGGTGGTGCTGGCGGCCATGTTGCTGTTGATCCTGAAACAGCCCGACCTGGGGGCGGCCCTGACCCTGGCGGGCGTCGCCATCCTGATGCTGTTCGCCGCTGGCACACGGCTGGTGTTCATTCTGGGGACGATGCTGATGGCGGCGCCGATTGTGGCCTTTCTGGTCTTTCATTCGGCCTACCGCCTGCGCCGGATCAAGGCCTTTATGAACCCGGAACAGGACCCGACCGGTATCGGCTGGCAGATCATCCAGTCCAAGTACGCCTTTGGCGCCGGTGGCCTGTTCGGTCAGGGGTTGGGGGAAGGCAAGCAGAAGTTGTTCTATCTGCCCGAGGCTCACACTGACTTCATCTTGTCGGTGGTGGGGGAAGAGTTGGGCTTTCTTGGTGTGGTGGTGATTATCGGCATGTTCTTTATCCTGGTGCAGCGGGCCATGCGGATCGCCATGGCGGCCCGCGACCCCTTCGGGCGTTTTCTGGCCTTGGGGATCGCGGTCCTGTTTGCCATCGAGGCCAGTGTCAACATGGGGGTGGTCACCGGTCTGTTGCCCACCAAGGGGCTGGCGCTGCCGTTTCTCAGTTACGGTGGCAGTTCGCTGCTGATCAGCCTGCTGGCGGTGGGCATTCTGTTGAACATCTCGTCCGGCCTGAAGTTAACGCCGTTGACGGAAGGAGCTGCATCATGAGGCTGATCATTGCCGGTGGCGGTACCGGCGGCCATCTCTTTCCCGGCATCGCCGTGGCCGAAGAGTTCCTCAGCCGTGATCCGGCCAACCAGGTGCTGTTTGTCGGCAGCAGCCAGGGGATCGAGGCCCGTACCATCCCACGTCTTGGCTATCAACTGGAATTGATCTCGGCGGCCGGCATCAAGGGCAAGGGCAGCCTGGCCAAGCTGAAAGGGGCCGCCATGCTGCTCTACGGCTATGCTCAGTCACGTAGAATTCTGCGCGATTACCGGCCTGATCTGGTGATGGGGGTTGGCGGCTATGCCTCGCTGCCGATGGTGCTGGCGGCCCGTGGTCTGCAGGTGCCGCGCTTCGTGCATGAGCAGAACGCCCTGCCCGGCATGTCCAATAAGCTGCTGGCCAAGGTGGCCGACCGCGTCTTCATCTCGCTGGACGAGGCAGCCAAGTACTTTCCGGCCGACAAGACGGTGCTGACCGGCAATCCGCTGCGGCGGCAGATACTGGAACAGCTGGCGGGGAACCAGGTGGGCCGCACAGAGCCTATGGAAGGTCAAGGTCAATCCTTTCACTTGTTCGTCTTTGGCGGCAGCCAGGGGGCCCATGCCCTGAATGTGGCACTGCCTCAGGCGCTGGCCACACTGGATGCTGCCTACAAAAGTGGTCTGAGGGTGACCCATCAGACCGGTGAAAAGGACTATGAACAGGTCTGTGCCGCCTACCGCGAGGCCGGCATAGCCGCCGATGTGCGGCCGTTTATCGATGACATGGCCAGCCAGTACCGCTTGGCCGATCTGATCGTCTGCCGGGCCGGGGCCACCACCATCGCCGAGGTAACCGCCCTGGGCAAGGCCTGTCTGTTCATACCGTTTCCCTATGCCACCGACGATCATCAGCGCAAGAACGCCGAAGCGTTGCTGAAAAAGGGGGCCTGCGAGCTGCTGCTGGAACAGGAGATGGGCGGCAATGGTCTGGCAACGGCCATCACGCGTCTGATGGACAATCCGAAAGAGTTGCAGCGGCTCGGCGACAACGCCGCTGGTCTGGCCCGTAAGGATGCTGCCAGGGTGATCGTTGACGAGATGTTGAATGCGCTAGGAGCGAGGTAGCCCCATGTACGGAAAGATCGAAAAGATTCACTTCGTCGGTATTGGCGGTATCGGCATGAGCGGCATCGCCGAGGTGTTGTTGAACCTGGGTTACAAGGTGTCCGGCTCTGACCTGCGAAGTTCCGATATAACCGAACGGCTGGCTGGCTTCGGGGCCGAGATCGGCATCGGTCACCAGGCCGAGAACCTGCAAAACGTCGATGTGGTGGTGATCTCATCGGCGGTGCATGACGACAACCCGGAGGTGGTCGAGGCGCGGCGGCTGCATGTGCCGGTCATCCCGCGGGCCGAGATGCTGGCCGAACTGATGCGGATGAAGTTCGGCATCGCTATTGCCGGTACCCACGGCAAGACCACCACCACCTCCATGGCAGCCTCGATTCTGGGTCATGCCGGCATCGATCCCACCATCGTGATCGGCGGCAAGCTGAACGCCATCGGCAGCAACGCACAACTGGGCCAGGGCAAGTTCCTGGTGGCCGAGGCCGATGAGTCGGACGGCTCGTTCCTGGTGCTGTCGCCGACCATCGCGGTGGTCACCAACATCGACGCTGACCATCTGGATCACTACTCCGGCATTGAAGAGATCAAGGACACCTTTGTGGAGTTTATCAATAAGGTGCCGTTCTACGGGCTGGCGGTGCTTTGTCTGGATGACCAGAACATCCGCGAGATCCTGCCACGGGTCAAGAAGCGCTATATGACCTATGGTCTTTCAGCCCAGGCCGACATCCGCGCCACCCATGTCAGGCATGACGGTTTCAATACCTCCTTTGTGGCCCACTACAAGGGCTATCGGCTGGGCGAAGTGACCTTTCCGATGCCCGGCCCCCACAATGTGCTCAACGCCATGGCCTGCATCGCAGTGGCCATGGAGCTGGATGTGCCCTTTGCAGCCATTCAGGAAGGCTTTGCCAAATTTGGTGGTGTGGGCCGACGCTTCACCGTTAAGGGACAACCCCGGGGGATCATGGTGGTAGACGACTACGGTCATCACCCGGCCGAGATCAAGGCCACGCTGGCGGCGGCCCGACAGGGATGGCCGGAGCGGCGTATTGTGGCGGCCTTCCAGCCCCACCGTTACAGCCGTACCCATGAACTGTTCGACGAGTTCGTGACCGCCTTTTACGATGCCGACGTGCTGGTGCTGACCGATGTCTACGCCGCCGGCGAGCAGCCGATAGAAGGGGCCACGGCCGAGCGGCTGGCCGATGAGGTGAGTCGTCACGGCCAGAAGGATGTGACCTGGATTGGTGACCGGGAGCTGATCCCCCAGCACCTGGCCGGCATCGTCAAGGAAGACGACATTGTCATCACCCTCGGCGCGGGAAACATCTGGCAGCAGGGTGAGGCGCTGGTCAAGCTGCTCTCGTAAACGGCCCTTTTCCGCCCTGGCTTCGTCAGCCTGCGGAATGTCTTGTGCGGCGTACGGCTTGTGTACGCCTCCGCGCCATTCTTTGGCTGCCAAACCCAGAACGAAAAATTGCTCGTTTACCTGATTAGGAAACACTATGGCAGAACAGGCACAGCACATAGGCGAAGGTTTTCGCGGGGAGTTGCGCTACGACGAGCCGATGAGCCGCCATACCTCACTCAAGGTGGGCGGTCCGGCCGACCTGTACGCCGTACCCGAAGACGTTGACGATCTGCAGGCCTTGGTGCGGCAGCTTGCAGAGCAGCAGATACCGTGGCTGGTCATCGGCAGGGGCTACAACCTGCTGGTGCGGGACGGCGGCATCCGTAGTGCGGTGATCTCGCTGGAGCGGTTCAGCCGGATTGAGGCAGTAGGCGATGGACGGATACGGGCCGAGGCCGGTGCCGAAAACCTGGCAGTGGTCCGCTTTGGCCAGCAGCTGGGTCTGGGGGGCATCGGGTTCATCTCCGGCATCCCCGGCACCATCGGCGGCGCCATACGGATGAACGCTGGCGCCTATGGCGAGGGACTCTTGCAGCGTACCGCCTGTATTACGTTGCTGCGTGACGGTGCGGTTTGCGAGTTCTGCATTGACGAACTGGACTACGGCTACCGTCGGCTGGACCTGCAACCAGGCGATCTGGTGCTGGCTGCCACCCTGCAGCTGGTGCCCCGCGACCCGGCTGAGACTGAAGACGAGGTGCGCAAGGATCTTGAACTGCGGCGCAGCAAGCACAACGTCGGTCACCCCAGCGCCGGTTCGTTCTTCAAGAATCCAGCCGGTCAGGCCGCCTGGCGGCTGATCGACGCTGCCGGACTACGCGGTGCCTCAGAAGGTGGCGCACTGGTGTCGCCGGTACACAGCAACTTTCTGGTCAACAGCGGCAACGCCACGGCAGCTGATTTTCTGGGGCTGTCGGAGCGGGTCAAGGCAGCAGTGCTTGAGCAGAGCGGCGTGGTGTTGGAGGAAGAGGTCAGGATCGTGGGGGAAGAACCATGAAGACGAAACGGATCGGCGTGTTGATGGGCGGCCTGTCGGCCGAGCGGGAGGTGTCGCTCAAGAGCGGCATGGCCGTGCACCAGGCACTGCTCAAGCTGGGCTACGACAGCGTTGCCATCGACGTGGGACGTGATCTGGCCGAGGCACTGCGCAAGGAGCGCATCGAGCTGGCCTTCATCGCCCTGCATGGTCGCTACGGCGAAGATGGCTGTGTGCAGGGCTTGCTGGAGCTGATGCAGATTCCGTACACCGGCTCAGGTGTCCTGGCCAGTGCCCTGGCGATGCACAAACTCTATAGCAAGCAGGCCTTTGCTGCGGCTGGTCTGACGATTACACCCTATGTCGCAGTGCGGCGGGGCGAGACCGTGACGGTTGAACAGCTGCCCTTCGGGCTGCCGGTGGTGGTCAAGCCGGTGCAGGAGGGCTCGTCAGTAGGGGTGGCCATCGTCAAGCAGTCGGCCGATCTGCAGGCTGCCCTGGATGACGCCTTCCGCTACGACGACCAGGTGCTGGTGGAGGCCTACGTCAAGGGTCAGGAGGTGCAGGTCGGCATCCTGAACGACCAGCCGATCGGTGCCATCGAGATCATCCCCAAACGTGAATTCTATGACTACGAGGCCAAGTACACCGACGGACTGGCCGAGCATGTCTTCCCGGCCCGATTGAGTCCTGCATTGTACGCCAACGTACAACAGCTGGGGTTAAAGGCCCATCAGGCTCTGGGCTGCTCCGGCTACAGCCGGGTGGATTTTCTGGTGACTGAGGCCGGTGACTGCTACCTGTTGGAGGTCAACACCCTGCCGGGCATGACTGCCCTGTCGCTGCTGCCGGAGATTGCCCAAAAGGGTGCCGGGCTTGATTTTGAGACCCTGGTGGAGCGGATCATCGGCTCAGCCGCCTTGAAAACGGGCCATAACGCACCATGATGACCGACCTGCGGCATATCGGCTCCAAGCCGAACCGCAAGGTGGCGCCTAACCGGACCAAGGTCCGCAAGGAGCCGATCGATCTGCGTAAGTACCTGCTGCCGGCTATCCGGTATGGCAGCAGCGCCGGTCTGATCATCCTGGTGGGGGGGCTGCTGGCAGCAGCCGTCAGGGGGTTGCTGCAGGCGACACCCTTCCCGGTACAGAAGGTTGAGGTGCGCGGTGCGCAACGCTTGAACCGCGAGGAGATTGTGGCCTTGACCGGCGTGGTGCCGGGACAGAACCTGCTGAAGCTGCGGCTGAAGACCGTCGGACAGCAGGTGGGGCGCAACCCCTGGGTGGCCACGGTACGGGTGCAGCGTTTCTTCCCCGGTACGGTGGCGGTCAGCATCACCGAGCGCAAGCCGGTGGCGGTGGTCAATCTGGGGTTGCTCTACTACCTGGACACGACGGGTGAGCCGTTCAAGCCGCTCAGTTTTGGTGATGCCCTTGATCTGCCGGTGGTGACCGGGCTCAGCGAAGAGGGTTTGGCGGCCGATCCGGCCGGCACTCGCGGGGCCCTCAAGTCGGCCTGCGAGCTGCTGGCAGCCCTGCAGCAGCAGGGATCATTTATCCTTGCGGATGTGTCGGAGATTCATTACGATAGGGCCCACGGATTCACCCTGTTTACTACCTCCGGCGCAGTACCGATCAGAATCGGCACTGACGACTTCCCCGGCAAGCTGGCCCGTTTCGCCCGGATTTATCAGACCCTGATGACGCAACAGCCTGGGCTGCACTACATCGATCTGGATTATAGCGACCGGATCGTGGTCAAGAAGAGCTGACGGGCAACCGTCCGGCAAACTCCCAAGGGAGGACTGCAATGTCCGCAAAGAGAGACAACCTGATCGTCGGCCTCGACATCGGCACGACCAAGATCTGTGCCATTGTCGGCAATGTGACCGAGGACGGCATCGAGATCGTCGGTATCGGTTCCAGCCCATCCACCGGCCTGCGCAAGGGTGTGGTGATCAATATCGAGAGTACGGTGGCCTCCATCAAGAAGTCGATAGAAGAGGCGGAGCTGATGGCCGGCTGCGAGATCAAGTCGGTCTACGCCGGCATCGCCGGCGGTCACATCAAGGGGATCAATTCCGATGGGGTGATCGCCATCAAGAACCGTGAGGTCAACCAGGACGACGTGCGGCGAGTGATCGACGCCGCCAAGGCGATCAATATCCCGATGGATCGCGAGGTGATCCATATCCTGCCCCAGGAGTTCATCATCGATGAGCAGGATGGCATCCGTGAACCGCTGGGAATGAGCGGTGTGCGTCTGGAGGCCAAGGTGCATATCGTCACCGGTGCGGTCACCAGCGCCCAGAACATCGTCAAGTCCTGCAACCGGGCCGGACTGGATGTGGCCGACATCGTGCTGGAGCAGCTGGCCTCTGCCGAGGCCGTGCTGTCACCGGACGAGAAGGAACTGGGGGTCTGCCTGGTGGATATCGGCGGCGGCACCACCGACATCGCGCTCTTCGTTGATGGGGCCATCAAGTACACCTCGGTGATCTCACTGGGGGGCAACCATCTGACCAATGACATCGCCGTGGGACTGCGTACCCCGATGGCCGAGGCGGAGAAGATCAAGCGCAACCACGGCTGCTGTCTGGCGGCCCTGGTGGGCAAAGATGAGAAGATTGAGGTGCCCAGCGTGGGGGGACGCAAGCCCCGCGAGCTTTCACGCAGTGTGCTGTGCGAAATTCTGGGGCCACGGGTGGAGGAATTGTTCACTCTCGTCAACCGAGAAATCGTCAAGTCGGGACTTGAAGATGCCATAGCTTCTGGGGTTGTAATTACCGGCGGATCCAGTATACTGGAGGGCATGCCGGAGCTGGCAGAACAGATCTTCAATCTGCCGGTGCGGCGTGGCTTCCCCCAGAAGATCGGGGGCTTGATCGATGTGGTCAACTCACCAGCCTACTCCACGGGGGTCGGTTTGATCATCTACGGCAGTCGCAACATCGGACCACGTGAGTTTCCCGCCACCAAATCGGAAGACAGCATCTTCAGCACCACCACACGGCGCATGAAGAACTGGTTCCGGGAGTTCTTCTAGAATTCTCCGGCGGTTGGCTTGCGTGTAGGCAATCTGTGCATGTAATGACATTCAAATACAGCAAAGGGGGAGCGGATGTTCGAATTTGACGAAACCATCGAGCAAAGCGCAGTCATCAAAGTAGTTGGCGTGGGCGGCGGCGGTGGTAATGCCGTCAACACCATGGTGGCCAGCGGCATCAACAAGGTGGATTTCATTGTTGCCAATACCGATGCCCAGGCCCTGCGCTCTTCCCTGGCGCCGGTCAAGGTGCAACTGGGTGGCCAGCTGACCAAAGGACTGGGAGCAGGCGCCAATCCCAACGTGGGGCGCGATGCGGCCCTGGAAGATCGTGAAAAGCTGGCTGAGCTGCTCAAGGGCGCTGATATGATCTTCATCGCCGCCGGCATGGGTGGCGGCACCGGCACCGGCGCTGCGCCGGTCATCGCCGAGGTGGCCCGTGAAGTGGGCGCGCTGACGGTGGGCATCGTCACCAAGCCGTTTTCCCGTGAAGGCAAGCTGCGCCAGCACAAGGCCGACGAAGGCGTACGGGCACTGAAGGAGCATGTCGATTCGCTGATCATAATCCCCAATGATCGGTTGATCAGCATTGCTCCCCGTTCGCTGGGTATCCTGGACGCCTTCAAGCCTTCCGACGATGTGCTGCGTCAGGCGGTGCAGGGCATCTCCGATTTGATCACCACCTCCGGCTTCATCAACGTCGACTTTGCCGATGTCAAATCAATCATGAGCGAGCGCGGTATGGCCATGATGGGTATCGGCATCTCCAATGGCGAGAACCGTGCCGTCGATGCAGCCACCAAGGCGATCTCCTCGCCGCTGCTGGAAGATATCGATGTCTCCGGCGCCCGTGGCGTACTGGTCAACATCACCGGCTCTTCAAGCATGACCATGGACGACTTTGACGCCGTCAACAAGACCATCCACGAGAAGGTCCACGAGGATGCCAATATCATCGTCGGTGTGGTGATTGACGAGTCACTGGGGGATACGATCAAGGTGACCGCCATTGTGACCGGCTTCGGTGACCGCTTTGAAATGGCCGAGCGCAACCGTGGTTTTGCGCCGCTCGGCGTGGCTGTGGCCAAGCAGCCCAACGTGATCAATATCGAGACCCCGACCTTTATCCGTGATCGCCAGAAGCCGGACAGCCCACGCCCGACACGGCACGTCGGATCGGTCTCCTTTGACGACGAGGACCAGTACGACATCCCCACCTTCCTGCGTAAGTCGGTGGACTAACCTCTATAAACGCTTAAGGAGCGGTGTCTGACGATGTCGCTTCTTCCTGCCCGGCTTCCTCCCCCCCTCCTTGGATGCCGGGCCTTTTTTTATTCCGCTTCTCCGCTTCCAAGGTCACGGCGCTAGCTGCGTTGGCTTTGTCAACGTTCCGCGGGTCAGGTGTTACAGTCGTGGGCGTACATCATCGCCAGGCGGGCCCGGTTCTCCAGACACTGTGGGCAGATCTCGCCGCTATCCTTCCATATCTCTTCCGCCAGCCAGGCCCCGGCCTCAAGAAAGACCGAATCAGCCGGCTGCGTCTCGTCAAACTCCTTGCCGCAGATCGTGCAGTGCTTCACGGCTCCACTCCAATCACCCGCATAGCGGCCCGGTATTCATCTGCCAGTCTAGTGCGGTCCGTGACCTGAAGCACCTCCCAGGGAAGTGTTGCCTCCAGTGATAGTGTGTCAGTTACCGTCTGTTCAGGATCGATATGGCATGCCTTGGCCGCCTTCCGGAGGTTCAGGCCGGCTGCCATCTGCAGGATCAGCGGCATCAGTTCTCGACCGCCACGGGACAGCAGTGCCTGCAGTACACAGCCCTGCAGCTCCTCCACCTTCAGGCGCACATTGGGGATCGGTCGCAGACCTTTTTCCAGCAGGGCCACCTTGCGTTTCAATTCGGCCAGTGGACACATGCCGGCCCACTGCAGTGGGGTAGACGGCTTGGGGATGAACGGATTGACCGACAGCGTGATTTCGCCCAGCCGTTTGTGGGCCCGGGCCTGTTCAACGACGGTCCGCTGGATCGCGGTGGTCAGATCGATCAGCTCCTGCAGGTCCTGGTCAGTTTCGCCGGGTAGACCGATGATGAAGTAGAGCTTCAGGTTGAGGATCCCGGCCTGGGCCACCTGATCGGCGGCAGCTAAGATCTGCTCGGCGGTCAGGTTCTTGCGGATCATGTCCCGCATCCGTTGTGAACCGCCCTCCGGGGCCATGCTGATGGTCCTGTGGCCGCTCTTGACCAGCAGATCCAGCAGGCCGGGGGTCAGTCGGTCAAGGCGTAGCGACGAGAGCGAGGGGGAGCCGCCTTGCTCGACGATGAAGCGGCACAGTTCTTCGATCTGGCGATGGTCTGAGACGGCGGCACCTACCAGGCCGATGGTTGAGCGGTGCTTGAGGCCTTTCAGGCAGGCAGCCTTGAGCGCATCCAGGGGTTGTTGGCGAAACGGCTGCCAGACGAAGCCTGCGGCGCAGAAGCGGCAGCCTCGCGGGCAGCCACGACTCACCTCAATCAGGTACATGTTTCCAAACTCGGTTTCCTCGGTCAGGATCACCGACTGCGAAGGTGGTGAATCGTCAGGAGCACAGATCCGTTCGACCGGTTGCGGTGGCGTTAATGCCGGCACATAAATCCCGGGCAGGGTTGCTGCGTGCCGCAGTAACTCCGCCCGTGGCAGCGCCGTGTGATCAAGCAGGAAGGCGGACAGATCGGGGATCAAGGTCTCACCCTCGCCGACAGCGATCAGGTCGAACAGCTCGGCTGCCGGTTCGGGGTTCATGAAGCAGGCCGCGCCGCCGGCAATGACCAGGGAGTGACGGGCGTCCCGCTCTGCAGCCAGCGCCGGTATGCGGCCCAACTCGAGGATGCGGGGAATGTTGATGAAGTCAGGCTCAAAGGAGATTGAAAAGGCGATCACGTCAAAGTCGGACAGGGGGCGTTCGCCTTCCAGCGAGACCAGGGTGTCACCAGATTTTACATAGGCGGTCAGCTCGTCACGGTCCGGCAGAAAGGCCCGTTCGCAGACGATCTCGGGCTGGTCATTGAACAGTTGATAGACCGCCTGAAACCCCAGGCTGCTCATGGCCGTCTCGTAGCGGTTGGGGTAGACCAGACAGACCGAGAGTGCGCCACCACGCCCTGGCGGGATGGCTCCGGTTTCTGCAGCGCGTCTGCGCCGTAGTATCTGCTGAATCTGCCAGTTCATAAATGTCGTGGAATAGAAAAGGGCGCCGCACATCTGCGGCGCCCTGAAGGTAGCATGGAGTCAGTTCGTCTGGCTAGCCTTTGCTGATGGTCACCGTCAGGCTGGCGGCTGGTTTGGCCTGCAGCGCGTTCAGGCCAGCAGCGGGGAAGTGGCTGGGTGCTATGGCCAGGCCAGCCGGAACGGTTGCCTGAATCTGCACGGTCAGGCTGGCCGAGGCGCCGTTGGCGCTGACCGTTACTTGGTCGCCGTCAGCTACAGCCAGCTTGGCGGCATCAGCAGTGGACAGGCGCAGGGTGGCTGCCGGGGCTACCTGCAGGTTGTTGGCTGACCAGCTGGTGTAGCTGCCATTGTGGCGCAGGAACGGTGCGATCAGCAGGGTCATGGAACCGGTGGCCGGTGCCTGCGGGGTAACCACGGCAAAGGCAGGGCGCTCCAGGCGCTTCTTGGCTGCTACGCTGATCTCTTGCTGCAGGGCAGCCAGGCTGGGGATGGCGCCGACGGTCAGGCGGGCGTACAGGTCGCCCAGGATGACATAATCGGGACGGGCATCGCCGGCTGGTGCGGCTGCGGCACTGAAACGCTGGGTGCGGTTATCGACGGTGGTGAATGAACCGGCCTTTTCGGCCACGCTGGCAGCCGGCAACACCACATTGGCCAATTGTGCGGTGGCGGTGGGGAACAGGTCTAGCACCACCAGACACTCCAGCTTCTTGAGAGCAGCTTCAACCCGGGCACGGTTGGGCAGCAGCTGCAGCAGGTCGCTGCCCATGACGTACAGGGCGCGAATCTCGCCGGCTTCAATGGCGTCGATGATCTGCAGCAGGTCTTTGCCCCCATCTGCCGGGGCAACGCCCATGTCCAGCATCCCCTGGGTGTTGTTTTTCTCATCGATCGGGAACAGTTCGGCGCCGGTCAGCAGGGCCAGGTTGATGGCGCCGGTCACGGCGGCTACGCTATCGGCGCTGCGCATGAATTCATGGCCATAGACCACGGCCACTGAACCGTTGATAAAGGAAACGGCGTCGTTCAGCTCAGCCTCGGACAGGCCGGTGGCGGCCTGGATCTGGTCGTAGCTGGCAGCGGTCAGTGTTTGCTTAAAACCGTCCAGCCCTTCAACGGCACCGGCGTTGAGTTTGTTCTGGCTGAGGGCCGCCTTGGCCAGGCCCAGGGCCACAAATCCTTCGGAACCGGCCTTGTAGCGCAGGCTGCTGTTTGCAAAGCCGTCCAGCGAGGTGGGGCGGGCCGAGGCGATCACCAGTTTGGCATCATGCTTGGTGGCAGCCTTGATCACCCGGTAGCCGAAACCAGCCGACTCGGCCTTCAGGTCGGAACCCAACACGATGATGCAGCCGGCCTGCTCCAGGGTGTCCATCGGCTTGGTGGCGCCGGTCATGCCGATCATGCGGGCCTGGATGGCCTGGGCCGGGGCGTAGCCCAGCCGAGCCTCGGAGTCCAGGTTGGGGGAGCCGATGGCCTGGGTGATCAGTTTGGCGAACAGGAAGTTCTCTTCGTTGGTGGCGCGGGGCGAGCCGATGCCAGCCACGGCCTTAGGGCCGTACTTGCTGACGATCTCTTTGGTGGCGGAGGTGGCAGTTGCCAAGGCGGCATCCCAAGTAGTGGCTTTCAGGTTGCCGGTCACATCTTTGATCAGTGGTGACGACAGACGCTCGGCAGCATTGAAGGCACTATAGCCGAAGCGACCGTTGATGCAGAGGTTGCCGTTGTTGTAGGTGCTGTCGTCGCTGGTGACCCGGGCCACCTTGCCGTCTTTGACGTGGTACTCGGTCTGGCAACCGGAGGAGCAGAAACCGCAGATGCCGCTCTTGACCTCAAAGGCCCAGGGGCGGCCACTGAATTTGAATGGTTTGCTGATCAGGGTGCCGGTGGGGCAGGCGGCGATGCAGTTGCCGCAGAAGTCGCAATCCAGCGGTTGGCCGGATACGGTCTCAACCACGGAGCGGTCGCCGCAGGACTGGGTCTCGATGGCGCCCACGCCGGTGATCTCACGGCAGACCTTGACGCACTTTTCACAGAGGATACAGCGGTTAGGGTCGCTCTCCAACAGTTGCCAGTCATAGCGGATCGGCAGCCGCTCCAGGTCGGCGCTGTACTCCTGCTTGGCCACGCTTAAACCGTAGCAGGTGTCCTGCAGGTCGCACTCGCCTGCGGCGTCGCAGACCGGGCAGTCCAGCGGGTGGTTGACCAGCATCAGCTCCATGGTCTTCTTGCGAATCTGCTCCAGTTCCGGTGACTGGGTGGTAACCTTGATCCCTTCCTTAACCGGGGTGTTGCAGGCGGTCATCGGGCGGGCCACGCCTTCCACATGCACGGCGCAGACCCGGCAGGCGCCGGTGGTGGAGATCTTCTCCAGCCAGCAAAGGGTCGGGATGGTGATCCCCAGGGTGCGGGCCGCCTCCAGGATGGTGGTGCCGGCCGGCACCTGGACATCGGTGCCGTCGATGGTCAGGGTGATGGTCTTGTTGGTGTCACAGGATTCGCAGTGTGCCATTGATATATCCCTATTTACGCTCTTAAATTTTCTATCTACAGAAACAAACCGCGCTAATTACAGCGCCACCATGGCCATGCGGTAGCAGCGCAGACAACGGTCGGCCTCGGCTTGGGCAGTGGAGTCACTGAAGCCCAGCTCAACCTCGCTATAGTTGCCTTTGCAGGCCCGCTCTTTGCCGTGGACCTCTTTCTGGTTGGCGCGGTCTGCCGAATCCAGCCAGGAGACCTGTTCATTCTTGTCATACACGCCCAGGTAGGTCAGCAGGTCTTCGAAGATCTCCTGCTCGGTCAGATAGGCCGTGCCTTCCTCAAGGTAGCGTACGATAACGTTGGCGGCGCGGTGGGCGTTGCCGATGCAGGCCACCACCGTCAACGGGCCGATCTCGGCGTCACCGCCGGCGAACACGCCGTCACAGTCGGTGATCAGGGTGCGGGAGAGCGGGTTGCCCATGCTGTCGTTCAACGCCTTGCCGGCAGCATCCTTGAGCGGCAGATGTTTGGTGACCACGGTGTTCCACTTGGTGATGTCGATCCCCATATCGGGTGGGATGAAGCCCAGGTCCGGGTCCTGGCCGATGGCCGGGATCACGGTGTCACACTCAACCACAAACTCGCTGCCCGGTACCGGCTCGGGACGACGACGGCCGGAGGCATCCGGCTCGCCCAAGGCCATCCGCACACATTCTACGCCGGTCACCTGGTTGTTGTTGTCCACCAGAATCTTGGTGGGTAGTACCTGGAACTCGAACTTGACACCTTCTTCGTCAGCACCGTCCACTTCCCAGACATCGGCCGGCATCTCTTTGCGGGAGCGGCGGTAGAGCAGGGTCGATTCTTCGGCACCTTCACGCAGGGCCACCCGTACGCAGTCGATGGCGGTGTTACCGCCGCCCACCACGCAGACCTTCTTGCCCATGCCGGTGGGGCGGCCCATGTAGGCCTCACGCAGGAAATCGATGCCACCTGGCAGGAAGCCTTTGTACCCTTTGTCCTCGCCCTCAACCCCCATCGGTTTGGAACGGTGGGCGCCCGGTGCCAGGAACACGGCGTCATGCTTTGCTTTAAGCTCAGACAGGGAGATGTCCTGGCCGACGCGGCAGTTGTAGACGATCTCAACACCCATCGACTGGATGATGTCGATATCGCGCTGCAACAGGTGACGCGGCATCCGGTAGGCCGGAATGCCGACGGCAACCATGCCGCCGCCGTAGCCTTCCGGCAGCGCCTCATAGATGGTGCTGCGGTAGCCTTGCAGGGCCAGGTAGTAGGCGGCAGCCAGGCCGGCCGGGCCAGCGCCGACGATACCGATGGTCTTGTTCTTCATCGCGGCGGTATTGGCCGGGTGCTGCAGCTTATGCAGCCACTCGTAATCGGAGGCGGAGCGCTTCAGCACCATGATGTTGATGGCATCGTCCACATTTTTGCGGCGGCAGGCGGTCTCGCAGGGGTGCGGGCAGACCCGGCCGCAGACTGCGGGCAGCGGCATGTTTTCGCGGATGGTGGCCAGTGCGTCGCTGTACTGATAGTTTTTGATCTCTTCGACATACTTGGGAATATCAATGTGGGCAGGGCATTTGTCCATGCAGGGGGCGGTGATCTTGTGCAGGTACTTCTCGCCCTTTGGCGTACGACCACCGTTGCAGTAGGCTGCGAAATCGTCCCGGTAGTGCTGCACCGCATCCAGTATCGGCTGGGTCGAGCTGGGACAGAGGGTGCACTTGCAGTTCTGCAGCAGGGCGTTTAGGTCAGCTACCTGCTCCAGGTCGGTTTCCGTGGCCTGACCGCTGACCACCTTTTTGAGCAGGTCGGCCAGTACCTTGGTCCCTTTTTTGCCGGGGGTGCACTTGCCGCAGCAGTAGAGCGTCTGTACACGCTGCATATACTCGGCTGCCATGGCCGGCACGTCGACGTCCTTGTCAAATACGATCAGTCCGTCCCAGCCCATAAAGGCCCGCAGCGGCTGTTGGCCGTCAAAGGCCACCGGCAGCCGAAAACTGGCTGCTGCCGGCTCGCCGGTTGCGGTTCGGTTGTCAACGACGTTTCTGCCCCACGTGGAAAATACGACCTGTGCCACAGCTACCTCCGCAACACAAAAGCTAAATTATTTTGGTAGCTTAAGTGTTGATAATGACAGACGAAAAGTGTCCGTAGAATTGTATACAGTATGCCTGCTTACCATAACCATTCCGTTGAAATCAAGGGAAAAATATTTGGAATTTCACGATCGTCAGCACCACGGGCGGCTCGTTTTGTGCTATAAAAGCTACCCTGAAATCAGCTGAAGGGGAGCATCTCGCCATGGAACAGTATCAACAGGCATTTGAATCGCTGTTTGCGACAAATATGGGCTATCGACCCGGTGAGCGGATCCTGGTGTTCAGTGACCTGATCCGCAGCGATGAGGCGCTAACTGAGGCCGACCGTAACCGACGCAGCCGGTTGCACGCCACGGCCCGCGAGCTGGCCGATTTCAGTCGTATCCGTTTCGGCAGCGGCGAGTTTTCCGATTTTCCTGCAACCCCGGCCTCGGGGGCCGAACCGCCCTTGACGCTCTGGCAGGCTGTGTTCAGTGAGGCGATCATCGAGCAGTTGGAGATTACCGGCCTGATGGGGCCGCTCTTGGCCAAGTCCATCGATGCCGCAGGGCTGGAGCGGGCACGGGGTATTGTGGCTGCCGGCAAGGCCGCCGTGGCCAACATCATCATTGCCCTTGCCAACAACTCCACCAGCCACACCAACTTTCGCAAGCTGGCCTGCCATGCCGGGGCCCGTTTCGCCTCGCTGCCGCACTTTGATCCGGAGATGTTCGCCACTTCCATGACCGTGGATTGGCACGCCCTGGCCGACCGTACCGCCAAGCTGGTAGAGGCCGTCAATCGCGCCGAGTGGGTCTATGTGGAGTGCCCCAACGGCACCGTGATGCATATCTGTAAAAAAGGGCGCAAGGCCGAGGGTGATGACGGCCTGCTGACCGCCGATGGCGCCTTCGGCAACCTGCCGGCCGGCGAGGCCTACCTGGCCCCGCTGGAGGGGGAGAGCCACGGCACCATGGTGATCGAGTGGGGGCCCACAGCCAAGCTTGCCAGTCCGCTCACGTTGACGGTGGCCGATGGTCGGGTGGTGCGGATTGACGGTGATGACCCCCTCAGGCAGCGTCTTGAGGCCAAGTTTGCCGAGAACTCCAACTGCCGCAACCTGGCCGAACTGGGGATCGGCACCAATGACAAGGCCAGCCGACCGGACAACGTGCTGGAGGCTGAGAAGATCCTGGGCACCATCCATCTGGCCCTGGGGGATAACACCGGCTTTGGCGGCATGGTGGCCGCGCCGTTCCACGAGGATTATGTCTTTTACCAGCCCACCGTGACCTTGGTGATGCCGGATGGCAGTCAGGAGATCATCATTGACAACGGGAGGCTGCAGCTATGAAACAACCACTGACGCTCGGTTTTTCCCCCTGTCCCAACGATACCTTCATGTTCTATCCGTTGGTGCATGGCCTGGTGGATACCGCCGGCCAGCGCTTCAACGAGCGGTTGGAGGATGTGGAGACCCTCAATCGGCTGGCGGTGAAGGGGGTGCTGGACGTGACCAAGGTCTCCTACGCCGCCCTGGGGCATATCCGTGAGGAGTACGCCCTGCTGAAGGCCGGCAGCGCCCTGGGGCGCGGCTGTGGGCCGCTCTTGGTGGCCAGGGAACCGTTTGGCCCGGCCGACCTGGCGGGCAAGACCATCGCCATTCCGGGGCGCTATACCACCGCCCACCTGCTGATGCGGCTCTACAACCCGGGCCTGGAGACCTTCCTGGAGATGCCGTTTCACGAGATCATGGATGCGGTGATGACCGGCCGGGCCGATGCCGGGGTGATTATCCACGAATCGCGCTTTACCTATCAGGGCTTTGGTCTGCACCAGCTGGTGGACCTCGGCGCATGGTGGGAAGGCGAGACCGGCCTGCCGATCCCGTTGGGGGGTATTGTGGCCCGCCGTAGCCTGGGTGCGGAGACGATCCGCAACATTGAGGCTGCCCTGGCTGCCGGGGTGGAGTATGCCCGCGCCAATCCGGACGAGGCGGCCCACTACATCCGTGAACATGCCCAGGAGATGAGCGAGCAGGTCTGCGCCGCCCATATCGGTTTATATGTAAATGATTTTTCCCAGAGCCTGGGTGACGAGGGGGAACGGGCCGTGATTGAGCTGTTGCGTCGGGCCGAGTCGGCAGGTATTATCCCGGCCTCGCAGGCCCCGTTGTTTATCTGATTTTCGTCTGAAAGGAAGCGATAGTTATGGAATGGCTGTTTGACCCGCAGGCCTGGTTGGCCCTGCTGACCCTGACCGCACTGGAGATTGTGCTGGGGATCGACAACATCATCTTCATCAGTATCCTGACCGGCAAACTGCCGGAGCATCAACGGGCCAAGGCCCAAAAAATCGGCCTTTCGCTGGCCATGATCAGCCGTATTCTGCTGTTGTTCTCGCTGGCCTGGATCATGAAGCTGACCGCGCCGTTTTTCTTCGTGTTCGGCCATGGTGTTTCCGGCCGTGACCTGATTCTGTTGGTCGGTGGCCTGTTCCTGCTGGCCAAGAGCACCATGGAGATCCACGACAAGCTGGAAGGTGAGGAGCATCACGCCGGTGAAGGGGCCGCAACGGTTTCTTTCAGGAATATCCTGATCCAGATTATGTTCCTGGATATCGTCTTCTCACTGGATTCGGTGATTACGGCAGTCGGTATGGCCCGTCAGCTATGGGTGATGGTGGCGGCGGTGGTGATCTCGGTGGGGATCATGCTGTTCTTTGCCGGCCGGGTCAGCCGTTTTGTGGAACGGCACCCTACGGTCAAGGTGTTGGCGTTGTCGTTCCTGTTGATGATCGGCGTGGCCCTGATCGCCGACGGCCTCGCCTTCCATATCCCCAAGGGCTATATCTACTTCGCCATGGCCTTCTCGGTGTTTGTGGAGATGATCAATATCAAGGTGCGCGGCAGTGCCGAGAAGCCGGTTCGGTTGCGGCAGCAGCTGGTGGAGAACGGTGTAGAAACGCACTAGCCGGATCAGCACCAACACAAAGGGCGTCCATCGAGGACGCCCTTTGTGTTGGTGCTGCCAGTAGTCGTTGTTATGGGCGACGGTACTCTGCCGTGGGCCAGAAGGGGATGCCGCCACGGGGGGTGAACTCGCCTTTGACGGTCAGCCAGACCGGATCAAGCAAGGTCACCAGGTCGTTGCAGATCCGGTTGACGCCGGCCTCGTGGAACTCGCCGTGCATCCGGAACGAGCCCAGGTACAGCTTGAGGCTCTTGCTCTCGACGCAGCGCTGGTCAGGCTGGTAGTCGATGATGATGGTGGCGAAGTCCGGCTGGCCGGTCATCGGACAGAGGCAGGTGAATTCGGGGCATTCGATATGCAAGGTGCCGGTGCAACCGCTGGGGTTGGCTGTCCGGTTGGCAAAGGGCGAGGGGAACCATTCCAGTAGGCCGGCATCCGGTCCGTCGTAGCGATAGCTGGTGGCCGTACCCTCGCCGAGAGTTTTCAATCCTTCATGCAGATTCATGCTGCACCTCATGCTTGCAAAGTGGTACGCATCACGTACACTCACCTCTATAGCATTTCTTTGTTGCACTAGGAAAGGGGAAGCGAAGCCATGGCCGCTGCAGAAGAACTGCTGACACACTATCGCCAGCTTGCGGGAAGGGAGGTGGCTGTGGGCGACTGGCTGCAGATGGACCAACAGCGTATCGACGCCTTTGCCCAGGCCACCGGTGACCTGCAGTGGATCCATATCGACCCGCAGCGGGCAGCAGCCGAATCACCCTACGGCAGTACCATCGCCCACGGTTTTCTGACCCTGTCGTTGTTGCCGCTCTTGACCCAGGCCAACGCAGTCGGGCAGTTTGAAAAAAACTACCCCGGCATGCGGTTGCGGGTCAACTACGGCCTGAACAAGGTCCGTTTTCCCGCTCCGGTCAGGCCGAGCGATCGACTTCGCGCCCGTACTACCGTACTGTCGGCCGAACCGGCCGGTGCCGGTGTCGAGATCATCTATCTGCTGACGGTGGAGGTTGAGGGCAGCGAAAAGCCGGCCTGCGTGGCCGAGCAGGTGATTCGGGTCTATCCGTGATGGCTGCCCTGTCTGGCGTGTTGGCGGCCTGTGCAGAGCTGTGCTATAGAGAACAACCCGTGATCAATCATCCGAACAAGTGAAGATGCAATGCGTTTTAGTCTGAACGAACATGTGCGAGGCGTGCATGCCCCGCCGATCGGTGAGGTGCGCAGCTGGGCCGCCCAGCGTTCGGCCGACGCCCCGGCCCTGATCGACCTCTGTCAGGCGGTGCCGGATTATGGTCCGCCGGCAGATCTTTTGGCCCACCTGCGTACACAGATCGACGATCCCGCAACCTGCCGCTATACCCCGGATGAGGGGTTGCCGGAGGTGCGCGAGGCGGTCTGTGGTCGTTACCGGCGGCGCTACAACGCCAAGGTGGCCCCTGACCAGTTCTGTCTCACCGTGGGGGCCAGCGCCGCCTTTTGGCTGGCCATGCTGGTGTTATGCCAGGCCGGCGACGAAGTGATCCTGCAGCTGCCCTGCTACTTCGACCACCCGATGGCCCTGGGCGGTCTGGGGATTCGTCCGGTGTATGCTCCCTTTGTGGAGAAGGAGCGCGGCCTGCCCAATCCGGCCGCCATCGCCAAGCTGATCACCCCCCGCACCCGGGCGATCCTGCTGGTTTCCCCCAGTAACCCGGCCGGTACGGTGATCCCGCCCGACCTGTTGCGGGAGCTTTATTTTCTGGCCCGCCAACACCGGATCGCCCTGGTGCTGGATGAGACCTACAGCGATTTTGTGGAGGGCATGCCCCACGACCTGTTCACCCTTGAGGAGTGGCACAGCAGTCTGGTGCAGGTGATGTCCTTTGGCAAAAGCTACGCCTTGACCGGTTATCGGGCCGGCCTGTTGGCAGCGGCGCCCGCCTTTATCGAGCAGGCCCTCAAGCTGCAGGACACCATGACGGTCTGCCAGCCGCGGATCACGCAGTTGGCCCTGCAGTACGGCCTGGAGCGGCTGGATGACTGGGTAGCGGCCAACCGTCTGATGATGTCGTTGCGCCACAACCTGTTCGTGAACGAATTTACCCTGCCGGGAAATCGCTTCCGGTTGGTGGCCAGCGGCAGTTTTTTTGCCTGGGTCAGGCATCCCTTCGTCGGCCGCAGTGGTCGTGAGGTTGCCCGGCGGCTGGCAATGGAGGCTGGCTTGCTGACCCTGCCGGGCGAGGTGTTCGGCCCCGGCCTAGAGGGGTATCTGCGGCTGGCCTTCGGCAATATTCGCGACAAGGCGATTCCTGAAGCGGTCTATCGTTTCAGGCAGTCTGCTTAGGGGAGAATGAACATGACAATCATCGTTCGCGTACTGTTGTTGAGCATGTTGCTGGCCACCTGGTCTGTGCCTTGCGGTGCAGCCGACTACCACAAGACCAAGGTGGCGGTGCTGGATTTTCAACAACAGGGCTCGTTCAGCAACCAGGACGTGGGCAAGATCGTGGCGGAATGGTTCACCACCAGCCTGGTGGAGGCCGGCCGTTTTGAGGTGATCGAACGTCGTCTGATGCAGCAGATCCTGCAGGAGCAGAAGATGGGTAGCTCCGGCCTGTTGGATCCGGCCAGTGCTTCCCGGCTGGGTAAGCTGCTGGGGGTCAAGACGGTGGTGACCGGCACGGTGCAGAATTACGAGCGGACCTATGAGCTGAACGTGCGGCTGATCAACGTTGAGACCGGCGCCATCATCACGGCCGACCGGGTGCGGGCCGGTTCCACCACCAGCCTGAACGATCTGGTTGCCAAGATTTCGGCCCGCATCATCCGGCATTTTCCTCTGGATGGCTATGTGGTCAAGCGGGATACCGATCGGGTGATGATCGACCTGGGACGTCAGGCCGGTGTGCGGCCCGGCATGCAGTTCAGCGTCTACGTCGAGGGGGAGCCGGTGCGTCATCCCAAGACCGGTGAGGTGCTTTCGATTGAGCGGGTTCCCAAGGGATTGCTGAAGATCGATTCGGTCTGGGACAAGACCGCTCTGGCCAGTGTACTTAAAGAAAATCCGGCTGATCCAATTCTGGCTGGCTATCAGGTGCGCAGCAGTCAGTCGGAGGAGGTGCTGAATCCGCTCGAGGCAGCCAAGCTGCGGGAAGAGGAGCGCAAGCGCGAGGAGGCTGAGCGCAAGGCGCAGGCAAAACGTGATAAAGAGGCCCGCGAGTATCAGGAAAAGCTGGAAAAAGAGGCGCGGGAGCGGGAGGAAGAACGGCTTGAGGCCCTTGAAGAACAACGCAAGCGCGAGGCGGAACGGCTGGCCGAGGCAGCTATCAGTGGTCTGACACCGTCTACGGTCTTTCCTGCACTGCGTGAGGATCTGTTCAGTCTGGCGGTGTCACCCACCAATAACCAGATCGCCACCGGCGATGATGATGGTCAGATCGTGATTTGGGATCTGGCAACGGGGGGGCAGGTGATGACCCTGCCTGGTCACCTGAAGGGGGCCGTGGTGGCCCTGGAGTTCAGCCCTGACGGTCGTCAGCTGATTTCGGCCGGCAAGGATAAACGGGTGGTGCTGTGGGATCTGGCTCGCCGGCAGCAACAGGCCTCCATCGAGCTCAAGGATGTCGCCAGTGACCTGCATCTGGCCCAGTCAGGAAGACTGGTGGCAATCGGCTCGAAGGGGAAAGAATCCTGGCTGTGGGATCTCAAAACCAATCGTCTGCGGGCGGTTAAGAACCCTGACGATGTGCTGGCGGTGGCCATCAGTCCAGACGGTCGGGTGCTGGCAACTGCCGGCCAGGCCAAACAGATTGTGCTGTGGGATGCTGCCAGTGGCCGCCAGCTGAAGGGGTTGTCCGGTCACAGCGGCGACGTCAGGGCGCTGGCCTTTGTCGGCAGCAGCAGGTATCTGGTATCAGCCGGCGAGGATAAGCTGGTGTTGATCTGGGATCTGCAGCGGGCTACCCAGCATCAGATCCTGCGTGGGCATGCAGATGAGGTGATCCATCTGGCGGTCAGCGCCAACGGTAAGCGGCTGGTGAGTGGCGCCGAAAAAATGCTGATCGCCTGGGATGGTCTACAGGGACGGGAGTTGCGCCGCTACCGACTGGAAAAGGGGGCTGATCTGTTGGCAATGACCTCGGACGGCCGGACATTGGTGGTGGGGCGCGGTAAGCAGTTGAGCGCCTATCGGCTGGAGTAACAGAGGGACTGTTCGCTACAGCGTACTCCCGTAACAGGGAGATGAGATATGTGATAACGGCTTGCCGTTTTGGCTCACTGAGGGTAGCATGCTGCCCGTTAACGTTAACCACGCAGGGAGGTTCGGCATGAAGAAGCTAGGTTTGGCGCTTGTGCTGGTGGTCTGTTGGGTGGCGACCGCCTCGGCCGCACGGGTTTATCTCAAGGATGGCAGCTGGATCAATGCCAAGAAGGTCTGGCGTCACAAGGGCAAGGTGGTGGTACTGGTTAACCGCGATTCCATTACCAGTTTTACCAATGAGGAGCTGAACCTGAAGAAGACCTTTCCACCCCGCAAAAAGCGGATAAAGAAGACACCACCGGTTGTCCCCGCGAGCGTAGCCTCGACTCCGGTAGCGGCGCCAGCCGCAGCTCCGGCGCTGGTGGTGACGCCACCGCCAAAAGAAGGCAAGCAGCTCACGGTTCCCAACCTGCGGATGAAGCTGCCGGAGCGCGAGCCACCCAAGCTGGGGGGCGGCGAAGGCAGCATTCGTAAGCAGAAGCAGGAGATGGAAAAACGTCTGAACGAATAGCGGTAAAGGCTTACAGATTGCTGAATGTACAACGAGGCGGCCCTCCGAAGGGGCCGCCTCGTTGTTTTTAAGGGTTGGCTGACGGCTACTTTTGAAGCCAGCGGGCCACATCCTTGGCGTGGTAGGTGATGATCAGATCGGCGCCGGCCCGTTTGAAGCCCAGCATGGTTTCCATCACCACCCGCTCTTCATCGATCCAGTCGTTGGCAGCCGCTGCCTTGATCATGCTGTACTCGCCGGATACGTTGTAGACCGCCAGCGGCAGGGCATATTCATTGCGCAGGTCGCGCAGGATATCCAGGTAGGGCAGGCCCGGTTTGACCATGATGATGTCGGCCCCCTCCTCGATGTCGGCCTGGGCCTCCCGCAATGCCTCCAGCCGGTTGGCCGGATCCATCTGGTAGGAACGGCGGTCGCCGAACTGGGGTGTCGATTCGGCCGCCTCGCGGAACGGTCCGTAGTAGCCGGAGGCATATTTAACGGCATAGCTCATCACCGGGATATGGCTGAAACCGTTGTCATCCAGTATCTGGCGGATGGCACCTACCCGGCCGTCCATCATGTCGGACGGCGCCACCATGTCGGCCCCGGCTTCAGCGTGCGACAATGCCTCTCGCGCCAGCAGTTCCACCGTGGCATCGTTGTCCACATCGCCGTCCCTGATGATGCCGCAGTGGCCGTGGTCGGTATATTCGCACAGGCAGACATCGGTGATCACCGCAAGTCCCGGCACCTCTTGTTTTATGGCCCGGATGGTCTCCTGGATGATGCCGTGCTCGGCATAGGCATCGCTGCCCACCGCGTCTTTGGCCTCCGGGATGCCGAACAGGATCACGGCCGGGATACCCAGGCTGTGTACCTCTTTGGCCTCGGCCACGATATGCTCGATAGACTGTTGATAGATGCCCGGCATAGAGGAGACTTCCTTGCGAATGCCCTTGCCGAAGGCTGAAAACATCGGATAGATCAGGTCGTTGACCGAAAGTGCGGTCTCCCGCACCATGCGACGGAAGATCTCTTTGCCGCGAATCCGGCGGCCGCGGTGAGCGATGAAAAACATGATCTGTTCTCCTGACGTTAAATTGATGGTGGAGGCCCCATAGTACCTGCGCCACACCAGCTTTGCAAGGTTCTGACGGTTGACAGATGGAAAATGCGTGCTACAACGTAAGCGTTGAACACTGTCCTGGAGAAGGTCAGTTCCGGGACATATTTGAAAGGAGGATACAACCTATGATGAAAAAAATGGCAGGGATTGCCGTCTGCGCCGTGGTGCTGCAGGCTGGCGTGGCATTGGCCGAAAACCGGGCAGAGACTTTTACGTTTTCCCCCTACGCCGGTGGGGTGACCTTTGATGGCGATCTGGACATGAAGAACGTCTCCCCCACCTTTGGTCTGCGTCTGGGCTACAATCTGACCGACAACTGGGCCCTGGAAGGGGTGGCCGGTTATATCAAGGGCCGTCAGGATGGCGGTGGATCCACGGATATGGTGCGCTACGGCGGTGACCTGCTCTATAACTTCATGCCCAAGAGCGATTTCGTGCCGTATCTGGCAGCTGGCTTCGGCGGCTTGGATGGCGAGGAAGGTAAAGCCAAAGGGCTGTGGAACTACGGCGCTGGCGCCAAGTGGTTCTTCACCGAGAACGCCGCCCTGCGCGGCGATGTGCGTGCCTTGCACTACACCGCTGACAGCAGCATCAAGAACAACGTAGAGTACACCCTGGGTCTGCTTTTTGCCGTGGGTGCACCCAAACCGGCTCCCAAGCCGGTTGAGGTCGCTCCGATTGTGGCGGCACCGCTCGACAGCGATGGCGATGGCGTGATTGACGATCGTGACAACTGCCCCGGCACCCCTAAAGGCGTGAAGGTGAATGCCGACGGCTGTCCGCTGGATAGCGACAAGGACGGCGTCTACGACTATCAGGATAACTGCCCCGGTACTCCGGTTGGTGTGAAGGTCGATGCCAAGGGTTGTCCGCTGGATAGCGACAAGGACGGCGTGTATGACTATCTGGACAGCTGCCCCGGCACCCCGCTGGGCGTCAAGGTTGATGCCAAGGGCTGCCCGCTGGATTCCGACGGTGATGGCGTGTATGACTACCTGGACAAGTGCCCCGGCACCCCCAAAGGCGTGAAGGTTGATCAGGACGGCTGCGCTCCCAAGGTCGTGGAGTCAACGGCCCAGAAGGCCGCTCCTGTTGCTACCCGAGTCGCCCTGAAGGTGCAGTTCGATACCGGCAAGTCGCTGATCAAGCGGCAGTACTACGATGAGCTGAAGGCAGTTGGCGATGCCCTCAATCAGGACAAGACCCTGAAAGGGACCATCGAAGGGTATACCGACAGCGTGGGCAACGACCGGCTCAACCAGCAACTGTCTCAGCGTCGTGCCAATGCGGTGCGTGATTACATCATCAAGAATTTCAAGGTTGATGCCAATCGTCTGAGCGCCAAAGGTTTTGGTGAGGCCAATCCGGTGGCCGATAATACCACCGCTGCCGGACGTGCCCTGAACCGCCGTATTGAGGCCGTGTTCGAGTAACAGCCACAATGGTTGTTGAAAATAAAAGGCCCCGACTCCAGCAGGAGTCGGGGCCTTTGTCGTTCAGGCCGCAGACCGGATCAATGACTAAATCCAGGCGTCGCCGCCATCGTACTGCAGGTCTTCAGCCTTGCCCTTGGGGCCCATCTTGAAGCGGGCCTCCTTGGCATACTGCTTGAGCCGTCCGGTGGCGTCTTCCTGAATACCGGCCAGCTTGCGACGGGTTTCGTTTCCGGGGGCTGGTGCCAGCAGCAGGGCGGCAACAGCACCCAGCAGGGCGCCGGAGGCAAAAGCCAGGATGGCGGTGGTGGCGGCATTATCGTTGGAGCGGGACATGATGGACCTCCTCTTCACAGGCAATTTCTGTATTCTCTCTAGCACAGGTCGGCGTGTCAGCAAAAGCAAAAACTACGTGTCAGACCGAGTCAATCCGTTGCAGGTGGCGGCGCACCATCTGTTCAAAGTCGGCATCGCGGTTGCCGGTGTAGACCAGCGACGCGCCGATCTCGGCCGCCAGGATGGCTGCCTGGTACTTGCGTGGCAGCCGGTTGATCCTGCGGCGAAAGGCCGGCTCTTCCCGTAACAGGGTCGGCAGGTGCCGCAATAGTGCCCCGCGGAAAGGTCGCTGCAGACAGAGCTGGGGGCGCTGGCTGAAGAACTGGAACAGACGGCTGTAGTAACTGTTGATGTTCTGGCTGATATGGCTTGAAACTTCAGTGTACGGCAGGTTGCCTCCCGACTCCTGCCGACGTTGCAGGATCAGGCGTGCCTCGTCTCGGGATCGTTTTTCCAGAATAGCCAGCACATCGGCCACATAGCGCTCCTTGAAGGTCTGGAACTCCTGTTCCGTCAGCAGCAGGTTGGCGATGATCTCGTAGGAGGAGGAGATGACGCCGCACTTGTTGGCTGAGGCGTCCCGCATGATCACACAACCGGCCTTTTGTAGTTCGAGACGGGCCTGGGGGGTGATGAAGGAGTTGGCTCCCTCTACGATGACTGGCGCCGAAGGCCTGCCGTCCGCTAGCAGAAAGTCGCTCCAGTTCCGGTCGTCGATAGTCTCCGGCCGGCCACCGGCCGGAATGAACAGGTCTGTCGCCACGTGGAATAGCAGCTTGTCGTATTCACGATGAAAGTCATCCGATGGAATCCAGCGCTCCTGCAGGCTGCCATCAGGCAAACATTCCATGCGCCGGTGCACCTGTTTTAGGCCCTCTTTGCGCTGCCCGCTGCGGAAGAGCATCAGGCCGCCGGGGCCGAGGCGGCGCGGGTCAAAGTGATCCAGGTCCTGTCGCAGAGTAATCCGTTGCAGTTCGTCACGATCGAGTCCTGCCGGGTCGTAGGCGGCGGCTGTACCGTCAAGGATCATGGTCAGCCGTGCCTGTGGGCAGCGTTCCAGGATCAGTCGCAGGCAGTTGCCGGCCACATCGCCGCCCGGCCCTCCGGTTAGCTTGACACTGAACGGATCATGACGGATGTCGATCCCGTGGGCCGCCATCACCACTTCGGCAAAGGTCATCACACCGGTGGAGGTCACGCCGTACTGTTTGTGGTTGATGCCGAAGCGCTTGCTGGAGATGATTCCTGCCCCCAGCAGGTAGCCGCGGCGCCTGGACAGGTCAGCCAGGGCCTCGATCATGCTGTCGTGCATGTTCTCATCGGGGCCCAGTTCGATCGGTTCGTCATCGCCGTAGTAGTCCACCACCCGCTGGTCGCGGGCCCGGCCGTCGCTGGTGATGAAGATATCCAGAAAGGCGTTGGCGATGCTGTACTGCAGCTTATACAGGCGGCAGGTCTCCGCATCGCGGACTGCGGGGTCGAGGTCGCTGGCGTCCAGCACCAGCGCCAACTTTGAGCCGCCTTCGTAGATGTCCTTGTTCTTGAGGTGCTGGGTGTGGGCCAGCACATAGACCTCCCGCAGCAGGGTGCTGGCTGCGGTAATCACGTCATCCTGGCTGCGGGCGATGATGGTACGCCAACCACCGCGGGCGATATCGGAAAAACCGATGTGGTAGCCATGGCCGTAGCGGCTGAAGAAGAAGGTCACCCGGAACGGCGGTGTATCCGGCAGATCGGCAATAGTTGCGCTGCCCAGCTCCTGCAGGTAGGCCGGATCAAGACGAAAGGCCAGGGCCTGCTTTTCCACGACGAAGAAGTTGGTCTTGAGGGTGTGGCTGATCAGCAGCAGGCAGCAGCGGTAGATGGTGCGACGAATCTCATCCAGCCAGCGGTGGCCGGTATTGTAATCCTGTACCGTGCGGGTCGCTTCCGCTAATGCCTGCTGGTACTGCTGACGGTCGGGCAGCTCCGGGTCAAAGCGCAGCCTGAACAGGCTGGTCAGCAGCAGCGCCATCTCCGGGTGGTTGTGGAAGGCGCTCTGCACATCTTCCAGGCCAAAGCGATCGGGATTGCTGTGGGCCAGATTGGTATGGCAGAAGGCCACAAAGGCATTGATCAAGGCAGCATCGTCTCCCGGCAAAACACCTTTGGTTACCCATTCCCGGTAACTGTAACCGGTATTGGCCAGGATCTGGGTGTTGCACAATTCCTGCTGCATGCGACCTGCCAGTGGTGAGCCGGTGGTAAGCGGCTGGCCGCTGCGGTGCTGCAGATAGAATGTCCCCAAGAAGTACGGGTGGGTACCGTTGGATATGGTTTGGCAGTAGGCCCTGCGGATGCCGATGTCCAACCGGTTGAAGACCTCCACCACCTGGAGCAGAAATTCCTCCTGGGGTGGATTACCTACGGCGAACAGCAGCCGGGTTTCCTGCTGTCCCTCTCGCTCCACCTCTCTCAGGTCCAGGTACAGGCCGCCGCTGGCGTTACTCTGGCTGAACAGCCAGACGAGCCAGGCGGTGCGGCTGGGGGGCGACAAGGTAACGCTGGCCGGGTTGTTCTGCCAGAGCAGGCTCAACAGGCGTAGGCAACGCTGCCGATCGAGGGATGGTGCGATGGTTCGCAGTTCGCGCAGGATTGACCGTTGCAGCTTGGGATCAAGTTCAGGTTCACGCTGCGGATCGATCGTTCCGTGGGGCCGTCGGTCGAATTCGAAGCGTTGTACCTCCAGCTCTTCGGTCATGCCAGGCATGGCACCATTGGAGTGGGAGAACATGGCGTAGGAGATATGCTCAACCGGAATACGACGCAGGGTTTCGTACAGGGATCCGGGTTGGTCTACGCAGGCCAGGATCAAGGTCCGCTCCCGGTCGCTGAGCATCAGGTGGCGGTTGTGCTGCAGTGTGCCGAGTTCCCTGGCCAGGGTTGTCAGCGCCTCTGATTCATCGGCCATGGCCTGAAAGAAGTAGGGCGACATGTGCGACTCAAGCCAGTCTGCATTGGCCAGTGCCGTGGCAGCGTGTGTACTGCGACTGCGTTGGATGGAACGGGTGAGTTGCATGGTGTCCCCCGGAGTGTGTGGTGCCTGTGCATTGGGAGTATAGCGAGAAAGCGACCGCTGGCAAGGTTTGACACAGTAGCCTTGACCCTGCCGACCGTGGATGTGTATACTTCTGGCCGCAGAAAACCTTGAAGGGATCTTTTTGTCCATGCCAGAAAAAGCCTGTCGAATAGAGCTTGACGGAACGGTTGCGCGGCTGCGGATAGCCGGTGGCGAACAGTTGTCACGTCGTGACCTGTTAGGCCAGCTGCGCAAACAGTTCGAGCAACTGGCCGTTAAAGAAGGTGTGCGCGGGGTGCTGGTCTGCGGTCAGGGTGCACAGTTTTGCCAGGTTGCTGCTGACGCTTCACTGACGCCATCTGATGCCGCCCGATTGTCCGCTTTTGGCCAGGAGGCGTTGTTTGCCCTGGAGGGATTAGGCAAGCCGGTGGTGGCAGCCCTGTCCGGCGAGGTTACCGGTCTGGGGCTTGAGCTGGCCCTGGCCTGCTCCTTCATCGTTGCCGATCATTCGTCCCGCTTCGGGTTCCCGGAGATCAGTCAGGGGCGTCTGCCCGCCTTTGGTGGCACCCAACGCCTTGCTCGGCTGGTCGGCCGTTCAGTGGCCAAGCAGCTCCTGTTTAGTGGCGAGCTGATCGACGCCGAAGAGGCGTTGCGGGTGCGGCTGGTAAACCGGCTCTATGGGGCGGCTGAGCTCGAACAAGCGGCTATGGCCCTGCTGCAGCGTGTCTGTACCCGTTCTCCCCTGGCCTTGCGGGTGGGGGGCGAGGTGGTGGACGCCGGGTATGATATCGATCTCAAGACCGCCTGTCTGCTGGAGCGGGATGCCTTCGCGCTCTGCTTTGCCTCCCGTGATCAGAAGGAGGGGATGGGCTCCTTTCTGGAAAAACGGGAACCGCAGTTTACGGGAGAGTGACCGATGCCGCTCAAGCAAGGCTGTGTACAGATTTATACCGGTAACGGCAAGGGCAAGACCACAGCCGCTTTGGGGTTGTGCCTGCGTGCCGTGGGTCGCGGTCTGAAGGTCTGCTTTTTCCAGTTCATCAAGGGTGGTGGACCCTATGGCGAGCAGTTGGTGGCGGAAAAGCTGGCGCCGCTGTTCACCATTATCCAGACCGGCCAGCCCGGCTGGGTCAACACCAGCGATACCAGCGCCGACCGGGCTGCAGCCCAGGAGGCTTTGCAGCAGGCACGGGAGATCATTACCTCCGGCCGTTATGATCTGGTGGTGTTGGATGAACTGAACGGTGCACTGGGGTTTGGTCTGGTGGATCTTGATCAGGTGCTGGAACTGATCGCCTTGCGGCCTGCCGGGATGGAGCTGGTGATTACCGGACGCAATGCCCACCCCCAGCTGGTGGAGGCAGCCGATCTGGTGACCGAAATGCGCGATATCAAACATTACTACCAGGCTGGGGTCCCTGCGCGGACCGGCATCGAGATGTAGGCAGGTCAATGAACAAGGAGCTCGGAAGCTGATGCCGTACAAGAAGTTGCGTATTGAGGTTCGCAACCGGGTCGGGTACCTGACCCTGGATAGTGGAGCCCGCTTCAACAAGCTGTCCGTAACCACCATCCGCGAGCTGAAACGGGCTCTGGCCGAGCTTGAGAATGACGAGTATGTGGGCTGCATCCTGCTGTCGGGCTGGCCCGGCGAATCCTTTGCGGTGGGGGCCGATATCGGTCAGATGCGTCCCTTCACCCCCCTGGACGGGCTGCAGTTCGCCGATCTCGGGCAGTCGCTGTTTGACCAGATGGAACGCATTACCAAGCCGATTATCGGCGCAGTGAATGGCATCGCCATGGGTGGCGGTTGCGATCTGGCTCTGGCCTGCGATATGCGTATCGCCAGTGACAGGACGCTGATCGCCCATCCCGGCGCACGGCTGGGGATCATTACCGGTTTTTGCGGCACCCAGAAGCTGCCGCGACTGGTGGGCAAGAACCGGGCCCGGGAGATATTTGTGACCTGCGACAGTTACAACGCTGCCGAGGCGCTGCAGATGGGGCTGGTGGACCGGGTGGTCAACGGTGACCGGTACTGGGATGAGGTGGTCGCCGTGGCTGAGCGGATTGCGAGCATGCCGCCCAGCAGCCTGGCCTGGGCCAAGCAGTTGGTGAATCTGGCCGAGGAGACCACGCTGCGCAGCGGCTGTCTGGTGGAGCAGGGTGCCGCCTCGCTCTGCTCGCTAGCGATGGCTCCTGATAGTTGTGTCTAGCAGATGCACGGCTTTACGATGTTGTCCGATGATTTACTTGCACAACCGCCAGCATCAGCTATACTAAAAGTCCGACTGCCGTATATGCAATGAAAGGAGCGTCGTAATGACCCTCGGAGCACTCGCAGCACTGATTGCCGCTCTTGCCTTGGCGGTGTTGGTCCTGTTTTTGATACCGACCATCCTGTCGGTAAGGCGTACCGCCGAATCGGTGACCGGCTTGGCCGATCTTCTGACCAGCGAGCTTAAACCCACGATCAAAGAGCTGAACGAGGTGCTGGCAGAGTTAAAAACGGTGAGCAAAGGCATGGCTGAACACACGGCTGATGTTCAGCGGTTCATGACCGCCTTGGGCGAAACAGGCGATCAGATGACCACCATCAATCGGTCCATGTGTCTGGTTACCGGCATGTTCGGTCAGGCCAGCGCCTGGGCAACTGGAGCGAAGGTGGCCGGTAAATTTCTTTTGGACCGTTATCTCAATCGTAAGATGAAAGGAGCTTGACCAATGGCCCACAATGACAATGGTGTTTCGACTGGTACGGTGATAGTTTCGTTTTTGGCCGGCGCGGCCCTGGGTTCTGCTCTGGCGCTGCTGTACGCCCCCAAGAGCGGGCGTGAGACCAGAGAGCAGATCGCTGACCTGGCGGACGATGCCGTGGAAAAGATCAAGGAATATACCAAGGAGGCGCAGACCAAGCTCGTGAGCGCCTTTGAGGAAGGTCAGGAGGCGATTCGCGAGAAGAAGTCGATCCTGGCTTCTGCCATCGAGGCCGGCCGTGAGGCGATTCAGAAAGAAAAGAGCAAACTCGCCTCCTGATCAGCCATCTGTCCCTGCTGTACAGACGAGCCCATCGCCCAACGATGGGCTCGTTTTTTGTTTTGTTAAGCAAAAACAGCCCGTTGGCTGATTTGACATTCGGAGGCCAAGCGACTATAATGCCGCATCTTTTGCAATGGAATGGTTGAGGGTACTGCTTCGTGATACAACACTGTCTGCTTGTCGTTTGTGGCCTGATGCTGGTGTGTGTACTACCCGCCCATGGTGCCGCAGATCCTGCACAAAAATTGCTGCACGAACTGATGCAGCCCCACAGCACCGGGGGCAGTTCAGTTTCGTCCGTTCGCGCAGAGTCCCCTGTTGCCGCTGCAGATCTGGAAAAACTGGCAGCGGGACAGCCCGCCCCAGGTGGTTTGACATCCCTTTTTACCCTTGACGAGCTGCAGGATACAGAGGTTGACCTGCTGTCCGAGTTACGCCTGCCCGATGACCTCCCGGCCTCAGACCTTCCACTAACACTCAACAGCCAGGTTGAATATTTTATCAAGCAGTTTCAAGGACGTTCAAAGGCCTCGTTTGCACGCTGGCTCAGCCGTTCAACCCGTTATCTGCCGATGATGAAAGAGGTACTGCGCAAGGAAGGCCTGCCTGAGGATCTGGTCTATGTGGCCATGATCGAGAGCGGCTTTGTGTTGCACGCCCGCTCCGTGGCCAGCGCCGTCGGTCCCTGGCAGTTCATGCCCGCCACCGGCCGACGCTATTCGTTGCGGATCGACCAGTGGATCGACGAACGCAGGGACCCGGTCAAGGCCACCATGGCGGCCGCCATGTATCTGAAAGACCTGTCCGCCATGTTCAATGGTGACTGGTACCTGGCCACCGCCGGTTATAATGCCGGCGAAAACAAGATATTCCGGGCCATTGACAAGTATAACACCAGCGATTTCTGGGAGCTGACCAAAGGATCGTACCTCAAGCGCGAGACCAAGGACTATGTTCCCAAGTTGCTGGCCGCCGCCATCGTTGCCAAAGATCCGGCACGTTACGGCTTTGAAGATGTTGTGTCGATCCCACAGATCGAACACGATACGGTGACGCTGCCTGGACGGACCGATCTTGAGTTGGTGGCCCGTCTGACCGGTACCACCTACCAGAGCATTCGTCAGTTGAATCCTGCCCTGCGCCACTGGACAACCCCGCCCAATTACCCGAATTTTGAGCTGCGCATCCCCAAGGGGACCAAGGCCCGTTTCGAGGTGGCCTATGCCGAGATTCCCGAGCAGGAGCGGTATAGTGAAAAAAACCTCTATACCCGCTATACCGCCAGCCGCAAGGATAATCTGCGGAGCGTGGCACGTCGCTTCAATATAAGCACCGGAGAACTGTCCGAACTGAATGGCTTGGGGCGCAGGGAGCGGGTGGCTGGCAAGACGCTGATCGTTCCGGTCCGGCAGTCGGTGGATTTTGCTAGCGAGGGTAAACAGGCACAGAAGCGGGCCGAGATCCGTTATTACACGGTACGTAAAGGGGACACGCTGACCACCCTGGCACGTCGCTTCAAGGTTTCAACCAAGCTTCTGGCTTCCTGGAACAACCTGAAGGGCAAGATGGTGCTGGCCCCAGGTAAAAAGCTGATTGTTGCCAGAGCAAAGAGCGAAAGCAGTACCAGGGCCTAAGACGCCACCACTCTCATCCGAAGGGATTGTATTCCATGTATTCGATTCTTCTGTCTGCCGCCGCTGCTGTGGCGGTTTTGTTGGTGCTGCTGCTGGGTTTCCAGCTGAGTTGGTGGCTGTCGTTGATGGCTGGCATGGTGGTCTTTACCGCCGTTTTCGTGATCGCCTCCCGGATCATCATGAAAAAGGTGATGGCCGCCCTGGAGCTGGCCGGCAAAGACTTGCAGGCCCAGCGTTTCGAGAAGGCTATCCGCGGCATGAAGGATGCCCTGCGCTACGGTCCCTGGCAGCTGTACGTCAGTCAGCAGATCAATTCACAGATCGGCATGGCCTACTACATCAAACGTGATTTTTCGAACGCCTTTCCCCACCTTGAGCAGGCCTTCTTCAAAAATTGGATCGCCATGGGGATGCTGGCCATTAGCTATCTGAAACGCCAGAAGCGTGACAAGATGGAGAAGACCTTTGAGAAGGCGGTGCAGTGGAACGGTAAGGAATCGCTGCTCTGGAATCTCTACGCCTACTGTCTGGCAGAAGAGTGTAACGATGCGGCCAAGGCCAAGGATGTGTTGCGGCGCGGCCTCAAAAAACTGCCTGCCGATCCGCATATCATCGAAAACTTGGATCACCTTGAGAACGGTCGCAAGATGAAGATGCGCAGCTTCGGTGATCCCTGGTACCAGTTCCATCTGGAGAGCCTGGGACAGTTGCAAAAGCATCAGATGGCGGCCATGGGAGGGCGGATGCAAAAGCGGATGACGGTGCGGCGATGAGTGGGGCCGTTGCGGCAGAGCGGCCGGAACTCTGGATTCTGGGTGTCCAACCCGGCGAAGGGCGCGAAGCCATTCTCAGCGGCTATCTGGAAGCTGCCGGATATCAGCCCCGGTTGGAGCAGCTCGAGCGCCTGGCTGAGCGTCGACCGTTGGGGGTGGTGCTGGATATCTCGCCCCACTCTGCCGATGGCTGGGGTATTCTGCTGCAGATCAAGTCCAATCCGGCCACCCGCAACATTCCGGTACTGCCGGTCTTTTTGAGCGAAAAGGGTAAGGTGGGCGGTGTTTTCCCGGTGGCCGGTTTTTTTGTATCGCCGGTGGATGAGCAGTACCTGCTGGACCGTTTGGCGGTCTATGGCCTGACCGATGAGGTGGAGACCTGGGACCTGCAGGCCCTGATGGTCTCGCGCTCCGGTGAGGAAAAGCTGTCCAAGGCAGTGGAAGGTATCGGTTTTGAAGTGGTGAAGGCCTATACCGGCAAAGAGGCGCTTGCTCTTACCTCGCTGCACCCCAAATACCTGGCCTTCAGTAATGTGATGCTGCCCGATATGTCGGCCTTTGAACTGCTGGACAAGTTCCGCCTGTTCCCCTACAGCCAGAACATGCCGTTCTTTGTGCTGTTGAAGGGAGAACTCAAGGAGGGAGAAAAGCTGGCCATGAGCCGTGAGATATCCCACCTGGTCAGCAAGAAGCAACTGACCCAGGAGGAGTTCCTCAAATATCTGCGCACCCGGGCCTGACCTTGCGCGCTTGACGCATCAAGCTTAACAATCTAAAAGCCCCTGCCGGTCACTGCCGTCAGGGGCTTTTATGTGCTGCCTGATAAATCTGGCTGCTGGTTAGATCAGGCCGTTACTATCCTTGATCTCGATGCTTGCCTTGGCGCGGAGCTCTTTGAGCCACTGGCTGAAACGCTCGTCCTGACGGGTGCGGTAGAGCTGGTCTTCTATCTCGGTCTTCACCTTTTCAAACGGTTTGACCTTGCCGCTGTCGCGTTCTTCCAGTTTGACGATATGCAGGCCGGAGGGGGTCTTGACCAGCTCACCCACCTCACCAGGCTTCAGCGGCAGCAAGGCTTGCTCCAGATCGGCCAGCATCTCGCCCCGCTTGAAGCTGCCCAGGTCGCCGCCGTCTTTCTTGGCGGCCGGATCATCGGAATGCTGGCGGGCCAGCTCGGCAAAATCCTTGCCGCTGCGGGCCTCATACAGGATGTTCAAGGCCCTGGTCATGGCCTGCTGCAACTCTTCGGCCGGCCCTGTTTCATCAACCTTGATGAAGATATGCCGCGCTTTGAACTGCTCATCCTCGGCATACTTGGCCAGATTGGCGGCGTAGTACTCTTCGACTTCCTTTGGGCTGACATAGACCTTGGAGCGAACCTCCATGCTCACCAGGCGCAGCCGTTCCAGCTGTTCGCGGATCTGGGCCTCATACTGCTCCAGGGTGTACCCCTGTTTTTTGAGCGCATCCGCCAGCTGCTGCTGGTTCATGTTATTGTTCTGACGCTTGACATCGTCGATGGCCTGACGGATCTCATCGTCACCGATCTTAATGCCCAGTTCTTTCACCTTCTGGTCAGTCAGTTTCTTCTCAATCAGCCGCTCCAGCACCATCTTGCGCAGGTCGCTGCGGGCCTTGTCATCCACCAGTCCTTTTTTCTGACTCTCGGCGATCAGTGGCTGTGTCTCGCGGACGACTTCCCGGAAGGTAATCACCTCGTCATTGACGATGGCGGCGATGCCATTGACCCGCACCGCACCGCTCGGCAGTGGTGGTAGAGCTGGTTGGGGCAGTACGGTGACCGCCGGTTTGAGTGGCTCGGCCACCGGCTCGGGCGTTGAGGCGCACCCGGCCAGTAGCAGGGTCGACAGCAGGAGCGACGGCAGTAGGCGACAATAGATGGACGGCATGATCATGCAGATGGCCTCGGTTATTTCTTCTCAGGGCTCGCCGGGGCAGCCGGTGTCTGTTGGGCGTCGGCCGGAGCGGCTTCCTTCAGCTCGATCTTGGCGCCTTTTTTCAGGTCCTCTTTCAGTTGCATGAAGATCTGCTGTTGCTTGGACGGCATCAGGGCTGCCGTGATCTGCTCCTTGACTTCGTCAAAGCTGCGGGTGCCGGCGGCCCGCTTGCCGGTCAGCTTGATGATATGGAAGCCGAACTCGCTCTTGATGATGCCGGACAGTTGCCCTTCCTTGAGGGCGAAGGCGGCTTTTTCGAAGGCCGGCACCATGTTGCCCTTGCCGAACCAGCCCAGATCACCGCCCTTGCTGGCCGAGGTGTCCACCGATTTGGCCTTGGCCAGTTCCTCAAAAGCTGTGCCGCCCTTCAGCTGGGCCAGGATATCCTTGGCCTCCTGCTCGCTTTTGACCAGGATATGGCTGGCCTTGACCTGCTCGCCGGATTTGAACTTGTCGAGGTTCTGCTCGTAAAACTTTTTCAGTTCTTCATCGCTGATCTTGGCATCGGTCTCGACCTTTTTCTTGAGGTAGGTGTCAACCACGATCCGCTTTTTCAGTTCAGCCAGTTTCTCATCGATCTCCTTGCCCTTGTCCAGCCCTTCTTTAGCTGCCTGTTGCAGGATCAGTTCCCGCATCACCAGGGTATCGATCAGCTCTTTTTTTCCCTGCGGTGTGTCGGCCATGCCGCGGATATACTCCGGCAGAGCCTTGACTTCACGGTCGAAGTCGGCGCTGGTGATGGTGCTGCCGTTGACGGTTGCCAGTACGGTGGCTTGCTTTTTGTCGGCGGTGCTGTCCGATGAGGTCGTTTTGTTCTGGCAGGCCACCAGGGCGGTCAGGCCGAGGGCGGTAATCATCAGTTTGACGATGGTGCGAGTGTTCACGGCTGCTCCTTTGAGATGCGTGTTAATTGGGTGATGAAACTTTGAAAAAATACCATAGCCGACATGACGGTTGCAAGGTGCAATCGGTATCGGCGGCGGTGGTCAAGCTGCGCAGGCTACGCAGTCAGCTTGAGCAGTGCTTCCTGGGCGGTAGTCAGGGTTTCGGCAGTGCTGGCATTAACCGGCAACGCAACCAGCAGGCGGTGATCGGGGGTAAACTGGTAGCGCTGCGGCTCCTGGCGGATCAGGCCGATCAGCAGCTCCGGGTTGACCGGCGTAGCGGGATGGAAGCTGAAGACCAGCCGTTTGCCGTCAGATTCGATCTTGTTGACCTTGAGTCGTTTCAGGCTGATGCGGAGTTGCATGATCTGTCCCAGGGTGATGATCGGCTGGGGGGGACGGCCGTAGCGGTCGGCCATCTCGCTCAAGGTCTCGGCCACCTCGTCGTCGGACTCGGCCTGCACCAGCCGTTTGTACAGCACCAGCCGCTGGTTGGTGTCAGGCACGTAGCTCTCAGGGATGAAGGCCGGTAGTGCCAGATTGATCTCCGGCTCGCAGCGTTCTTCGAGTGCCTCACCTTTCAGTTGGGCAATGGCCTCTTCCAGCAGCTGGTTGTAGTATTCAAAACCGATATCGGCCACCGCCCCGGACTGGCGTGGTCCCAGCAGATCGCCGGCACCGCGCAGTTCCAGGTCGTGGGTGGCGATCCTGAAGCCGGCTCCCAACTCGGTGATCTCCTGGATGATCTTGAGCCGCTCGCGGGCATCCTGGCTGATGGCCGCCTGACCGGGGATCAGCAGGTAGGCCTCGCCACGCACCGTGGAACGGCCGATGCGGCCCCGCAGTTGGTAGAGCTGCGACAGGCCGTAGGTGTCGGCCCGGTCGACAATCATGGTGTTGGCCCGGGGGATATCCAGGCCGGATTCGATGATGGTGGTGCAGAGCAGCAGGTCGGTCTGGCCGTGCATGAAGCTCAGCATCACCTTTTCCAGCTCCTTCTCATCCATCTGGCCGTGCGCCACCGCGATGCGCGCCTCCGGTACCAGCCGCCGCAGACGTTCGGCAACCAGGCCGATACTCTGTACCCGGTTGTGGACGAAGAACACCTGGCCATCCCGTTGCAGCTCGCGCAGGATCGCCTCTCGGACCAGCTCATCGGTATCACGCGCCACCACGGTGCGGATCGCCTGACGGTCAACCGGCGGGGTGTCGATGATCGACAGGTCGCGGATGCCCATCATCGACATATGCAGGGTGCGGGGGATCGGTGTGGCGGTCAGGGTCATGATGTCCACGCTGGCCCGGTACTGCTTGAGCCGGTCCTTATCCTTGACCCCGAAACGTTGCTCCTCGTCAACGATCAACAGGCCCAGATCCTTGAAGGCTACGTCTTTCTGCAGCAGGCGGTGGGTGCCGATGATGATGTCGATCTCCCCTTTCTTGACCCGCTCCAGAATTGCCTTTTGTTCAGCTGTGGTGCGAAAGCGGGAGAGCATCTCCACTGTCACCGGATGGTCCTTGAGGCGGTTGCTGAAGGTCTCGAAATGCTGCTGGGCCAGGATGGTGGTGGGCACCAGCACCGCCACCTGCTTGCCGTCCAGCACCGCCTTAAAGGCCCCGCGCAGGGCAACTTCCGTCTTGCCATAGCCCACGTCGCCGCAGACCAGGCGGTCCATGGGGCGGGAGTGCTGCATGTCGGCCAGTACGTCCATGATGGCCGAGAGCTGGTCGGGGGTCTCCTCCCAGGGGAAGGTGGCCTCGAACTCGCGGAACAGGTCATCCGGCGGCGAAAAGGCGAAGCCCTGGGAGGCCTGGCGCTTGGCATAGATCTCCAGCAGTTCGGCGGCCAGCTCCTCCACTGCCTTCCTGGCCTTGCTGCGGGTCTTTTCCCAGCCAGTGCCGCCCAGTTTGGCGGCATGGGGCTGGGCCCCTTCACCGCCTGCATAGCGTTGCACCAGCCCCAGCCGGTCGATCGGCAGGTAGAGCTTGTCATTGCCGGCGTATTCCAAAAGCAGGAAATCGCCCTCTACAGCGCCCATCTTGAGGTGCTGCAGGCCACGGTAGATGCCGATGCCGTGGTCGATATGCACCATGGCGTCGCCTGGTTTCAGCTCCGCCAGCGAGGCCATGATCTGCTTGCTGCGCAGGGCACTGACCCCGCTCTTGCGGCGGACCCGTTTGCCGAACAGCTCTTCCTCGGCGATCAGAACCAGTTTTGCCTCGGGTAGTCGACAGCCGCGGGAGAGGTCGCCCAGGGCCAGGCTGATGCCTCCGGCTGCTGCCAGCTGCCAGGCGGCCTCCAGGCCCTCGGCAATGGTGGTTGGTGGCTGGATACCATAGGGTTCCAGCAGGCTGCGCAGGCGTTCGGCCTGGGACGGCTGGTGACAGGTGATGATGCATTGCCAGCCTGATTGCTGCCAGTCTTTGATCCGTGCTGACACACCCTGCAGGGCGTGGTCGTGGTCGCGGCCCACGTTGAGGCGGAGATCGCTGTTGTTCTCGCAGCTGATCGGTAGCAACTGGCCCACTGGGGTGTCGTTGCTGACCGCCAGTAGCGGCAGTTCTATCCGTTTTTGCTGTTCTAGCAGCCCGGTCAGCTCGTCCGGTGTCAGGTAGAGTTCAGCGGGCAGCGGGTACAGTCGACCGTCGCTGTGGGCCTTTTCGGCGCCTAGCAGCAGATCACTGACCAGTTGCTGGCTGGATTGCTCCAGCGCCGCCGGATCGACCAGCACCACCAGCGGGGCGTCCAGATAGTCGAAAAGGGTCTCCAGCCCAGGATGAAACAAAGGTTGCAGGTACTCTACGCCGTCAGGGAAGATGCTGCCTTGCAGCTCTTCCGCCAGCAGCCGTCGACGATCGGCCGGCAGGTCCAGTTCGTCGGCCCGCGCCTTGAGGCGGGGCAGGAAGGCGGCCAGCATTTCAGGGGTCAGCACCAGTTCCCGCGAGGGCAGCAGGGTCAGGCGCTCCAACGGCTCCAGGGAACGTTGGCTCAAAGGGTCAAAGCTGCGCAGGGTCTCGATGGTGTCACCAAACAGCTCTATCCGCACCGGGCGTGGTTGTGAGGGGGGGAACAGATCAAGGATGCCGCCTCGCACGGCACAGCTGCCCCGCTCCTCGACCAGTGGCGCCGGGGTGTAGCCCAGACGAACCAGCTGCGCCATGAACTGGTCACGGTCCAGCTCGTCGCCGGGGGCCAGGCTGCAGGCAACGTTGCCGAGTACCGAGCGGGGTATGATCCGCTGCATCAGCGCCGGCAATGGGGCAATGACAACCGCTGGAGCATTTTGCAGCAACCGCAAAAGCGTTTCGAGACGGGCTCCGCTGATGTCGGCAACGGGCGAGGTTGTGCTAAACGGCAGCCCTTCCCAGGCCGGGAAGGTGGTCAGTTGCTGTGTTTCACAGAAGACAAGCTCACGGGTCAGTTCATCTGCCGTTGCCTGATTGGCCGTCACCACCAGCAGTTGTCGTTTGCTGTGGAGGGCAAGCTCCGCAATAACCAGGGCTGGAGCGCTGCCGCAGAGACCGCTCAGTACCAAGGGGGATGAGCCGCTGGTGAGGAGGTGGTGAAAATGGTGGTCTGTGTTGAACAGGGTGGGGCGTGATGGCAACGGCATAGGCAGGTCTGGAGTTACTCGTTGTTTTGTTTGTGCTTCAGGCCGGCCTTGATCTTGGGCTTGCCGTCTTCCACCACCACCCGGAACTGGATGTCGCTGGTTCCCAGTTTCTGGGCCAGCACCGGGCGCTGTTTTTCGAGGGTGGCGGCCAGTTGTTCCCGGCTCATGGCTGCAGTCAGGTGGCAGCGGCGGGAGGCCTCCTGCAGCTCGCTGTAGATCCGTTCGATCTCTTGTTCCTGGGGTGAACGTTGTGGTTTTGATGCTGTGGCCGACGGATTGGTGCGTTCAGTTTCATGCAGCTTGGCCCGGAAACGGTCACGGGAGTACCGGCCCTCTTCAATCTCCCGCAAAATCCGGTTCCAATGCTGACGGTAGCTGCTCAGGCGGGCCACCAGGTTGTTGTAACGATGCTTGTACATCGTGTTGGTGATAGGTCCGGTGGCATAGCGGCGCGCCAGTTTTTCCACCTCTTCCAGCTGTTTGAGGGGCTCGCGTTTCTCGAGGCCGATGAAGTATTGCTCGTAGCTGGTGATCAGCTCCTTCAGGCGGGCTTCGAATATGAGCAGGTCTTCGGCGATTCCCATGATCTCTCAGAAAACACTAATGATTTTAGCTGGTGACTATAGGGTGAAAAAAGGCGTCTGTAAAGTGTTTCCGCCAACATGTCTGCTTGACGCTAGGTGTGCGTATCATTACAATTACACGTTACTACTGATTTTTAGGAGTGTTCCATGTCGAAGATAGCTGCCCTGATCCTTGCCGCCGGTAAAGGGACCCGCATGAAGTCAGACCTGATCAAGGTACTGCATGAGGTGGCCGGACAGCCGATGGTCTGCTGGCCCCTGGCCGCCGCACGGGAGGCTGGCGCCGAGGAGATGGTGGTGGTGGTGGGCCACCAGGCAGAGCAGGTTCAGCGGGTGTTGAGCGGCGAGGCCGGGTTGCGCATCGCTCTGCAGGAAGAACAACTGGGTACCGGCCACGCCGTGGCCTGTGGCTTGCCGGCGCTTTCGGGAAACAGCACAACGGTGCTGATCCTGTGCGGCGATACCCCGCTCCTGACCGGCGCCACCTTGCAGCGTCTGGCAATGACACATCATTCGTCCAAGGCAGCGGTGACGGTGCTGACCGCCAAGCTGGCAGACCCGTCCGGCTATGGACGTATCGTGCGGGACAGCGCAGGCCGGGTGCAGCGGATCGTTGAACATAAGGACGCCACGCCTGACGAAGCTGCCATCAATGAGGTGAACAGCGGCATTTACTGTATGGAGCTGGATTTTTTGCAGGCACACATCGGCAGCCTGGGCAGCAATAATGCCCAGAATGAGTATTACCTGACCGACCTGGTGGCGGTTGCCGTGGCTGAACAGCGTGGTTGTGCTGCCGTGGTAGCGGATGACACCCAGGAGATCATGGGGGTCAATGACCGGGCGCAGTTGGCCCAGGCAGCCCGGTTGCTGCGGGAGCGTATCAATACACGGCTGATGCAGGACGGCGTTACCCTGATCGATCCTGATTGCACCTATATTGATGCCGGCGTGGTAATCGGTGCCGACACCGAGATCTGGCCCGGTTGCGTAGTGCGTGGCAAAACAGTTATTGGAAAAGGCTGTCTGCTGGAGAGCAACGTGCAGGTCTGTGATTGCACCCTGGGAAACAAGGTTCATCTGAAAAGTGGCAGTGTGCTTGCCGAAGCGGTGCTGCATAGCGACGTTGCGGTAGGGCCGATGGCTCACCTGAGGCCAGGCACCGTGCTGCACGATCAGGTCAAGATCGGCAACTTTGTTGAAACCAAGAAGGCGGTGCTGGGCGAAGGCAGCAAGGCCTCACACCTGACCTATCTGGGTGACGCCGAGATCGGACGGGAGGTGAATGTGGGCTGCGGCACCATCACCTGTAACTACGACGGCGTTAACAAGCACAGGACCGTGATCGGTGATAACGTCTTTGTGGGTAGCGACGTGCAGCTGGTGGCCCCGGTGACCGTCGGCAGGGGCGCCCTGATCGCAGCCGGCACCACCGTTACCCGGGATGTCCCCCCCGATTCGCTGGCCATTGCCCGTACCCCCCAGGTCAACAAAGAGGGCTGGTGCCTGAAGCAGAAGTGATCCTTTAGTACGGCAGTTGAAAGGTGTGCTGACACAGTATGTCACATGAATGTATCACCATAAAGGGTGCTTGCGAACATAACCTGAAGTGCATCGATGTGGCCATCCCCCGCGACAAGTTGGTGGTGATCACCGGCCTGTCCGGCTCAGGCAAGTCGACGCTGGCCTTTGACACCATCTACGCTGAAGGTCAGCGCCGCTACGTTGAATCCCTCTCGGCCTACGCCCGCCAATTTCTGGAGCAGATGGAAAAGCCGGATGTGGAGTCGATCGAAGGGTTGTCGCCGGCCATCTCCATTGAACAGAAGACTACTTCGCGCAACCCGCGCTCCACGGTTGGTACGGTAACCGAGATCTACGATTACCTGCGCCTGCTGTTTGCGCGGATCGGTCAGCCCCACTGTCATGAGTGCGGTAAGCCGATTACCGCCCAGACGGTATCCCAGATGGTGGATCGGATTATGGCCTTGCCGACAGGGACCAAGCTGCAGCTGCTGGCCCCGATGATCCGCGGCCGCAAGGGCGAGTACAAGAAGGAGTTGCAGCAGCTGCGCAAGGAGGGCTTTACCCGGGTGCTGGTGGATGGCGTCGCGTTGGAGCTGTCCGACGACATCGAGATGGACAAGAAGAAGAAGCACGACATCGAGATTGTGGTTGACCGGGTGGTGGTCAAGGAGGGGATTGAGCGTCGTCTGGCCGACTCGCTGGAGACTGCCCTGGGCCATGCCGACGGTCTGGTGGTGGTCCAGATCGTGGATGGTGAACGACTGACCTTTTCTGAAAAATTCGCCTGCACCGACTGCGGCATCTCCTATCCGGAGATCGCGCCGCGTATGTTCTCCTTCAACAACCCATACGGCGCCTGCCCGGACTGCACCGGTCTCGGTACCCGCATGTATTTTGATGCCGAGTTGGTGGTGCCCAATCCCGACCTCTCGATCCGCGAGGGGGCCATCGCTCCCTGGGAAAAGCGGCTTTCGGGATGGTATCATCTTACCCTCGAGGCGCTGGCCAAGGCCTTCAAATTCGATATCACCACCCCCTTCAAGGAACTGCCCCCCAAGGCCCAGGAAGTGATCCTGCACGGCTCCCGTGGTGAACAGGTGGAATTCTGGTGGGAGGAACATGGCCGTCGCCATACCTACCACAAGGAGTTCGAGGGGGTGCTCAACAATCTGGAGCGCCGCTACCGCGAGACCGATTCCGACGCAACCCGGGAAGAGCTGGAAAAGTACATGAATGTAATGCCCTGCCCCACCTGCCACGGGGCGCGGCTCAAAAAAGAGGCGTTGCATATCCTGGTGGGAGGGCAGAATATTCAACAGGTAACCGCCCTGCCGATCCGGGATTGTCTGACGTTTTTTGACGCACTTGTCCTGACTGAGAAGGAGCAGGAGATCGCCCGCCGTATCCTGAAAGAGATCCGCGAGCGTCTCGGTTTTCTGGTGAATGTCGGTCTGGACTACCTCTCGCTGGACCGCACCTCCGGCACCCTGTCCGGTGGCGAGGGGCAGCGGATCAGGCTGGCCACCCAGATCGGATCAAGCCTGGTGGGGGTGCTGTATATCCTTGATGAGCCGTCCATCGGCCTTCATCAGCGGGATAACGAGCGACTGCTGGGTACGCTGCGGCATTTGCGGGATATCGGTAATACCGTGCTGGTGGTGGAACATGACGAGGACACCATCCTGGCCGCCGATCATGTCCTGGACATGGGGCCGGGGGCCGGCGTCCACGGCGGCGAGGTGGTGGCCCAGGGTACGCCCCAGGAGATCATGGCCGATCCGGCCTCGCTGACTGGTCGCTACCTGTCCGGCGAGCTGTCGATCGCGGTACCGAAGAAACGGCGCAAGCCGGAGCGGCATATTGGCGTGATCGGCGCTACCGAGAATAACCTGAAGGGGATCGATGTGGAGATTCCGCTGGGGGTGATGACCTGTGTGACCGGCGTTTCTGGCTCAGGCAAATCAACCCTGGTGATCGATACCCTGCACAAGGTGCTGTCACAGCGTCTGTACCGTAGTCGTGAAAAGGCCGGCGCAGTGCAAGAGATACGCGGGCTGGAACACCTTGACAAGGTGATCAATATCGACCAGTCGCCCATCGGTCGCACCCCGCGCAGTAACCCGGCCACCTACACCGGGGTGTTCGGCGACATCCGCGACCTGTTTGCCAATCTGCCGGAGTCGAAGCTGCGGGGCTACAAGCCGGGGCGCTATTCGTTCAATGTCAAAGGTGGGCGCTGCGAGGCCTGTTCCGGTGACGGCATCCTCAAGATCGAGATGCACTTCCTGCCGGATGTCTTTGTGACCTGCGACGTCTGTCATGGCGCCCGCTACAACCGCGAGACCCTGGAAGTGCACTACAAGGGCAAGTCAATCGCGGATGTCCTCGGTATGACGGTGGAGCAGGCTTTGGAGTTCCTGGGGGCGATCCCCCGCATCAAAAACAAGCTCAAGACTCTGGTTGAGGTGGGGTTGGGCTATATCACCCTGGGGCAATCGGCCACCACCCTTTCCGGCGGCGAGGCGCAACGGGTCAAGCTGGCCAAGGAGCTGTCCCGCCGCGCCACCGGGCGCACCATCTACATCCTTGACGAGCCGACCACCGGACTGCACTTTGCCGATATCGCCAAGTTGCTGGATGTGCTGCACCGGCTGGTGGATGCCGGCAATACCATCGTGATCATCGAGCACAACCTGGACGTGATCAAGACGGCTGACTGGATCATCGATCTGGGGCCCGAAGGTGGCGACCGGGGCGGACAGATTGTGGCAGCCGGTACCCCGGAGCAGGTGGCCAAGGTGACCAAATCCTACACCGGAAAATTCCTCAGGAAGCTCCTGTGAGCGCGGCACAACGCACGGCACGCAAGCGGGTGGTGATCGTCGGCATGGGCTTCGGCGGCATGCATGCCGCACGGGAACTGGCTGGCAGCCAGTGTGAGGTGCTGCTGCTGGATCGCACCAATTACCATCTGTTTCAGCCCTTGTTGTATCAGGTGGCCACGGCCGGGCTGGAGCAGGAATCGATCGCCTATCCGCTGCGGGCATTGATACGGAACTGGTACAACCTGCAGTTTCAGATGCGTGAGGTGACCGGCCTTGATCTGGACGGCAGGCGGGTGCTGACCGACCGGGGGGCGGTGGAGTACGATTATCTGATCATGGCCGGCGGCAGCGTGACCAATTTTTTTGGCAACGCCGGTGTGGCACGCCATGCCTTTGATCTGAAACGGCTGGCCGATGCCGAACGGCTGCGTAATGCGATTCTGACCACCTTTGAGCTGGCGGTGCAGGAGGCGGACCCGCAGCGTCGCCGTGAACTGCTGACCTTTGTGGTGGTGGGCGGTGGTCCCACCGGCGTCGAGTTTGCCGGCGCCCTGGCCGAACTGATCCGCTACGTCTTCCGCAAGGACTACCCTGACCTTAATCTTGCGGAATGCCGGGTGATGCTGCTGGAGGCTGCGCCGACCCTGCTGGGCGCCATGCCGGATCGGCTACGGTGCTATGCGGAAAAACGGTTGCGCCAGATGGGGGTTGAGGTGCGTTGCAACTGTCTGGTGGCCGATGCCACTCAGGACAGCATTGTTTTGGCTGATGGCGAGACCATCGCCAGCCGCACCCTGTTCTGGTCGGCCGGGGTCAAGGCTGCCCCGCTGGCTGATCTGCTGCCTGGTGTAAAAGGGCCTGGCGGACGGGTTGTCGTGACTGACCGGCTTACGCTGCCAGGGCACGACGAGGTCTATCTGGTGGGTGATATGGCCTGCGCACTGCACGACGGCAAGCCGTTGCCGATGATGGCACCGGTTGCCATGCAGCAGGGGCGCCACGCTGCCCGTTCGATCATTGTACGCGAACAGGGGGCTGCGCCGGCACCGTTTCAGTATGTCGATAAGGGCAGTATGGCCACCATCGGTCGCAGCACTGCCGTGGCAATGGCCTTTGGTCTCTCGTTTTCCGGTTTTGTGGCCTGGCTGGTCTGGCTGCTCTTGCATCTCTACTATCTGATCGGTTTTCGTAACCGGGTGGTGGTGCTGCTCAACTGGGCCTGGTACTACTGGTTCCATGAGCGGCAGGTACGATTGATCACGGCTGCTAGCGGGAGAAATACATCGGGAGGGGCGGATGGTCAAGACAGCAACCTTTGAGGCATTACTGGAGTCTTTGCAGGAAGATGGCGACGGCTACCTGTTTACCCTGGAGGGTAAGCAGTACCGGATCACTGATCGTGACGAGGTGCGCGCCATTGCTGAATCACACGGGTATATCCTGATTTATTGAGCCTCTTTGCCGGTGCGCAGGATGGCGGTAAACATCGCTTCCTGCTCGGTCTGGGAGACTGAGATCACCACCTCAACCTCAAACAGCCTGCCGCAGATGTCCCGCACCGTCTGGCGGCTGGTGGTGCCGATCAGGGCGCTGCTGCCGGCATGAAAGTAGTCGTTAATCCCCTCCCGCAGTGCCGTCGGATCACTGAAGAAGTCAAAGATGCTTTGGCCTAACAGTTCGTCTTTGCTCAGTCCGAACAGCTTTTCCGCCTTCTGGTTGCTGATCACGATCTTGCCGTCCGGGAGGAAGGTGACGATTGGCGACTGGGCGATTTCAATGAAGTTGCGGTAGCGTTCGTCCGATTCGTGCCGCTGGCGTGTACGGCGCTCAAGCTCTGCCATCAGCTCGTTAAAGGAGTTTACCAGCCGGCCGATCTCATCGTTGTTAGTGGCCACGATCGGGCTGGAGAAGTTACCGCTGTTGGCTGCGGTTTCAATTCCTTCCGCCACCCTGGCCACCGGCGACAGGATCGTGCGGTGGATCAGCCAGCCGGTAACCACCACCAGCAGCAGCACGATCACTCCCTCCAATAGCAGTTCTCGCCGCATATTGTTCAGAATGGTCTGCTGCAGTGTGCTGAGCGGCACCGATACCGATATGGCGCCGATCAGTTCGCCGGCCTGATAATTGTAGGACGGATGCCCTTTGGGGAAACGTTGCTGCACAAAGCGCGGGGCCTGCTCGAAGCTACCGTGACAGGTCAGGCAGGACTGATCGGCCACCATCGGCAAGAGATAGCGTAGCGCCTTGTTGTCGCCATCACCCACCACCTGAAAACGTTCCTTCAGCTGTGCACCCTTGAATTGCTGCAGCGTCTCACGTTCATAGGCGTCGGGCTGATTCTGGGGGTTACGATAGCGCAGTGACACCTGGCGCACGTAGTAGGGGCTGTCCTGGGTGAGGCGCCGGGCGATGCGGGTGGCGGCCACCTGGGGGGTCAGGCCGGTATTTTGCTCTACCTGTTCGACCCTGACTACCGAAGAAAGATATTCGCGAATCTCCACGATCTGGCGCGCGATGGTGCGGGCCTTGTCAACGGTTTCTTGCAGGGCCAGCGCCTGATCATGCCGGTACGAGGTCCAGGCCAGGGTCATGAACAGGACGATCAGCAGACAGCTGATGATCAGGGTTAGTTTGGTGGTGATCCGCATGGGAGCCTCGTGACAAGCGTAGTGCGACCGCAACTCAGTATAGCTGAATGCAGGCGCTTGGCAAGCTGTTGCAAAAGCCTTGAACCCCATAGGTGAATCGGGTATCGTGCCGATTTGGTTACGGGTACGGACGGCGAGCAGCCGCGAGAAAGGACCCAGGATATATGTATACTGATCAACAACACCGTCGGCGTTCTACTGGCCGGATGGGCAAGGGCTTTTGGTCCACACTGCTGGTGGCTGCCGTCACCCTGACTCTGGTTGCCGTGGTGGGCCTGGTTGGCTATGTGGCTTTTTTAGTTGCACGGTTGCCCAAGGTCGACCGACTGGCTGACTATAAACCGCCGGTGGTCTCACAGGTCTACGGCGATAACGGCACCCTGGTGGGAGAGTTCTACCTTGAGCGTCGCACCGTGGTGCCGGTCAACATGATGCCTCGCAAGCTGATTCAGGCCTTTGTGGCGGCCGAGGACGCAAACTTTTATTCCCACAAGGGGATTGATTATTTCGGCATCGTGCGGGCCGCCTTCAAGAATCTGATCTCCTTCCGCAAGAAGGAAGGCGCCTCCACCATTACCCAGCAGGTGACCAAGACCATGCTGCTCAGTCCAGAAAAGAAGATCTCGCGCAAGATCAAGGAAGCGATTCTGGCCAAGCGGCTGGAGGAAAAGCTGACCAAGGATGAGATCCTCTACCTGTACCTGAACCAGATCTACATGGGGGCTGGCGCCTATGGTGTGCAGGCTGCCGCCGAGACCTACTTCGGCAAGGGGGTTGAAAAGCTGAACCTTGCCGAAATGGCGGTGCTGGCCGGTCTGCCCAAGGCCCCCAATGCCTATTCGCCGATCAAGCATCTGGAACGCTCCAAGGAGCGTCAAGGCTACGTGTTGGATCGCATGGTGGCCGAAGGCTTCATTACCCAGGCCGAGGCGGACCATGCCCGTAAAACACCGTTGACCGTGCTTCCCGGTCGGCGGGTGGTGAATGATCAGGTGGCCTATTTTTTAGAGCAGATGCGGATATATCTTGAGGAAAAGTACGGCGAAGATCAGCTCTACAAAGGTGGCCTGAAGATCTACACCACCATGAACTATGAGATGCAGCGCTCGGCCTATGAGTCGGTGCGTGCAGGATTGAAGGCCGTTGACAAGCGGATGGGGTTTCGTGGCGCCTCCAAGTTTTTGAAGGAACAGGAGGTCACGCCGTTCTGTGCCAAGGTTGAAGAGGGGATCGATTCGGCGGCCCTCAAGGTCGGCGAGACCTATAGCGGCGTGGTGACGGCGGTCTACCCGAACAAAGGCGAGGCCATCGTGCGGGTGGGTGATCGGATTGGTGTGCTGAATCGCAAGGGGATGGCCTGGGCCGGCAAGCTGGGCCTGATCAACCGTTTTGGCAAGCCGGACAAGCCGTCCCGCAATCTGTCGCTTGGCGCCGTGCTGGAGGTGCAGGTGGTGACCCCTGAAGTAAACCGTCAAGGGGCCGTCTTCACTCTGGACCAGACGCCGGAGGTGCAAGGGGCGCTGGTGGCGATCGATCCTCGCACCGGTGGCATCAAGGCCATGATGGGGGGCTACGATTTCCGTAAGAGCCAGTTCAACCGGGCAGTGCAGGCCAAGCGCAACGCCGGTTCAGCCTTCAAGCCGATCATCTATGCAGCTGCCCTGGAACGAGGATTGACCCCGGCCACCGTGATCGTGGATGAAGAGGTGGAGTACCCGGCCGGCGGCGGTAAGCTCTGGAAGCCGAAGAATTATGACGGCACCCATCGAGGGCCGTTGACCATGCGTGAGGCACTGACCCACTCGATCAATATCTTCAGCGTCAAGCTGCTCGACCAGGTCGGCGTTGACTATGCCGTCGAGTTTGCTAAAAAGCTGGGCTTTACCTCAAAGATCGAGCCCAACCTCTCGCTGGCTCTGGGGGCCGCCAGTGTTTCTCCCCTGGAGTTGACGATGGCCTATGGCGTTTTTGCCAACAAAGGTGTCTATCTGCAGCCGTTCTCTATCTTGCGGGTGACCGATAGCGAAGGGCGGATACTTGAGGAACGCAAACCACTGGCGCCAGCGGCTCCGGTTACCCCTCCTCCGACTGCGGAGCTTGCTCCCGGCATCGCAACGGTCGTGCCCGTCGAACCGTCGGCAGTCACGCCGCAGGCAGCTTATATTGTGACCAATCTGATGGAGAGCGTGGTGCAGAGCGGCACCGGTCACCGGGCTGCTGCCATCAACCGTCCGGTGGCCGGCAAAACCGGCACCAGTAACGACATGAAGGATGCCTGGTTCGTGGGCTACATCCCGCAACTGGTGGCCGGTGTCTGGGTGGGGTTTGACAATCAGGAGCGTTCTTTGGGGCGGGCTGGAACCGGCGGACAGGCCGCCGCGCCGATCTGGGCCGACTTTATGCTTGGGGCGGCCAAAGGACTTCCGGTGGAGCGGTTTGAGCCGCCCGAGGATGTGTCCTACGTCAGGATTAATCCCAAGACCGGTCGTCTGGCCAGTGGAGAAGCAGGGATTCTGGAGTGCTTTGTCAAGGGGACGGAGCCGTCCAGTTACGATGGTGATTGAGGCGCGTCGGGTGCCGCTAGGCCTTGCTGCGCCTCCTCGACGCTGATCAGGGTGACCTCTTCGGCCACTCCGGCCTTGCGGGAAATTACCTGCCGCACCTTCTGCCAGTCGACTTTGTCACTGATGTTTAGGGTCTGCAGTAATGCCTTTGTCTCGCGTTCAACGCCCCTGGTCTTGGTGTAAATGTCGCGGTGTACTTCGAGAAATACCCGCCCCTCCTCAGTGGTAGCCACCTTGACCGGCTGGTAGATGATCTCGCCGGGTGTATTCAGCTTCACCACCTTGAACAGTTCTTCCATGCGATCCGGATGGACCCTGATGCAACCGTGACTGGCAAAGGTGTAGATCGACCACGGCTTGCTGGTGCTGTGGATCAGGATGCCCGGCAACGACGTGCGCAGGGCGTATTTGCCCAGCGGGTTGTCTGCCCCCGGCGGTACGCTGGTGATGACCTCCTTGCCTTCACGCCGCATCTCCTCCTGAATCGAGGGGGGTACGGTCCAGGTAGGATCCTTGGCCTTGTTGGTGATCCGGAAGCGACCAGTGGGGGTGTGCCAGGGGATGTCGTCCATCTTGGTCGGCGTGCCCAGGGCCACTGCCGTTGCATAGGCCAGCTTGCCCTTTTCGAAGTAGTACAGCATCCGGTCGGGAATGTTGATCACAATGCCGTGCTTGAGCTTGCTGGGAGGGATGATCCGCTGGTTGTTATAGCGCAACACCTGACCGACCTTAAGGTGGCTCTGTGGTTTCAGGCCGTTCATGGTTGCCAGACGACGATAGTTAACCCCCAGCTTGGCAGCCACCAGTCGCAGACTGTCGTTTTTGAGCACCGTGTAACTGCCGATGGTGCCCACCAGCTTGGCTGACTGGAGGGGCTGCTCCTCAGCTGCGGGCAGTTGCTGCAAGGTCTCGTTCTGCACTGTGCTGGAGGGATCGGACAGCGGAGGCTGCTGCAGTGGCGGCAGTGCTTGTTCGGTGGCGGTTGTCGCCTGCTGTTCCTGCACAGCGACAGGGGGCGGCGGAGCAGTGGTGGCGGTTTGACTGTCTGGAGCAGGCTGGGGCTGCGCAATCAGGCGTTCCCGAAGCTGGGTGCCCTTCTGGGTGGCCAGCCGGTAGTAACGCTCGGCATTTTGGCTGTCGCTGAGCTGATAATACATTTCTGCGGTTGCAACGGTGGCGTCCAGGCTGCGCAACTCCTGCGGGAAGCGCTCCGCCACACCGTCCGAGCGCAGTTTGGCCAACATGGCTATCGCCTCGCTGCGAACATCTGCCTGTGCGACGCCGCTCAGCAGCAAGCCGCAAAGACAAGCTGTCAGCGCCATCTGTTTTCTTGTTCCGTACGGCATTTTCTGCTGCTCCTTAGTGGCGTGTACTAAGCTGTCGTCTGTCTTGGTATGGTGTCTAGTCTATCATTTGCAAATTGAATTTCAAGCGGTTAGCTGGTGCTAAAAATTTTTTTTCAAAAAAGTACTTGACGATGAAAACCGGCGTGTGTATAAACGGGATTCCTTGCTGCACGGAACACCAAGCAAAACGCAGCGAGTTCGGTCTTTGACAACCAGATAGCAGTAAGATGATTGCGGGCGTTTTACCGTAATTTTATTTGAGTTAGTGTTTTATGATACAGGAATACAAACTGGAGAGTTTGATCCTGGCTCAGAACGAACGC